>Ga0210385_10000112_pt1 | contig 89504 bp, 69 predicted proteins | sample IncBWH26OmetaG_FD_160107 | JGI IMG/M metagenome (GOLD analysis project Ga0210385, IMG submission 160107) | Forest soil microbial communities from Barre Woods Harvard Forest LTER site, Petersham, Massachusetts, United States - Inc-BW-H-26-O ... | reverse complement strand
AGCAGGGCGCGGTCCGCTGACCATTGCCGGAGGCGAACAATGGCGAGGACCTCATCGGTGGGAAGTCCGCTCATTTGCTGTTGAGCTCGATCTGGCGGGTAACGATGATCTGCTGGATGGTCTGCTCGTTGGGCTTCGAGGCGAGCGCGTTGTCAGCGAATAGACGGGCGAGGGCCGCATAGCGCCGAGTGTTGAAGTCGACGCTGCTGGCGGGCAGGGTGGGAGTCTTCGGAAGTTGGGCTGCCATGACCCGGAATATACCACAGGTTGTGGTCCTGACGATGTGACGGCACTAGATATTGTGGTCTTGCCCTCTGCTTGAGCCTGTTAACGGATGAGAAACTGACGGATTGCCCACAATAGTCCCGCGACACATCCTTTAGGGCTTCGGCAAAGGATGCAACTCGCTATTTGTCCGGGTATTCACGTGGCGGCGGCACTCTGCGCCGTTCAATAGGACCAGCCAACTTGAAAACGCCGCGTTCCCACTTGTAGCGGGAAACTAGCACACCGGAAGAGCAGCACTCACCAGATGCTTTCGCTGGATCAAGTAGCTCAAAGACGAGCTGGCCATTTACTGCGCTCACACCGTAGAGTCCTGAGTCTGATCTGTTTCCAGTGTGACAGTAGGCTAGGAGCTTTGGGCCGTGTTATTCAAGCGTATAGACGTAGACGTAGTTCGTGGTCTGCGTTCCGCCCGAGTGGTACATGAGGACGATAATCGCCTCCTCGTTGCGATCCCCTGTGAGGTCGGCATAGCTCACGGACTCGAACGTGAACCCTTCGAATTGGCCATATTCTTTGCCGTCCACCACAACGCTGGAGACTTTCTTGAGTTGCGAACCGTTAACAAGGTGGATGGTCCTTCTTTTGATAGCGGGGTTGGTAGGAGCAGCTAGCCATTCGAGGCTGCTGTGACCGAGCAGGTGTCCGCTCAGGGGATAGGTGAAGTTCTTGAAATCAACCTGCCGAATGTTTGGCTGCGCTGCGAGGACAGAGCAGGAAAACGCGAGAGCCAACATAGACGCAAGACGGAACATTGGTCGAGTTTAGCGCCATGACCGAGCATTGCGGGAGTATCACCCCCTATGCGGAAGTTACCACTTAGTCGACGGGGGCGGAGCTTGTGACCGCTGCCACAGCGCGTGGCGGGGCGTGCGCGTAGGGTTGTGAATAACGGACTCGAGAGAGTCTCGAAACGCAAGCAGACTGGAACCCGGATGCGGCAGACGCATCCGGGTTTTTTTGTGCTCAGGCGACGGGTCGGAAATCGTCGTCTTCTTCGTCGAAGCTGTGGCGTGGGCCGTCGGCGGGGGTCCACTCGGGTTCGGTTTCCCACTGGTGGAGCAAGAGTTCAAAGGGCGAGGGTTTGGGATCCTCGGGGTTCTTGAGCCAGTCTGCGGCTTCGGCTGCGGGGGTGTCGTCGCGGCGGTGCGGATCGCTGTCGTCGAGTGGATGATTGCCCAACAGACTTGGGCCTGTGTGTGGGGGCCCGGGATGTTCGGCGTTCACTTGGTGCCTTTCTTTTTGTGTGTGGCGAGTGCGACCTGGGCGGCGTAGAGCAGCTGCGATCCGTCGCGGCCGTCGAAGACTTCGAGCTGGATTCCGTGGGCGATGCAGGCGATGGCGGCGCGAATGGATGCGAGGTCGTCCATTTTGGGCATGGCGAGTTTGTAGGCGACGGATGCCATGCGCAGAGCTTTTTGCGAGGGCAGGCCTTTGGCTTTGGCGACTTCGTAGGCGTGGTCCCACTCGTTTTTGCAGAGGGTGACGGCTTTTTGTACGCGGCTGGTGCGGTCGCGCGGGGGCATGGCGGCGGCGCGGATGCAGGGGCGGAGGAGTAGCGAGGTTCTCATGCGGATTGCTCCTTGCGGTGGACGATGAAGGGTTTTTTGATGGCTTCGAGGTCGGCGAGGTCGACGTCTTCGAGGTCGTGATCGAGATACCAGAAGGTGGATTGCAGCTGGTGGTGACCAAGGAGGGCCTGCGCCTTGCGAATGTCGCGTGTGCGCTTGTAGAGAGCGACGGCGGTGGTGCGGCGGAGGTCGTGGGGGATGATGCGTTTTTCGATGCCGAGTTGATGGCGGAGCATGCGCAGCTCTTTGCGCAGGCGGCGAGGGTCAACGACTTCAGAGATCATGCGACGCGCGGCGCGGGGTTCTTCTGCGCGGCGTGCCTGGGTGATGAAGGGCAGGCCGGAATTGAGGTCGCACTCGTCGAACATGTCGGCGAGCTCGGCGGTGACGGGCAGCGTGACCTTCTCGTCGTACTTGGTGCGGAAGCGCAGGATGCGGCGGGCAGGATCGTACTCGTGGGGCGAAATGCGCACGGCGGTGCCGCTGCGGATGGCGAGGTCGCTGCACATGAGAAGGAACATGCGCAGGGTGCGGCCGGCGGCGTTGAGCAGGGCTTCGATTTGCTCGCGGGATGCGGTGACGCAGCGGGGGCGAATGGAGCCGAGGTGTGGGACGTGTTCGTCGAGCTTGGGCGTGCCTTCGGTTTCCCAAAGGAAGCGGAGCATGCGACGCAGCGTTGTGCAGCGGACGGCGCGCGTGACCTGGGCGAAGCGACGGCCGGCAGTGCGCTCGACGATTTCGAGGATGTGCGATGCGCGCAGCTGGTGCGGCATCAGGTTTCCGGCGACTGCGGTTATCGCTTTACTAACTGCAGCTTCGGTGCAGGACTGGCCCCTGTGATCAAAGCGGGCGCGGAGAACTTGGGCAAGTGTGTCCCCCGGCCCCGTGGTTTTGGGCGCGCAAGTTCCTTTTGTTCAGCTTCGAACTTGAGTGCGGCTCTTGGGCTTGTGAAGGATTTGCGTTTGCGGTTGCCGTTGCCGTTGGTGTCGCGCCAGTCGGCAAAAAACTTTCCGCCCTTTTCGTACATGGCTTCCCCTCGTGCGAAATTCTTGCCGGGTGCACGTTGCAACTCGTGACACCTCTGGACACCAGCGAGAATCGCCGAGAGGCCCATGAACACTGGGGAATTGCGTGGCTAGGAAACCGGGCTCGCTTTCAATGAATGTTGGTTCATCCAGCGTTGACCACTGCACCTGCTTTGCAGGCCGGTTTTCTAGAACTGACTGTAGGGATGTTGAAGAAGAATTGCAAGTCTTGTGCGGTTACGTTGGATTGTGGTAGTGTCTTGCGCTTTCGCATTTGCGCAGCGTGTTGCGGTATGAGGCGAAAAGGTTGCCTGTTGCGGCCGAGAGTGGGTAAGCGCTTGGGGATCAGCCGGTTTTGCGTTCGCCGTCGAGAACTTCGTCGAGAATGCTGCGCAGGGTGAGAGCGCGGGCGTGCCCTTCGCGGGCGTCTGCGCCGGTGGACTGGAGAAGCTCGTCGGCGAGATTGAGCGCGGCGAGGACAGCGACGCGGAGTGAGTCAACGGTGCGGCCCTGCGAGGAGACGGCGCGCATCTTGGCATCGACGAGAGCGGCGGAGCGATGGACCTGCTCAGGATCCTGACCCATGAGGTGATAGGTCTGGTCGTAGATGGTGACGGTGGTGTAGCCGGGAGGCGCGGAGGAAGGCATCTTCGCCAAGGGAAACCTCACAGTTCGAGTGCGTCGAGTTGCTTGAGGAGGCGCTCTACGCGCTGGCGGACCTGATCACGCTCGGTGCGAAGGTTACGAATCTCCTGTTTGAGATTGTCGACAACGGGTGACTGTTCGCCGAGCTGGGCTTCGGCCCTGGCGGCGCGCTCCTCTGCTGCGGCGCGGGCCTGGCGCTCGCTCTTGACGAGCTCGATGGCGCGGACGATGCGTTCTTCGAGGGCCGTGAAGTCGGCCGCGCTGAGTGCAAGAGCAACGGGCTCGGCCTGCGACTCATCCGTGGTTTGTGTCTCAGCGACTTCGGGTTCCCAGAATGTTTGCGCCATGCTGTTGTGACCTCCGGAGCAGCGTGCCTGAAGCAAGTATAGTCCCGCATGAATTCGCAACAGGGGTGCGGGCTTGTTGAAATCGAAGGGGAAAATCAGGAACGCAAGCGCGCGCCGACCTTGGCGACGGCGGCAACGACTTGCGACTGAAAGGCTTGCAGCTCTTCTTCGCGCAAGGTGCGATCGGGAGCCTGGAAAGTAACGCCGAGGAGGAGCGAAAACTCGCGCGCGCCGAGTTTGGCATCGCGGAAGACCTCGCGGGCGCGCCAGTCGATGAGCTCGGGGATGGCGAGCGCGGCGAGGGCCTGATCAAGTTTTTCCCACGCAACGTTTTGATCGAGAATGAGGGAGAAGTCGCGACGCACGGGCTGGAAGCGTGAGATGTCGCGCGCGGCGGGCTTGCGCAGGGGCAGCTTGTAGAGGCGATCGAGATAGATTTCGCCGAGGAGGACTGCGTCCTTGAGCTTGCGGGCGGCGGCCTGGTTGGGGTGAAGCTGGCCGAACCAGCCGGCGGTGATGCCGTCTGCAACGATGCGCGCGGCGCGGTAGGGATGGAGCCACGCGGGCGTGAGACCGGACTCGGGCGGGAAGCGATCGAAATAAATGGTGCGGATCTGGAAGCGGGCGAGGAGCTGCTCGACGACGCCTTTGATGTCGTGGAATTCGATGGGGCGCGCGGGATGAAGCGCGGACTGCTCGGGCAATGCGCCGGAAGCTATGAAGGCGAGCGCTGGGCGTTCTTCCACTTTTTCAGTGGTGCCGCTGAAGACGGTGCCGAGTTCGAAGAGACGGACGTCGCTGACGTCGCGATGGAGATTGCCGGCGACGGAAGCGAGCAAACCGGGGAGCAACGAGGGACGCAGCACGCCCGCTTCTTCGCTGAGCGGATTGCCGAGAGGGACGACGAGGCCGGGCTGCGTCGCAGTGAGCGCGGCTTCGGCAGCAGAACAGAATGTGCCGGCGATGGCTTCGTGAAAGCCGGATGCGAGGAGCGTGCGCCGCACAGCAGATTCTGCATCGGCCCAGGGAAGCGCCTTTACGCCTTCGCCAAAGGCGGGCAGGGTGTTGGCGAAGCGGTTGTAACCGTAGACGCGCGCGACTTCTTCAATGAGATCGATTTCGCGATCGAGATCGAGACGCCAGGAGGGAAGCGTGGTGTTCCACACGTTTTGCTCTTTGGACGAGCTTTGTGGCAGAGCAGAGAGGGAACAGCCCAGGCCGGTGAGGATGCTTTCGACGGAAGAGGCGGTGATGCCTTCGGCATCGATGGTGGCGCCGAGGAGGCGATGGATTTCGCTGAGGGCGAGCGCGATGGACTTGCGTTGCGCGGTGCGGGATTCGAGAGCCGGCACGCGGACATCGACGAGATCGCCTTCAATGGAGCCGCCATTGGCGAGCAGGATGCGGGAGACAAGCGCGGATGCGACGGGAGCGGCGTTGAAGTCGGCGCCACGCTCGAAGCGGTGGCTGGCATCGGTGTGAAGGCCATGGCGGCGCGCGGTGCGGCGCACGGCCATGGGCTCGAACCACGCGGCTTCCACAAGGACGTCGGTGGTGGCGGGGGTGATCATGGTGTCCCAACCACCCATGACGCCGGCAAGGGCGAGCGGTTTGGCTTGATCAGCGACAACGAGGTCTTCCGGGTCGAGGGTGCGCTCAACGCCGTCGAGGGTCTTGAGTTTTTCTCCTTTGCGTGCGCGGCGAACGAGGATGCCGCCCTGAATTTTGTCGAGGTCGAAGGCGTGGGTGGGCTGACCCATGGCGAGCCAGACGAAGTTGGTGGCGTCGACGGCGCTGGAGATTTTCTTTTGCTCGAGGAGACCGAAGTAGGTGGAGACTTCAGAGCCGGGGAACCAGTCGCGCGATTCGGTGACAGAGATGCCGCGGAGGACGCGCGCGGTAAAGCGGCCACAGGCGTCAGTGGCTTCGATGGCGACCGAAAAGGGATGCGCGGCGGGCGCATGTTCTGGGAGAGATGTTTCGAGAGGCAAAAGCTGGACGCCGTAGATGGTGGCGGCCTCGCGGGCGATGCCGTAGTGGTTCATGGCATCGACGCGGTTGGTGGTGATGTCCATCTCGTAGAGCGAGCCATTGCCGGGACCGAGATCGAAGATGCCTTCGACGGCAATGCCGCGCAGGGTCAGGTCTTCGGCGAGCTGGGCGTCGGAGGCGGGAAGTTGCGGGAGATAGGCTTTCAGCCACTTCGTAAGTATTTTCATTCTGCTTGCTTATCTGGAGTTGCGGGATTTCCTAGCTCAGCTTCAACCTTCGCTTCAAAGTCAATCTCTTGAGGCTTGGCCCATTCCTTGTCAGGGAGCCGAGATTTCAAAAACGGGGCAATCGAATACCCTGCTGCCATTATAAAAGTCGAAAGCGTCAGGACATGTACAGTGCATTGATAAGTAAAGTTCTCGTTCCATAAATCGAGCCGGTGATCCCCTAGATTCAGGTTCTGGCAAGTTGTGGAGAAAAAACCTTCATAGATTTTCCAGATTGGCATTGTGGGACTATCGCCCAAAACACTTATCGTCCTCGAATGCATCGCATTCCAATCCATGACCCAGTCCGCAATCGCCATGAACAAGACTGGGCTGTACATCACAACCAGCCAAGGCTTCATCCGGTCGAGTTCCAATTTGGCCAGAAAGTCCAGAATTTCTCTGCGAATGAATCCCGACGCAATTAGCCAAAGTTCAAACGGGACCAGTCCCGCGAGCAATCCGATTGCGATTGACTTGCCAAACGGGTATTGATGCAAGACCTCCCACAACTCGGGAGCGCCGTTTCTGGCGAGTAAATATGAAGCCGCATAGAATGCCCTGCCCAGCAGCCACGCGGTGGTATTGAAGATAAAGAAAGCGAGCAGAATCCTTATGATCAACCACCGCATTGCATGCCACTGAAACATGCCTATCCCTTCATGCAAACTGCCCCAGAAAGCGCATGTCGCCGGCGTAGAACTGGCCGATTTCGCTGATGCCGTACTTCATCATGGCGATGCGCTCGACGCCCATACCGAAGGCGAAGCCGGAGATCTTTCTGGGATCGTAGGCCGGCTGTTTTTCGGCGGCGAAGGCGAAGACGGCGGGATCGACCATGCCGCAGCCGAGCAGCTCGATCCAGCCAGACTGCTTGCATTTGCGGCAGCCTTTCCCTCCGCAGAAGATGCAGCTGATCTGGACGTCGGCCGAGGGCTCGGTGAAGGGAAAAAACGACGGGAAGAAACGTGTTTTGACCGATGAACCGAAGAGCGCCTTCATGGCGTGATCGAGCGTGCCCTTGAGGTCGCTGAAGGTGATGTTGCGGTCAACGCAGAGGCCTTCGACCTGATGGAAGATGGGTGAATGCGTGGCGTCCTGCGCGTCGTTGCGATGGACCTTGCCGGGGATGACGATGCGGACGGGCGGCGGCTGCTGTTCCATGGTGCGCATCTGCACGGGCGAGGTGTGGGTGCGCAAAAGGAGGCGGTCGCGGAGCGGGCGGCGTTCCTGACAGGCGACAACGAGGGTGTCCTGCGTATCGCGCGCGGGATGGCCTGGGGGGAAGTTCATCGACTCGAAGTTATAAAAATCGGTTTCAACTTCAGGGCCGACGCCGACGGAGTAACCGAGAGCGGCAAAGACGGAAACGATTTCGTTGAGGGTGCGGGTGATGGGGTGCTCGGCGCCGGTAAGACGGCGCGTGCCGGGCAGCGTGATGTCGATGGCCTCAGCGGCGAGAGCGGCGTCGGACGGTCCCGCGCCTTCGGCGGAATCGAGGAGACTTTCGACGAGGGATTTGAGGGACTTGAAGCGTTCGCCGACAGACTTTTTTGCCTCAGGCGGAGCGGCCTTGAGCCAGCGGCTGGAAACGTCGTTGAGCAGGCCCTGCTTGCGGCCCAGCCACTTGAGGCGGAAGGCTTCGAGGTCGTCAAGGCCGGCCATGGCGGCTGCATCGGCCTGCGCCTGCTTCTGCAAGGCAGTGAAAGCTTTATCGAGCGAGTCGTCGTCGTAGGCCGACAGGTTAGGAATTGCGTCGTTGGTCATTCGAGTAAAGAACAGGATAAATGACCGCTGCGTGCAGTGGGAGAACGGGAGGCAGATTGGCGGGAACCCGATGCGGGTTGCGCGCGTAGGTGTAGATGAGCGGAGGTTGCCCCATGACAGGACATGCCACGAAACTCCACGTTTCGGCGAGGCGCAGGCTGGGCCAGATGGTGTGCTGCAAAGTTGCGCTGGCTTTGGTGTGCGCGATGGCCGCGCAGCGGTGCGTGGCGCAGAGCGACCCGGCGAGTGCAAAAGTTGGAGAGATGGCCGGCGGCGGGATGGCACACATGGCGCACATGGCCGACCACATGCACATGACGGAGCTGCGGCCGATGCAGGCCGGCGACCAGGAGAAGGCGAATGCGATTGTGGCGGCAGCGAAGGAGGCGATGGCGCCGTACAAGGACTATCGCAAGGCGCTGGCGGACGGGTACCACATTTTTCTACCAAATATTCCGCAGCCGCAGTATCACTTTACGAAGTATGAGTACGGACGCGAGGCCGCAATCAGCTTTGATCCGCTGAAGCCGACGTCGCTGCTTTACAAGAAGACGGCTGATGGCGGATACGAGCTAGTGGGTGCGATGTACACGGATCGCGTCAGCGCGAGCGAAGAAGAACTGAATGAGCGGATTCCGTTGAGCGTTGCGCGCTGGCACCAGCATGTGAACTTCTGCAAGGCACCCGTCGGACAACTGGCGGCATATTTTGGCCCGAATGCGAAGTTCGGGCTGATGGGATCGATTCATACGAAGGATGCGTGCGAGGCAGAGGGCGGGACGTTTATTCCGCATGTGCTTGGGTGGATGGTGCATGTGTATCCCTACGAGACGGATCCGAAGAAGGTCTGGTCTGTGGATGACGATGGGGATGGACACGACAACATGGACCACTCGGCGATGCCGGGAATGAAGATGAATTGAGCGCGGCCGGAACGGAGCACAACTCATCGAAAACTCATACAAAGCCTGAAATTGACCGTGATAGGCTCCCTGCATGAATGGAGCACTCAGCGAGAAAGAGGTTGCCGCCCTGCGTTCCGGGGTCGGATGTGAAGTCCTGACTGCGAGCGATCCGGAGTACGACGGCGCGCGGCGCATCTGGAACGGAATGATCGATCGCAGGCCGAGTGCGATTGTGCGGCCGGCCAGCATTGCCGAAGTCATGCAGGTGGTACGGCTGGTCAGGGAATATCGACTGCCGTTCACGGTGCGCGGCGGCGGCCATAGCCTGCCGGGCAAGTCGGTCGCTGATGGCGCGGTAATGATTGACTTGTCCACGATGAAGGCCATCCAGGTGGATGGTTCGTCGCATAGAGCGGTTGTGCAGGGCGGCGTGAAGTGGGGAGAACTGGACCAAGAGGCGGAGCGCTATCGGCTGGCAACGACGGGCGGCGTGATTTCTTCGACGGGGGTTGCGGGACTGACGCTGGGAGGCGGGATCGGCTGGCTGATGGGGAAGCACGGGCTGAGCTGTGACAACCTCATTTCGGCAGACCTGGTGACGGCCGAGGGGACGCATCTCTCGCTCAGCGCGACGCAGAATGAGGAACTTTTCTGGGCGATTCGCGGGGGTGGCGGCAACTTTGGCATTGTGACGGCGCTGGAATTCAAGATGCATCCGCTGGAGTCAGTAGAGGGTGGCGTGCTGCTGTATCCGCGCGCAACCGCGATGGATCTGCTGCGAAAATATCGCGACATTACGCTGACGGCACCGGATGAACTGACCGCGTATGCGGCCCTGATGACGGGTCATGGGAACCAGCTTGCGGCGGTTGCGTTTTGTCACAGTGGAGCGCGTGCCGAGGCAACGGGAGCGGGCAAGCAATTCTTTTTGGCCGACGCGCCGATTGCGGATATGACGGGCGAAAAGAAATATACGGAGATCCAGTCGATGCTGGATTTTTCGGCGCCGGCCGGACTGAACTACTACTTCAAATGTCCGTTTTTGCGTGAGCTGACCGATGATGCGCTGCGAGTGATTGTGGAGGCTTCAGCAGAAGCTCCGTCAGAGCAGACGCAGGTGGTGATCGAACACATGCACGGCGCTGCGAGCCGGGTACCTGCGGCGGAAACGGCTTTTGGGTTGCGCCGCGTCCACTACAGCATCAACATCATGCCTGCGTGGAGTGATCCGGCGCTGGGGGAAAAGTGCATTGCATGGGCCAGAGGATTGTCGGCGGAGCTGGAGAAGTTTGGGGCATCGGATTCGTACGTGAATTATCTGGGCGATGAAGGCGCAGCCGCGGTGCGGGCGTCGTATGGGGTGAACTTTGATCGGCTGCAACAGTTGAAGAAGAAGTATGACCCGGAAAATTTCTTCAGCGCGAACCAGAACATTGCGCCGGCAACGGAGGTTTCATCGCGGTAAGAGGCGAGCAGTCTAGATTGCGATGTCCTGCGGCACTTCGTACAGAGTCAGTCCCATGGAGCGGAGGAATTCGTGATAACGCGGATCCTCTCTGTAGCGGAAGAAGTTGCCGCGATACGCGAGAATGTAGAGTGGGGCGCATTTCTTCTCGCGTGCGATGTAGAGCGAGCGAAACATTTCTTCGCTGTCTTCCAGGCCGGAATAGATGCAGGCAAGCAGGAGAGCGGGTTCTGTCCGGCACTCTACAGCTTTGACCTTCTTGAGAATGCTGAGCGCGCCTTTGCGATCGCCCATGGTCGCCATGGCTTCTCCCATGAATGCCAGGGCTTCGAGATTGTCGGGGTTCAACGCGAGAGCCTTCTTAAACTCTGCAATGGCTTCATCGAAGCGTTCTGAATAGGAGTACAGCCTGCCCATGAACATGTGGGGGCGATAGCTGAGCGGATCGAGCTCGGCGGCGAGTTTGAGCTGCCGCTGGCCGAGGTCGAGATGGCCGGCGTGCATCTGAGCGGTGCCCAAATACATATTCACGACGGGCGATAGTGGTTCAGATTCGCGAGCCCGCTTGACGGAGGCGATGGCCTCTTCGTGACGGCCCATGGCGCTGAGATAGAGCGATTGCCAGAGCAGCGTGGTGAGATGGCTGGGATCGAGACTGAGGGCGATCTGGAATTCGCGTTCGGCGCCAGCCCAATCGAGGTCATACCAGCTTTTGAGCAGACCGAGGGTGCAATGCGCTTCGGCCATGGTGTTGTCGAGGTCCATGGCGCGATCGAGCAGGGGACGTGCTTTGGCGATGGCGTCGAGAGGCTTCATCATGCCGACGCGAATGGACCCCATCTGGGCGTAACAATCGGCGAGACCTGCGTAGGCGGGGGCAAATTTCGAATCGATCGCAATGGCTTCGTTGAAGTAGGTGAGGCTGCTCTCGATCGCGCTGGAGGTCATTTTGTGCCAGAAGAAACGGCCTTTGAGATAGGCGTCGTAGGCAGCCGAGGATGCGGAATATTTACGAGTACCGACAGCCGAGTCGGCAAGCAGCTCGAGAGCAAGCGACTTGCTGACGCGCACGGTGACGTCTTCCTGCACGGCGAGCAGGTCAGACGATTTGCGATCGAAAGTCTCAGACCAGAGGACGCTTTTGTCGCGGAGGTCGTGGAGGTGGGCGGTGATGCGGATGGCATCTGCGGAGCGGCGAACGGAAATGCGAAGCAGGTAGTCGAGGTCGAGTTCACGCTGCAGGCGATCGAGTTGTTCGGCGAGAGGGGTGGACGCAAGGAGTCGTGGACCCATGGTGACACGCAAGCGAACCGGGTCGATGCGCGAGAGGGCGGAGGTCATGTCGTCTGTGAGGCCGGCTGCGAAGTAGTCTTCCGATGCGCTGCCGAGGTGCTCGATGGGCACCATGGCGATGCGGATGCGGCGGCGTTCCACGGGAGCCGGCTGCGGGCCGATGCGCTCAATGGGCGCGAGGAAGCGGTAGCCGAGGCGTGGGAGGGTCTCGATATAGCGGGGTTTTTCGGCCTGATCGCTGAGAGTGAGGCGAATCTGGCGGATGCAGAAATTGAGACCCTGTTCGAAGTCAACGAACGTGTCGCGGCCCCAGACGGCGTTACGGATCTCGTCGCGCGTAACCATGACGCCGGGGTGGTTAAGCAGCAGGGCGAGGACGCGCGCCGGCTGCTGCTGGATACGGATAGGCACACCGTTCCGGCGCAGTTCAAAGGTTTGCTCGTCGAGCTCGAAGTCTCCAAAACGTATCTGGGCCATAGAGGAAGCGAAGCTTTGTCCTGCAGAGCCGGATCCTGGGAATCGGGGAGTGGCGGGGGACGACTGCACCGACGCAGCGTGTCCAGCTCTTGTTCACAGGCATTTCCCTTGCATTTTTTGATGCCGAGATTGGGCCCGTGGACTGGGTAACGCAAGGTTAGCATGTCTTCCTTTTTTAGACGTGCAAAGAAACCAGGGAAAAGGATGGCGCGGATCGATCGGATTGCGAGGGAGCCCTTGTCGCATCCGCCACTTTTTGGCTGCATCTAACTCGAGGCACACGATATTCTCTGCGCATGCTATTGGGCCGTTCATCTACAGGCGTTTTCCGGGCTTTGATCCTGTTTGCCGCAGCGGCTCTGCCGGCAAGCGGTAGAGAACCGCCTTCTGTGCTGGCCATCGACGGTCTCGGGAAAGGCACAACGCCACTTGGCGGCGCGTGGCAATTCCACCTGGGAGATGATCGCGCGTGGGCTGACCCTTCAGTCGACGACAGCCGATGGGAACAGATTTTGCCGGATCGACCGTGGGGCGCGCAGGGTCACGAGGGCTACGTCGGATTTGCGTGGTATCGGCGGCACATTGCGATCAACCTGGCACCGGGCGCATCGGAGGATCTGGCGCTGTTTGTCGCGCCGATCCAAGACGTTGGCGAGATCTATTGGAATGGCCAACTGGTGGGGCGGACCGGAAAAATGCCGCCTGATCCAGTGTGGTATTGGCTTCCGATGCCGCAGACTTTTGGCCTGGGAACGGCGCGGTCGGGAGTCCTCGCGGTGCGGGTATGGAAAGCGCCACTGGATTCTTTCGATCCGGGAACGCAAGGCGGACTTACGGCGACGCCGCTCATTGGGAGCCCTCGGGCTATTGGGGCGTCCAAGGATACCGCGGACTACAAGTGGCTGCGTTCTCACCAGGTCATGTTCGGGATCGATTCGCTTTTTACGCTGGTTGCGCTTCTCGGCCTGCTGGGATGGATGCGGGATCGTTCTCAGATGCTGATTTTCTGGATGGCGTGTTATGCCGGAAGTGCGGCGTTTCAGGATTCGGTGGAGCGCTTCGGCATTCCGTTGCCTTCGAATTTTGTCGTCGGGTTTTCACAGCCACTTTTTGGCCTGGTCAGCGTGGCGACCTGGTTTGTGCTGATTCTGCTTTTGGACCTCGAAGAGAATCGCACCCTGATGCGGATTGTGCGCTGGGTTGCGATCGTGATGATGGCGGCTTTTGTTCTAGACGGAGTGCTCGCTTTCAGCGTCGCATGGATGCCGCTTTCCTGGGCCGTTGGCTCGCAGTGGATTGACGGTGTTCTGACGGCGATTTTCACGATTGCGCAAACCCTTCCGCTGTTCCTGGTTGCGTATGCGGTAGCACGCAGGAGGCGGCTGAAGGCGGATCGATGGGTGGTGGCAGTTTGCGCCTTTCTCGCGGATGGAATCCCCACGCTACGTTCAGGGCTCGCACAAGGAAGACGGTTTACGCACTGGAACTACGCGGACTGGGTCGCTGCGCCGTTCTTAACGGTGAGGGGCAATCCGATCAATGCGCAAAGTGTGGCGTCGACCCTGTTGCTGCTTGCGATTGTTTACGCGGTCTACCGCTATACGAATGAAGAGCGGCGACGCAGGAACGCGATCGAGCAGGAGATGAAAAATGCCCGCGAGGTGCAACAGATTCTGATCCCCGAGGCGATTCCGCAGATTCCCGGGTTTGCGTTCACGAGCGCCTATCGCCCGGCGCAGGAGGTGGGCGGGGACTTTTTCCAGATCATCCCATTGGGAGCGAGCAAGGATGAGCAGGCCTGCACGGTGATTGTGCTCGGCGACGTGAGCGGCAAAGGACTGAAAGCTGCGATGGCGGTTTCGTTGATTGTGGGAGCGGTGCGCATGCTGGTGGAAACGACATCGAGCCCTGCGCTGATTTTGGCAGCGCTGAACCGACGACTCCACGGGCGCATGGCGGGAGGGTTTGCCACTGCGATTGCATTGCGGATTGATGAAGGAGGGCATTGCCTGGTCGCGAGCGCCGGACATCCGGCTCCAATTTTGAACGGAGACGAACTCGGGTTGCCGGGTGCGTTGCCGCTGGGACTTGACGTGTCTTCGACGTATGAAGAGACGTCGCTTTGGCTTCGGGCGGGCGATCGGCTGTCGCTTTACACGGATGGACTGCTGGAGGCTCGCGCCGCATCGGGAGAGCTTTACGGTTTTGGAAGGATCAAGACGCTGTTTTCCGATGGCCCCACTGCAGAGGAAGCCAGCGATGCGGCGGTGGCTTTCGGCCAGGACGACGATATTACGGTGCTTACGCTGACGCGGCTGGCGGGACAGGAAGTGAGCGCGGCAGAGGTGCGATCGACCGGGCTGAAGCCTTCGCTGGTGTGAAGTTGTGAAGGAAGACCCGGCGTAAAAGCCGAACGGCCCGGAGCAGATGCTCCAGGCCGTTGGTTGACGCCACCAGTCCGGGTGCTGTCGGTTTAAGCAACTTTCTTTTCGGCAGCGAGAGCAGCCTTGGCTTGATCTGCAAGCTTGGTAAACCCTGCAGCGTCGTGAACGGCGATGTCTGCGAGGATCTTGCGATCGAGCTCGATGCCGGCCTTCTTGAGTCCGTTGATGAGCTGCGAGTAGCTGGTGCCATTGAGCTTGGCGGCGGCAGAGATGCGCACGATCCAGAGAGAGCGGAACTGGCGTTTCTTCTGGCGTCGGCCGGTGTAGGCGAACTTCAATCCGCGCTCGACGGCTTCCTGTGCTGCCTGGTAGAGCTTGGATTTTGTGAGGAAGTAACCGCTGGCCCGATCAAGGATCTTTTTGCGGCGGTCATTGCGCTTGGTACTGCGTTTTACACGAGGCATGGGCTTTCTCCATTTTGTTGTTGCGATCGATTACGCGGCTGGAGGCAGGAGGCGCAACCCTGAGGGTCCGCGGTAAGCCTCTTCACTCGCTCGTTCAGTCCTGAATCTCTCGGCACTCTTTGCGTTGGCTCAGAGTGCCGGGGGTCCCATCGCTTGGGCCCCGGAAGCGCCTTGCGGCGCGACGATCAGGCGTAAGGGATCATGCGCGCGACCTTCGCGTGGTCCCCATCGGAAACGATTACGCTCTTGCCGAGCTTGCGTTTCACTTTGGGTGACTTGGACGAAAGGATGTGCCGCGTCTTCGTCTGGTGCCGGACGATTTTGCCGGTACCAGTCTTTTTGAAGCGCTTGGCCGCGCCCTTATGGGTTTTCAACTTGGGCATTTTTTGCTCTTTTTCGACGGGATTGGTAGCCCGTTCAAATTGCCTGTAGACAGGGACTTCCCTGCGCAATAGGCGCACTTAAGAGTATAGCAAAAAGCGGGTTTGGGCGCTATGGAGGTCTGACGGCGAGGTTTAGCTCTGGAAGTACGACGCGGGCGGCTGAATTTGGGTGAAAAACAAGGCGGCACTACACTGGATTTGGTGCGTGCGACTTTTCACATTGAGAACTTTGGCTGCCGGGCGGCGCGCGCGGACGGAGAAGCCATTGCCGAGCGGCTGCGGGCTGCGGATTGCGTGGAACAGGAATCCGATGCCGAGGTGGTGATCGTGAATACCTGCAGCGTGACGGCGGAGGCCGATCGCGAGGCGCGGGCTTTTATCCGGCGAACGCATCGGCTGAACCCGGGAGCGAAGATAGTGGCGACGGGCTGCTACGCGCAGCGGGCTCCAGAGGAACTGGCAGGACTGGACGGCGTGGCGGCGGTGGTGGGCAACAGTCATAAGGCGCTGGTTCCAGAGATTGCGTTGGGATTGACGCGCGGGGTTGAGAACGGCAGGCTGCCGGAGGGAATGGTGAGTGCGGCGTCGCTGCTGGGCGGTGCGCGGGTGCTTGCGGATGAGAGCTTTGCGCATTCGTTTCTGGAAGAGGCGCAGGTGATGCCGGGAGCGCAGACGCGGCCGAATCTGAAGATCCAGGAAGGATGCGGGAACCGGTGTTCGTTCTGCGTGATTCCGCAGACGCGGGGCGGGTCTCGGAGTTTGGCGGCGGAGCAGGTGCTGAAGCAGGTGCGGGGGTTTGTTGCAGCGGGCGGGAAAGAGCTGGTGTTCTCGGGGATCAATCTGGGGCGGTGGGGACGAGGTCCTGCGGACGGCGGAGGATCAAAGGGTCTAGCAGAATTGGTGAGGCAGATTTTTGCGGAGACGGAGCTGGCGCGGTTGCGGTTGAGTTCGATTGAACCGATGGATTGGGATACGGAGCTGATCGCGGTAATGGCGGAGTTTGGGAACACGGCGGGGACGAGCGGCGCGGGAGCACACCATGCAGGTGGGCGATTGGCGCGTCATGCACATTTACCGTTGCAGTCGGGAAGCGATGCGGTGTTGCGGCGGATGTACAGGCGGTATAGACCCTGGCACTACGCGGAGAAAGTGGAAGCGCTGGTGCGTGCGGCTGGGCCGGAACTGACGCTGGGCGCGGATGTGATGGTGGGCTTTCCGGGCGAGACGGATGCGGAGTTTGAAGAGACGGTGGAGTTGGTGCGGGCGTTGCCGTTTGGATATCTGCATGTGTTTCCTTTTTCGCCGCGTCCGGGAACACGTGCGTGGACATTGCATGCGGCGGAACCTGTTGTGTTGGAGGCGGTGAAAGAACGCGTGGCGGAGTTACGGAAGCTGGCAGCGGAAAAAACGCGCGTGCATCGTGAACGGATGATTGGTCACGAGTTGGATGCGATTACGTTGCATACGCCGGAAGCATTGGCCGCGATGGGGCTGTCAGTTGCGCTGACGGAGAACTTTTTGCCGGTGGAAGTGGGCGGGCGTGTCGAGGCGAATGAGCTGGCGCGCGTGCGGGTGATGGGGCTCAATGCGGACGGCGCGCTGGTGGGCGAGATGATGACACAACGAGACAAGAAGGCGCGGATTTCATCAGATATTTGTGCGGCTGTGGCAGTCTAGGGACATGACGCTCTACAGATGGGTTGGCGCCGCGATCGCGTGTGGCGCTTTGGCTGTTTCGAGTACGGAGATTGCGCAGGCACAGGCTTCGACGCACAAAACCAAAAATGTAATCGTAGTGATGCTGGATGGGATGCGCTGGGAAGAAGTCTTCCGCGGCGCGGATCCGGAGCTGATCAAGACGCTGGGGCCGGAAGCCCTGGGAGCGCCGAAGGAGCGCGCGGCAGAAGCGGAGCAGAGATACTGGCGAACGACGGCGACCGAGCGCCGGGCTGCGCTGATGCCGTTCTTGTGGTCGACGGTGGCGACGCAGGGACAGCTTTTCGGGAATCGCGATCTGGGGTCGGATTCCCATGTGGCCAACCCGTTGCATTTCTCTTATCCGGGGTACTCAGAGACGCTGACCGGATTGGTCGACCCGCGTGTGAACTCGAATGACAATGTGCCGAACCCGAATGTGACGGTGTTTGAATGGCTGAACAAGAAGCCTGCGTTTGCGGGCCAGGTGGCAGCCTTCGGTGCATGGGAAGTGTTTGACGGCATTTTCAACAAGCAACGGTGCGGCTTCGAAGTGAATTCGAGCTATGCACCCCTAACGGATATCCCTGCCACGCCGGAATTGAAGCTGATCAATGATTTGAAGGCAGAGACGGTGCGCGTTTGGCCGGATGAGGCGTTCGATCCGATGCCGTTTCATACGGCGGTTGCCTACATCAAGGCTAAGAAGCCGCGGCTGATTTTTCTGGGGCTGGGTGAGACGGACGACTGGGCGCATGCCGGATCGTATGCCGAGTATCTGAACGCGGCGCACCTGGGCGATGGATATCTACAAGCACTGTGGACGATGATTCAGGCGATGCCGGAGTATGCCGGCAAGACGACGCTCATCGTGTTGCCGGACCATGGCCGCGGAGTTGGCGCAAAGTGGACCGATCACGGGGAGAAAATCTACGAATCGCGAGAGACGTGGATGGCGTTCCTGGGCCCGGACACGACGGCGTTGGGGGAGAGAAAGAAGTCTGGGCCGGTAACGGAGAGCCAGGTGGCGGCGACGATAGCTGCGCTGCTGGGCGAAGATTATCACGGGGCGGTCGCTGCGACAGGCGCGCCCCTTGCGGACGTGTTGCCGGGCAAGAAATAGAGTTCGCAGGTGGTTGGATCTGGCATGGGATTTGGCCGAAAAATCGGGCAAATGTGGCCCTGAGGGTGGTGTTCTGCGGAACCGGACCAATGGTATACTCAGGGTGCGTTCGCGCAGGAAAGACGCACTGAAGCCTGTGGGCGAACTGCTTGTGGAGGAGCACCATCGCATTCGATAAACGTTCGGCAAAGTCCTTTATTCGCATCAACGATCGCATTCGCGCCCGCGAAATTCGCGTGATCGATGAAAATGGCGAACAGCTTGGCATTCTGGCACCCTTTGAGGCATTGAAGATCGCCCGCGAGCGCGGGCTGGATCTAGTGGAAGTGTCGCCGAACGCCGTGCCACCGGTTTGCCGCATTCAGGATTACGGCCGGTTCCTCTACGAGAAGGAAAAGAGCGAGCGCGCCGCGCGCAAGAAGCAGAAGGTCATCACCATCAAGGAAGTGAAGTTCTCAGTGACGGTGGATGAGCACGACTACCAGACCAAGAAGAACCAGGCAGTGCGTTTCCTGAATGATGGCGACAAGGTCAAGGCGAGCTTGCGGTTCCGCGGGCGGCAGATGGCGCACCGCGAACTGGGCTACAAGATCATTAACCGGCTGATCCTGGACATTGGCGAAGCGGGGAGCGTGGAATTTATGCCGCGCATGGAAGGCACGATTTTGCACGCGATTCTGGCGCCGACGAAGAAGGAAGGTGGCGCGAAGCCGAAGCCGGCAGCGCCCCCGCAACAGGCAGCACCACCGCGCCCACAGAATCCGCCGACACCGCCGGCACAATAAAGAACTGACAGGATTGCGGAAGGCCGCCCGGAATGGGTGGCCTTTTTGCGTGTGGCGAACCTGCCGGTCTTCCTCTTGACCTTCCTCTTGACAATCAAGATGAGAGAGCTGTACCACTCTTCTATCGGGAAGGTTCTTTGTGATGCCTCTTTTGCGCGGCGTTTTCCGCAATCTTCGCAGCCTTTTTTGCGGCAAGTCAGTGGAGAGCGAAATCGACGAGGAATTGCGCGGGTTTCTTGAGGAATCCGCAGCGGCAAAGCAGCGGGCGGGGATGAGCCGACAAGAGGCGTTGCGCGCCGCGCGCATTGAAATGGGGAGCAGGAATGCTGTGACCCACCGGATTCGCTCGGCGGGTTGGGAGTCGTCGCTGGAGATTTTGTGGAACGATCTGCGCTATTGCACGCGGTCGCTGCTGCGCGCGCCGGGATTTACGCTGGTCGCGGTGGTGTCGTTGGCGTTGGGGATCGGTGCGAATACCGCGATTTTCAGCGTTGTGGAGAGCGTGCTTCTTGCGCCGCTTCCTTATCCGGATCCAGACCAGCTGGTGATGGTGTGGGAGAGCCGACCGACGGCGGCCAAGCTGGATGTTTCCATTCCTGATTTTCAGGATTGGCAGCACAATGCCCACTCGTTTGCGCAGATGGCGGCAATGGAATGGGCCGACTTCGATCTCACCGGGCCCGGCGCCGCCGAACATCTGAATGGCATGTCGGTCACGGCGGGCTTCTTCGAAACGCTGGGTGTGAGACCGGCCTTGGGCCGGGATTTCACATCGGTAGAGGACCAGCGCACCGCCGCGCCGACAGTCATGATCAGCGACCGGCTTTGGCGGGAAAGGTTTGGATCAAACCCACAAACGCCGGGCACGTCGCTGTTGCTGGATGGGACGGAGTTCACGATTGTCGGCGTGCTGCCGCCGAATTTTCGTTTCTATACCGAAGCCGATGTCTATACGCCCCTGGCGCACGAAGTTCCTCGGATCTTCGGAGATCGCACGATTCACGGATTTTCTGCGATTGCGCGCACGAGACCCGGAGTGACGGAGGCGCAGGCTCGCACGGAGTTAAGTGCCGTTCAGTCGCGTCTCGATCGAATGTATCCCTCTGAAGATCGAAATCTGGGAGTTGCAATCGAGCCTCTAAAGACAACTCTCGTTGGCGATGCGCATTCGACATTGCTGCTGGTATTCGGAGCGGTGGGTGTCGTTCTGCTGATTGCCTGCGCGAACGTTGCGAATCTTTTGCTGGCGCGTTCTGCGCAGCGGGTGCAGGAGTTCGCCGTGCGCGCAGCGCTGGGGGCCAGTCGCGTGCGCCTGCGGCGGCAGTTGCTAACGGAGAGCGTGATGCTTGCGCTCGCGGGCGGAGTTCTGGGCCTGGGCCTCGCGAAGTTGGCCTATTCTTTCATCGTTGCGGAACTGCCCGAGGGAGTTCCGATCGCAGGCGGTCTGAATCTTCATGTTTTGTTGTTTACCCTGGGTGTCTCGCTCGCAGTGGGCGTTCTGTTCGGCCTTGCACCGGCACTGAACGCATCGAAGGCTGATCTGCAGGACGGGCTGAAGGCAGGCACGCGCGGGGCAACGCATGCGCAGGATCGCGGACAAGCGGCGCTGGTGGTGGTGGAGGTGGCTCTGACACTGGTGCTGCTCGTTGGCTCCGGCTTGCTGCTGCGCACCATTCACAAATTGTGGAACGTGAATCCGGGATTCGATCCGCATCACGTGATCGGGTTCAAGGTTGGACTTTCGCCATCGATCACGTCGAACGCGGAGACTACGCGCACCGCATTGCAACAGCTTATCGAGCGAGTCCGGCAGGAACCGGGAGTTGAGGCAGCGGATCTGACCAACATTGTTCCGCTGAATGGCGGCGACAACGGAGGCCCGTTCTGGCTGGGCACGCAGGCGCCCACTTCGCCGCAGGACGCGCCGCATGCACTCTATTTCTGGACGGGCCCGGACTATCTAAAGACGATGGGGATTTCACTTTTGCAGGGCCGCTACTTTACGACGGGCGACACCTTGCACTCGGAACCGGTGATCGTGATTGACAGCACTCTTGCGCAGAAGTATTTTCCGGGGACGAACCCCATCGGGCGCACGATTACGGTCGCTCATTGGGGGCCGACGCGCGTGATAGGAGTCGTTGGCCATGTGCGGCATTATGGGCTGGACGATTCGAGCATTTACAACCCCGGCCAGATTTACATTTCGATTTATCAGCTGAGCAATGTGCTTCTGCCGCATCTGTCGAACGACATGATCATCCTGGTACGGACGCCACTGCACATGGATGCCGCGCTGCCCGAGATCAAGCACGCTGTCTACGGACTCGCGGCGGATCAGCCGGTGTATGACGTGAAAACCGTGGAGCAGGTTGTGGCGCAGTCGATGAGTGCGCAGCGATTTCCGATGATGCTGCTGGCCGCATTCGCCGGCCTGGGCCTTCTGCTGGCCTGCGTGGGAATTTACGGGGTGATTGCGTATTCCGTATCCCGGCGCGCGCGCGAGATTGGGATTCGCGTGGCGCTTGGGGCGGAGAGACGGCAGATTCTGCAGATGGTGCTTGGGCAGGGGCTCCGCATGGTGGGGCTGGGCATAGCGATTGGCGTAGTGACTGCGCTGTGGCTGACACATGCAATTCGGAGCTTTGCACATCTGCTCTATGGAGTATCCGGAGCGGATCCTGTGACGTTTCTTGCGATCTCAGGGGTTCTTGTCCTCGTGGCGCTGCTTGCATGCTGGTTGCCGGCGCGGCGCGCTGCCGCGGTGGATCCGATGAACGCATTGCGTTGCGAATGACGAAGTGTATTCTGGCGTCATGCGCACTTCCCTTCCCTTGAAAACTTTCGTATCTTTTGCGTTTGCGTTCGTTGCCTTCACGCTGGTTTCTGATGGACAGACGACGCCGAGCGCGACGCCGCACTATCCAACGAGCGAAGACCTGCGACACCTGAAAGGGATGGGTGGGCCGTTGCTGTCGCCGGATGGAACTCAAGCCATCTTTAGCGTGACAGACGCGACGGCGGATGGCGCAAAGGCGCATGTGTGGATTGTGGCGACGAGCGGCGCGGAGAAGGCGCGGCAACTGACATTCTCTCCACCAGCGGACAAGCGAGGCGAGCACGGCGCGCAGTGGGCTCCGGATGGTACGGCGGTGTTTTTCCTTGCCAAGCGCGGAGAACAGACCCAGTTATTCCGGCTGGATTTGCGGGGCGGCGAAGCTTCGCCGTATGAGCTGAAGATTGTGCCGCAGGTGGACGAGTCGAAGGAGAAGGATGCGATTCCGCCGCCGGGTGCGGAGAAGAAGCCGGATGAGAAAAAATCCGATGACAAGAAGGCGGACGAGAAGAAAGCAGATGGGACGCCGGACACTGTGGCGATTGATGTGAGCGGTTATGCGCTCTCAGAGGACGGCAAGTGGCTGGCGGTGTGGGCGCGGGATCCGGAGACGCCGGGCGAGAAAAAGCAGAAAGATGCGAAGGCCGACGCGGAGTGGGTGAATCGCTCGAAGCATGGAACGCGGCTCTATGTGGCGGCTCTGAAGGCAGACGGGACGATCGATGGCGGGCTGAAACCTGTGAGCATTGCGCCGGATGTACGCGAGGCAGTGTGGTCGGAGGCGTCGGATCGGCTGCTGGTGTTGAGAGAACCGCCGAATGATCTGGGTGACCTGGGGCCGGCAGGCGAAGCGTGGATGGTGGATGCGGCGAATCCGGAGAAGGCGACAAAGGTGGACGGGGTTCCGGCAACGGTGGGCGGCGGGGTTCTGACACCGGATGGAAACACGATGGTGCTGGGCGCGCAAACGCCGGAGGATGCGCCGCCGGGCTATGAGGAGCTGTTTGCGCTGTCGGTGACGGATGCGACGGCCAAGCCGGTGCGGTTGTCCGCAGGATTCATGGGACAGCTGAATGCGCGCGATCTGGAATTTGATGCGGACGGAAGCGTGGTGACGACGGCGGGGATTGGAACGCGGTTCGCAGTGATGCGCCTGGGGCTGGATGGAAAGGTTGCGCCGAAGCCAGTGGAGCTGGGCGCGGCGGCTATCTCAGGGATCAACACGAATCGCAAACATACGGGGTGGCTGTGGATGGCGCAGAGCGGAGGCACGGAGGAGAAACTGTGTTTTGCGCAGCACCTGAGCGATGGCTGCACTGCGCTGCAGACGCCGGAGCTGGCGCCGGCGGGATTGAAGTGGGTAAAGCCGGAGCTGGTGACATGGAAGAGCGACGGGCTGACGATTGAGGGATTGCTGTATCTGCCGGAGGTAGCGGCAGGGGCGAAGGCTCCGCTGATTGTGGATGTGCATGGCGGGCCGTTTGGCGCGTTTGAAGACAGGAACGATCCCTTTGCGGCGTTTTTGATTGGACATGGTTGGGCTGTGCTGCGGCCGAATCCGCGCGGTTCGTCGAATTATGGAGTGAAGTTTGGCGCGGCGAACAAGAACGACCTGGGCGGCGGCGACTATCGCGATGTGATGGCTGGCGTGGATGCGGTGCTGGCGAAGTATCCGCAGCTGGACGCGACGAAGACGGCGCTGATGGGCTACAGCTATGGCGGCGAGATGGCAGCATTTGTGGAGGGCAAGACGGATCGATTCAAGGCGATCATCAGTGGTGCTCCGGTCATCGATCAATTCAGTGAGTACGGAACGGAAGGTGGATCGTGGTACGACCGGTGGTACTTCGGCAAGCCGTGGGAACACATGGAAGATGCGTGGAGGCAGAGTCCGCTGGCCGGCGCGGCAAAGGCCAAAACACCGTTCCTGCTGCTGCAGGGACAGGGCGATACGACGGATCCACTGGGGCAGAGCGAGGAGATGTTTCGCGCACTGCGGCAAGAGGGCGTGCCTGTGGAGCTGGTGACGTATCCGCGCGACAATCACGGACCGCTGGCGATCGCGATGTTTGGCATTCCTGCCGCGGAGCCGTGGCATGGTTTCGATGCGCGGCAAAGAGTGGTGGAGTTTCTGGAGAAGGCGTTTGGCGAAGCGGCAGCTACGAAGCAATAGCTTGTGGCTGCCGGTTCAACGGGCCGGAATTCTACTGGGGGGCCGGTGGCGTGGCGGCCGGCGCGGCATTCGAATCGGTTTGTTTCGTGAAGTGAAAATCGCAGGGACGGCCGAGTATTCCCGCGCCTTTGTCGCGCGTGCCGGTTCCGGTCGTATCTGTGAATTTGGCTTCGATGTAGTAGTCATATTTGTTGCCTTTGAGCTCAGTGACGATGCCCGCTTTGCCCGCCTGCACCGTTCCCTTGGCGTGCAGTTTGGCGGTGCCGTCGGTGTTAATGGGGCCATCGATGACGAGATAGCCGGGACCGTGCTCTTCGCCATGCTGTCCATGAAAAGCGCCATTGGCAATGGTGCTGGGAAATGTCCACTGAAAGGCCGGCATGTGAAGGCTCGCCTCGCAAGACATCGCGGTGGTCCATGTGCCGTCGAAGTGCGATGCGGAAGATTGCGCACTCAGCATTGGGGCGAAAGTGACAAGGAGGCAGATCAGCTTCTTGATTTGCATGAGGGACCTCTCTCGTGAAGAGAATTAACCGATTTGAGAAGAGATTGGCAACGAATCTTTTCGCTTCTTTCTTCGAGCGAGAATGGCCGGACCCAGGATCAACGGATAGAGGGATGCTTCGAATTGCGAGAGGGGTCTGAAGCAGAGACGGCGCATGTTTAGCTGCTCACGGCCAGATTCAAGACTCGATCCCAAGCGTCTGAAGAATCCGTAGACCGTTACAAATCAGAGGTTCGCTATACTTGAGGCAGGCCTTTTGCTCTGCAGGCTGCCCCTCTGCATGGAAGTTTCCGACACAATCAGGGATGCGAATGAGACTTCTGCTTCGAGCGGAAACGCGCGGCAGATTCTGGGATTTGTTTCGTTTACGTTTGTCTGCTATCTGGCCATAGGGCTGCCACTGGCGGTATTGCCGGCGTATGTGCACCTGCGCATGGGCTATCACGCATCGCTGGCTGGGCTGGTGATCAGCATCCAGTACATTGCGACGTTTTTGAGCAGGCCCTGGGCGGGACGGATCAGCGATCGCGCGGGCGCGAAGATTTCGGTTCTGTGGGGCATGGGGGCGTGCACGCTGAGCGGGTTGCTTCTGGTGGGCGCGGCGGCGCTGCATCGGAACCCGGCTTGGCTGAGCCTGAGCATTCTGCTGGCAAGCCGACTGGTGCTGGGTGTGGGGGAGAGCCTGGGTTCGACGGGAGCGACACTGTGGGGGATCACCAAGGCGGGCCAGGAACACACAGCCAAAGTGATTTCGTACAACGGCGTGGCGACCTACGGCGCGCTGGCGCTTGGCGCTCCGCTGGGCGTGGTGATGGAGCAGCAGTGGGGCCTCGCGTCGATCGGGCTTTTGACGATGGTGGTTTGCGGACTGAGCGTGGTGTTTGCCGCGAGCAAGCCACCGGTGACTGTGGTCCACGGAGAGCATTTGCCGTTTCGCGATGTGCTGGGGCGGGTGACGCCGCATGGGATGGGGCTGGCGCTGGGCGGGGTGGGGTACAGCGTGCTGGCTACGTTTGTGACGTTGTTCTATGCGAGCCGGAGTTGGAATGGCGCGGCGCTGTGCCTGACGGGATTTGGCGCGGCATTTATTGTGGCGCGGCTCACCTTCATTCGCACGATCGGGCATTTTGGCGGGTTTCCGGTGGGGATTACGTGCCTGATTGTGGAGTCGGCGGGGGTGCTGTTGCTGTGGCGGTCGGTTGCACCGTGGATGGCGGTGACGGGCGCTGCGCTGACTGGATTTGGATTCTCGCTGGTGTTTCCGGCATTGGGCGTGGAGGCCGTGAAGCATGTACCGGCGCGCAGCCGCGGAACGGCGCTGGGTGTCTACACGGTGTTCGCAGACGTGTCGTTTTTTCTGGTGGGGCCGGTGGCGGGCGCGGTGATTGGGACGTTTGGATATGCGAGCGTATTTCTCTTTGCGCTGGTGTGCGTTCTGGGGTCGCTGGGGATTGTGGTGGTGCTGGCCGGGCGAGAGAAAGCTGCCAGCTCTAAGGCTCTAGCTGCTAGTTCTTAGCTTCCAGCTAAGGAGATGTTGCGAGCGAGCCTTCATCCTCATCGAGGGCCGCCCGCATATTGAGCGAAGATGAACCGCATAAGGGCCATGCCGAGCGCGAAAGTGAATCCGTACGCGAAGCTTTCGATGCGGGCAGGCATGCGACCGCGGCGCTGAACCGTGCGACCCAGGCCCGACATAACGAACCCCGTCATCAGCGGGCTCAACAAAATGCTGATCCCGTGCAGTTTTGATGGATGGAGAAGCGGGTGAGGAAACACAAACAAGCTCAAGCCTCCGGCGATGACACCAAGCAGAGCGAACAAAACCGTAGAGAACCCGGGGCCATATTTGCGAGCGCTTACCCGAAGGCGGCGAATTCCGCGGGAAGCAACGCTGACAGTCATCTCCGCTGAAAGTTGGAGCAGCGATTCGCAAAGAATCTCGGCAATTCCACTGAGGAGTTCAAGAATCAAGCTTTCCATCGCAACCCGGATAGGAATGGAAAAAGACTACCTCAGGCGGACAGAATGTGCTGTAGTCCGTGCAAGACCTTTTTGAGACCGAAATAGAACGGCCACCCCGCGGGGTGGCCGTTGAGTTGATGCGGGAAAGAGGAAGCGGCTTAGCTTTCCTTTTTCCAGTTGATGAGATCGCCCAACGTGGTGGTGGAGCTGGAGACGGGCGCCTTGTGACCGCCGCCGGAGTGGTTTTCGGCCTTGTAGCGTTCGACCTGCTCGCGGCTCGCTTCGTGTCCGGAGACGCGGAGGCTGAGGCCCACCTTTTTCTCTTCCACGTTGATCTTGATGATCTTGAAGTCGTGTTCCTGGCCCTGTTCGAGCTTGGCCGGGGAACCGTCTTCTGCGACGGCCTCAGAGACGTGGCAGAGGCCTTCAACACCTTCCGCAATTTCAACGAAGGCGCCGAACTGCGCGGTGCGAAGCACCTTGCCGTGGACGACATCGCCGACGCGATGGGCGGCGAAGAAGCTCTCCCAGACGTCGGGCTGAAGCTGCTTGATGCCGAGGGAGAGGCGGCGATTCTGCGGCTCGACGCCGAGAACGACTGCCTTGACCTTTTCACCCTTCTTGACGACTTCAGACGGGTGCTTCACGCGCTTGGTCCAGCTGAGGTTGGAGACGTGGACCAAACCGTCGATGCCGTCCTCGATCTCAATGAAGGCACCGAAGTCGGTGAGGTTGCGAACGCGACCTTCAACGACGGCACCGGCGGGATAGCGCTCGGTGAGGTGCTCCCAGGGATTCTCGAGAAGCTGTTTCATGCCGAGGGAAATGCGGCGATCGGCAGGGTTGACGCTGAGGACAACGGTGTCGACCTCGTCGCCGGGCTTGACGAGCTTGGAGGGGTGCTTGAGGCGCTTGGACCAGGTCATCTCAGAGAGGTGAACGAGGCCTTCGATGCCCTGCTCGAGTTCAACAAACGCGCCGTAGTCGGTGACAGACAGAACGCGGCCGTGCACGTGGGCGCCCACGGGATACCTCTCAGTGGCATCGAGCCACGGATCGGGTGTGAGCTGCTTGAAGCCGAGCGAGACGCGCTGTTTCTCTTTGTCGAACTTGAGGACCTTGACCTGGATCTCATCGCCGACATTGACCAGATCGCGGGGGTGGGTAAGGCGTCCCCAGCTCATGTCGGTGATGTGCAGGAGGCCATCGATGCCGCCGAGGTCGACGAACGCGCCGTAGTCGGTGAGGTTCTTGACGGTGCCAGTGAGGACCGCGCCCTCGCCGAGGTGCTCGAGGGTCAACGAGCGCTTGGTGTTTTGCTCTTCCTCAAGAAGCTCCTTGCGGGAAACGACGACGTTGCCGCGTTTCTTGTTGAGCTTGATGACACGGACTTCAATCTGCTGGCCGAGGTAGCCATCGAGATTGCGCACGGGGCGAATCTCGAGCTGCGAGCCGGGCAGGAAGGCCTTGAGGCCGATGTCGACAGTGAGGCCGCCTTTGACGCGGCTGACCACGGTGCCGATGATGGGTGTCTTGTCATTGGCGTGCTTCTCGATGGTGTCCCAGACGCGGAGGCGTTGTGCCTTTTCGTAGCTGACGAGGTAACCGCCCTCGGGCTCTTCGCGCTCGATGACAACGTCGATGACTTCGCCGGGCTGGAACTTGACAGCACCGGTGTGATCGACGACCTGTTCCAGAGGAACAAGGCCTTCGGATTTGAGGCCTACGTCGACGACGAGGTGCTTTTCAGTCTGCTTGAGGACGGTGCCGGAGACGACTTTGTCGCCATACGCTTCAACGGCAGCGGCTTCAGCAGCCTGTTCGCGCTCGAATGCTTCAAGAGCGGCGGAAAAATCATCCATGGATTCGGGTGCGTGCTCGGCCTGTTCGTGGGTTGCTCCAGCTGCGGCCTGTTCGGTCTTTGCCGACTCGGCAATTGCAGCGGGGGTGGTTGGGGCATCGGCGTCCAGCGCGGGGCTGTCGACAGCTACGGCGGTCTCTGGGTTGGACGTGGATTCATGCAACGGCTGCTCAAGCTCCGTCGCAGGGTCAAGGGTTGGGGTTTCCAATTCGGTGTTCAGGGTTATGCTCTCGGGTTCGGGATTGAGGACGTTTGCCATCACTGCTGCTCCGATGTTGTGTTGCACCCACGACAACCTAGGCAGTCGATGGGTTGGCATCTGAATCAAGGGCCGCGCAGGGCTGATGAGATATAGACGCCAGTGACCAACCTTCGGCGGCAGCGGGGGACCTATGATTTCTTACGGCGACGAGAAGCGGCCGGATTTACCGGCACGGAAAGCGACTCGTCTCCCTGGGAATCACCAGGCGCACAGGCTGGCTGGAGGGCGGCCGCAGCTCGGTGGCAGAAATACGCGCAGGGAGCTACGTTCTCAAGTCTATCAACGCGAGCTTTCCCGCGTCAATGCAAGGGGTTGGCGGAAAGTCGAAGGTTGCAGACGTGTTACAAGAATTTCACCAAGAATGGTGCGGAAAAACGAGTTTGGTCAGGAATCCTGAGGAAACGGGGCTCGGGAGGGTTGGATTTCGAGATCTACTGCGCATCCTAGCGCACTCCGGCAGGCACGGGTTGCGGTGCAGATAGACTGAAAGGTCAAAATCTCAAGATTTGCCGAGTGCGAGTTTCCGTTGCGAGGGGTTGAAAAGAATGAAGCTTATTTTTGCGTTGGCCGTCCTGTCGCTTTGCGTGTATGCGCATGCCGAGTCCTGCACCCTTGAAACCTATGCCTCTTCGTGGATGACGACGGGGACGCCCTTCCGTGTGAAATGCGCTTCAGGAGAGTTGACTGGCCACCTGGTGTCGACGCCGGCACGTCGATTCTTTCGAAGGGGTCACCTCCAGCTGAAATTCGATCAGCCTGTGATGGTGCATACTGAAAACGCCGTGAACGAAGGGAAGATTCAGGTAGGGCGCGGAAGGCAAATCGCCAGCATGCTGATGGACGGCGGGGTTGGGATCGGTGCGAAGGATCTGACCGACGGATTATCTGGAGCGGTCTTCAAGTCCTGGTATATGATTCCGGCTTCGTTTGTGACGCTCTCCTTTTTTTCGACTGGCGGCGATGTAAATTTGAAGCCCGGTTACAAACTGGAAGTGGTGTCGCTGAGAGACTGACCGTTGGTGGTCGTGAAAGCCGGATGTAATTCATGGATCGTTTGTGGACTCCCTGGCGGTTTGCGTATGTCACAAAGGCGGATGGAACGCCACGGCCCGGCATTCCGGAGAAGCTGGACGGGTACCCGACGGATGCGGGATGCGTGTTCTGCAACCTGATTGCGTCGGCGGACTGGGCGATTGCGCAGGGGATGGCGCCTGACGAAGCAGAAGCCGCTGTGGGACTGGTGCTCAGGGCGAAACACTGCTACATCTGCCTGAATGCGTTTCCCTACACCTCTGGACACGTGATGGTGGTGCCGTATGCGCATCTTGACCGGCTGGCCAAGATGCCGCAGGAAACGTCGCACGAGATGATGGACCTGGCGCAGCGCACGGAGCGGGTGCTGGAAAAGCTGTATCGGCCGCAAGGGCTGAATTTTGGAATGAACCTGGGACAGGCGGCAGGCGCAGGCGTGGCGGAACATATCCATCTGCACGGGCTTCCGCGGTGGGCCGGGGATACGAATTTCATGACGACGGTGGCGGAGTCGCGGGTGTTGCCTGAGGATTTGGCGATCACCTGGGAGCGGATGCGGGCGGCGTTCGCGGCGGCGGGCTGACCAGCGCTCTGCTGCGTTGATTGGGGCTGGTTGGTTCCCGGACACAGTCAGCTCAACGAAAAAATCCCTCAAAAGCCTTAAAACAGTGCGCGTTGCGGGTCATGGACCGGCTCCGTTGCCGGCGGACCGCGTTCAACGCAGTACGCGCGTAACCAATTCGGGGTTCTCCGAGTGGGGATGGCCGAACGACGAAAGGGTCAGGGCATGGGCTGGAAGAGCCATTGCTGCAGCGGCAGAGGGGCTTTATTTATGTAGAAGATCCAAGAGAGATGAGGCAGCGGGCGGCATGCAGGAGCACCGCAAAAACGAAGAGTCAGCGCGAGCGATTGTGGCAGCGATGGCGGCACTTGGCATGGTTGCCGGCTTCGCGCTCGGTATTCTGCTCGCGATTCCGTTTGCGGAACTCCATTTAAAGAGCTATCTCGGCCATGTGGACGTTCAGGAAAGAGCAGCCGCAAAAGAAGCGCGCGACGTGTTGAATGGTTTGAATCAATCCACATCTGCAGCGTGCTCGGAGACTGAACTGGCGGCATTGCGTGCACTGGTTTTCCGGTCGGGATATGTGAAAGATGCGGGACGAATGCGCGGAGGGAAAATCATTTGCTCGGCAACGGCGGGACGACCTGCGCATGCACCCGCGCTCGATGAATCCGGAGTGATGCAAGCGGATGGGACGGTCGGTTATGCAAATCTTCTTCCTGTTCCAGCGGCAGGTCTGCAACGCGGCGGGTTGCAACGGGGCAACGCCTATGTAGTTCTAGGTCCTGAGCAACCTGTTGTGGAAGGTCGCTTGCCGATTCATTTGGCAGTGAGCCGTGAAGAAGGCGTACGGCTCAAGAGCGATGCAGGAAGCCCAGGGGACCGGTTGACACGGGATGGGGACACGCTGGTTGCGCGTCACTGTTCGGCGGTGGTGCCGACCTGTGTGACGGCGACGGTGAGCGTGAATGAGGCGCGGCAAGGCGAAATTGTGGAAGAGGCGTGTGCTGCCGGTTTGGGCTGTGTTGCCGGCGCGCTCGCAGGAATGCTGCTTTGCGCGTTTCGGAGACACAGGCTTTCGATGGAGCAGCAGTTGAGAAAGGCCATCGCCACGGACAAGTTGCAAGTGGTGTACCAGCCCATCGTGAACCTGGTAGACGGAAAGATTATTGGCGCGGAGGCTTTGGCGAGGTGGAAAGATCGAGACGGTAAAGCGGTCAGTCCGGATCTTTTCATCAAGGTTGCGGAGCAGCACGGGTTTGTGGGGTCGCTGACGAGCCTGGTATTTCGGCGGGCGCTGAAAGAGTTTCGCGAAGTACTGACCAAGATTCCCGATTTCAAACTGGACATTAATGTGACGGCTGCCGATCTGGCCGATCCTGCGTTTCTTCCGATGCTGGAGGGCGCAGTGAAAGAGAACAAGGTGGCGCCGGGCAGCGTGGTGATCGAAGTGACGGAAAGCTCGACGGCGAACCAGGAAGTAGCGATGGAATCGCTGCGGCTGCTGCGCCGCATGGGCCACAGTATTTATATCGACGACTTTGGGACGGGGTATTCGAGCCTTTCGTATCTGCTGTACCTGTCGATTGACAGGATCAAGATCGATAAGGCGTTCACGCGGGCGATTGGAACGGGCGCTCCGACGCAGGCGATTTTGCCGCAGATTATGGCGATGGCGCGATCACTGAATCTGGGAGTGGTGGTGGAAGGCGTGGAGACGGAACAGCAATCTCTCTATTTCACGGTGAATGACCAGACGATTCATGGGCAGGGCTATCTTTTCGGGGAGCCGATGACGGCAGAAGCGTTTTTGGAACTGATGGCGCCGAAACTGGCGCGCGCCGCGAACGAGACGGAGCAGGAGAGAACGCGCGAAGCAGTGGTGGCGGCAAGCCTGGCGTAAGGCGGCGTTTGGTGGCGTCCCGGTTTTGGGTGCGCTATTTGAATAAGTCGGCCGGTGGCTCTTCGGCTTCGGCGGCGAGAGAGAATACCGGTTCGTCGAGGTCGGCGCTGTCGAGGAGATTTTTGGGCAGAGCTTTGCTGGTGCGGATGCCGAGTTTCTTGAGCAGCTCGACCTGGCGGATGAGATTGCCAGGTCCCTCGGTGAGTTTTTTCATCGCGTTGTCATAGGATTGGTCTGCGTTGCGCAGACTTTTGCCGACCGCTTCAAGGTCGTTGACGAAGCCGACAAACTTTTCATAGAGCGCGGTTCCGCGACTCATGACATCCTGCACACTGCGGGCCTGCAGTTCCTGTTGCCAGAGCACGTTGACAATGCGGATGACGTAGAGGAGCGTGGTGGGTCCGACGAGCAAAATTCCCTGCTTGTAAGCGTCGGCCCAGAGGTCGGAGTCGTTCTGCAGAGCCATGAGGAAGGCTGGCTCGACGGGCACGAACATGACGACGAAGTCAGGCGCTTCGACTCCGGGGAGGCGGTGGTAGCCGGCTTTGGAGAGGCCCGCCATGTGACCGCGGACGCTGGCGAGATGCAGCTTGAGGGCGGCTTTGCGCAAGTCGTCGGCTGTTGCGGAAACGCAGTCGGTGTACGCGGTGAGAGAGACCTTGGAATCGATGACGAGGTCGCGCCCGCCTGGCAGGAAGATGATGACATCGGTGCGGACGGAGCGGGAACGCTCGCCATTTTCAGATTCAACGCCAGTAAAGTTCTGCTGAAAGCTGTACTGCTCGCCTTCGCGAAGGCCGGCCTTGTCGAGCAGGTCGCGCAGAATAAATTCGCCCCAGTCGCCCTGTGTCTTGGCAGAACCGCGAAGGGCGGTGGTGAGGTTGCGGGCGTCTTCAGAGATTTGCTGGTTGAGGCCATTGAGCGCGGTCACGAGGGTCTCGAGCCTGGTGACGCCGGTCTTGGAATCGGTTTGCGCTTCTTCAACTTTTTTGCGGAAATCTTCAATCTGCGTACGGAGAGGATTGAGGAGGGTGCCGATTTCTTTCTGGCTGCCTTCGGCGAAGGACTTTGATTTCTGATCGAGGATGTCGGCGGCGAGGGCCTGGAACTGGTCGGCGAGTGTTTTCCTCGCGGTATCGAGAAGAGCGACTTTTTCGGCCATGTTTTTCTGTTCGTTGATGAGCTTTGTGTTGAGTTCGGCGATGGTGCCAGCAGACTGGCTGGCTTCGGCGTTTCGGGCCTGCAGTTCTCTGTTCAGGCGGTCTCGTTCTTCGGTGCGCTGCAGGATGGTTTTCTCGCGTTCGGCGGCAAGAGACTCAAAGCCGGCGCGAGCGGCGGCGGCGGATTGAGCGGAAGCGAGTTCGGACCGGGTCGATGTGAGGTCGGCCAGAGCTTTTTGGGCCTGTTGCTCGAGGAGGGCTTTCTCGGAACGTGCGGAGTTGGAGCGCATCCAGAAGCCGAGCAGAATTCCGGCGAGAGCGGCAGCAGCAGCGATGACAGCCTGCATCATGGGTCCCAGGTCCTCTTCGCCGAATATACGCCTTTGGGGTGTGGAAGAGCAGGCCAGCTGGAGGTGGGGGAATGCAGGGGTTCAAGGGGTGGTATGGCGGGGCGGATTCGGCTGAAGGAATTGATCTTATTTCTCACGGAGAGCGCCTTTACACGCCTCGGGCAGCCCGGTAGACTTGGAGTTTCGGGACCATGCGCATCTTTTATGACGCGATGGTTGTGTTGCCGCACCCAAAGCCGGTAGTGTATCCGGGGCGGAGCACGGGTGTACTGTGTCCGGGTCCCGGAATCAACTTTGAGCGCTTTTGAAGGATATGAGGAGAATCTGGCATGGCCGTTGAAGAGAAAGTGAAGCAGATCATTGTCGAGCAGCTGCAGGTGGATGAAGCCGAAGTGACACCGGGCGCGAGCTTTCAGGAAGACCTGGGCGCGGACTCGCTCGACGTGGTGGAGCTGGTGATGCAGTTTGAAGAAGCATTCGACCTGGAGATTCCCGACGAGGACGCCGAGAAGATCAAGACGGTCAAGGACGCGATCGATTACATCGAGAAGAACGAAAAGTCGAAAGGCAAGTAACTGGTGAGCCGTCGAGTTGTTGTCACCGGCCTTGGGCTGGTATGCGGTGTAGGCAATACCGCCGAGGAAGTGTGGCGGCAACTGCTGGCGGGGGCAAGCGGTATGGCCCCGATCCGCGGCTTCGACACGACCGGTTTTCCAGTCACATTCGCCGCGGAAGTGAAGAACTTTGACCCGCTGAACTTTGTGGACAAGAAAGAATCGCGCAAGATGGGGCGATTCATTCACTTTGCGTTTGCCGCGACGCATGAAGCCATTACACAATCCGGATTGAAGATTACGCCGGAGATTGCCGAGCGGGTGGGTGTATTTATCGGCTCGGGCATCGGCGGATTCGAGATTATTGAGCGGGAACACTCGAACTTGTTGGGGGGTGGTCCGCGCAAGATCTCGCCGTTCTTTATTCCGGCGGTGATTGTGAACATGGCGGCCGGGCAAATCAGCATCCGTTATGGGGCACAGGGACCGATATCGGCCACGGCGACAGCGTGTGCGACGAGCGCGAATTCCATTGGCGACTCGGTGCGGATGATTCTGCATGGCGACGCGGATGTGATGATTGCGGGCGGGGCGGAAGCTTCAGTAACTCCGCTGTCGGTGGGTGGATTTGCCTCGATGCGCGCGTTGAGCACGCGGAATGACGATCCGACACATGCGAGCCGGCCATTTGACAAGAGTCGCGATGGCTTTGTGATTGGCGAAGGGGCAGGCGTACTGATCCTGGAAGAGCTGGAATTTGCAAAGGCTCGCGGCGCAAAGATTCTGGCAGAAGTGATTGGCTACGGCATGAGCGCCGATGCGTATCACATGACGGGCATTGCGCCGGAAGGCGCGGGCGCGCAGCGGAGCATGCGGGCGGCGCTGAAGGATGCGGGCATTGCGCCGGAAGCCGTGGGTTACGTGAACGCGCATGCCACGTCGACACCGGCGGGTGACGGCAACGAGTCCCGCGCGATCGAGGTGGTGTTTGGCGAACACGCGCTGAGCAAGAAGCTGAAGGTGAGCGGAACGAAGTCGATGACCGGCCACCTGCTGGGCGGAGCGGGCGGATTGGAAGCAGGCATTACGGTGCTTGCGCTGCAGAACCAGATGCTGCCGCCGACGACGAATCTGGAAGAAGTAGATCCTGAGTGCCGGTTGGACTACGTGCCAAACAAACCGGTGGCGCATAGCTTCGATGTGGCGCTGTCGAACTCGTTTGGGTTTGGCGGAATTAATGCGACGCTGATCATGCGGAAGTGGGAAGAATAACCACCCCAGCGACGAGGATCTGTCGCCGGAGGCCCCGGTGAAGGCACTAAGGGCTTAAAAACGGACGGCACACATCGTTGCGATGTGCGCCGTTTTTGTTTGAGGGGATGAAGTGCGCATCAGCCGGTGATGGCCGCGATGCCGACGCCGATGATGATGAAGATCGCCCACCATCCGAAGACGGCCACATAGCCGGAAGAGCGTTTGACGCCGGCGACGATGGCGGTGCCCATGCCGAGAAGCACGAGGGTCCAGATGGTGATGATGTCCATGGAAGACGCAAGCGAGTAAAGCGCCTTGTTGGTGTCCATGGGGTTGAGAAATGCGCCGAGGTTGGTTGGCGCAAAGTTTTTGATGTTGAAGGACTCGGGGGCGGTACCTGCGTAGATGACGGCGATGCCGAGGATGGTCTTGATGAGAGAAGGCAAAGCCGCGTACATCCAGACAGAAAAGATGCTGCCGAATTTTGCTTTGCCGCCAAAGCCAAAGTTGATGGTTCCGAGAAGGCCGAGGGACATGAGCGCGAGGCCTCCGAGAAGGAACAGCGGGTTTGCGATGAAGACGCCCTCAGTGATGTAGAGGGAGACCTTCGCCGACATGGCGCGCTGTTCGGGCGGGGCCTGGGCAAGCTTCTCCTCCTGGGCCGGGTTCATGTGGATCTGATTGTCGACGACCTGCTGCATGCCAATCTTCGTGTAAACGACGGCGAAGAAGATGTAGCCGACAATTACGAAAATCAAAAACGGGAGCCACCAGCTTTTGTGGCCCTGCTTAATGTCCTCGAAGGTTTTGGATGGCGCGGTAAAGATATAAGCAACGCGCTGGCCCTGGGTAAGGCCGGGAGCCGGAACGGCCACGGGTAGGATCTGCGAATCACTCATGCAACTGCCTCTCAGAGAAGAGCCGGGTTGAAATGACACGAAATCGAAGGCGCTCAGCCAGTCCGGTGCGATCGATGGGCGGACTTTCAGGATCGAGTCGCCGCACTCGACCAGCATCGCACAGGGGCCTACGCAGAAAAATGCGTTCGCCCGCGATTGTAACTTGATCGCGGGGCGAGGCGTAAAGAAATTGAGAATAAGCGCTTAGAGAGGTTGGAGGCTAGAGCCCGGTAGCAGGAGGTTCGACGGGGGCGGGGCTGGCCGTATCGGGATCCGTGGGGGCGGCATGGTGATGCGGCTTGTGAGCCGGGCCGGCACCGACGTAGCTCCGGTAAACAGTGATGTGGAAGCAGGCCTGGCGGAACTCCTCTTCGACGTCGATCTTGCCCTCGTTTTGCAGGGCGTTGAGGCGATCGCGCATCCAGTAGAGTTCGTTGCGGGTGAGGCCGCTCTTGGCGATGTCGATGGTGGCTCCGGTGAGGTGGGGACTGGCGACGTCGCCCTCTGCCGGTGCGGCATTGCCATTGATGCGCATGAGCTGCTTTTGAAAAGCAACGGTACGGACGGCCGAGCTGACTTCAAAGGAATGATGGAATTCCGCCTCGTGAGCGCGTGAGAGGTCGGTAAGGAATTTAGCCGTCCAAGGACGGCAATAACGGCGATCGGCGGGCAGGTTGGCATTGATGCTGAGCGCCGAAGAGACCGGGACGGGTACGAGGAGTCCGCTGGCAATGCGCTCGTGGAGATCGGCGTCATCCTGAATGCGTTCGAGGTTGTCGGCGTCGGTCTTGTCGTTCTGGCGAATCAGAGACTCAAGCGAACCGCGGAGCGGCGCCATGGCGATGATGGTGGAGTTGCGCATGGGAGCTGCGGCACTGGCGGATAAGTTTGTGGGCCGAGGATTGGGGGCCAACATGTCGCGTAGGGAGTGCGCAGCGGGAGCAGCGGCCGGCGGGTTGTGCGGCGCCGCGTCTTCTGCGATGCGGTTGGCGGCGTCTTCGGCGTTGGCGGTCTCCGCCACGCTCTCATCGTTGGAGGCAGTTTCGGAGGCCGGTCCAGGCTTGAGAGAGGAAGTTGGAGTGCTGGAGGCCGGTTCGTCTTCAGTCGTGGATTCGTGACGCGCGGACTGTGCGGCAAAGAAGGATCGGCGTTCGGAGACTGCGCGGCGATAGGCCGTGCTGGTACGAACGACGCGGGGACGGCGACGAAGGCTGCTGCGTCGTGCAGCACCCGTGGATCGCGAGGTGCGGCGGGCGGGCACGCCAGTGGTGTGGTGCGAAGTGCGCCGAGCCGTGGCGCCGTGTGTGCGTGCGTGGCTGGAGCCAGCCGTGGCGGGCCGACGATGCGCGCGAGCCGACTGGCCAAGCGCGAAGGTGCTGGAGGCCGCAGAGAACAGAGCCAGTATGAGAGCGATAAATGCGGTGCGCATCCTGCGAGGAATGCGGAGAACCGAGAGCATCATTAGTGTAAGACGCATGAGATTTGAATTCGAGTGCCTGGAGTGGTTCCGTTCCGTCTGATAATGTGATGCCGAAACAAACCGAGGCGAAAAGCGCATTGAAACTATTGAAGATAAGAGACTTGCAAGCTGATTCCCTCCCTGCATTGGGATCACTGCAGGGAAGGAGCGACCTTGACGGCCTAGCTGGATTCTACTGGAGAAGTGTGGGCTCGTCGTCCTTTTCTTTGCTGACTTCCTCGGGCGGGATGATGACAGCGGCAGCAACCTTATCATCGTCCTCGAGATTGAGCAGGCGGACGCCCTGAGTGGCACGGCCGGCGGCCCGAATTGTTTTGGTATCGACGCGGATGATCTTGCCGAATTGGCTGATGACCACAAGCTCTGACGAGTCATCCACGAGCTGAATGGTGTTGACCCGGCCGATGCGATCGGTGACGGCCATGTTCTTGACGCCTTTGCCGCCGCGGGTCTGAAGACGGTACTCCTCGACGTCGGTGCGCTTGCCGAATCCATTTTCGCTGACCGAAAGGATGCGATAGGCGCCCGCTTCGTGCTCCTTGGGGGTAATGGCGGTGCCGACGACGTAGTCGTTTTTGCCGAGGTCGATACCGCGGACACCGAAGGCGGGACGGCCCATGGAGCGGACGTCGGCCTCGTCGAAACGGATGGCCATGCCGAGGTGTGTGGCGAGGAAGACGATCTGCGAGCCGTCGGTGATGCGGGCGGCGACGAGTTCATCTTCGTTGTCGATGCCGATGGCGATGATGCCGCGGGCCATGACGTTGGAGAAGTCCTTGAGCGGGGTTTTCTTGACTGTGCCCTGGCGCGTTGCGAAGAAAATGAATTTGCCTTCTTCTTCGAGGTCGCGAATCGCCATGATGGCGCGAACATTTTCGCCGGGCTGCAGGTTGAGCAGGCTCTGGATGGATTTGCCTTTGCCGGCGGCGCTGACATCGGGGACTTCGTACACCTTGAGCCAGTAGACGCGACCGGTGTTGGTGAAGCAGAGCAGGAAGGCATGCGTCGAGTCGATGATGAGCTCGGAGACAAAGTCTTCTTCGCGAGTCTTCATGCCGGTGCGGCCCGTGCCACCGCGGCGCTGCTGGCGGTAGATGGAGATGGGTGTCCGTTTGAGGTAGCCCTGATGGCTGACGGTGACGGCCACCTGCTCGTCGGCGATGAGGTCTTCAAGCTGGAGTTCAGCAGACTCGTCGATGATCTGGGTGCGGCGTTCGTCGCCGAAGCGATCGCGAACTTCTTTGAGTTCTTTGACGATGACGGCGCGCAGCTTTTTGTCGCTGCCAAGGATCTCTTCGTACTCGGCGATTTTCTCGCGGATTTCCTGAAGCTCCTTGAGGATTTCGTCGACGGAGAGCTGGGTGAGGCGATAGAGCTGCAGTTCGAGGATGGCATCGACCTGCCTGAGGGAGAGGCCGCGTTCTTCGCTGGGCAGGCGCTCACGATCGAGACTGATGACGATCTCAGTTCCCTTGCCCCAGGTGTACAAGTTTTCGCGGGCTTCGGCGCGCGAGGCAGAAGCGCGGATAATGCGGATGACCGTGTCGAGATTGTCGAGGGCAATCTTGTAACCCTCGAGAATATGTTCGCGCTCGCGTGCTTTGCGCAAAAGAAAAACGGTACGACGCTGGACGACATCGACGCGGTGATCGATGAAGGCGCGGATGGCGTGGTCGAGCGGGAGTTCCTTGGGCTGGCCGTTGAGGACGGCCAGGAAGATCATGGAGAAGCTCTCCTGCATCGAGGTGTGCTTGTAGAGCTGGTTCAGCACAATCTCGGGCTGCGCACCGCGCTTGAGCTCGATGACGATGCGCATGCCATCGCGATCGGATTCGTCGCGGACGTCGCTGATTTCGTCGATGATTTTCTCATTGACCAGCTCGGCGATGCGTTCGATGAGCTTGGACTTGTTGACCTGGTAGGGGATCTCGGTGACGATGATCGCCTGCTTATCCTTGGTCATGTTTTCGGTGGCCACTTTGGCACGCATCATGAAGCGGCCGCGACCGGTCTTGTAGGCGTTGACGATGCCCGCCTTGCCGTAGATGAATCCACCGGTGGGGAAATCGGGGCCCTGTACGTGCTTGAGAACTTCGAGCAGACCCGCGCTGGGGTGATTGACGAGCTCGATGGTGGCGTTGATGACCTCAGTCAAATTGTGCGGCGGGATGTTGGTCGCCATGCCCACAGCGATGCCGTTGGAGCCGTTGACGATGAGGTTGGGGATGCGCGTGGGCAGAACGGTGGGTTCGGTGGTGGACTCGTCGTAGTTGGGCGTGAAGTCGACGGTCTCCATCTCGATGTCGGCGAGGAGTTCGCCGGTGATGCGCTCGAGGCGGCACTCGGTGTAACGCATGGCCGCGGGTGGATCGCCGTCGACAGAGCCGAAGTTACCCTGGCCATCGATGAGGGGGTAGCGAAGCGAAAAGGGCTGCGCCATGCGGACGAGGGTGTCGTAGATGGCGGAGTCGCCGTGGGGATGGTAGACACCCATGGCCTGGCCGACGACCTTGGCGCACTTTGTGTACTTCTTGTTGTACTGCAGGCCCATTTCGCTCATGGCGTAGAGCACACGGCGATGGACGGGCTTGAGGCCGTCGCGGGCGTCGGGTAGTGCGCGGCCGATGATCACCGACATGGAGTAGTCGAGATAGGACCGGCGCATCTCCTCTTCAATGTTGATGGGGATGTGGCTCGGGTTGTTTGGCGGCGTACCGCCGTCGAGAGGAAGCTGGGGGTTCTTATCGTCTGCCATAAAGGTCGTTGGGCCGGCGGAAAAGCAGCAAAGGTGAGCGCAAAAGGATGCGAGCCAGGTACCGCGGGCTGAAACTCCATTTTACCGCGCGGGGGGTCTTCTTAACAAGGCGGAGAGGACAGATTAAGTTGTTTTATTCCATGAATTTAGTGAATAGGAAAAGGAGTGCAAAACCGACGGCCGCGCGGGGTGGAAATCGCGGCCTGCCATTGGAGATTTTGGGTGTCGCGGAGGCCGGCCTTCGGGTGTGAAGGCGAGAGATCTTGTGAGGCTCAGACAAGGCCCGGGAGGTTGAGGATGCAGAAGATGGCCTGAAGGAGGACGACGGACGCCGCAGCGGCTATGGCAACGCGGCCACGAGGGCCTTCGTAGGCATCGGCAAAGACGCCGCTGATGAAAGTGAGCAGAAATGGGAGCGCCCACAGCCAAGGGCTTCCCGGTGTGCCCGTGAGAATGAGGATGAAAAGCGGGAGACAACTGAGAAGCGGCGCGGTGTTGCCGAAGTAGCGCGAGCGGCGTACGCCGATGAAAAGCAAAATGGCGGCAGCTGCGGCAACAGTTATGCCGGCATTGGGAAGCGCGGAGAAAAAGCGCCGCGCTGGATCGAAGGAAATGGAGACAAAGCCGGCGGCGGAGCGAAATATGTAGCTGAAAGCGTCCGGCGAAAATCCGTAGAGCGCGAAGACGATCAGGAGGGCCCCGATGGAAGCGAGAAGGACGATGGGGAGCACCTGGCTTCGGCGGCCTTCCGCAACCCAAAGCATGAAGACGAACCCGAGGAACGCAGCAACAGGAAGTGCGGCGATGTGCGCGGCGGCGGCGACGGCGAGAACTGCGGTGAGCAGAACAATGCGTGGACGCCACTTTCGACGTGGCCCTTGCATGGCGTGGGCGACGCCGATGCAGGTGTAGACGGCGCCGTAGACGCCAAGCGCCGCGAAGACTTCAGGAGAGGGCGTGACGCAGGCTTTGAGAATTGGCGGCGAGAAACAATAGAGAGCGAGGGCAGTATATCCGCCGAGATTGCCATAGAGACGGCGTGTGACCCACCAGAGACCGGCACCGAGGAGACACCCAGCACCGAGCGTTGGCAGGCGCAGTAGGAGCAGAATGTGGGTGAGCTGGTGACGGAGCTCCCAGGAACTGAGTTCATCGCCGGTTTGGACGATGCGATCTTCAGGCTTGCGGAATGTGTCGAGGGTTCGCTCGAAAAGCAGATTGAGAGTGAGCGGGAGGCCGGCGAGGCGATACGCAAGGATGCCGTCGTGGATGTTGCCGCAGCTGGTGTAATAGCCCGCGAGAGGCGATGGCTTCTCCCATACCTCACGGCCGCAACGAGCGTACTGGTAATCGAGATCAGAAAGTGTCTGGCGGCTCGTGAGCCACAGGCCCTGCGCGAGAAAGAGCGCAAGAAACCCGGCGGCAATGCGCTGGGGCAGGTTGAAGCGGAAGCGGCGAATCAGGCCAAGAGGGCGAGTCATTCCAATGGAGAGGCAGACTTGACCAGTCTAAATGGCTGAGACGGAGCGGAAGAGCGGACGGACAGTTGTGAGGGAATCCAATTGCATGAGTTTGCGCAGACGCAAGAAAGCCGCCCCGGAGGGCGGCTTTCGAGTTGAAGCGAGGCTGTGACTAATTGAAGATTGCGCCGACAGAATCGTCGGAGGTCAGGGTTACCTGGCAGGTGTTCGGTCCGGCGGCGGTAATGGTTCCGACCGCTGCGCAGTTCGTGGACCATCCACCAAAGGCTCCCGCTCCGGCTGGCGCAGTGACTGTCACGGTGGTGCCCACGGGGTAGGTCGCCGTGCAGACTGAGCCGCCAGTACCGCTCCATCCCGGACCGCAATGGAGGACATTGGGAGTGCCGGTTGCGGATGGCGCGGTGATGAGCCAGTTGGTTGTATTCAAGCCTTCGTTGTACACGGTAAGGGTTGAAATGAGGGCAGCCGCCTGGGAGCCTGGATAGCAGGATCCAGCAACCGGCGGAACGGAGGTCGGATCCGGCAGAACCAACGGGCAAGCAAAGGTTGCGGTAGCGGTTTGCACAGTACCACTCGTTGGATCGGTTGCTTCGGCGATGATCGTGGCGCTTCCGGTTCCGAATGCGCTGACCACGCCGGCGACGGACTTGCCCTGCGACCCGGAGTTGTTCGTGCTGACCGGGAAGACATTCGGTGCGGAGGAAGTCCACGCGACTGTGTTTGTGAGATCGCGCACGGTGGGTTCTGTTGAGAAGGTACCGATTGCAAGGAACTGACCGGTGTCCTGCAGATTGCCGACCGAGATCGAGCCCGGAATGATGGAGAGCGAGAGAAGCGGCTCAGGCGCCGGCGTGAGAGTGACATCCAGCGTAGCGCTGCTGGACGCGATGCTGCCATCCGAGTTGGTCCAGAGAGCCGTGATGGTGGTTGTGCCCTGGCTAACGCCGGTGGCAAGACCCGTGGTGCTGATGGTGCCGATGGATGGAATGCTGGAAGCCCAGGTGAGCTGCGGTGAGCCGGTGATGTTTTCAGAAAGGCCGGAAGTTCCCGAAGAACCGAGAGCGATGAACTGACCGGTCTGGCCCGAAGCCGAAAGCGCTTGCGAACCCGGGATGATTGAGATCGATGTGATTTCATTGCTACCGCCGCCATTGACGACGAAGCTGGCGGTGCCTGTGGCAGCGGTGCCGTCCTCATTGGTGTAGAGGGCGGTGATGGTGACCGTTCCGGCGGTGACGCCAGTGGCAAGACCCGAAGTGCTGACGATCGCAATCTGCGAGCTGCTGGATGTCCAAGTGGCAAGGTTGGTGAGATTCACAGTGGTCGAGGTGTTTGTTGTGCCGACCGCGATGAACTGAGCCGTATCACCGGGTGCCGCTACAGACTGGGTGGCGGGAATGATGGAGATCGAGGTGACGTCGCCGTTGGCTGTGCCGCCACCGGGGGATCCGCCGCTTCCTGTGGGCTGAGTCACGTTGACGGTCATGCTGGCGGTGATGTCGCCGTTGAAGCCGGGGGCGCTGGCCGAAATCGTGATGCCGGAGCAAATGTTGCTTTGGGACGTGATGAGACCTGTGCTGCTGACGGTAACGCAGTCGGGAGTTGCACTGGCCCAAGTGACCTGGTTCGTGATGTCCTTTGTGAGCGCCGGGTGACCGGGATGCGTGTAAGAACCAATGGCAGTCAATTGCGTTGTCAGTCCTGGTCCGCCAAAGTTCATTACGTTGGGGGTGACTGTGATGGATGTCAGCGATGGGGAGCTGGTACAGCTGGTGAGTGGAATCACCAAACTGGTGAGAACCATGGCACCCAACAACAAACGATCACGCATTGTGGTCTCCTGGCGTTTCCGCCCTGCCGGGCCAATATCTATGTAAGGCCCAGGACATACGATTACAGTTAAAACCGGCAATTTGGATGTTATGTCTACCGGTCAGAGTCTTATAAGAGTCCTTTAGTACTGTTGCCACACGCCAAGTCAGGCCGCGGGGCGCCGCAGAACGGTGCAAATCCCGGCACGCGGTTGGATTTCCGGCTGAATTTACCCGTCTACCCCAATAAATTCCTCTTTAGAGGTGGCGCAATCATACGGCAATTTGTTTGGGCGAATCAATAGCAATCTTGAGTCAAAACCCGCCGATTGTTACGCGCGTAACGGGGGATTCACGAGGGACTTGCGGGCAAGTGCGTGGAGGGTGAGTGAACGCAGTCGGCAGCCGTCAGGTCCGCTGTGGATGATGTAAATTGCTGAGTCGAAGAAGGCTGTTTTGCCGGTGCGACCGGCAACGGCTACACTGCCGACAGCATGGCTCGCGCAGGGGAAGATGCACCGGAACGTCTGGTCAGCGCGTCGCGCGCAGACGAAGAGCAGAATTTCGAACTGAAGCTGCGACCGCGGCGGCTGGGCGAATTTATCGGTCAGACAAAAGCAAAAGAGCAACTAGCGATCGCATTGGAAGCGGCGAAGAGCCGTGGGGAAGCGCTGGATCATGTGTTGTTGTTCGGCCCTCCCGGATTGGGCAAGACGACGCTGGCCACGATCATAGCGAACGAGATGGATGTGGGCTTTCAGCAGACATCGGGTCCGGCGTTGCAGATTCAGGGCGACCTGACGGCGATTCTGACGAATTTGCGCGAGCGGCAAGTTCTGTTTCTCGACGAGATACACCGCTTGCAACCGGTGCTGGAGGAAAAGCTCTACACCGCCCTTGAAGACTACAAGCTCGACATCATCATCGGTCAGGGTCCGGCGGCGCGGACGCACGTGATGGAGATTCGGCCGTTCACGTTTGTTGGTGCGACCACGAGACCAGGGTTATTGAGTTCGCCTTTGCGCTCGCGATTTGGGATTCTGCTGCGGCTGGAGTTCTACACCGAAGAGGAACTGCGCGTGATTGTGGAACGTTCAGCCGAGGTGATGGGCGTACCGATCGACACGGATGGCGCGGCGGAAATTGCGTTGCGGTCGCGGGGCACACCGCGTATTGCGAACCGATTGTTGCGGCGGGTGCGGGATTATGCGCAGGTACGGGGGACGGGAACGATTGACCGGCCGACGGCGAATTCGGCGCTGACGATGCTGGAAGTGGATGCGCATGGCTTTGATGAGATCGACCGGCGTCTGCTGTTGACGATTATGCAGAAGTACGATGGCGGTCCGGTGGGACTGGGAACGCTTGCGGCGACTCTCGCTGAAGAGGAAGACGCGCTGGAAGAAGTGTATGAGCCGTTTTTGATTCAGATTGGGTTTCTGGACCGGACGCCGCGTGGACGCGTGGCAACGCGGTTGGCCTATGAGCATTTTGGATTGGCGATGCCTGGACGGCAAACGGGACTGTTCTGAAAAGCAGAATCTTAGCAACCAGGTTCCAGCAGCCGGCAAAGACAAAGGAGACTCGCAATGGCATTGACGGAATCGACGATGGCGTTGGAACTGGGGACAGCGGCGCCGGACTTTGCGCTTCCCGATGTGGTGACGGGGAAGACGGTGCGGCGCGACGATTTCCACGGGCAAAAGGGACTGCTGGTGATGTTCATCTGCACGCATTGCCCTTATGTGAAGCATATTGAAAAGGGATTGGCGGCGGTGGGGATGGACTATGATGGCGAGCCGATCAGTATTGTTGCGATCAGCAGCAACGATGCCGAGAACTTTCCCGATGACAGCCCGTCGGGACTGAAGCGACAGGCACAGGCGTTGGGTTTCCGTTTCCCATACCTGTATGACGAGACACAGGCGGTGGCGAAGGCGTATGCAGCCGCATGTACGCCGGATTTCTTTTTGTTCGATAGCGAGTTGAAGCTGGTGTATCGCGGAGAATTTGATCGCAGCCGGCCGGGGAATGGTGTTCCTGTGACGGGGGAAGAACTACGCGCGGCAATGGATGCTGTGCTTGCGGGCAAGTCGCCAGCGCAGAATCAGCGGCCTTCGATTGGGTGCAACATCAAGTGGAAGGCTTGAGCTGGAATCGTTACAGTGGCAGGCTCTTGAGGTATTCGCGGAATTGCGAGCCGAAGTCGCTGCGCTTGAGGGCGAACTCGACTGTGGCTTGTAACATGCCGAACTTATCGCCTGCATCGAAGCGTTTTCCTTCGAACGTGTAGCCGAAGATCTTCTCCTCTTTCAAGAGAGCCTTGATGCCGTCGGTGAGCTGGATTTCGCCTCCAGCGCCGGGCGCAGTCTGCTCGAGCAACGCGAAGATGCGCGGGGTAAGAACGTAGCGACCAATGATAGCTTGCTTCGAGGGCGCGTCTGCCTGCTTGGGCTTCTCAACCATGCCCGTACAGTTAAAGATTCGCGGATTGCCGGCATCGGCTGCGCCCGCCAGGACACCATAGGCAGAGATAGCGGGTCCTTCGACGACGAGCGTTGCGAGCACAGAGCCTCCCCGCTGGTCGAACACTTCTGTCATCTGTTTGAGACATGGAACTTCTGCATCGATGACGTCATCTGGAAGGATGACGGCGAAAGGCTCGTTGCCGACCAGATGCTTTGCGCATAGGACGGCGTGCCCGAGACCGAGCGGTTCCTTTTGCCGGACCGAGCTGATGCGTGCCATGGAGCCAACGGCGCGCGAGAGGTCAAGGAGTTCTTTCTTTCCGCGGCGCTCGAGGGTTGCGTCGAGTTCGAAGCTCAGGTCGAAGTGGTCTTCCAAGGCGCCTTTGCCGCGACCCGTGACGAAGATGATGTGTTCGATGCCGGAGGCGATGGCTTCTTCGACACCGTATTGCACGATGGGCTTGTCGACGAGCGCAAGCATCTCTTTGGGGATGACCTTGGTGGCGGGCAAGAATCGCGTGCCGAGGCCAGCGACAGGAAAGACTGCGGTACGAACTTTTGCGCTCATGGATTCCCTTCGACTACTCGAAGTGTTGATGTCGTTTTAGCGACGGGTGTTGCTTGATTGAAGGCTCCTCAGAGTGTGGGCGATTTGTCTCCAAGGAGAGCCTCACGCACGATCTTGATGGGAGGAAATCCCTGGCGCAAGAAACTATCGTGAAATTCCTGGAGCGAAAAAGCGCTTCCCTGCTTCTGCTCGAGATCATGGCGGAGTTTGAGGATTTGAAGCTTGCCCAGCGTGTAGTAGAGATAAGTGGGATCGCCGGTACCGCGCCTGGATTCGACGAGCGCCGACTCTTTGGACTGATAGCCCTCTTTCTGGAAGAAGTCGACGGCCTGGTCGAAGGTCATTTTGCCGGTATGCATTTCGATGCCGACGATGAAGCGAGCATTGCGCAGCAGCGCATCCTGAAGCTGCCCGAGACGAAGCATGCGGGACTCACGAAGATCTTTCGCTCCCTGGCCGGGTTGGCCGTAGCCCTCGTCGAGCATCATCTGCTCGCAGTAGTGTGCCCAGCCTTCCGCATTGGTCGACGATCCGAGCAACTTGCGCACGCGGCTCGGCGCCTGTGGAACCCAAAGGAACTGCACGTAGTGGCCTGGGTAGGCCTCGTGGACCGCAGTGGAGATGACGGTGCCTACGTTGAAGGCATGCATATAGCTGTCGACCTGTGCGGGCGTCATGGAGGGGTCGGGCAAAGTCACGTTGAAGTAGGCCTCAGTGGCGCGCTTCTCGAAGGGTCCGGGCGTATCCATGGAAGCGAAGGTGGTGGCGCGCATGAACGGCGGTGTTTCTTCGACGATGGGGCGCACATCGGAGGGGATGGTGACGATGTGGTGGGTGCGGATGAAGTCAATGAGGCTGTCGAAGGTGGCAGTGAACGTGGGAATCAGTTTGTCCGGCGCGGGATGGTCTTTACCAAGCTCTTCGAGGACTGCGCGGGGATCTTTGCCGGGCTCGAGCTCATTGGCCACCTGGATGAAGTGCTGCTGGTTTTTATGGAGGTCGGCCCAGCCGATTTCGAGAAGTTTGTCGAGTGGAATATCGACCATCTCGTCATAGGCAAGTTTTTTCTGGAAGGTCTCGGCGCCGATGCGGAAGTCGCCGTTGGCGTGGGGCAAGATATCGGATTTGAGCCATGCGAGATAACTCTGGAGAGATGAAATGACCTGGCCGTTGGTATGTGCGAATTCTTCCTGGAGGGCCGGATCGGTGGCACCGGCAAATGCGAGGGGAACGTCGTGCTGGAAGAATTGAATGATGCCGGGGAGCTGCTCGATCGCGATATCAGCAAAAACGTGCGGTGGATTCTTGAGATTGAGACGGGCCTGATCGAAGAGGCTGGGCATCTGGCGCTCGCGCGCGACCAGGGAATGCAGCCGTTCGTCGGGCGAGGCAAATTTACGCTCCATGATTGTGAAAGCGCCGTTGGCGGCAATGCCGGAGTAAAAATCAGGGTTTGATTCCCAGGGGCGAAGGGTTTCGAGGGAAAGGAGCGTCGAGCGAATGGAGTTGAGGACCAACTCGCAATCGGCATGCGTGGACGGATCGAAGTCGGCCTTGTTGAGCAAAGCAGCGAAACGAGTCTCGTACTTATGCAAGTCGGCGATTTCCGCGGTGCGTGCGGGGCGAGAGAAGTCTTCGAGTTTTGAGTCGTATTGATGGTAACCGGATGCGGTTCCCTGCGAAGGCTCATAGGGAAAGAAGACTTTGTCAAAGTACTCGTCGGCATCATGCTCAAAGACGGTTTTCCAGTAGGCATGGTCGAGCTTGTGTGCGCCGGCCTTGGCGATGTTGTCAGCGTGAGCGGGATGGGTGGAGGACATGCAGGCTCCGAGCGCGAGCAGCGCGGCAAATTTGTTCACAATGCCTCTCAAAGCGAAATGGGTTGAGAATCTATCTCGGCCACCGGCGAAGGGGCCAGGGTGCCGAGGAGTTCGCGAATTTCAAGCAGGACTTCGTCTGGACGTGCCGATGCGAGTGGGTACTTGAGCACGCCTTGCGGCGTGAATTGTGCGCCACGCTTGGCATTCTTTGCCACGAGGCGCATGAGGTTCTGCGGATCGACCGTTGCATTCTCAGTAAAGCGTAGCTGTAACTCGGAGCGGCGTCGATCGATTTGCGCGATGCCCATTCGTTCGCACTCGATGCGCAAGGAACCAGCCTCGAGCAGATATACGGTGGCATCGGGCAAGGGACCATAGCGGTCTTCCATTTCGGCGCGCAGGTCGGTGATGGCCTTTTCGTTGGGGGCTCCGGCAATTTTCTTGTACAGGCGCAGGCGCTGATTCTCTTCGGCCACGTAGCTCTCGTCGATGCGGAGGGCGATGCCGAGGTTGAGCTGGGTTGCGGGGCGGTCCTCACCGCTTTCGCCCTTCAGTTCCTTGACGGCGGCCTCGAGCATGGAAGTATAGAGCTCGAAACCGACAGCTTCAATGTGGCCGCTTTGCTCTCCGCCGAGCATGTTGCCGGCACCGCGCAATTCGAGATCGAGTGCAGCGATTTTGAAACCGGCGCCCAGATCGCTGAATTCCTTGAGCGCGGCCAGTCGGCGACGGGCGATATCACTGAGCTCCTGCTCGGCCGGGATGAGCAGATAGGCGTAAGCGCGACGGTTGGAGCGGCCCACGCGGCCGCGAAGCTGGTAGAGCTCGCTGAGACCGTGGCGATCGGCGCGATTGATGAGAATGGTGTTGGCGAGCGGGATGTCGAGGCCGTTTTCGATGATGGTGGTGGCGACCAGGACATCAAACTCGTGGTTCATGAAGGCAAGCATGACCTTCTCAAGTTCGCCCTCGCTCATCTGGCCATGACCCACGGTAACGCGCGCGGCGGGCACAAGTTCCTGGATGCGCGCGGCGATCTCGTAAATGGACTCGACGCGATTGTGGACGAAGTAGATCTGGCCGCCGCGCTCGAGCTCGACTTCAACGGCGGAACGGACGAGTTTTTCGTCGAACTTGGCGACAACGGTCTGGATCGCCATGCGGTCTTTGGGTGGCGTTTCGATGATGCTCATGTCGCGCAGGCCCACGAGAGACATGTGCAGGGTGCGCGGGATAGGCGTGGCGGACATGGCGAGGACGTCGATCTGCTTGCGCATCTGTTTGAGGCGCTCTTTGTGGCGGACACCGAAGCGCTGCTCTTCGTCGACGATGAGCAGGCCAAGATCCTGGAACTTGATGTCTTTTGAAAGCACACGATGGGTGCCGATGACGATGTCGATTTTGCCGGCTTCGACTTTCTCGACGATCGCCTTCTGTTCTTTCGTAGTGCGGAAACGCGAGAGCATCTCGATGTTGATGGGGAACTGTGCGAAGCGGCGCTTGAAGGTTTCAAAATGCTGGAAGCAGAGAACGGTGGTTGGAGTGAGCACGGCAACTTGTTTACCGTCCTGGACGGCCTTGAAAGCGGCGCGCATGGCAACTTCAGTTTTGCCGTAGCCGACGTCGCCGCAGAGCAGGCGGTCCATGGGCGTGGTGGCCTGCATATCAAGCTTGATAGCTTCAATGGCCGTGAGCTGGTCGTCGGTTTCGTTGTAGTCGAAGGACTCTTCGAACTCACGTTGAAATTCATTGTCGGTGGAGAAGGCGTTGCCCTGAACGGTGTGACGCTCGGCGTAAAGCTTGAGAAGTTCGGCAGCCATGTCCTGCATGGCCTTGCGGACGCGCGCCTTGGTCTTGGTCCATTGCTGGGAGCCTAGTTTGTTGAGGACGGGCGCAGGGCCGGAGTCGGTCGAGCGATATTTTTGAATGAGGTCGAGGCGCGTGAGCGGGACGTAGAGACGGGCCTGGTCTGCGAATTCGAGAATCATGAATTCGACGGCGAGACCGTCCTGAACGATTTCTTTCAGACCCTGGTACTGCGCGATTCCGTGTTCGACGTGGACGACGTAGTCGCCGATGGTGAGGTCACGGAAGTCGGAGACGAAAGCGGCGGTCTTGGATCGTTTGGGCTCAGGACGCGCAGTGATGTCCGCTTCGTCAGACAGGTCGTTGGCGCCGAAGACGATGAGGTTGCCGTTGGGGAAACTGACGCCGGAAGAGATTTGGGTGCGGACGATGACGGGTACGAAGGATTCGCCGGCGAGATAGCTGGCCTCGTCGAACATGGTTTCGCCGCTGTGCGTGACACGGCTGCCGAGGCGGTAAGGAATCTGGTATTCGCGAAGCACCGTGGCAAGGCGTTCGACATCGCCCTGGGTGGGGGCTGCAAGAACGATGCGCTGCTCAGAGGCGATGAGGTTGCGCAGCTGTTCTGTGAGGGCAGGGATGGACCCGTGGAAGCGGAGGGTGGGACGCGAACTGAACGCGATTTCGCCCAAGGTGTTGTCTTCGTCGAGAACGTCGACGGCGCCCAGTTGGTCGAGATCGAGGCCGGGATGGGAGGAAAGCGTGGCCAGCAGAATCTCCGGGCGAAGGTAAATGTCTTCTGGGCGGATGAGGGAGCCGATGCCGCTGCGTTCGTGGCGCTGCTCGACCTTGTTCCACCAGCGGTCGATCTGGTTCTTGACCATGGCCGGCTCTTCAACGAAGAGGAAACACCTGGGAAGAAGCTGCAGCAGGTTGTGATTGGCGCCGGCAACGCAACTGAAGAATTCCCAGCCGGGGAAGACGCTGACGCCGCCGGCTGTGGCAGCTTCGGCGGCCAGTTCTTCGGCTTCGCTGTCGCCTTCAATCTCGACCCGCTGACGGCTGAGACGTGCGTTGACGGCAGCGAGGAGACGCTCGGTCACGGGTGTTTCAGTGAGAGGGAGGAGCTGGGCTTCGTCGAGGCCGGCCTGGGAGCGCTGGGTTTCAGGATCGAACTTGCGGATGGTTTCGATCTCGTCGCCGAAGAACTCAATGCGAATGGGCCGATCGGACTCGGGCGAGTAGACGTCGAGGATGCCGCCGCGGCGCGTGAACTGGCCGGGCATTTCGACGAGGTCCATTTGGGTATAGCCGACGCCGGCCAGATGCGCGGTGAGGACTTCGACGTCAATCTCTTCGCCGCGGCGCAGAGTAACGGCAAGGCTAGCGTAGTAATCGCGGTCGAAGAGCTTGAGGGCTGCTGCCTCGACGGGTGCGATGAGGATGGAGACTCCGCCGGTGGCGAGCTTGTAGAGCGCGGAAGCGCGTTGCTCCTGAACGTCAGGGTGGGGGGAAAGGTTTTCAAACGGGAGGACATCGTGGGCGGGAAGGCGGACGATGCGCGCAGGATCGATGGCACCGGTGAGATCGGAGCCTGCACGGAGGGCGAGTTCGAGGGACTCGGCGGCTTTGTTGTCGGCGACAACGACAATGATGGGCTGGCGAGCGGCACGGGCAAAAAGCGGGAGATAGAGGAGACGAGCGGTCGAGGTGAGTCCAGAGACACGACGACGCCCCGTACCAAGGCTGAGGTGCCTCTGTACGCGTTCAAATGCGGAGGAGTGCTCCAGCTCCGCGAAGATCTCGCGGACGAACGGGAGGATCATTCGATCTCCAGTTTACCGCGTGCAGTTGGGAGCGAGAAAGGGGTTACGGGAAGTTGAACGGGTCAGCGCTTTTGGAGGCGGAGCGACTCCCACGAGCCGTCGCTGGCCCAGCCGCCGTCGACGGAGAGGGTGTGGCCATTGACGAAGCTGCTTTCCGCCGGATCGGCAAGGAAGGCGATGGCATGGGCTACGTCGTCGGGTGAAGCAAAGCGGGCCATGGGAATGCGGCTGGTGATGTCGGCGTCGGTGTAGGTGCCTGCTGCCTGATCGACGGCGTCCATCTCGGTTTTAACCCAGCCGGGACAGACGGCGTTGACGCGAACGCCGCGGCCGCCCCACTCTGCGGCCAGGGTGCGCGTGAGGCCGATGAGGCCGTGCTTGGAGGCGTTATAGGCGGCGCGATCGGCGATACCCAGAAGACCCGCCACCGATGCGACGTTGACGATGGATCCGGAGCCGGCAGCGAGCATGAGCTTGCCGAAGACCTGGCACAGGAGGAAGGGCGCGACGAGATTCACATCGAGGACGCGGCGGTAGTCGCGCAGAGTGGTTTGTTCGGCGGGAGAGATATGGCTGATTCCGGCGTTGTTGACGAGCACATCGACGCGGCCATGGCGGGACTGGACCTGCTGAGCAAATCCGGCGATGACGGTTTCATCGGTGATATCTCCGATGAAGCTGAAGGCGCTGCCACCACTGGACTCGATGGCCTGCACAGTTTCGTGAGGTTCATGGAGATCGATGATGGCGATGGCGTAGCCGCGCTCGGCGAGCAACTCGGAGGTGCGGCGGCCGATGCCCTGCGCACCTCCGGTTACGACGGCTAAGCGGTCAACTGTGTTCATCGGGCTGGATGCTCCGGAGCGCATGGGGCGGTGTGTTTCATTCGTCACCCAGCGCCCTGGTGAAGGCGTAGAAGAAATCGAGGGACTTCCAGTAAGAGTCGACGGGCAGGCGTTCGTCCTGGCCGTGGGCGCGATCATCATCCTGCTCAAGAGCGATGGCGGAGTAGCCGTAACAGGGAATGCCGGCCCAGGCGAAGTAGATGGAGTCGCTGGCACCGTTTTCCATGACGGGCGAAACGGGGGTATCGGGCCAGATTTGCTGCGTGATCCGCGTGAGGGGTTCGAAAACTTCCTTAATGGGGGGAGGCGGCGCAATGGCTTTGCGTTCTGGGGCGATGGGGGAGACGACGCCCGCGTCGGAGACGTAATTGACGGTCAGCCTGGGGTCAGCAAATAGCCCGACAAGCTGCTGGCGAATCTCTTCTGGCGAGTGACCAGGGAAGATGCGGCAGTTGACGTTGGCCTCGGCCTTTTGGGGAAGCGCGTTGGGAGCGTGGCCGGCACTGAGGAGCGTTGCCACGCAGGTGGTGCGGAAGTTCGAGTTGTAGCTGGGGTCGCTGCTGAGGCGCGCGGCGGCGGCAAGATCGGGCGGTGTGGCCAGGATGGCGCGCATGTCCGACGCAATCTGGCCGCTCTCGCGCCTGGAGAGGTTCTCAAAAAAGGTGCGCGTGACAGCGTTCAGTTCGAAAGGAAACGAGTAGGCGGCGAGTTTGTTTAACGCGGTGGTGAGTTCGTAGATGGCGTTGTCTGGCCGGGGAACCGAGCTATGGCCGCCCCGGTTGGTGGCGATGACCTGAAAATCGGAGTAGACCTTTTCCGTGGCTTCGACATCTGCGACCACGGGCCGTCCGTGATCGAGGTCGATGCCGCCCGCGTCGAGATTGATGACAAAAGCCGCGTCGACCAGGTCGCGATGTTTGCTCAGAAGCCACTCGGGTCCATTGAACTTGCCGCCTTCTTCATCCGCAGTCAGGGCAAGGATGAGATCCCGTTTCGGCTTATAGCCGGCACGATGCAGGCGAAGGAACGTAGCGACCATGGCGGCGTCGGATTCCTTCATATCCTGCGTGCCGCGGCCATAGTAGAAGCCGCCTTTCTCGACGAACTCGAAAGGGCCGGTAGTCCAGTCGGAGCGCAGTGCTTCGACCACATCGACGTGACAGAGGAATAGCACCGGCTTTTGCGTGGGCGTGCCGGAGGCGCGCATGCGGACGATGAGGTTCTGCTTGCGCGGATCAGGGCCGAGCAACTGCATGTCTTCCGGAGCGAATCCCGCCTCGAGGAAGTGCTTTTGCATGGCGACCGTGGCCGTGGTCACGTTGCCGCGGGGCGTGTCAGTGGTGTTGATCTCGATGAGTTCCTTGAAGATGGCGCGGGCCTCGGCGCGTTCTGCTGGCGAGGCGGTTGGCAGAGGATCCTCGGCGGCGCACATGGGCGCAATCGTGACGGCGGCGAAGAAAACAAGAGTTGTGCCTCGGAGAAATGCGGGAAAGAGCATGTGCGCAATTGTAAAGCGCTGATACGGAAACGGGCGCAGATTGAGGGAAGACTGGACATGGTTTGCGCGTGGCGACAAATCGTTTTATCTTGGTGCGGCACAGAAATCGAGGTATTTCATGCGTTCGAGGATTTTGATCGCTGTCGTTTTGGTTGGGGTGAGTCTTGCGGCAATTTCACAGGAACGGCCAAAGATTACAGGAGTGTCGCACCTTGCGGTCTACACGGCGAACGGGGCAGCGACGGACCACTACTATCGCGTGGTCTTGGGGGCAGTGAAGGAAGCTGATCCCGACAGCGCCGCCGGCGTCCGGTATGTCTTCAGCGGGACTCAGTTCATCGAGGTGCTTCCTTTGCCTGCCGGTGCGGGGAAGCAGCGCATGGACCATATTGCGTTTAACACGAACGATGCGGAAGGTCTGCGGAAGTACCTTGGAGCGAAAGGCTGGCATGTGCCCGCATCTGTGACCGCGGGAAAAGATGGAAGCCGCTGGTTCGATGTATTCGATCCCGAAGGGAACAAGGTTCAGTTTGAGGAGCCGGGGCAGCCGTCGAAGACGGTAGACGCTCCGCACGCGATCAGCCACCACATCATCCACGTGGGTATCTTGATCCACGATCGCGCAACGGAGGATCGGTTTTACCAGGGACTTCTGGGGTTCAGGCCTTACTGGTATGGGGGTATGCAGGACAGCAAAGTGGATTGGGTGAGCCAGCAGGTTCCGGATGGACACGACTGGCTGGAGTACATGGTGGCAGGCGGACCGGGAACGGGGATTCCAGATTCGATGTCGCAGCAGACGCTGGGCGTGCTCAATCACTTTGCGCTGGGCGAAACGTCGGTCGATGAGGCATTCAAAACGTTGCAGGCGGCGAACCGGCTCGAGGGACGGCACGATCCGGGCCCAAAAATGGGCCGCGACGGCAAGATTCAGCTCAACCTGTATGACCCGGATGGGACGCGCGCAGAGTTGATGAATTTGCATGCAACGGAGAAGCCGTGCTGCTCGGCGTTCACCGCGGAGGATCCGGCGGAGTAGGACTGAATTCAATGAAACGGGCAGAATGCGGGCGACGGCGCGATGCGTTGTCGCCCTTTTCTTCGCGCTAAAATCGAGAGTGACCATGCCTGCAACCGCAATTTCACCGGACGTTCTGGCTAAGTATGAGCCCGTGATCGGGCTTGAAGTGCACGTACAATTACTGACCGCGACGAAAGCGTTCTGCGGCTGTGCGAATCACTTTGGATCGGAACCGAACACGAACATTTGCCCGGTGTGCCTGGGCCTGCCCGGAGCGTTGCCGGTATTGAATGCCAAAGCTGTTGAGTTTGCGACGCGCGCATCGCTGGCACTCAATGCGACGGTCAACGAGCGGTCGATTTTTGCGCGGAAGAACTATTTCTATCCCGACCTGCCGAAGGGGTACCAGATTTCGCAGTTCGACAAGCCGCTGGCGGAGCATGGATGGATCGATGTCCCGGCAGCCGATGGAACGACAAAGCGGATTGGCATCACGCGTCTGCACATGGAGGAAGACGCGGGCAAGAGCATCCACGATGGTCTGCCGGACTCGGCGAAATACACTTCGCTTGACCTGAACCGATGCGGCACACCACTGGTGGAAATTGTGAGCGAGCCGGATATCCGCACGCCGGACGAAGCCTTTGAATACCTGACGCGATTGAAGGAGATTCTGCTGTATACGGGCGTCTCCGATTGCAACATGGAAGAGGGATCGCTTCGGTGTGATGCAAATGTCAGCGTGCGACTGAAGGGCGCGCCGAAGTTCGGAACCAAGGCCGAAGTGAAGAACGTGAACAGCTTCCGGTTCATTCGCGCCGCGCTGGAATACGAGATCGAACGGCAGATTGAATTGATTGAAGCGGGGGGGCGCGTATTACAGGAGACCCGACTGTGGAATGCGCACGAAGGGCGGACGTATTCGATGCGCTCGAAAGAGCAGGCGCACGACTATCGGTATTTCCCTGAGCCGGACCTGCCGCCGCTAGTTGTCTCCCCGGAGCTCTTGTCGGAAACGAAGAGAACGATGCCCGAACTGCCCGAAGCGCGGCGCAAGCGGATGATTGCGGAATATGACCTGAGCGAGAAAGATGCGCATGCGCTGACAGGATCGCGCGAATTTGCAGACCGGTTTGAGGAGGCGGCGAAGGCGGCGAAGAACCCGCGGCGCGTGGCGAATTTGCTGTTGAGCGAACTGGGGGGAAGGCTGAAGGCGCTTGGCCTGGAACAGGAGCAGTCCCCGGTATCAATGGCGGGGGTGGTGTTAGCGGCCAATTTGCTTGAAGAAGACAAGATCAGCTCAAAGCAGTTGAAGCAGCTACTCGACATCTCGTTTGAAAAGGGCGAGGACTTCCCTGCTGTTTATGAACGCGAGAAGCCGCAGCAGATTACTGACACGGATGCGATTGAAAAGATGATTGACGAAGTGATTGCTGCGAACCCCAAGCAAGTGGAACAGTACAAAGCCGGGAAGAAAACGGTGGCGGGATTTTTTGTTGGCCAAGTGATGCGGGCGTCGAAGGGGCAGGCGAACCCGGCGCTTTTGAATGAATTGGTAATGAAAAAGCTGGACGCTTAGAGGCGGGATCGGCGCGAGGCCGCACTTCCCTTTCACTTCATCCTGAGTTCGGTCTCGTACTCTTTGCGAGCATCCCAGGAACTCACGGTCTTGATGGCAGATTTATGGCCGTCTTTCTCCGCCCACAGGTCAAAATCCTCAGCCATGTTGACCTGTGCGAAGCGAAAGCGTCCGTCTTTGCCCGAGGTGTAGCTGCGGATGGCCTTGGTCTTCTGATTCTTGAGGAAGATGGTGGCACTTGGAAGCGGGTTGGATTCACCGTCGACCACGGCGCCCGAGACACTGCGCTGGCCTATGTTTTGCGCAAAGGCCACCATGGGGTCGGCGTATCGTGCTGCGGAGACGACGCCGAGCGTGAAAAATATCGCACACGCGGCGAGCCATACTCGCTTGAGTTTCACTCTTCCTCCTCTTCCTCTTTGAAGAATTCGTCTTCTTCGTCTTCGTAGTCTTCTTCAACCTTGGACAGCTCGAGGGGTTCAACCCCCACGACCTCGTACTCCGAGCCGCATTCGTCGCAGGAGACCACGTCGCCCTCTTCGAGCTCGTCTATTTCCACATCTAGATCATTTTCGCATTCAGGGCAGCTTGGCATGGCAGCCTCCTCTCTCAAGGCATTGCGTGTTATAGGATGGCGGTACCTTGCGGTACGACTCCGCTAGTTTTAGAGAGTACCCGGCCCCAGGTCAAGAGGGCGCGCGCGCTCGATACATTCCCAAAGTGGACTGCGGAGATTTTACGATGAAACTGGCAATCACAACGCTGCTCCTCGCGGGCCTGGGAGCCACGCTGGGTGGGGCACAACCGGACTATCGCCATGAGGGAGCCCCCACAGCGCCGGGAAAACCGGACCCGGCCATTGCCCGCGCGCTGACAACCATCGGACCGGCTCACATTGAAGAGACGATAAAAACGCTGGTTGGTTTCGGCACCCGCAATACGATGACCAGCATGCAGACGGATCTTCCATCAGGACAAGGGATCACGGCAGCAACGGACTGGATTGCGGGACAGTTTGAGGCGATCTCAAAGCAGTGCGGTGGTTGCCTTGAAGTGAAGCGGGATACATTTATCGCCGACCCGGCCGAGGGTGGACCGTGGGCCAAGCGCATCACGAAGCCCACCAGGATCACGAATGTGTATGCGATTTTGCACGGGACGGATCCTGTGCAAGCGAAGCGGATGGTCCTCGTCACGGGGCACTACGACTCCATCAATTCGAACGTGTTTGCAAATTGGGCAGACACGTCGGGGGCTGCTCCCGGCGCGAATGACGATGCCTCGGGTGTCGCCGTATCGATTGAGTGCGCGAGAGCTTTGAGCAGGCTCAAGTTTCCATCCACGATCGTGTTTGTGGCGGTAGCAGGAGAAGAGGAAGGGCTGGTTGGATCGGGACATTTAGCCAAGGTGGCCCATGATGAGGGTTGGCAGCTCGAGGCGGTGCTGAACAACGATATTGTGGGCGGCAACACGACGCCTGGCGATGAGGGGCAATTGAAGGACCGTGTGCGGGTGTTTTCCGAGGGCGTGCCGGTAACGGCGACAGCGGAGGAAGAGCGCAAGATTCGCGCGCTGGGGAAAGAGAGCGATTCGCCGAGCCGCGAATTGGCACGGGCTGTCGCGGAAGCCGGAGGTACTTACCTACCGCACACAGGGGCGGCGGCATTCAGCGCGTTCCTAGTGGATCGGCCGGATCGCTATCTCCGCGGCGGCGATCACAGCTCCTTCAACCAGCAGGGATTCGCCGCGGTGCGCTTTACCGAATGGCGGGAAGACTACAACCACCAGCATCAGAATGTCGTAATGCCGGCGGCTGGATCGAATGAGCCGATCAAAGGCGACCTGATCCGGTTCGTCGATTTCAGTTACATTGCGCGTGTGGCTCGCTTGAACGCAGCAACGCTGGCCATGCTGGCTGATTCTCCGGGATTGCCGCAAAAGGTGGCAATTGATGCACACAAGCTCGAAAACGGCACCACGCTGAGCTGGGAGGCGCCGACTGGCGGATCACCCGCACGATATGAATTGGTGTGGCGGGAGACAACGGCGCCGGATTGGCAGTTTGCGAAGGCGGTAGCCTCACCGGCAGGAGGCGGGCCTGTCACAATTACGGTTCCGATCTCAAAAGACAACGTGGTGTTTGGCGTGCGCACGGTGGATGCGGCGGGACATCGCGGCATGGCCGTTGTGCCTTAGAAGCGGAAGTTGGTCCGGATCGACGTGGCAGTCGTTAAATGACATGTGCGCCCGGCACAATTTACCCTGAGAACTGCGATGCGCAAAATTGGCGGCACTCCATTGTCTTTCCCGAGTTTTCACGGCGCGACTCGTTTGCTGGTGCTTGTCAATTTAATTGCCTATTTCGCCTTTTTGCTGGTGACTGTGGCGAGCGCTACGCTGGGCACGTGGATTTTCCTGCATGCTGTTCTCCTGCCGCAGGCTTTTGTCCACGGGTGGATTTGGCAACCATTGACATACAGCTTTGTACAAATGGGGCTCGTGAATACCCTGTTTGCGCTCATGTCGTTGTGGTTTCTGGCAGGATTTCTTGAGAATTTTCACGGCAGCAGCTGGGTGTTGAGTTTGTATGGTGTTGCGGTGCTGGGCACTGCGGCCGCGGCGGTTTTGATTTATGTCGCGAGCGGACTGCTAAACTACGCGCTTCCCGAGATTCCTTTGGCCGGATCCTTTGGCGGCATCTTCGGGATGCTGGTGGCCATCGGCATTCTCTACGGCGAGACCGAGTTCATGCTGTTTCCGCTCCCCATCAGCATCAAGGCGAAGTATCTCGCGATTGTGTACGGACTGGTGGCAATTGCCATGTTGTTCGGGTCATTGCGGCTTTACGCCTTTGCGCAACTGGGTGGTGCGTTGGCGGGCTGGATCTACATCCGGTGGATGCCGCGGCGGGGAATGTCATTTTTGCTGAGTGAGCGCTGGTATGGAATGCGCAACCGGTATTACCGCTGGAAGCGCCGACGCGCGGCGCGCAAGTTCGAAGTTTACATGCGTTCACAGGGCCGCACGGTCAGGTTCGATGGCCAGGGGCGGCAGATCGACGAAGACCGGGACGACAAATCGCGCTGGAACTGAGCTAATTTGAATTGCGCAGGCGCCGCTATTTGCCAGGGGTGCTTCGATTCCCATAGCCAATTGCGGGCATGCATCGATGGCTTCCTGACGGCACATCTCGACGGATCCTTGTGCAATTTAGCTCATTACAAAGGTCACGTTTGGCCCTGAAGAAGGCCCTGATTCCGTTGATTCTACGTCTTCGGTAACAACAAAGCGTTACTTCCCGCCACGAAAGACGCATTGTTCGCCTTTGGTCTAACTCCCACACTGACAATGAACCTCGAGCCGTACAGGTCGTGGTTTTTGGTACCGCATCTGCAATTTTTGATGCTCGCCACAATTGGGAGCAGCTTTTCATCCTTGGTTCACGAGGCTTGCCTTGAAGGCAGTTTCTCAATTATTCGCCGCGTTCCTGCTCTCTCTGGTTGCCCTGCTGGGTATCAGCCTCGGGGCATCCTGGAATCTCGCGCACAACTCTGCAACTGCGACATCTGCAGCATCACCAAGGAATGCGGCACCGGCCGCGGGCAAGTCAGCGAATTCTCCAGCTATTGCTGAACGGGAGTCGGCTTCAGGACGTTGGCTCGCGGCAACGCAGGGCTTCTCCGTTGCGCTTTGTGTGGCACTTTGCGTGCTTGGCCTTCGTTTGCGCCGCAAGGCATTGCGCGAGGCGCGGGGAACGCTGGAGATGGAACGGACGCTCGAACTACGCGTAGATCAACGCACCCGAGAGCTACGGCAAGAAGTTGAAGACCGGCGACTTTCCGATCATTTGAACAGAGGCCAGAAGAGAATTCTTGAAATGCTGGCCGACCCGGGCGAATTGCAGACCGAGGAAATTCTGCGCTTCCTGACCGAAACAGTGGCCTCGCGCAATCAGGGTTGGGAGTGCGCGCTGCATCTCGTGGAAGAACCCAGCAAGATGCTCTACCTGGTGGCCAGTTCCGATGTGAATGACAGTCTCAAAGGCTACCTAAAGGGTGTGGGGCATGATTTTTTTGATACGCCAGAGTGCCAAGCAAGCGCATCGGGCGAGACACATCTGGTGGAGCATTTGAGCGAGGCCGGGGTACCCTGGGCCAATCTCCTGGTTGCAAACGGAATCTTCTCCGCATGGTCCGTACCTTTTTGCGGGAATGGAACCAGCCGGCTGGCCGGCGTGTTGACGGTGTACGCGCGCGCCCGGTCCAAGCCTTCATCCCGCGAGCTGGAACTGGTGGAGAGTGCCGCAAAGCTGGCAGCACTGACGCTGGAACACAGGCGCATTCATAACGAGTTGGCGCACCACTCCTTCCAGGACGCGATGACGGGGCTGCCCAATCGTCGGGCCGGTGAAGAGGCGATCGGCGCCGCGATCAAACAAGCCAGCCGGCGCGATGAATCGCTTGCAGTGTTGTGGATTGACATCAATCGATTCAAAAGGATCAACGATCAATTCGGTCACGAAACGGGTGATCACGTCCTGAAAACGGTTGCAGAGCGGTTGCGGAGAAACCCGTTGAGTACGGGGGCCGTAGCGCGGATGGGCGAGGACGAGTTCCTTGTGCTGATCCCCGGGACAGCGGACTCATTGGACGTGGTGGAGATTGCGCGTCGACTTGGAGCGGCAATCGCGCGCCCCATTTACGCGGGATCTTCGAAGATTGTGGCGTCGGCCAGCATCGGAATCTGCGTCTTTCCTCAGAATGGCGTGACCGTAGACATGTTGGAGCGGAATGCGGAATTTGCCATGCATCGCGCCAAGAGCGCGGGCGAGCTTTATTGCGTTTTTTCGCAGGCAATGAACCAGGAAGCACGGGAGGCCATTGAGATTGAAGATGCTCTGAGCGTAGCGCTGGAGCGGAACTATCTGCGGCTTGCCTACCAGCCGCTGTATGCGATCGATGGCGAATTGACCGGATTTGAAGCGCTATTGCGCTTCCATCATCCGCGCATGGGAAATATTTCGCCGGCGCGCTTTATTCCGATTGCCGAAGAGACACGCCTGATTGTACCGATCGGGAACTGGGTGTTGCGCGAAGCTTGCAGGCAGCTTCGTGTCTGGCACGACGCGGGGTTGCCCAAGGTTCGGATGGCAGTGAATATTTCGGCGCTGCAGTTTGCGCGCGACGACTTTGCGGACACGGTTGCCGGCGTCTTTTCGGATTTCAAACTATCGCCGGAGCATCTGGTGCTGGAACTCACGGAATCGGTCGTGATGGACGATTACGAAGGCGTGGTGCGGCAGATGAACCTGCTCCGCCAGTGCGGCGTTCACATCGCAATGGACGATTTCGGGACCGGATATTCGTCGCTGAGCTACATTCACAGGATTCCTGTGGACGTACTCAAGATCGATCGATCATTTGTGGAGCGCCTTGAGGATCCGGAAGGCACGAGGCCGATCGTCGAAGCTGTGATTTCGATGGCGAAACATCTTGGGCTGCATGTTGTGGCTGAGGGCGTGGAGACGGTGGAACAGCAAAGCATTTTGTCGAAGGCCGGCTGCCACGGCTTCCAGGGATACCTCTTTGCAAAACCACTTCCTCCGGAAGAAGCCGAACGGTGCCTGAGCGCGAGCCGCACTGTGCCGTTTGCGAATGCCAGCTCAGAAAGCGGAGGCGGACTTGCTGTCGCCTAAGCCGAGTGTCGTGGTGGGGCGCATGCCGCGTAACAGCGCGGAACGCCGCTTATTTTCGGCCGCGACACAGAGACATGGGGAAGCCAATCTGGTGTGGCGATGGGTCGAACCGCCGCACTCGTCGGCCAAATCGGAGCGTGAGGCAGCGCTTGCGGGCGCGCGCATTGCCGACCTTCGCCTGTGGACAGTCAAAGCCGCTCGCTGATCCTTAAAAAATAGCGAAGATCAGACTCTGGAATGCACTGCGGATTCGATCGCAGCGTGTCGTACAATCCTCTCTGGAATGACGACCAAGATTGCTTTCCTCTTTCCCGGACAAGGCTCTCAAACGGTAGGGATGGGCCGCGAACTGGCGGAACGCTTCCCTATTGCCGCAAGCACGTTCAGCGAAGCCGATGCAGCGTGCGGATTTCCGCTGTCGCGTCTTTGTTTTGAAGGGCCGGACGAAGAGCTCAAGTTAACGGAAAACACGCAACCAGCGATTCTGGCAGTGAGTGTTGCTGTGCTGCGGGTGCTGGAAGGCCACGGGATATGCCCAGCGTTGGCAGCAGGACATTCCCTGGGAGAGTGGTCTGCGCATGTCGCTGCGGGAACGCTCAATTTCTCCGATGCGGTGCGCGCGGTGAAGGCGCGCGGTCGTGCGATGCAGCAGGCAGTCCCAGCGGGACAGGGCGCGATGGCCGCGGTACTGCAACTTGACTCAGTTAAGGTGGCGGAGGCGTGCGCAGAGGCTGCCGCAGCGACGGGACTGACAGTAGCTGCAGCGAATATGAACTCGCCGACGCAAACAGTGATCTCCGGCGCGACCGCGGCGGTGGAGAAAGCCGCAGAGCTTTGCAAAGCAAAGGGCGCGCGGCGTGCGGTGATGCTTCCCGTCAGCGCGCCATTCCATTGCTCGCTGATGGAGCCGGCACAGGAAGAAGTCGCGCGCGTGCTGGGCGAACTGGCTCTGAGCGAGCCGCGCATCCCAGTGGCGGCCAATGTGACGGGGGGGGTGGTGACGACCGCGGCGGCGGCCCAAGATGCACTAACCCGGCAGGTGACGGGTACCGTGCGCTGGGTGGACTGTATGCAAGCGTTGATCGGTGCTGGAGCGACCACTTTTGTCGAAGTTGGTCCGGGCAAAGTGCTTTGCGGGCTGCTGCGGCAGATCGACGCGAACCAGAAAGCGATGAACGTTGAAGATACGGCAAGCCTGGAGAAGACCCTCGCCGACCTAACCGCCGGTTGAAGCCAGTCTTTGGCAGTTAAGGACCGAGGTAAAGCTCGACGGGCGAAAAACCGAGCGTATGCGCGGAAGGATCGTAATCCAGAAAAAGATTATGGCTCTGCAAGCCATTGATGCGGATGCCGATGACGAGCACATTTCCCGACATCCGTTCAGCGAGGACTTTATGGGACTTGATCGCGCCATATTCGTTGGCTGAACTGGTGGGAGCCCAGTCCTGCTGGAAACGGGCGAAGGGATAGATGGCATTCGAGGACGGATGCTGCTGCCAGCCCGGATCGTGGATCCAGACTCCATAGGCCTTTTGCAGGTCGTTTTGTTCAACGGCATCGAGGAAGTGATTCGCAGTCATGCGACCGCGGAAATGGGTCCACCAGCGCCAAGGCCAATCGACGGGCATGCCGGACACCAACCACCCGCCAATGAAGAGCACGGCCACGAGAGCAGCGCCACCGAAAAGAATGGTTCGATTGCGCCGGTCGCGGGCTTCGTCAAATTTAGGCGCATCCAGCAGGGTCATCGGAATCGGTCCTCGGGATTCAGAATACGTCAGCGGGATCGGGATTAGAGTCCGGAAAACAAAACAGAATCGCTCTCCAATTAGACACCGGCGATGCGCAAGGAGTTCCTGATTGGGAGTAGCCGTTATTCCTGGCGACTATACGCCGTGCGTGTCTTGTCCTGATGACGCTCGAGGGCCAGTTCAATCAGCCGCGTGATGAGATCCCGGTACTCGATGCCGGTAGCTTCCCAAAGCTTGGGGTACATGCTGATTTGCGTGAAGCCGGGCAGCGTGTTGACCTCATTGAGAAAGATGCGACGCTTGCCGGCGGGCTCCATCAGGAAATCGACACGGGCAAGACCAGAGAGGTCACAGGCGCGAAAAGCAGCGACTGCCATGTCGCGGATCTGTTTGGTCTCGGCGCGGGTTAGCTTAGCAGGGATGATGGGGACCGAACCTTCGGAGAGGTACTTGGCTTCGTAGTCGTAAAACTCTTTGCCAGGAACGATTTCTCCGACGACGCTGGCCTGCGGCGCGTCGTTGCCGAGGACGGCAACTTCGAGCTCACGCGCTTTGGAGTCCTTACCGCCAACACCCTGCTCTACGACGAGTTTGCGATCGTACTTTGCGGCGAGATCAAGAGCTGGACCCAGTTCCTTGCGGCTGTGGGCTTTGCTGATGCCGACGGACGAACCCAGATTTGCGGGTTTTACAAAGACGGGATAACGGAGCGCAGCTTCAACCTGGGCGATGGCTTGACGCGGGGATTTTTCCCAATCGGCACGAAACAAGGTGATGTGTTTTGCGATGGGAAGCTTTGCCTGCGCGAAGAGGCGCTTCATGACGTCCTTGTCCATGCCGGCGGCGGAGCCGAGAACGCCGGAACCGACATAGGCGATGCCAGCCAATTCAAAGAGGCCCTGCATGGTGCCGTCTTCTCCAAAGGTTCCGTGGAGGACAGGAAAGACAACGTCAAGAGCAGAACTTGCGGGCTGGCCCGGCTGAGGCGCAAGCAAAGTGGGGATGCCTTCGTGAAGCAATTTAGCGCCCGGGGTGGATTGGGGATCTCCGGCGCGGAACCTGCGCGTGTTGGAGGTCGATTCCCCTTCCAGAAGGCTATGTGCATCAGCAGACGCGAGCCAGCGGCCTTCTTTGGTGATGCCTATGGGAACGACGTCGAATTTGGTGCGGTCGATTGCTTTGAGAATGGAGGCGGCGGAGAGCAGCGAGACCTCATGCTCCCCACTGCGACCACCGAAGAGAATGCCTACACGAAGTTTTTTGGCCATGCTGCTGCGCTTCACCGTGCCTGATCGATTTGCTGTTGTATTCAGTTTAGTGCGAGCTAGAGAATCTTTTTCCCAAATGCCGAGCAGGCGAGTTCGACGGCGAGGTCTGCGGTACGATTGTGTTCGTCGATCACGGGATTCACTTCGACAATCTCGAAGCTGACGAGACGGCCGTGGTCGGCGAGGATTTCCATGGCAAGGTGGGCTTCGCGGTAGGTGGCACCCCCGCGCACGGGTGTGCCGACGCCGGGAGCGTCTTCGGGATCGATCCAATCCATATCGAGAGAGACGTGGTAACCAGCGGTGCCGCGACCAGCGGCACGCAGCGCCTCTTCCATGACCGAGCGCATGCCGCGCTCGTCGATATCGCGCATGGTGAAGACCTCGGTGATGCCGGCGCGACGGATATTGGCGCGTTCGGCGGCATCGATATCGCGGACTCCGACGAGCACGGTGTTTTCTGGAGAAAACTTGGGTGAGTAACCAAAGATTCCGCTGAGCGGCTCGGGGCCCAGGCCGAGGAGACTGGCGAGCGGCATGCCGTGGACGTTGCCGGAAGGCGAAGTGTCGGGGGTATTGATGTCGGAATGGGCGTCGATCCAGATGACACCGATCTTCTGGCCCTGGCGACGGTAGAACTCGGAAACTCCTGAAATGGAACCCGCGGCCAGGGAGTGATCGCCCCCCAGGACGAGGGGAGTCTGGCCCTGCTCGAGCGCTTTGAGGACGGCTTCTGCGGTGCGGGAGCAAGTTTCGCCTATCTGCTTGACGTAACGGGCATTGGGATTTCCGAAGGCGAGGGTTTCGGCAACCTCGACGAGGATGTTTCCGCCGTCGGTGACTTGGTGGCCCAACGCCTCGAGCCGGGCTTCAAGGCCAGCGACGCGCACGGCGGAAGGACCCATGTCGACGCCTCTGCGGCTGGCGCCCATATCGAGCGGAACCCCGATGACCTGGATGCGTCGGGTAGGCAAAGCCTGATTGCCGCTGGTTGTGGATAAAGTGGTTGCCAAGGTGGAGTAAACTGGGGTCGTCATGCACTGGATCTCCGGGCCCGGTTTTGGGCCGCTGCCCATTGTAGGCGGATGGAGTGACTGGTTAGTAGTGATGGGTTGTCCGGTGGTTACCTGAGATTGACCTAAACGTCATGGCCGGAAAGAGTTATTCGACGTTTTCCTATTCACGCTAAGATTGAATACGTATCAAATTAAAAGAGTTCCTGACTCTTTAACGAAGATATAGACCCGCCTGCGAATGGGGATTCACAACGGGGCTTGCCAGGAAGGAACGTGGCATGAAGGAAGCTGGGGAAGCCGGGCGGCAAAGGCGCCTGGTTTGGGCTTTCCTTAAGACAGGGGTTCTGCTTGCGGCCTTTCTGGCTGCCCGGCCGAGTGCGGTCTGGCCCCAGACGGCGAAGCCGCTTACGACCCTCCATGCCATTCACGCGTTGAGCAACAGTGACGCCGCCCATGCGATCCCAGTGGAGTTTGAGGCGACCGTAACCTACGTGCGCAGCTACGAGCAGGCGCTGTTTGTTCAGGATGGCGCAGAGGCGCTTTATGTCGAATGGCCGACGAACAATCTGCTTGCGCCGGGTGACCGGGTGGAGATCAAGGGGCACACCAAAACCAGTTTGAGACCCATCGTAGTGGCAGAAAATGTCACCATCGACAGACACGGAACGATACCCCTGGCGGTACCGGCAACTTTTGATCAGCTGATCAAAGGAGAGATGGACGCACGGATGGTGACGGTTTACGGCGTGGTCCACGATGCCGTGACTGTGTCGAGCGCCGGAGTGCACAGCACATTGATGGACCTGCACGTCGATGGTGGAGACATCGATGTGAATATCGACGTCGACAACCCGGAGGTTCTGGGCGGAATGCTGGACGCCGAGGTGCTGGTTACGGGTGCGGCTTCGGGTCGATTTGACGGCAAGATGCAGCAAACCGGCGTGGCACTGCACGTGACGTCATTGCAAGGCATCAAGGTTTTGAAGCACGCCGCGACGAATCCCTGGTCGCTGCCCATCACGCCCATGGGCGAAATCCTTACCGGCTATCATGTGAGCAACCAGAGCAAGCGCATCCGGGTGCATGGGACGATCACTTACTACCAGGCGGGATACGCGGCAGTTTTGCAGGACGGCGAAAAGAGTTTGTGGATCATGACGTCGTCGACGGCTCCGGTCCGTGTGGGCGACATTGCCGATGCGACCGGGTTCCCCGACCTGCATGACGGGTTGCTGGCGTTGACCAGCGCGGAGATCCAAGACTCGCACAACTATGATCCAATCCCGCCGAAGGCCTATACCTGGGAGCAGCTGGCGAGCAATCACAACCTTTTCGATCTCGTCTCAATCGACGCGAAGGTCGTGGCAGAGGTACGGGGATCGGCGCGGGACGAATACGTGCTTGAATCCGACGGCAATCTTTTTTCTGCCGTCTACAAACATCCAAGCGACGACTCTGGTGAGCCGGTACCGCCCATGAAACAGGTCAGTCCTGAATCGATGGTGCGTGCGACCGGTGTTTGCTTCATGAATACGTCGAACCCATTTAACTCGCGAGCGCCCTTTGATATCCTGCTACGCTCGCCTGATGATATTTCCATGGTGGCTGGAACGCCATGGGTGACTGTTGCCAATCTTGGCCGCTTGCTAGCCGTCATGTTTCTGATCATGCTGACGGTGAGCGTGTGGGTCTGGATGCTGCGGAGACGTGTGCGGCAACAGACCGCCGCGATTACGGCACAAAGCGAACTCGATGCGGCCCAGGAGCGCCGGATTGCGCAGCTGGAACAGTGGCGCAGCCGCGTACTCGAAGACATCAACAGCTCGCGGCCACTGGGCGATATTGTGGAGCACATTACGGAGATGGTGTCGTTTATGCTGAACGGCGCTCCGTGCTGGTGCGATGTGGTGGAAGGGCCACGGTTAGGCCGCGCACCGGCTTCCCAAGGAGGGATGCGCGTAATCAGCCGCGAAGTTCCTTCGAGGTCGGGGCTGGTGCTGGCCACGCTTTTTGCGGCGCTGAGCTCGGAAACTCCGAATGAGAAAGAAGAGGACGAGGCGCTGGCGGCCGGCGTTCGGCTTTCAACGCTTTCGATTGAAACGCGCAAGCTCTATAGCGACCTGGTGCATCGATCGGAGTACGACTTGCTGACCGACATGTACAACCGCTTCTCGCTCGACCGGCACCTGCAGGAGCTGATCGACCGGGCGCGTGAACATTCCTTTACGTTCGGTCTGATTTACGTCGACCTGGACGATTTCAAGCTGGTGAACGATCTGTATGGGCATCACATCGGCGATCTTTATTTGCAGGAAGTTTCGCTTCGGATGAAACGCCAGCTGAGAACCGGGGATATGCTGGGGCGGCTTGGCGGCGATGAATTTGCGGCCCTGGTTTCTGTCGCGCGCGGACGAGCGGATGTGGAAGAGATTGCGCAGCGGCTGGAGCGTTGCTTCGATGCACCCTTCTCGATGGAGGGTTATGTGTTGCGCGGGGCTGCCAGCGTGGGCATGGCCATTTATCCGACGGACGGAACGACTTCTGACGCGCTGCTGAGCGCGGCCGATAATGCGATGTATTCGGCCAAGAGCACTAGAAAGAATCACGGACATCTGAGCGCGCGGAAGAGCGGATAGAAACTGGGCCGCGAGGCGAGTTGCGTTCGATGGAGCAAAAGAAGAGGCCCGGCTTGCGCCGGGCCTTTCTGCATGTGAACTGCTGTGAGTAGACTTACTCGGCTGCCATCTCTTCGGCTTCGCCTTCCTGGCGCATCAGTTCCAGTTCGCGCTCGGCTGCTTCGATCTCGGCGTGCACTTCCTGCTGTACACGTGCTGCCGCTTCTTCCAGTTCCGGCGAGAGCTGGACGTTGCGGTAGTATTCGAGGCCTGTACCGGCGGGAATAAGGCGCCCGACGATGACGTTTTCCTTGAGGCCGCGCAGGTTGTCGACCGCGCCGTTGATGCTGGCTTCGGTGAGTACGCGCGTGGTCTCCTGGAAGCTGGCCGCGGAGATGAAGCTGTCTGTCGAGAGCGACGCCTTGGTGATGCCCAGCAGGAGCGGACGTCCGATGGCCGGGCGGCCTCCGTTGGTAAGAACGCGCTCGTTCTCTTCGCGGAAGCGGAAGCGATCGACCTGCTGTTCGAGCAGGAAGTTGGTATCGCCCACTTCGTCAATGCGCACCCAGCGGAGCATCTGCCGAACGATGACTTCGATGTGCTTGTCCGAAATGGCAACGCCCTGGAGACGGTAGACTTCCTGGATTTCGTTCACCAGGTAAGCCTGCAGTTCCTTCTCCCCGAGGACGGCGAGAATGTCGTGCGGGTTGAGCGGTCCGTCCATCAGAGGATCGCCTGCGCGCAGACGCTCGCCTTCCTGGACGTTAACGTGAATACCGCGCGGCACCGAGTATTCCTTCTCATCGCCGTTGTCGGCCGTCACGTAGATCTTGCGCTGTCCCTTGGCGACTTCGCCGAAGCGGACCACACCATCGATCTCGCTGATGATGGCCGTTTCGCGGGGCTTGCGGGCTTCGAACAGTTCGACGACGCGGGGCAGACCGCCGGTGATGTCCTTGGTGCGGGTGCTTTCCTTGGGAATCTTGGCAAGCACATCGCCGGGACCGACCTCATCCCCATCCTGAATCATGAGGTGAGCGCCGCGAGGCAGCAGGTAGCGCTTGTGAGTCTTGGCATTCTTGACCACAAATGCGGGCTGCCGCTTTTCGTCGGGCGAGTCGGCAACCACCCAACGAGAGAGGCCGGTGACTTCGTCGACTTCTTCGTTGAGCGTGATGCCTTCCTGCAGATCCTTGAACTGCACCGCGCCACCAATTTCTGTGAGGATGGCGTAGGTGTACGGATCCCATTCGGCCAGAAGTTCGCCAAGCTTAACCTGTGCGCCGTCCTTCACGCGAAGGCGTGCGCCGTAGACCACCTGGTAGCGTTCCTTCTCACGGCCACGCTCATCGACGACCGCGATCGAACCGGAACGATTCATGGCAACGAGCGTGCCGTCCTTGCTCTCAACGAAGTTCAAGTTGATGAAGCGGACGAAGCCGTTGTTTTTGGCATCGAGGCGCGACTTGTCTTGCACGCGGCTGGCGGTTCCACCCACGTGGAAGGTACGCATGGTGAGCTGCGTTCCAGGCTCGCCGATGGACTGCGCCGCAATGACGCCGCAGGTTTCTCCGAGCTCGACCATGCGGCCCGAGCCGAGGTTACGCCCGTAGCACAGTGCGCAAACGCCGCGGCGCGACTCGCAGGTGAGCACGGAGCGAATCTTAACCTTCTCGACGCCCGCGCCCTGAATTGCAAGGGCGATGTCTTCGTCGATGGGCTGATTCACTTCGACAACCACGTTGCCGTCGTAATCCTTAATGCGCTCGAGTGAAACGCGGCCGATGATGCGGTCACGCATGGGCTCGATGATTTCGCCGGACTCAACGATCGAGCCCACGTAGATGCCTTCGCTTGTGCCGCAGTCGTATTCAGTGACGATGACGTCCTGCGCCACGTCGACAAGGCGGCGGGTGAGGTAGCCCGAGTCGGCGGTCTTAAGCGCCGTATCGGCCAGGCCTTTCCGTGCGCCGTGGGTCGAGATGAAGTACTCGAGCACGGTGAGGCCTTCGCGGAAGTTCGCGGTGATGGGCGTTTCGATGACTTCGCCCGAGGGCTTGGCCATCAATCCGCGCATACCCGAGAGCTGGCGAATCTGCTGCTTCGAACCGCGGGCGCCGGAGTCGGCCATGATGTAAATCGGGTTCATGGCTCCTTCGTCATCCGCCTTCTTCATGTTGCCGAACATTTCGTCCGCAACCTGATCGGTGACGGCAGACCACATCTGGATGACCTTATTGGAGCGTTCGCCGTTGGTGATGGCGCCGTCCATGTACTGCTTCTGAACTTCGATCACCTTTTTGTCGGCTTCGTCCACCGTGGTGTACTTGCTGGCCGGAATCACCATATCGTCGAGGCCCACAGAGAGGCCCGAACGCGTGGCGTACTGGAAGCCCAGCTGCTTGATCCGGTCGAGCATGCGAACTGTGACTTCAAGGCCGAGGTTCTGGTTGCAATAGTTGACCAGCTGGCCGATGCCCTTCTTCTTGAGCAGGCCGTTGATGTACGGCATGCCAGCAGGCAAAGCATCGTTCAGGATGACGCGGCCGACGGTGGTGGAGATGTACTCCTTATTGAAGTCGACCGGGTCGGTATGGGTCAGATCCTGATCGTCATAGGCCGTCGTCATGTCGAGGACTTTGCCCGTGTAACGCAGACGGATGGGCGTAAGGGTCTCGACTTCGCGGGCTTCGAGAGCCATAAGGATCTCTTCAGTGTTGGAGAAGACGCGACCTTCGCCAACGCCGCCGCGCTTGGCCTTGGTGAGGTAATAGAGGCCGAGGACCATGTCCTGTGTAGGCACAGTGATAGGCTGGCCCGACGCCGGCGACAAAATGTTGTGCGAAGCGAGCATGAGCACGCTGGCTTCAATCTGCGCCTCAGGCGACAGCGGAATGTGCACAGCCATCTGATCGCCGTCGAAGTCGGCGTTGAAGGCGGTGCAGACGAGCGGGTGAATCTTGATGGCCTTGCCTTCGACGAGCACGGGCTCGAAAGCCTGAATGCCGAGGCGGTGAAGGGTTGGAGCGCGATTGAGCAGCACAGGGTGGTCCTTGATGACTTCTTCAAGGATGTCCCACACGACCGGCTCCTGCATTTCAACCATCTCTTTGGCCTGCTTGATGGTGGTGCAGTGACCTGTCTGCTCGAGGCGGTGATAGATGAAGGGCTTGAACAGCTCGAGGGCCATCTTCTTCGGCAATCCACACTGATGGAGCTTGAGCTCCGGACCGACTACGATCACGGAACGGCCAGAGTAGTCGACGCGCTTGCCGAGCAGGTTCTGGCGGAAACGACCCTGCTTGCCCTTCAGGGTATCGGAGAGCGACTTGAGCGGACGGTTATTGGCGCCGCGCAGCACGCGACCGCGACGTCCGTTGTCAAAGAGCGCATCGACGGCTTCCTGCAGCATGCGCTTTTCGTTGCGCACGATGACTTCAGGAGCGTGCAGATCCATCAGCTTCTTCAACCGGTTGTTGCGGTTGATGACGCGGCGATAGAGGTCGTTGAGATCGGACGTGGCGAAACGGCCGCCATCCAGCGGCACCAGGGGGCGCAGCTCTGGGGGAATGACCGGGAGAACGTCGAGGATCATCCACTGCGGTTTGTTCGAGGACTTGCGGAAGGCTTCGACAACCTTGAGGCGCTTGGCGTACTTGATTTTCTTCTGTGCAGAAGTCTCGGCCTTCATCCGCTCGCGCAATTCGATGCCGAGCTCGTCGATCTGGACGCGCTTGAGGAGTTCCTTGATGGCCTCGGCGCCCATCATGGCCTTGAAGCCCGAGGGACGGTACTGCTGGTCGAGCTCGCGATAGCGATTCTCGTCCTTGATGATCTCGCGCTCGCGTACTGGCGCGTCGCCGGGATCGACCACGACATAGGACTCGAAGTAGAGAATGCTTTCGAGGTCGCGCAGCGAGATGTCGAGCAGGTGACCGATACGCGAAGGCAGGCCCTTGAAGAACCATACGTGGGAGCAGGGCGAGGCGAGCTCGATGTGGCCCATGCGCTCACGGCGCACCTTGCTGACGGTGACTTCGACGCCGCACTTGTCGCAGATGACGCCGCGGTGCTTCATGCGCTTGTATTTGCCGCAGAGGCATTCCCAGTCCGTGACGGGTCCGAAGATGCGCGCGCAGAACAAGCCATCGCGCTCCGGCTTGAAGGTGCGGTAGTTGATGGTTTCCGGCTTGGTGACCTCACCATGCGACCAGCTGCGGATCTTCTCCGGCGATGCAAGCATGATGCGGATGGCGTCAAAGTCGGTAATCGGGCTGGTGAGCTCAAACGGGTTCGAACGGAACAAGGCGACCCTCCTTGGCAGGTCATTTTTTAAGACTCTGCCGCGGCTTTTCCCGGGATTGTTTAAGGATCTTTCCTTCCCGGGGAGCGGTGTGATCCGCTCTGAAGAAAGATCCTGAATCGGGAGCTATCAGCCGCCAGGCTTCAGCGATCCTCGATTTGGCCGAGGGCTGAAAACTGACGGCCGAAGGCTTAATCGGCTACGGCTGCAACTTCCGGTGCGGGAGCCTTTTTGATCAGGTCCGCACGTTTGATCAATTCCACGTCGAGGCACAGTGACTGCAACTCGCGAATCAACACGTTGAACGACTCCGGCACACCGGGTTCGATCGCCGCTTCGCCCTTGACGATGGCCTCGTAGATCTTGGTACGGCCATAGACGTCGTCGGACTTGGCAGTGAGCAGTTCCTGCAGGATGTATGCTGCGCCGTAAGCTTCGAGCGCCCAGACTTCCATTTCGCCGAAACGCTGTCCGCCGAACTGCGCTTTGCCGCCCAGCGGCTGCTGAGTGATAAGCGAGTACGGCCCGATGGAGCGAGCGTGGATCTTGTCGTCGACGAGGTGCGACAGCTTGAGCATGTAGATGTAGCCCACAGTGACGGGCTGCTCGAACTGCTCGCCGGTCATGCCGTCGAAGAGCGCTGTCTTGCCCGAGGAAGGCAGACCGGCCGAAGCCAGCAATGCCTTGATTTCCTCTTCCTTGGCGCCATCGAACACGTTGGTCCCGAACCAGATGCCACGCTCCATGCCGGCGGCGACACGCAACATCGTTTCGTCGTCGAGCTCGAGCAGTTGCCGCAGAGCCGCGGTGCCGGCAAATTCCTTCTTCAGCGCCTCGCGGACAAAGTTGGCATCGCTGTTGACCTTGAGCAGAGCGGCAATCTTCTTGCCCAGTTCGGCAGCAGCCCATCCAAGATGCGTTTCGAGAATCTGACCGACGTTCATACGAGAAGGAACGCCGAGCGGATTGAGAACGATCTCGACGGGAGTGCCATCGGGCAGATACGGCATGTCTTCTTCGGGAAGAATGCGCGCGATCACACCCTTGTTACCGTGGCGGCCGGCCATCTTGTCACCCACCGAGAGCTTGCGCTTCATGGCAACGTAAACCTTGACGAGCTTGATCACACCCGGAGGCAGTTCGTCGCCCTTCTGCAGCTTGGAGATCTTCTCGTTGGTGATCTTGCGCAGCACTTCGATCTGGCGGGAGGTCATCTCCTCGATCTCATCGATCTGCTCGTTGACGCGGGGATCCTTGTCAGCGTAGCGGATACGCTTGAGGTTCTTGGTGGAGATGCGCTCGAGTGTCTCGCGATCGACCAGTGCGCCCTTGGTAATCAGGCGCTTGTTGGTGCGCTCGTCGTGCAAGTCGGCGAGGACTTCCTTGTTGCCAAGGATGCCTTCGAGACGCTTGAGGCGCTCGTCGGTCAGAATGCGGATTTCGTCGCCGAGGTTCTTCTCGAGCTTGGCAACGTACTCCGACTCAATCTGCTTGGCGCGCTCGTCCTTTTCCTGTCCCTTGCGGGAGAAGATGCGGACGTCGACCACCGTGCCTTCGATACCCGGAGGGCAGGTGAGCGAAGCATCGCGAACATCGCCGGCCTTTTCGCCGAAGATGGCGCGGAGGAGCTTCTCTTCCGGCGTAAGCTGGGTTTCGCCCTTGGGCGTTACCTTGCCCACGAGGATGTCGCCGTGGCCGATCTGGGCGCCGATGCGGATGACACCGCTCTCGTCCAGATCGCGCAGCGCATGTTCGCTGACGTTGGGGATATCGCGCGTGATTTCTTCGGGCCCGAGCTTGGTGTCACGGGCTTCGATTTCGAATTCCTCAATGTGCACCGAGGTGTAGTAGTCCTCGCGCACCAGCTTTTCGCTGATGAGGATCGCGTCTTCGAAGTTGTACCCGCGCCATGGCATGAAGGCCACGAGCACGTTGCGGCCCAGCGCCAACTCACCCTGTTCAGTGCAGGGGCCGTCGGCGATGACCTGGCCCTTGAGCACCCGCTCACCTTCGCGCACAACCGGCTTCTGGTTGATGCAGGTGTTCTGGTTGGAGCGCTTGAACTTGATGAGCGTGTAGATGTCGGATCCGACTTCGCGCGACAGCTGTGTGGGATGATGTTCGCCTTCGACACGCACGATGATGCGTTCGGAGTCGACCGAGTCCACGATACCGTTACGCTTGGCCAGGATGACAGCGCCTGAGTCGCGTGCTGTAACGCCTTCCATGCCAGTGCCCACGAGCGGGGCCTCAGCAACGAGCAGCGGAACCGACTGGCGTTGCATGTTGGCGCCCATCAATGCGCGGTTGGCGTCGTCGTGCTCGAGGAAGGGCACAAGCGATGCGGCCACGGAGACAAGCTGCTTGGGCGAGACGTCGATGTAGTCGACCTCAGCGCGGTTGACGAGGACGAAGTTGCCCTGTCGGCGCGCATTCACCAGGTCTTCAGTGATCTGGCCCTCAACATTGAATTCAATGTTGGCCTGCGCGATGGTGTGCTTGTCCTCTTCCCATGCCGAGAGGTAGAAGCTGTACGGAATGTGATCGATCTGCCGCTTGCCCTGCTTTTTAAGCGAGGCGTTCAGCTTGATCGCTTCCTCCTTCTCGATGTGGTCGCCCACACGCAGACCACTTTCGCCGGCGTTGGTCACTTCGACATAGTCGAGAATGCGAGCGTCCTTCACCTTGCGGTAGGGCGACTCGATGAAGCCGTACTCGTTGATGCGCGCAAAGCAGCTAAGAGAGCTGATGAGTCCGATGTTCGGACCTTCGGGCGTCTCAATGGGGCAGATGCGGCCGTAGTGGGTGGGGTGCACGTCGCGAACTTCGAAGCCTGCGCGCTCACGCGACAGACCGCCCGGCCCAAGAGCCGACAGGCGGCGCTTGTGCGTGATTTCGGAGAGCGGGTTGGTCTGATCCATGAACTGCGAAAGCTGCGATGAACCGAAGAACTCGCGGATGGCTGCCATGACCGGCTTGGCATTGATGAGGTCATGCGGCATGGCCGTATTGAGTTCCTGGTAGACGCTCATCTTTTCCTTGATGGCGCGTTCCATACGGACCAGGCCGATGCGGAACTGGTTCTCCATCAACTCGCCGACGGCACGGACACGACGGTTGCCCAAGTGATCGATGTCATCGACTGCGCCGATATTCTTACGCAGCTTGAGCAGGTAACGGATGGTGGCGTAGAAATCTTCGGGCGTCAGCGTACGGTGATCGAGTTGCGTGGCGTCCTGGTTCTCGTAGAGCTTGATGTTGAACTTGAGACGACCTACGCGGGAGAAGTCGTACTTGCGTGCGTCGAAGAACATGCCTTCGAAGAGCGCAGTCGCGGTGTCGAGGGTCGGCGGATCGCCCGGGCGCAGCTTGCGGTAAATCTCAATGAGCGCTTCTTCCGGCTTGTGCACGGAGTCGCGCTTGAGGGTGTTAGTGATGATGTTGCCCACGTCGTCGCGCTCGGGGAAGAAGACCTCGAACGTGTTCGCCCCGCTGGACATGATTTTGTGCAGGCGGTCGGCAGTCAGTTCAACGTTGGCTTCGACCACCACTTCGCCAGTAGCCAAATCGACCACATCGGCAGCGGTGAGTGCGCCGTCCAACTCGGCTGCTTCGATATCGATTCTCTCGATGCCGGCAGCGCGGATGGCCTTGAGCGTGTGCGCCGTAATTTTGCGGCCGGAGTGAGCGATTTCGTCGCCCTTGTGGTTAACGGCGTGAGCCGGCTTGGCACCCTGCAGGTGAGTCGGCTGGCCTTCGCGGGTAACTGCCCACTGGATTTTGCCATCAACGATGTGCATGCGGTCGACGGTGTAGAAGGTTTTAAGAATTTCTTCGTCGGAACGCAGACCAAGGGCGCGCAGGAAGATGGTGCCGAGGAACTTGCGCTTACGATCGATGCGGACGTAGAGAGTGTTCTTCTGGTCGTACTCGAACTCGACCCACGAACCGCGATAGGGAATGATCTTTCCCAGGAAGTAGGTGCGGTTGTTCGCCGTCTCAAAGAAGACGCCGGGAGAACGGTGCAGCTGCGACACGATGACGCGCTCTGTGCCGTTCACGATGAACGTGCCGTTGGGCGTCATGAGCGGGATGTCGCCAAAGAAGACTTCCTGCTCCTTGATATCGCGGATGGTCTTGTTGCCAGTCTCAGCATCTTTGTCGTAGATGGTGAGGCGGACAGTGACCTTCAGCGGAGCGGAGAACGTCATCCCACGCTCTTCGCACTCCTGCTGGTCGTACTTCAATTGGAGACCAACGGGATCGCCGCACTTGTTGCAAAAATCCGGCGTGTTCTTGTTGTAGGTTCCGCACTTCTGGCAGAGAACATCGCCGGGAAGAAACGGATCCGTAATGACCATGGAACCGCAATTGACGCAGGCGGTGCGGAGGTGATGCAGCCCCTTCAAGTGGCCGCACTTGCACTCCCAGTTGCCGATGGAGTAGTCAACAAAGTCGAGTTGCGAGATGCCGCGAAAATCAGTGATGGGAAAAACGGAAACGAAGACCGACTGCAGGCCCGAATCATCGCGCTCGTTGGGCAGCTTATCCATCTGCAGGAACCGCTCATAGGAGCGGCGCTGCACTTCGATCAGGTTGGGAATCTGGGTTGCGGTTGGGATCTTGGAAAAATCGAGCCGGCTGCGAATCGCGCGCTTCTCGTTGGACATGCTTCACTCCTGAGGCTCGTCACACTAGCGCCGCTGCGGGTCGGCGCCAGGCCAGCGCCCGAGTCTCGGGGCGCCAGCGGATTACGGTAAGAATTCGAAAGTTCCGGACCGGCCCACCTCTTTACCGGTCCATCGGCACACCGCGAACCGCCCTGGATTGGGCTGTTCAGGCGACCGTTCGTTCTCAATCCAGGCGCTTGCACATCGGTTGAAGTGCAGCTCGGGTTGCAGTGATGAAAGCCTGAGGATTCTGTGCGCCAAGAAGTTCGTGGATCCCCTGGGGCGGCAGCTCTTTCTTTACGGGTCGTTACGACAGGTTTGCGCTTCGACCGTGCTGCCCGGTTTTCCTCTACCCCAAATCCCCGAAACTGCTATAGACTGCGCACAATTGGTGAAGCAGGCGTGCAGGTGAGCATCTTGATACCCCTGCACTTCGAAGGAGGATTTCGCCGCTTTCCGGCGCTATCTTCCACGGTAGGTAGACACAAAAGGCCCGCAAGGACGCAATGCCTCACGAGCGTGGCTATTTGCCAGTGCTCCCATCCGAATTCTTTTGCCTGTCTTCGCCGATCCCAATGCTCGCTTCTGCCGCTCGCCCGCCAGCTGCATTCTACCCGCCAATGAGGATTCCGCCTATCTCATTGACTCAGGAGCACTTAAACATCACGTCGCGTCGCCGCCAGAGTGCCTGGCCGTACTCATGTCAGTGAACGCCACTGTGCTCGGTTGCTGATTCGTTAGACGCGCCGACCGATAACCGCCCATTCCCCAGAAAAATCGGAACAGGACGGAAAGACGCGCAACGATTATCGTAGCGCGTCTCAGCCCGCCTTGCAAGTTTCATGCCAACTACTTGATTTCGACTGTAGCGACGCCTTCGAACTTCTTCTTGATCGCCTCGGCCTCGTCCTTGGTCGCGCTTTCTTTCAGCGCCTTGGGGGCACCGTCGACCAAGTCCTTGGCTTCCTTCAGGCCGAGCGAAGTGACTTCGCGTACAGCCTTGATGGTGTTGATCTTGTTCGCGCCGGCATCCTTGAGAATGACCTGGAATTCGGTCTTCTCTTCTGCCGCCGGAGCTGCCGCGGCACCGCCGCCGCCTGCCACGACCACAGGGGCCGCAGCCGCGGCTGAAACGCCGAGTTTTTCCTCGAGCGTTTTTACGAGAGCTGCCGCATCGAGCAAGCTCAAGCTAACGATTTCTTCTACTAACTCTGGACGAATCGCCATTTTTCTTCTCCAATCAGACCGTTTGAAATTGATATACCCGGCTGCAAACCGAAGCTGGAAGTTTCCGATGCGCCAGACCCGCGCACTTCCTGCCCGCTTCACCGCCAAAAACCCTTACAGCCGACTTTCGGCAGTGAGCCGAAAGCCCGAAGCGCTAGGCCGCTCCGGCAAATTTTTCCTTCTCGACGCCCTGGCCCAGCACCACTGCCAGATCGCGGCCGGTGGCATTGAGAACCGTAGCCAACCGCTGCGCGGGCGCGTTGATGAGAAACAGCAACTTCGAGAAAATCTCTTCCTTGCCTGGCAAAGTAGCGAGCGCCTTGACCTCTTCCACGGTCAGGAGCCGGCCATCGACGATGCCCAGCTTGAACTGAAACTCGGCGTTGTCGCTGACCCACTTTGCAAATCCCTTGGCCAGCGCTACAGGATCGCCCGAGGTAAAGGCGACAGAACTGACGCCCTTGAGGCCCTGAAGCGCGCCCTCCACCTTGGTACCCTTGCTTGAAATTCCGGCCAGCTTGTTTTTGACGACGCGATAGTTACCGCCGGCGTCGCGAATCACTTTGCGAAGCGCGAAATCCTGCGCGACTGTGAGCTTTGCAAATGTGCCGATGATTGCAGTCGTCGATGTCTCGAGCTCTTTTGCGAGCTGGTCGACCTTCTGCTGCTTCTTGCTTTTTGAAATCGCCATTCTGTGCTCCCCTCAGCGGGTGGCGCCGCATTCGGCGCTGCTTAAATCCTGATTCTTAACTTTCGGGACCCTTGTCGAGCCGTTTGCAATGGTGCCGCATTCGGTCTCGCCCGTGAATCACTGAACTTGCTTCTAGTGCTTGCCGGCTGCGTCGGCTACTGCTGAATCCAATGGAACTCCGGGGCCCATCGTCGAGCTCAGCGTGATGCTCTTGATGTACTTGCCCTTGGCGGCCGAAGGCTTGGCGCGGACGATCATGGTAATGACGGTCGACGCATTCTCGACCAACTTCTCCGGGGAGAAGCTCAACTTACCCACAGGCACGTGCACCAGGCTGGTCTTGTCGGCGCGAAACTCCACCTTACCGGCCTTGATTTCTTTGACTGCCGCAGCGACGTCCAGGGTCACGGTTCCGGTCTTCGGGTTGGGCATCAGGCCCTTGGGGCCGAGCACCTTGCCGAGCCGTCCAACGACTTTCATCATGTCGGGCGTAGCGATGAGAGCGTCGAAATCAGTCCAATTCTCTTTCTGGATCTTTTCGACCATCTCTTCGCCGCCAACGAAGTCGGCGCCAGCTTCCTGCGCTTCCTTCTGGCGATCGCCAGTGGCGATGACCGCAACGCTCTTGGTTTTTCCAAGGCCATGCGGAAGAACGACTGTGCCGCGAACCATTTGATCGGCGTGGCGCGTGTCGACACCCAACCGCATGGTGAGGTCGACCGTTTCATCAAACTTTGCGTACTTGACCTGCTTGAGCAGGCTGACTGCTTCAGGCAGCGGATACGCCGGCTTGACCACCGCGGCGCGCGCCTTCGCAATATTCTTGCTAATCTTGGCCATTCATTCCTCGTCTCCCACCGCTGATGCCTGCCCCGATCTCCGGGGAACATTCCTTTGCGTCAACACTTGTGTTTGCGCGGAATGTCCAATCAGCCGTGGTGGTAATGACTGCCCGAGACACACCTTCGGGCACACCTAAGAAGTCTAACGGAATGGCGGCCCAAGTGCAAGCCGCGGGCACTGCCGGGGTTGGATCGCAACATTGCGAAGCCGATCGCATCTAAATAACCAAGTGCGAGATGCGATGATCGGCTCTGACCGAAGACACAGAGCCAGTAGCCCGTGGAGGGCAAACATATGAAACAAAATAGCTTGATGATATTTGCAATGACTGCATTGCTCACGGCGGCTGCGCCGGGAGCTTTGGCGGCGCCAGCGGTGCCTGCGCAGGGGCAAGCCATCGTCACGGTGCTGCCAAAGAACAATAGCGACTCTCTGCCGGATGTTCCACAGCAAAACCTTCGCTTGAAGATCAATGGCAAAGAAGCGACCGTCTCAGGGTGGGAGCGGGTACGCGGAGAAAACAGCCCGGTCGAGCTGGTGATCTTGATGGACAGTTCGGCGCGCACATCGATCGGCTCGCAGTTCAACGAGATAGAGGGCTTTGTCAAAGAGATGCCGGCGCACGCCAAGATCACAATCGGCTACATGGACAATGGACGGACGACCTTGAGCGGACCGTTCTCGTCCGACTCGGCTCAGATTCTGAACGGGTTGCATCTGCCGATCGGGACAGCCGGCCAGAATGGCAGCCCATACTTCTGCCTGTCAGACCTGGCGAAGCACTGGCCCTCGCAAGACAGGGCTGCACGGCGCGAAGTGCTGATGATTACAGACGGCGTGGATTACTACAACCTGCGTTACGATCCGGAGGATCCATACGTTAAAGCCGCGATTGAGGACTCAGCGAAGGCGGGGTTAGTTGTGTACTCAGTCTATTGGGTAAACCAAGGGCGTATTGACCGGACCTGGTATGAAAGCAATGCAGGACAGAACCTTTTGCAGGAAGTTACTCAGGCAACGGGCGGCAATAGCTATTGGGAGGGAACGGGTAACCCGGTCAGTTTCGATCCCTATTTCAAGGATCTGCGCCAACGCTTTGAACATCAGTACCGGTTGAATTTTTCGGCGAGCGTGAAGGGCAAGCCCGAGGTGGACCGAATGGATCTGAAGCTGGATGGGATTTCAGCCAAGGTTTCAGCGCCGCAGCAAGTCCTGGTGAGTGCGAGCGGATCCAGCGGCGGCGAGTAGACCGGAAATTGCTTCAATGGTTGGCCAGAAGTGAACACGCGATGACGCGCAATCCAGTTTGGCCGGGCGCTTGCGCTCTCAGTTGCGGCTGCGCAGCTTCGACATGAGGCGCAGGATCTCGAGGTAAAGCCAGACCAGCGTGACGATGATCCCGAAGGCTCCGTACCACTCCATGTATTTGGGAGCGCCGTACGTCACGCCCTGCTGAATAAAGTCGAAGTCGAGCACGAGATTGAGCGCCGCGATCGCGACAACGAAGAGACTAAACGCTATTCCTATGGCGCCACCGCTGTTGATTGCGATGAAGTGCACTCCAAAGAAACTGAGTCCCATTTCCAGCAGGTAAAAAACAGCAATCCCGCCGGTCGCCGCTACGACTCCGAGACGGAACTTATCCGTGACCTTAATCATGCCGGAAGCGTAAGCGAGCAGCAAAACAAAGAGAGTCCCAAAGGTGAGACCCACAGCCTGGATGGCAACGCCTGGGTACCGGGTATTGAAAATTGCCGACAGCCCTCCGAGAGCGAGGCCCTCGAGAAGGGCGTAGATGGGAGCGGTGACGGGGGCCCATTCTTTTTTGAATACGGTCACCATCGCAACGATGAATCCGCCGATGGTTCCAACGAGGAGTGGAACAGCGATATCCGCTGCGGCTTGGGACGCCAGGAAGAGATGCCATGTCCAGGCCGCAGTGGCTACGGCACAAACCAGCAGAAGGCCAGTCTTATTGACTGTGCCGTTCAGAGTCATCCGACTGGACAGGTCGATGGCACCGCCGTAGCGGTTGGACGCCAGATCTTGAAAGGTCTTGTCCCCGAGCGCCGGATTCGATGTCTTCAACAGCGGCATGCATCTCCTTCAAAAAGCCGGTGAGTGGCAGCAGGTTCTCAAACCTCCAGAAGTTCCAGGAGGCTCCTTCATTGTAGAACTGCTGGGTTGTAGCGAGGGACGGTAGATTCGAGAGGCGTCAGGCAGTTTTGCCGAGCAGAGTCAACAACACCTGGGGATGGACGGGTTTGGGGATCATTTCAAATTTGTGACCTTCAGAGTGGGCGCGTTGCAGAAGGTCTGAAGTGCCGGCCTGACCGGAGAACAGAATCACGCGGCATGTTGGCAAGATGCGGGCAATGTGAATGGCAGCCTCAACGCCCGTGATGCCGCGCAGAATGACGTCGCAAATCAATACGTCGGGGCGCAGGTCGCGCGCGGTTTCAATGGCCATTTCTCCGCTGTAGACGGCCTCAGCCTCGAATCCGCTGCGTTTGAGAATAAGGGCCAACGAATCCGCAATAATGTTTTCGTCGTCGACGACGAGGACACGCCGGCTTGTACGTTCGTTCTTCATGGCAGAAGTTTTTCTTGCGGTAATCCGGGTCTTGGGTGTCGCTGAGCGATGGGAACTGCAGCGCCTGAGACGCCCCGCCAGACATGGCACCCCAGCTACAGTTTTTTGCGCTGGAGACTTTCTCTCGATATGGAGAATTGACCCGATTCTAGCACTGAAGTTGCTGCGAAAATCGCCTGTATGGCACATTCGTACCGTCCTGAAAAATTAGAATTCAGGCAAATCGATTGAGCTTTTGAATTTGAGGCATGCCACCGTATAGTTCTTGGCAACCGGCTCTTCTACCGCGAGGCTCGAAGCCCAAAAATTCAAGAAGAAACTGCACGAGTTGCCTGCGGCGGCTTTTCGGCGGAACGAGACGTCTTTAGAAGGAAACATCCCCGCTGGGCACCAATCTGCGCGCGCGATTCGCAGCCTGCTTGCCCGAAATCCAATTGAATCTCTGAATCGAGGACTATGAGACGCTTTCCGCTGGCCATTTCCCTTGTCTTTCTTGCTGTGAGTTTCGTTGTGGCGCCCTTGCAGGCGCAGGACTTGAATGCCAATTACGCGCGTGATCCGAAACAGGCAATCGATCAGCATTACACCGACCAGATTTTGAAATACACGACGGACAAATCTTTCCTTTCGCCATTGGTTGACTATTTGCCGGCATCTTCGACCGTGCCAACGCCGGAGAAAGTGCTGGGGGATGTTTCCGGCGCGCCGAATATGCTGCCGTACGCCGAGGATGTGTATAAGTATTTCCGGTTGCTGGCGGCGGCGAGCCCGCGGGTAAAGGTCTACACGATCGGCCATACGGAGGAAGGCCGCGAGATGATTGCCGCGGCGATCGCCGATCCGGAGTTGCTGGCGGGTGAGCGGGAGAACGACGCACGGCTGGCGCAGCTGGCCGATCCGCGCACTCTTGGGCTGGATGATGCCAAAGCTCGTGCATTGATCGACAAGTCGTATCCCGTGTACTACATCACGGGCACGATTCACTCACCCGAGACGGGCGCTCCGACCGCACTGATGGAGATGGCCTACCGGCTGGCAGTCGATGACGCTCCGTATATCAAGTACATCCGCTCACACATGATTGTGCTGATCACCCCGGTGGTGGAAGTGGACGGGCGCGACCGGATGGTTGATGTTTACAAATGGCACAAGGCTCACCCCGATCAGATTTATCCTCGGCTGATTTACTGGGGGCACTATGTCGCGCACGACAACAATCGGGACGCGATGGGCATGACGCTGGATCTGAGCCAGAACGTGCTCAACACTTACCTGAAATTTCATGCGCAGGTGCTGCACGATCTGCATGAATCGGTGCCATTTCTCTATGACAACACGGTGGGTGATGGCCCTTACAACGCCTGGGTCGATCCGACGCTGGGCGACGAGTGGGCAGAACTGGGCTGGAACAATGTGGCGCAGATGCAAAGCTTCGGAATGCCAGGCGTTTTCACTCACGGTGATTTCGATACGTGGAGCCCCGGCTATTTGATGTTTCTGGCGGCGATGCACAACGGCATTAGCCGGCTCTATGAGACGTTTGGCAATGGGGGAGCAGATACAGAAAAGCGAATCCTCACACCGGAGGAGTATTCGCGGACGTGGTACCGGCAGAATCCGCCGCTGCCTGTCGTGAACTGGTCGCAACGCAACAACAACAACTATGAAGAGTCTGCGCTGCTGTCGACGATTTCCTACTTCTCGCAACATACGCATCATTTCCTGGAGAACTATTACCTGAAGAGCAAGCGGAGTATCGAGAAACCCACGCTGGAGGGACCGGCAGCCTACGTGATTCCTGTGGACGCGGCTTCGGCCAACCGGCAGGCGGAGCTGCTGAAGGTGCTGTCCAAGCAGCACGTTGAAGTGCAGCAACTTTCGGCTCCAGCGACGGCAACGGTTCCCGGCGAGAAGCGCACAGACAAGCCGAAGGAAACGACGTTTGCAGCGGGCAGCCTGGTGGTGCGGATGGATCAGCCTTATTCGCGCATCGGCGACGCGCTGCTGGACCACCAGTTCTGGGCGCCGGACGACCCACAGAAGCATCCCTACGACGACACGGGATGGTCGTTCAGCGACTTGTTTCGCCTGCATGTTGTGCGGGTATCTGACGCCGGAATCCTGAAGGCACCGATGACCCCGGTTTCGGATTCATTGGCACTGACGGGCAAGCTGGATGGGGCGGGATCGCTAGTGGCTGTGGCCAACACTGGCCAGGTGTCGCTGTTGTCGCTGGTCTACAAGCTGAAAGGGGCGAAGGTCGAGGCAGTCGAGAAGCCGTTTGACGCAGGCGACAAGCATTTCAACGCCGGCTCGTTGTTGATTTCCGATGCCGGCGACGACCAACTGAAGAGCGCGCTGCACGACCTGGCGCTGGATGGCACGCGCCTGAGTGTGAAACCCATGGTTGCTGTCCATGCAGTGACGGCGCCGCGCGTGGCAATGATGCACACCTGGCTGGCAACACAGACCGAAGGCTGGTGGCGCTACGCGTTCGACGAAGAGGGGGTGCCGTTTGACTACATCAGCACGCAGACCGCAGCAAAGACTGAGGATCTGCGAGCCAAGTACGATGTGATTGTCTTTGCGCCAGTGGGCCGGGCCTCTTCAAACGAGATCATCGACGGCATGCCCGCCTGGAGCAATCCCATTCCGTGGGAGAAGAGTGATTTGACGCCGAATCTCGGCAGAATCGACTCGACTGAGGACATGAGGCCGGGCCTGGGCTACGACGGGCTGGAGCATTTGAAGAAATTTGTAGAGCAGGGGGGCCTGCTGATCACCTGTGAGGACACTGCACAATTTGCGGTAGATACGGGCCTGGCGCCGGGAGTGAGCGTGGCATCTCACGGCGATACACGCGTGGTGGGGACGGTGCTGAATTCGATCTTTGTCGACCGGGAGAGCTTCGTGGCCAATGGGTATGATCCAAACCTGCCGGTGATGAGCGCGAATGGCATGGTCTTCAGCATTAGCAATACCCTGGGTAGATCGGGCGGACGCTTGTTGATGGACCCCTACACGGAACGCCCGACGGGACGCGGTACGGTGGAGGACAGCGATGAACCGACAGGCCGCAAGATCGCGGAGGCGGAGCCACTGGACCGGCAACAGGCATGGGAGGCACGCAAGCTGAACGAGGAGCAAACGCGCAACAATCCCATGGTGATTCCGGCGCAGTTTCGACCCGACGTAATTCTGCGGTTAAGCGATGCAAAGAGCCTACTGCTTGACGGACTGCTGGATAAAGGCGGATCGATTGCGGAACACGCTATTGTTGTGGACGCGCATGTTGGCGAGGGCAATGTATTGCTCTTCGGGAACAACCCGATTTACCGCGGCGAGACGATCGGAACCTACGGCCTGGTGTTCAATGCGATTCTGAACCACGACCACCTTGCCCGGACGCCGGAGGCGGAGAAGAAATAGCGGAATGAGCGGCGCGGGAAGGGCTCAGAACTCTAACGAGTCCTACGGTGATGGACCTTTCCCGGGCCGAGAATTTGTGTCATGCTTGGTCGCATGGGAAGCAAAGATAAAGGCAGAAAAGAAGCCAAGAAAGCGCCCAAACCTCAACCGAAACCCGAACCGGGCCGCAAGCGCGAAGTGTTTACGCCGGCACCGCCGAAGTAGGTCGGCAGCCAGCCGCATCACACTTGCGCAACGTCCCTCCAGCTGACAGAAAGGCCCTCCCCGCGGGGAGGGCCTTTCGCTTTGCCCTAAACCTACGGCTCTGCGTTATCCGACGACTTCGATGCCCATGGAACGCGCGGTGCCCTTGATGCTCTTGATTGCCGTTTCAACGGAAGCAGCATTCAAGTCAGGCATCTTCTGCGTGGCGATTTCGCGCACCTGCTTCTCAGTGACTTTTCCCACTTTGTCCTTGTTCGGCGTACCGGAGCCCTTCTGGAGGCCTGCAGCTTTCAGCAGGAGAATGGACGCGGGAGGCGTCTTGGTGATGAAGGTGAAGCTGCGGTCCGCATAGACGGTGATGACGACGGGAATGATGAGCCCGGCCATTTCCTTATTCTGCGTGCGAGCGTTGAATTGCTTGCAGAACTCCATGATGTTGACCTGCGCCTGACCGAGCGCGGGGCCGACCGGCGGAGCAGGCGTGGCTTTACCGGCTTCAATCTGCAGCTTGACGTAGGTAGATACTTTCTTCGGAGGTGCCATTGGTTCCTTTGGAACCAGCCTCTAGCTCCTAGCATCTAGCCTTCAGCTGGTTGGTTCCTGGTTCGGATTTTGGTGTTGCAACCCTGGCGTTCGCATTTAACCGGCAGCGGCTAGGTCGCGAAACCGGCTAGAAGCTAAAAGCTAGTAGCCAGAGGCTGCAACTACTCAATCTTTTCGACCTTGCCGAATTCGAGTTCGACTGGAGTGGAGCGACCGAAGATGGTCACCATGACCTTGAGGGTTTCGCGATCTTCGTTGATTTCATCCACCACGCCGTTGAAGTTGGCAAAGGGCCCGTCAGTAATGCGGACGGACTCATTCTTTTCAAACTTGATTTTGAGCCTCGGCTTATCCTTGCTCGTCTCAGAGCGGAAGAGGATGGAACTCACTTCTTCCTCGCTCAGAGCGACCGGCTTGTCGCCTGTGCCCAGAAAGCCTGTCACCTTGGGAGTGTCTTTCAACACGTGCCAAAGATTATTGTCGAGGTCCATTTCTACCAGCACGTATCCCGGCAGGAAGACGCGTTCGACGGTGCGCTTTTTGCCATTGATGATTTCGGTCACCGGCTCAGTGGGGATCATGACGCGGCCGACTTTATCCTTCAAGCCGAAAGCAGTGATGCGGCTCTCGATGGACTCACGCACCTTGCGCTCAAAGCCGGAATAGGCGTGGAGGATGTACCACTTGAAGAGCGGATTGCGCTCTGGCTCTGGTTGGGGCTGCTCGACAGGTTGTTCTTGTTCTTCTGCCATTCTTTTCTCGATTCGCAAGTACGTCTTTTACTGCAGTCCGCCCAGCTTATGAAGTGCGGCCTGCACGGCACGGCTGAAGACCAGGTCAACGGCCCAAAAGTAGAGCCCGAAGAGAAAGGTTGCGATGATCACGACCGAGGTCGTGGCCTCCACTTCCTTGCGCGTGGGCGCGACCACCTTGCGCATTTCGGCGCGCACGTCACTCAGAAAGCGAGTCGTGTTGTTCCAAAAGCCCAGGGCGCCTCCTGAAACATTGGCCAGCGCGCCCGGTTCCTGCTTGGCGGAGCGTTGTTCGCTCTTTTCGATTGCTGCTTTGCTTGCCATACTTCCTAATCCTTCGCGCCGGGCATGATTTCCAAGCGCGTTCCCGTACAAAACTGGCAGGGGCGGAGGGATTCGAACCCCCAAGTTCGGTTTTGGAGACCGACAGTTTAACCGTTGAGCTTACGCCCCTAAAGACAGCTTTCAGCTGTCAGCCTACAGCTTTTAGCCTATCTTCGGAAAAGCAAGCTTGTTTGGCTCACCAACGGAAGAGCTGAAAGCAAAAGGCCAGCAACTGAAACTGCTTTACTTCGATTCCTTGTGCTGCTGATGCTTGCGGCAGCGGTTACAGAACTTCGAGAACTCAAGGCGGCCGGTGGTCGTCTTTTTGTTCTTCGTAGTCGAGTAATTCCGCTCCTTGCATACAGTGCACTGTAATGTCACGATTTCCCGCATTTCAAATTCCTTCCGATGAATCGTGAGCAGTGGTCAATTCTTCT
>Ga0210385_10000110_pt1 | contig 90343 bp, 83 predicted proteins | sample IncBWH26OmetaG_FD_160107 | JGI IMG/M metagenome (GOLD analysis project Ga0210385, IMG submission 160107) | Forest soil microbial communities from Barre Woods Harvard Forest LTER site, Petersham, Massachusetts, United States - Inc-BW-H-26-O ... | reverse complement strand
CGGCTACGCGCGCACTGCCGGTCGGGCAGTTGACGCCTTCGTTTGTGAGCACGTTCGTTCTGGTAGCTTGCGGAATCTTTGTGCTCGCGGCTTCGCAGTTGAACCGATTGACGCTGATACTTTCTCCGGTGGCGCTGGCGATCATTCTTCTTTACTCCTACACCAAGCGCATCACTCGCTGGTCGCATCTGGTGCTTGGGTTTGCGCTCGGCATTGCTCCGGCTGCGGCGTGGATTGCGGTTCGCGGGTCACTCGATCCGCGGATTCTGCTGCTTACGGCGGCGGTGACGTTCTGGGTTGGCGGATTCGATGTGATCTATGCGTGTCAGGATCATGACTATGATCGCAGCCATGAATTGCATTCACTGCCGCGATATCTCGGAATCAGGAATGCGCTCATTGTTGCTCGGCTGTTTCACATCGTGATGCTCGGGCTTCTGGTCGCCCTAATCATTACGTTTGGCTTGGGCAAGCTTGCTTTTGTGGGTGTGTTGGCAGTGGCTACGCTGCTGCTGTATGAACATACGCTCGTCCGTCACGATGATTTGAGCAAGCTGAACGCCGCATTCTTCACCATGAATGGGGTGATCTCGGTGGTGTTCTTTTTGTTTGTAGCCGGCGATTTACTCCTTCGACGATAACGCGCAAAAATTCCTTTTCTGCATGTTAGTTCATAGGAATTAGTTCACGCGCAGCAGCATGAAAATTCCATCGGCTAGTTTGACGTTATTCTTTTCCGAGCTCACGACTGATCCTTGGGTTGCATCGGTCGCAGCGGCGAGGTTCAGATTCGAGATTCCTACGACACCCCGGGTATTTCCCGTGATCGGTTGTTGCGCCTGGTTTCCAGCTGTTGACGGTGCGGCGGAATCTGGCGGGACACTCGGGATTGGCGGAGCTGGTGCTGACATTCCGGACCGTCCGCTGGATGATCCGCTTGTGTCTGGGACTGGACTGGATGCGGGCTGCGCGCTTTGCTGACCGGCTGACGCACTGGCGGAATTGGGGTTCTGCGGAGCGATGATTGCCTGAATGGACATCGGCATCTCCATCGGTTCGCCATTCTTTGGAACCACATGGTCGAAGGCGATTGCCAGTTCCGATTCCTTCTGCTCTTTGTTGCGCGGCTGAGCTTCGGTCACGTGCCCAAGAACTTTGGCGTCTTTAGGGACAACGACGGTGCCAGCAGTGTTGCGCAGGTCTTGTGTCACCCTGGCCACGACTTCATCGCCGGTTTTTACTTTTTTCGCGTCGACGCTCTTGGTGAGTTGCACGGGAATGACGCTTCCGGGCGCGAGCCGAGGAGTGGCGCTGGTGGCGGCGGCGGTTGCGTTGCCTGGAGTTGCAATAGATGACGCGGGCTGTTCTGCGGGTGGTGCTTGCGTTTCTGGGGGCATGGTTTCAGTCGGAGGATTGCTGGGCGGATTGCTTGGCGGTTGCTGCGATTGCGCCAGTAGGTTTCCGCCGAAGAGCAACGCTGCCGCCAAGAGTGTAACCAGGATTCGATTCATATAGGGTCTCCTTCAAAAGCGGCGCAATTGCGCCTCTGGCGAGCGAGATACACTCGCCGAGCGCTTCTTTGTGATGCAATGTTGCCTTGAAGGGTAGACTGCGGCTTCTGCTGAGATCGTTTCGGTGGTCTTCGTTGCTGTTTTATCGCGGATATTTTAAGCGGTTAAAGTTTGGTACCCCCACCCCCCTCCCCAATTTCGCCCAAAACATTCAAGCTAAAGGAGTCGATATAAGCTATTCATAAATAATGACTTAGGTTGTCAAAGAGCGGCGTGTTCTTTATAGGTACGTTTTCATATCTGCGCCGATCAGGTTGCTATTATTTCTTGTTCCAGGGGTAAGTGTCTGTGATGGGGTCACGCGTGATAGTGACGTAATAAATTTCGTCATCATGACTGGGTTGCGAGTGGAATCGGCTGCTAACAACAACTTATGCGCGGTTTATCGTCTCCCGAGAGTGCTCTACAGCTTTACGAGGGGACTATTTCGCGAACTGGAGAATCTAGAATTTTCCCTCGATCACTTTTCCTTGCACCGTATGTGTGTAGGAATTCCCTCGCAAGCTGATGGTTTCGACTGGCGCGATATGCGCCTGTCGCATCTCGAAGGAGTCGTGGTGTGCGATATCCTGCCCTTCTGGCGCGAACTCCTGGTAGACCTGTAGCAGATAGCTCCCATCGGTTTGGTTGGTAATCTGCATATCGGCGAAGCCCACTAGATGCTTATCCGGGATGGTTTCCACGACCATGATGCCCATAAACGAATAGAGTCCTTTGCCAGTCGCGGTCTTCTGCAAGCGGGCGATCAATTGGTCGAGTTTCGGCACCTGGCTCTCGGATTGGAGCTGGGCTGGTAAAGATTCTGCTTTGGCCCAAGGAAAGAGCTTGAGATTTTCATCGGTGATTACGAGTCTCGATTTTAAAGTCTGACAGTCACCAAGAGCAGCGCAGGCGACGATCGTTCGTTGTCGGTTAACGTTCGGAATCTGGCAAAAAGCCGCGGTAGCAAACATGCAGAGGGGCAATAGAAAAGCGAGCGATTTCATCGCGGGACCTCCTATATCTATTTTTGCGGCAGGGTTAACTTCTCCGGTTTCTTCTTGCTGACCTTGACATCTTCTCGCTTCACTGGCCTGGTTTCAAGTCCTACGTTTGGATGCCGGGTTGATAAATATATACTGAACCGTGGCGGCGAGGTCAATGAGGCATTAAGAAGCGTTACTTGTTCTTTAAACAGGAGGTCGGACTATTGGGCGGACATCCTGGCTCCGTCCCAACACCCGCGAGTGTGGCCGTCTGTGGGCTATTGTTGGCGCTGTCGCTTACACTGAGTTGACCTTTCCTGAACCCGCTCTGCGAAGGCGTGAAGGTCACATTGATGGTGCAACTCGCATTGCCCGCCAGAGTCGTCCCGCAATTTGTCGCCGAGATCGCGAAATCCGCGGTGATTGAGAGGGTCATGCCGGTGAGAGTGGTGCTCAGGTTGTTGCTCAGCGTGAACGTTTTCGGACTGCTGGTCGTACTCACCTTTTGCCTTCCGAAATTGAAGCTGGCGGGCGCTATCGTCGCCGATATCACAGCAGTCGCGGACAGGCTTATGGATTGGGGGCTGCCGGGAGCATTGTCGCAATGTTTATGGAAGGGTAGGTAATGCGACGTTCCTGACTCTTTATACGTTTGGCCGATCACGGGCAAATCTTATGTGACTGAAACCGGCAAATCAATATCAGTTGAATCGTCTGGCTTCGTTATAACGAGCAGGGCGGGGGGCACTACAGCACATAGAGGCGCAGCAGCCACCAGACGAGGAAGATGGCGACGATTGCGCCTGCGATGTGAACGATCCAGTCGCCAGGTGTTTTTGGGTTGCCGAAATTGAACACGATGGAATCGTAGCACGTGGACGCAAACGAAGCTGCAATCTGTAGTCGGCGATTATGGTGGGGCACAAATTTAATGGGGTACAGGGGGCCTTCGACTCCGCATGGACTTCACTTCGTGACGTCCGCGCTGCGCTCAGGATGACAAGTCTTTAGGGGATCTTCTTCAGTGATCCGTCTTTAGCGATTCTTTTGGTTCAGTGGCGAGGTGCGCTATTATTGAAGCGATGGCTGCTTCGCACACATTCCAGACCCACGCATTTCAGACTGACGATGCGCGGCTGCTTCCGATTAAAGATAAGGTGCTGGCGGGCGAACGCCTGGATGAGGGCGATGCGCTTGCGCTTTATGGGACGGGCGACATTCTGGCGGTAGGATGGCTGGCGAACTCGGTTCGCGAGCGGATGCATGGGGACACGGCATATTTCAATGTGAACCGGCATATCAATCCGACGAATGTTTGCGTGGCGGCTTGCCGGTTGTGCGCTTTTGGACGGAAGAAAGACGCTCCGGGCTCTTATACGATGGCGCTCGAAGAGGCGTTTGAGACGGCGGCTACGGGCTACTCAGAGGCGGTCACCGAGTTTCATATTGTGGGCGGATTGCATCCGGATTTGCCGTTCGAATATTTTCTTGACCTGGTTTCGGGATTGAAAGAGCGCTTTCCGCAGGTGCACATGAAGGCTTTCACGATGGTGGAAGTCGCGTATCTGGCGAAGCGGGCGAAGCTGACGATCCGCGAGACGCTGGAGAAAATGAAAGAGGCGGGAGTGGATTCGCTGCCGGGCGGCGGCGCGGAAATTTTTGCCGACCGGGTACGGCATATTATCTGCGACCACAAAATTGATGGCGATCAATGGCTGGATACGGCGCGGCTGGCGCACCAGATTGGGCTGAAATCGAATGCCACCATGCTTTATGGGCATATCGAAAACGATGAGGACCGGGTCGATCATCTGCTGAAGTTGCGCGCTTTACAGGATGAGACGGGCGGATTCCAGACATTTATTCCGCTGGCGTTTCATCCGGCGAATACGCCGTTGCAGCATCTGTTTACGACGACCGGCATGTTGGATATCAAGCAAATTGCGGTGAGCCGGTTGGTGCTGGATAACTTTCCGCACATCAAGTCGTACTGGCAGATGATGACGCCGAAGATTGCGCAGATTTCGCTGCGCTTTGGGGCGGATGATATTGACGGGACGGTGGTCGAGGAGAAAATTTACCACGATGCGGGGGCGACCACTCCGCAGGGCCTGCGGCGGCATGACCTGGTGCGACTGATTACGGAAGCGGGGCGCGAACCGATTGAGCGCGATACACTATATCGGCCGGTTACGCGGACGGAGACGTCATTTACGGTTTCGGTGTAGTGAGTTCTCGCTTTACAGTTCTCAGGTCTCAGTAGGAAACCGAAGCTTAACGGCTGAGAACAGGGAACCTTTTTCCAGCCTGCACATCCAATCACCATGGCAAAAGAGCAGACAGCGGTTTTTGGCGGCGGATGTTTCTGGTGCATTGAGGCCATTTTTCAGCGCCTGACCGGGGTTAAGCACGTTGAGTCCGGGTATATGGGAGGACGCGCCGATCAGGCAACTTATCGCCAGGTATGCGATGGCGATACGGGCCATGTGGAAGTAGTGCGGGTGACGTTCGATCCCGACCAGATCAGCTATCGCGAGTTGCTGGAAGTATTTTTCGCGGTGCATGACCCGACCACGCTGAACCGGCAGGGAAATGATACGGGCGAACAATATCGCTCGGTGATTTTTTACGCCGACGAGGAGCAGCAGCGGATCGCGGAAAATACGATTGCCGAGATGACGGCGGCCAAGGCGTTTCCTGAGCCGATCGTGACTGCGGTGGAACCGGCGGAGGAATTCCACGCGGCGGAGGGCTACCATCAGAATTACTACAATGAAAATTCGCGACAGCCGTATTGCATGTTCGTGATTTCTCCGAAGCTGGCGAAACTGGAACAGAAGTTTGCGGAAAAACTGCGGGCTTGAGTGCTCAGGCGGCAGGCTCGTGATCGGCGGCTGAGGGTTCGGGACGCTCGTCGAACAGGAGCCGGCGCAGGCTACGCAGATCATTCAGGAGACGGCTGCTGGTCTTCAAATGTTGCTCGAGTTTGTCGAGCTTGAATTGGACGACCCGCAGGGCTTCCAGACGGCGATCAGGCTGGGCGGTTGCCGCGTCGACGTCGGCTGCGACTTCGGCCTTGGCTTCAGCGGTGGCCTCGACTAGAAGATGGATGTACTGATGTGCATTCTCGACACTATCGAACGGGGTTTGGAGGGGAGTTTTCAAGTCGGGAGTACTTTAGCACATCAAAAGTATGGCGGAGAGGGTGGGATTTGAACCCACGATACCCGTTAAGGTATGTCCGCTTTCGAGGCGGATCGTTTCAACCACTCACGCACCTCTCCGGATTACAGCTATCAGCCGTCAATTATCAGTTGTCAGTTTAAAAATCATCGACTAACGGCGTTGTCTAAAAAATTCCTGCAGCATTTCGGCTGCGCGTCCGGCTAGCACTCCACCCCGTACTTCCATCTGATGGTTCAAGCTGGGGTGGTTTACCACCTGCAGGACCGAATGGATGGCACCTGCTTTTGCGTCATCGGCTCCATAGACCAGACGACGAACGCGGGCATGGACTGCGGCACCCGCGCACATGGCGCACGGCTCAATTGTAGCAAAGAGCTCACAGTCGACGAGGCGATGATTACCGAGGTTTCGTCCGGCATCGCGAAGGGCCACGATTTCCGCGTGTGCGGTGGGATCGTAGTGGGTGAGGTTGCGGTTCCAGCCCCGGCCGACGACGACGCCTTCCCGTACCACGATAGCTCCCACGGGAACTTCATTTTCTTCAAGGGCGCGCTGGGCGCAGCGCAGAGCCTCATCCATCCAGAGCTCGTCGGTTGGATTTGCGTCGGTCGGATTTGTATCAGTGCGAGGTTCGCCCATTCGAAGGTGTGCCGACTTCATTATTCTAGCCGGGGCTCTCGTGATTTCGTGACCGGTTTCGAGGTTGGAGGGGGAAGATCCCTGTTCCGAGGAAACATCGGCAAGGAATTGCACAGCGGATTGCCTGGCCGCGTGACACTTAATGTCGCAAGCATAAGTTGTTATGAATTAGGCGGTTAGCATCTCTTCTTGAACTGACACTATAGTCCCAAAATGGCACGCGGCTTGCTCCTGTGAGAGCAGTAGGTGCCCGTCCCCCAGTGTCTCCGATACGGACTTCGATAAGCACATCGATTCGCACATCGAGAAGGATGGATTACTGTGAAAACTCTCAACGGAAATGTGGTGGTTGCGCTTTTTGCTCTGGTGTTTTCAGGGTCTGCGTTGTCGCAGGAATTTACGCCGGTCAAAGTGCCGGGAACGAACCCGGATACGGTGATCGTTGTCAACAACGATGGCCTGGTGATTGTGAACAACGGGGCTGGAGATACGGCGGAGGTTTCGCTGTGGAGCCGCGCCAGCGGGAGCGTTAGTCTAGGACTCTCTGGATCGAACAACTCGGCCGTGGCCATTAATACGGCTAGCGCCGTGGTGGGCGCGGGAAATCCCAACAGTTCGAGCGATATGCAAGCTTTCGTGTGGCAGCCGGATGGCGGGCAGCAGTGGTTGGGCTCGCTTGGCGGTGGGTTGAGCGCGGCGAGCGGCATCAATGATTCGGGCGCTGTGGTCGGTTTCTCTTACACCGGTGCCAGCGTGCAGCATGCATTTCTGTGGACGGCTGCGGATGGTATGCAGGATCTGACTCCCAACCTCACCGGCAAGGGCGGGGCGACGGCGACGGCGATCAATTCGGCAAACCAGGTGGCTGGATATTACTTTCCGAATGGCAGCCTGAGCACGCTCGGTTTTGTCTGGACGCAGGCAGGTGGAATACAGAATCTCGGCGGGGCAGGTACGCTTGCTTTGGCAATCAGTGATGCGGGAACGGTTGTGGGACAAGCGCCGATTGCCAGTGGACAGAGACATGCATTTTCCTGGACGCAGTCGGGCGGAATCGCAGACCTGGGCACACTGGGCGGCGGGGAAAGCTCCGCTATGAGCGTCAACAGCATGGGATGGGTTGTGGGAACCTCACTTACGACCAACAAAAACGAAAAGCTAAAGGGCTTCTTGTGGACTCCGTCGAAAGGGATGCAGTTGCTGGATAAGCTGGGGAACATGGCCGCCAATGACCAGCAAACTTACGCGGTGCAGCTGAATGACGCGGGCGTAATCGCGATGTCGACCAACAAGGGCGGTTACATTCTGATTCCGGGCATGAGCGTGAATCTGAGGTCCTCGTTGAACCCGTCGCTGGCGGGACAGTCGGTGACGTTTACGGCTACGATCACATCCGTGGTGGGAGCGCCACCAGACGGAGAGACCGTCCAGTTTACGGTTAACGGCAAGGTGGCGGGATCTGCGAGTTTGGCGAGCGGCGTGGCCAAGCTGACAACATCCGCGCTGCCGGTTGGTGACAATACGATCGTCGCTACCTACACGGGTGACGCGAATTATCTGTCCACGAACTCCAAAACGCTGACGCAGGTTGTGCAGCAGTAAACGAGACTCGGGCGGGGTTGTGCGGGCGAGACGTCCGCACAACTTCCGCACAATCTCCAACACAACAGCAGGCGTGGCTGCGATTCGCCGCGCTGATATCCTATGCAGGTTATGGGGAATCACCGCGTTCTTGCGGAAGATATTCCTGGTCGATCTGATCCAGCGACTGATCGTGACGTTCCGCCATCAGGACCCGAAGGAATCGATACCCAACCGACGCTCGAACTTCCTCAGGATTTCGAGCTGGCAAGCTACTCGCGCGACGGCATGATCTGGGACAAAGTAATGCTCGAGAAGGGTCCAAGGCCAACGGTTTATAGAAAATAGCATCGCGCGGGTAAGCCTCTCGCTTGGCATCACTCCCAACGCAAAAATCACCCTTATAACTGTCGCGCTCGTTGTGGCGAGTCGCCAAGTACGTCCATTCGGACGTGTCCGGATCGAATGTTCTGAGTGTTCTCTGGTGAATTCCAGGTTGTCTTTAGGGTCTCAAGGCGATTGGGGCGATGCCGATAGCTATGTCCATGCAGGGATTACGTAGGGGTATCCCGGTGTGTGTTGGCGATGGTGAGTCGGCCCAACAGTTTTCAGATCCGGCGTTTTCAGATCGAGCTTGCCTGCCGGTCGTCAATATGAGAAGGGGGGAGCCGGGGCAGTGAAATCAATGCCTCAGGTCCTTCTTGTGGACGACAACCCGGCCGATGTCGGTCTCGCGCAAGAGGCGCTGGCCGGGGGCAGGCATCATAGCCAGATCAGCAGTGTGTCGGATGGCGCGGAGGCGATGGCGTTTCTGCATCGTGCCGGCCGATATGCGGACGTGGCGCGTCCCGATCTGGTGATTCTGGATCTGAACTTGCCGAAGAAGGACGGTCGAGCTGTTTTGGCGGAAGCCAAGGGCGACGTGAACTTGCGCAACATCCCCATCGTCGTGTTCAGCACTTCGCGCTCGATGCAGGATATCGCGCGCAGCTACGAATTGGGCGCCAACTGCTATGTGAGCAAGCCCGGAAATCTTAGCGAATATTTTGCGGTGATGGAGTCGATGGAAACGTTCTGGTTCGGCTCCGCGAGCCTGCCTGAGGACGACGGACAGAAAAGAGGAAAGTAATCACGATGGAACATCAACCTACTCATGTTTTGCTGATCGAAGACAACCCCGGAGACGCAGACCTGGTGCGTCTGCGGCTGGTGGAGGGGAAATCCGATGTTCAGGTGAATTGCGTTCCGCGGCTCTCGGATGGGCTGGCGTGTCTGGATGCGGACACTCCGGCGTTGATATTACTTGATCTGAATCTTCCCGACAGCCATGGTGCGGATACTTTTCGTCAAGTTATGCGAAAAGCTCCGAATGTGCCAGTAGTGATTCTTTCCGGGCAGGACGATGAGGCGATGGCGATTAAGGCCGTCCATCAAGGGGTTCAGGACTATCTGGTGAAAGGCGACATCACCAGCAAGCAACTGGAGCGTGCCGTCCGCTACGCGGTAGAACGGCAGGGGCTGCTGCTCTCGCTGGAGATCACGCGCAAGCAGCAACTTGAATTCAAGAACCGATTTCTGTCTCACGTTTCTCACGAATTGCGCACCCCGCTGACTTGCATTCACCAGTACGTCACGATTCTGCTGGATGGACTGGCCGGCACCATGAAGCCAGACCAGACGGATCACCTCAAGACGGTTTTGAGGAGTGTGAATCAGTTGCATGCGATGATCCGGGACCTGCTTGAAGCCACTCGGGTCGACAGCGGCAAGCTGCGCATCGATCATCGATGCGTAGACATAGGGGAACTGGTTCGGCAGGCGGTGGCGATGATGGGGCCTACGGCCGCCGAAAAGAACGTCGGTCTGCAGGCGGTGCTCGAGGAGGCAGTTCCTCTGGTTTATGCGGATCCCGATCGCACGATTGAAGTCCTGATCAACCTCATCGATAACGGAATCAAGTTCACGCCACGCGATGGATCGGTAACGGTGAAAGCTTCGATGGTGGAGACGGATCCCAGCGCAGTTTATCTTTCAGTGAGTGATACCGGACGCGGGATACCAGCAGAGTCTCTGCCGTTAGTTTTTGAGCGCCTCTATCAGGACCCGTTCGCAATTGATGACAGCCGGGCCGGCCTTGGGCTGGGACTTTATATTGCCAAAGAGATTGTGAGCCTGCACGGCGGCAGAATGTGGGTGGCGAGCCAGGCCGGAAGTGGAAGCACGTTCTCATTCACCTTGCCGCTGTATTCGCTGTCCAAGCTACTAATGCCGGTGATCACTTACCAGGGACGGATGCGCGCGAATGTCGTGCTGGTGCGAGTCGAACTAATTCCGGCGTCCAAATCGCGTCGCGGAAGCTGGAAGGACACCTGCCAACAGTGTCTCGAACTGCTGCGGCAGTGCATCTACGTGGACAAAGACCTGGTTCTTCCACCCACTGGCGCGACCAGTCCCACGGAAACATTTTTTGTGATTGCATCCACCGACATCGAGAAGGCGAAGATCCTGATGGATCGGATTCGCGAACAGCTTGGAGCTCAACCGCAGTTGAAAGCGTCCGGCACTGTGTCTGTGACCGCTGAAAACGTGCCTGGGCCGCCAGCCGGAGACGCAAGGACGCTGGAACAACAAGTCTGGGGCATCGCTGACTATGTTTCCGAAATGATCCAGCAGGACCTGGGGAACAAACAGAATTTGATGGAAAAGGAGAAACAAAAGCATGCGCACTGAAAATAACGCGGAAGCGCTACCCATAAATCGCGCAAAAATTATGGTTGTCGATGACGATCCCGACCTGAGGCAGGCGTTGAGCCTGCGCCTGCGGGCCAACAATTTCGATACGATCAGCGTGTGCGACGGCTACTCCGCCATCGCCATGGCGCAGAAGGAACATCCCCACCTGATCGTTCTCGATCTCGGGTTGCCTGCGGGCGACGGATTCGCCGTGCTGAAGAACCTGCAGCAATATCCGGCACTTTCGGTTATTCCGGTGATTGTGCTGACGGCGCGCGATCCGGATATTAATGAAAAGCGGACGCTTGATTCGGGCGCGGTCGCGTTTTTTCAGAAGCCCGCCGATAACGAGGAGTTGATGGGAGTGATACGGGCCAGTCTGCAGGCGGGGTGGGGATGGGGAGGGCCATTGCCATCGTAAGAGAGCGGGTCTTAGGTCTGAGGGCTTGAATTCCTAGGGTCTTGGAAGAGTTAAAAGCCGAACGTTTGATCTTAGCGCCATTGAGGGATTGGACCGTATGTTGGTCGATAGCTTGGGACTGCTGTCTCGTTCACGCGCGTACCAGGTGCGACGGCGGGAGCCACGGTATGTGCACAGCATTCCGGTCACCCTGCGGCGCTACTTGCGCTTTGGGCCGGTCGCGACTCGCGGCGTATGTCTCGATATCAGCATGCGAGGAATGGCGGCGCTGGTGTGCGGGCCGCCTCGGGTGGGCGAAACGGTGGTAATTGAGTTGCCGATACCAGACGCTCTGATCGAGACGCTGGCGACGGTGCGCCACAGTAGTGAAGCGCGATCTGGATTTGAGTTTTACCCGTTGGCTTCTCCTGCCGAGACGGTGCTTCGGGACTGGATACAGGAATTGCGCAAATCCGAAGAGAAATTGTTTCCTTTTGTTTTCACGGTGGTCATGCACGGAAACCGGTAAAACGGTACGAAACTATTGCGCGGGTAAAGGCAGGCCCTGGAGATTCCACGCAATGCGCTGCACGGTGCTATTGGTGGCCAGAATGGCGGATTTGCCGGGAGCAAACGCGAGTCCAACCAATCCCTGACCGGCGACTTCGAGGGTAGCCTTGCCCTGAGGAGTGATCTTAACGATGCCGCGTTTACCGGCGAGTGAGGCGGCGACGTAAATATTGCCTTCGACATCGAGCGCCAGGCCCTGCGGACGTCCCAGACCACGATAGAAAACTGAAACCGTTCCGTGCGGGTCAACCTTGTAAACGCAATCGAAGCTTGAAGTGCTGGGACCGGTGACAAACATATCGCCGCGGGGCCCGAAAGCGATGTGATAGGCGGAGACGCTCGGCTCAAGCGTGGCGAAGACAAAGATCTGTCGGTCGCGGGCAATCTTGAAAATTGTGCCGCTGCGATCTCCGACGTAGAGGTTCTCGGCGGCGTCGAAGGCGATTCCAGTGGCGACCCCCATACCTTCGGCGTACGTGGAAATGCTGCCGTTGGGCGCCACTTTGTATACGGCTTCGTCGTGCCGCGAAGAAACATACATCTGACCGGCGCGGTCGAAGGCGATGGCGGTGGCGTTCATGATGTCGCTGAGAAACGGCTTTACGATGTAGTTGGTGTCGATCTTGAAAATGGATACTGGAACTTTTTGACCGCGCGATCCCGAAAATGTTACGTAGAGATTGCCTTCGTGATCGAGGGCGGGATTCGCGACGGGATGAAGATTGTCGGCGATGGGGACGGCGACTTCAACCGTGTGCGGGTTGCTGGCCTGTCCGTTGGCGTGCACTACCACGGATCCCGACGAGGCGCTGTCGGGAACGCGCGCAACCACGAAATCGTCTGAACTGATGAGCACCGCGCCTTCAACGTCGCCAAAGCGCACGCTGGGGCGGCGCAATTCGTGCGGACGAAGACTCTTCCCGATGATTCTCACCTCGCCGCCGGGCAGGGCACAGGTTGGAGTGACCGCCTCAATGTGCGGCTTGCCGTTGACGCTCTTCTTTCCCAGCAGGCGGTTGGAAATGCTCATGATTATTTTCTTCCGGCGATGCTTACCGGCGGGGATTCTCTTTGCGATGAATCCTGACTATTTGCGATCGCGATTACTTGATCGCGTCACTTCATTAGAAGACCAAAGTGCAGCAGGAGATGCATGATTGCGAGGGCATAAACTCCCGCACCTAAATCATCCACGACAATACCGGTGCCTTCGGGTAGCCGCTCCAGACGCCGGATGGGGAAGGGCTTCCAGATATCGAAGATACGGAAAAGTATAAATCCGGCAAGAAAGGTTTTCCAGGCGAGCGGAACGGCGACGAGGGCAACCAGTTGTCCAGCAACCTCGTCGATGACCACGAATTGCGGGTCTTTGGCGCCATAGGCGCGCGACACGAGGGTGGCCGCGGGAATTCCAATGAAGGTTACAACCGCGGCCGCGATGATGGTTGCCCAGGCGCGGCTGCCGGTCGGGATGCGGATGCTGGCCAATCGCCATAGGATGACGGTGGCGAGCGATCCCCAAGTGCCGGGGCCGGGCTTGATACGCCCAACGCCGAAGAACGTAGCGACCATGGTCGCCCACAAGGGAGCATGGCGCGACGAAGGAGCCGTGCTGGTTGCGGACGGAGGAGTCAACGGTTTTCGTCCTCGTCTTCGTCGTTAATGCTGTCTTGACGGACAGCTTCATCGGCGTCGGCAACCGGCGACGAAATCACATAGCCACCGCTGGCCCATTTGCCGAGATCGATCAAGCGGCAGCGGTCACTGCAGAATGGGAAGTCGGGGTCGGAGGTCTGGGTCGTTTTCTTGCAGATGGGGCAGCGGAGCTTGAGGGTGCGCTTGCGCGGCATAAGTGATTGCAGGGGTCAGAGGTCAGATTGCATAGGTGAAAACCGCACGGCGCAAAGCTGTCACCTCTGCAAGCTGACCTCTCACTTCTGATTTCAAACGATTTCCGCTACCAGATCGTAATCATGCGCGGCGGTGATGCGGCAGCGGTAGAATTCGCCTTCCTTAGGCTCGTTGCCTTCAGGATAGTCGTTGACGAAAACTGTGCCATCGATTTCGGGCGCGTGCATGGCGGTGCGGCCTTCGAGGAGCAGGTCGGACTCCGCAGAAGGACCTTCGAGCAGCAGATCGAATTCGTGGCCGACGAGAGACTTCTTCTTCGCCTTGCTGATTTTCTTCTGCAGCGACATCAGAGACTTGCGACGGGCCTCGATCTCGCGGGTGGAAACCTTCTTCTCATGATCGTAGGCCCCAGCGCCTTCCTGGTCGGAGTAGGCGAAAGCGCCCATCCAGTCGAAGGCTGCTTCCTTCACGAAGGAATGAAGCTCTTCGAATTCTTTTTCGGTTTCACCCGGGAACCCGACGATAAAGGAAGTCCTGAGCGTGACGCCGGGAATTACGCGACGCATCTTTTCGATGAAACGGAGGAACAAATCCGCGCCTCCTCCGCGCTTCATGCGCTTGAGAACGGTTGCCGAAGCGTGCTGCAAGGGAACGTCGATGTAGGAGCAGATGTTGTCGTGGGCGGCGATGGTGTCGAGCAAACGACCGGTAATTTTGTTGGGATAGGCATAGAGGAAGCGAATCCAGCGCAGGTTTTCTATCGCCGCTAGCTTTTCAAGCAACAAAGCCAGGCCGTCTTTCAATCCGAGGTCTTCGCCGTAGCAGGTTGTGTCTTGTCCAATGAGCGTGATCTCACGCACTCCGGAATGCGCCAGGCGCTCAGCTTCGGCGATCACCGACTCGAAACGGCGCGAGCGAAACTGCCCGCGAAGCTGCGGAATAATACAGAAGGTGCAGGGATGATCGCAGCCCTCGGCGATTTTGATATAGGCGGAATATCCGGGCGTGGTGAGAACGCGCGGTGTGTGGTCGTCGTAAAGATAGTTGGGCAAATCGGCGACGGCGCCATCCCAGGAATCGCGGGCGAAGCGCCCCTGGGTGCGGCGATGATCGCCTTCGGGGCGAGAGGTAAGAATGTTGAACGGGCTTGGCGTCGACGGCGCTTGGGCGACTCCGGCAGCAGATAGAATCTTCTCCAATTCGCCGGTGCCGACGACTGCGTCTACTTCCGGAATGTTTTTGCGAATCTCGTCGTGAAAACGCTCGACCAGACATCCGGCAACCACCAGGCGTTTGGCTTTGCCATTGGTTTTGTGGCGCGCCATTTCGAGGATGGTATCGATGGATTCCTGCTGGGCGGTGCCGATAAACGAGCAGGTATTGACGACGATAACGTCGGCCTCAGCGGCGTCCGGGGTGAGCAGGGCTCCGCCCTGGGCCAGCATGCCCATCATGACCTCGCTATCGACGAGGTTTTTGGGGCAGCCGAGGCTGACGAAGCCCACTTTGGTAGGCAGACTCGCGGTCGGGCGAGTCGGTGCCGGGACAGTCGGCTGCGAAATCTCGGTAATGATTTCTTTTACTGGCATTGGGACAGTGGCGACCGGACCGTGACAATAATCAGCGGGAAGCGGATCTATACGATTCTAGCATCTGGCGTGGTCTAACTCGGCCGGATGCGTGAATTCAGGGCGCCACGACCAGTAGCCCGGAGCGCCACAACGGGAGCACCACAAAGGGTACCTCAGTTTCTGCGGCGTCTCGGCCCGAATCCTGCGCCCGTGCTAATCTTCGTGCTAATCTTATTGAAACAAAACTACATTTCTCATTAAATCCGGAGGAGAGATGGTAGCTAAACGTCTCGCAGTTCTGGTTGTGCCGGTTCTGATTTTGTTTTCAAGCGCATGGGCGCAAGTCAATCAGCTTTCCATCACCGCGGGGCGAACGTTTGTAAGTACTGAGACGATCGTCAACGATCCGTCTTCGCCCGATCCGCGCATCCATTTCGCAAACCCGGTCAGCTTCGCTTTAAATTACGGCCGTTTGCTGAAGACCAAAGGCATTTTCGGGTTCTTTGCCGAATTGCCGGTCGGGGTTTATCCGCGGATGAACCTCAACACCTACGAGAACCAGATTCCGAAAGATATCGGCGCGATTTTTATTACGCCGTCGCTGCGCGTGAACGCGTTTGCTGCCGACTCGGTATCACCGTGGGTCAGCGTCGGTGGAGGCTATGGCCGCTTCCGGGAATCCAAGGACCTGAATTTTTACGGGGATAATCCCGGCCCGACTGGTACAAATACGGGCGTGGTGCAGTTCGGTGCCGGGCTGGACGTGTGGTTTTGGCATAGGTGGGGGGCGCGGTTCGAAGCGCGAGACTTTTTCTCGGGAGACCCGGCACTCGATGTCCAAACGCAGAATGGCCGCCAGCACAACTACTATGTTGGAGTGGGTGTGATGCACCGCTTCTAGCTGGCGACGGGCGTGGAATTCCGCGTAGATTCTTCCGTTTCGCTGCTGGTGATTTCTTTGAAAAGCGTCGGCAGCTTCTGGGCGTCGTCGACGGATTTTCCAAATCTTGCCGATTCATAGGCGTGGGTGAATCTGGCGACTTTCTTCTGCAGATTTTCTTCCTGAATAGCCGCAACAAAATCCATGGGCGTTTGCGACGGCGATTTGCGCCAGCCGAGGCGCGCCAGACGACCTACCATCCGGTCATACCAAAGTGCGGCAGCTTCGCGCGGGGCTTGCTGAGGACGCGCGCGCAAACTCCAGGCGCGCAATCCGCCAATGATGCGCCGCAGATTCAAGAGGGCGAGCAGCGCGATCCCGAAGGCGACAAGTCCAGTTATCCATGTTCCAGGAAAGCTGATGACGTGCTGGTGAGCGCGGCGCGCGGCCTGGAGCAGTGCGCGATGCTGTTGCGCAATCCAGCGACGGGCTTCATCCAAGAAATGACGGCTGTTGTTGGCCGCATCGTTGCCCAGGGCGCGCTGGCGTCCGGCATCGTAATTGATGATCCACTCGCGCCAGAAAGATGCGGCGGCGTCGATGTAAAGCTGCAATCGCGACCATTCGTTGTGTGACGGCAGGCCTCCCGCAGGAGTTGGATCGAAGCTCACCCAGCCAGAGCCTGGGAAGTAAGCTTCAACCCATGAATGCGCGTCGCTGGCTCGAACGACATACTGACCGGTGAGGTCGTTAAACTCGCCGCCGCGAAACCCGGTCACGATGCGCGACGGAATTCCGAGAGAACGCAACATCACGGCCATGGAACTGGCGAAATACTCGCAATGGCCTTTCTTTCTCACGAAGAGAAAATTGGCTAGCGGATCCTGCGGCAGAGATCGGGGCAGTTCGAGGGTGTATCCGAAGTGGGTCTGCAGGTATTGCTCGAGAGCGATGGCTTTGTCGTAATTGCTGGGAGCATTGGCAGTGATGTCGCCGGCCAACTTCGGAATGCGGGAATCGAGCGATGGCAATCTCAGGTATTCGGCCATGCCAGGAGGAACGGTGTTCGCGGCGAGTCGAAGCTCTTCGCTATCAACTGCCGGCATTTGCGATACAGCTTCATAGCGGCTGATGGGATGATCGGCATCCAGGTCGTAGACCGCGCCGCCAGCATCGACACTCACCTGCCGGAAACTGCCGAACAGGCGCTGCGGGCTTTCGGCGAGGAAGAAGACATTGGTCCCAATTGGCTCCATGGTGATGCGGTAACGAATGGCTCGGCCTGCGGCCGAGGCAGCGTTACGAGGTGGGAGCAATGGCGCTAGCCGGTAGCCGCCGTCGATTCCGGGGTGCAGGGGAGTTTGATCGTAGGAATTTGCCCAGACCTTGCCGTCGAAAGAGCTGAGGGCAATTCCACGCCATTTCAAGTCGTAAGCGCCCTGGAGGTCATTCTGAATCTCGACGTGCATGACGACGGCGTTCGACTGTTGAATCTGGCCGATGCGTCCGAGTTGCACGCGATCGGTGAAGCCGGTAGAGACGTCGCTGGATGGCGTGTAGGCGCTGAGATAGCGGGAGGAAACGCGGGGAAGAAGAAAGAAGATAAGAAAGCTGCCAGCGAGGACCATGAGCATGAGTGCAGGAGCGACGGCGAGCAGTCCGTAGGCCATGCGGCGGTAGGGAGGGATTGAGGCAGGAGCGACTGCGCGCGGGTCAGTCGCGCGTGCTTGCTCGGCGGCAACCGAGTGACGCATTTCCATCAAGACAAAGGTGACGACGGCGACCAGCAGAAAGGCGGCGAAACTCAACAGGAAGACACTGCCGACGGTGAGAACGGCGGCGGCCAGAACCATGCCAAATGAAAGCGCTGCGAGCATGTAGTGGTCGCGCGTGCGTTGCAGAGAAAACAGGCGTACGACCATGACGAAAAGCATCAGGTGAACACTGGCGGCGAGAAAGGCGCGCGACAGAAAGAAATAATCGGCCAGGTAGATAAAGATGTAGATAAGCGTCAGGAAGTTAGTCCAGCGCTCGGGGATGAGAAACTCGCGTCGCGCCAGGAGTTGGTATCCGCGAAATGCCAGGGCCAGTCCGACGAGAATAATGGCGGGAAGGTCGAGGCCTCCAGTGGAGGCCAGGGTGCCGAAGCCCATGAGCACCAGCAGATACAAAGCAACGTTGAAGTAGCGCTCGATCGCCAGGGCCATGGTCATTCTGGTGTTACTTCTGGTGGGCCTGAGAGGCGGACGCGGGTTTAAAGAGGCTTCGCTCACGGGAAACCTCTATTGTTGGCGAAAGCGGAGCGGAAGGGAAGTGTCGGCGGTAACCGTCATTTGGAAGAAGAGCGGCCCCGGCAGCTCAGTTCGGTGCGTGTTGAGACGCTCCGTCGAGGGGATCGAGAAACTCGAAGCCGGGGCGATTGAGGCGGATGCGCCGTGAAAAGCCAGGTGCATCATCGTCCCGTGCAACACCGACCGCCTGAGCGACGGGATTAATGAGCGCACGCTTCTTAAGTTCGGGAAAAGGTAGATTGCCGGCGAAGTTTCCGCCACGGTAGAGCATCTCGGGAGCGCGGCCATTCAAAAGAATCCACCAGGCATATCGCGAACTTCCTTCTGGAAGATGACCTGTCGCGGCCATTTGGGCGAAGATATTAGTCGTGCAATTGTCGGTAGCAGCATTGAACCAACGCGGGTGGTAGCGGAGGAGAGTCGCTTGTTGCAGGTATTGGAGAAAGAGCAGACGCGACCATTGCGGGCTGACGATCATGTGGTAAAGGTAAACATCCTCACCGGATCGATAGTTGGTGCGAAGGCGGACGAGATCGCGCTCGTTCGCCATCACGTAAACCAGGGTGAATTGGCGAAAGAAGGAGCGGATGGGCGAGTAGCTCTGGCCGATCCGATAACGCGCCTCAATCGATGCCGCGACGTAGTCGGCATCGGTATCCCCGTTGCCGAACTGGAAGCTGACGATGGGATGCATGATCCAGGGCGAACCCCAGTAATCCACGAGCAGGTCGATGCCACGAAGCTGCGAGAGGAAGACGGTCTTGGTGAGCCACTCACAAGTAAACTCGGCAGCTTGACGATAGTAGCAGTTGCGAAAGTTGTGGATGGTAACGCGGTCGCCATCGATCTCCGCCCAGGGTGTTTGTGAAACATTGGCCTGCCATGGGCGATTGTTGGAAGGCTTGAGCGAGAGCCAGCACGTCAAGACGATAAGAAAGCCGCCGAGGCAGAGCAGCATTCTGAACAAACGTGCCTTCGCGACGTAAGCCAACGCGGCGATGAGTGCCAGGTAAAGGATCGGAGTCACAAGCGGCAGGCGGGAGAAGGAAAGATCGAAGTACAGAGCAGCTGCGGCCCAGAGGGTGAAGCCCGCCAGCAACAACCAGGCGACGCCGATGCCGAGCGCGCCAAGCCAATGGCGCTGTTTGCGAGGTGTTTCGTTGCCGGGGCTCATCACTTCATCACTGAGCCGCCATGGTAGTGGGTCGCAGAAGATTAGTCACGGACAGGTACAGCGCGTAGGCTTCCCGTCGGCAATCAGGCCCTCACTGTGATGCCTTCCATCTCGTCAACATCCTGCGTCTCGCAGATCTCGAAAATTGAGTCGAGCTGGGTGACACGGAGCAGTTCGCGCAGCGGAGCGGACGGATTCTGCAATTTGAGATAAATACCGGAGGCCTGCAAGGCGATCAACGATCCAATTCCAGCGGCGTCGATGGCCTCGACCCCGGTCAGGTCGAGCGTCACGTCGCGTCCTTGCTGGTGCACCGCCGCGCAGAGGATGGCGGTCTCGTCGCCATGGACGATTCTGCCCTGGCATAGCAGAACTACTTTGTCGTCTTTGTTATTTCCATCGTTGTCATTGGAGTGTTGGACGGACACGGTCAGCATGGCTCGACTCTCCTGAGAGCAGCGTGCGGGAGCAGGAACCGCCGCGCGATTAGCGAAACATTATAGGCGAACAAAAGACGAAACACAATATAAGAGTACCAAGTTCGGTACGGGTCTCGGCTTCCGGCTTTCGGCCGGGATTTGTTTCCATGTAGTTACCTTCTAATAGACGAACGAGCAGGAGAAATATTTTTAAAAAAGTTAGAGGAAATCCGTGATTTTCACAGAGTGAGACGGCAAACGGTAAGAGGCGGATTGTGTTTTACAATACCTGCCCATGGACTACCTTCTGAAAACTGAACCGACAGTTTATTCGTTTGCGAACCTGGAGAAAGACAAGACGACGATCTGGGATGGGGTGACGAATCCGGCGGCGGTGAAGCATCTGCGTGAAATGAAGCCGGGAGAGCGGCTGGTGATCTATCACACTGGCGACGAGAAGAGCGCTGTGGGAACGGCGTCGGTGGTCTCGGTGGATGGGAGCGATCCGAGGACGCCTGTGGTGAAGATCAAAGCTGGCAAGGTGATCGCGAAACCGAGGACGCTGGCCGAGGTCAAAGCCCAAAAGCTTTTCGCCGACTCACCGCTGGTACGGCAGGGACGATTGAGCGTGGTTCCGCTGACGGCGGCACAGTACGGATGGCTGGCTGGGGAGTGATTCCGCAGTCTTCACGTTCTAGCCTCTACGTTCCAACCTTACGCTCCGACCACTAGGTTCTAACCAAGCGTTCCGCGCAATCGGCCTCGGCGCAGGCGTAGGTCACGTGATTACGCTGGCGGTCGAAGCTGATGATGAACATGGGGCGTCCGTGGCGTTCGCAGGCGGGTTGGTTGAGAGTGAGGGGGGGCGAATCTCCGCGCTGAGGCGTGATGTAACCGACACGCTCTCCGAAGCAGCGATGGCAGAATTTGTCGGTGCAGCGAAAAAACTCGATGCAATAGTTGGCATTATAGGGAGCGAGCGCGGGTTCCATGGTGCGGTAATGCTGATCGCAAAGGGGAAGGATGTCCGTCCGCATGCGAAGCGAGTGTAGCATTTTAAGTCATTAAGATTGAATGGTTGAAATAGAGACGCAGCAAGCCGCGTCTCTATCAGAACCAAATGCCGCTCCGCTCTTCTTAATTGTCGGGAAGTCTTCGCGATTCGGGTATCGGGCGGCGGCCTTCGTCGTCGTAGTAGACCTTGCGCGCATAATCAGACTTGGCGTCGGGAACGGCCTTATCGTTTTTCGAACTGTAAGTGGGCTCGTCAGGTGCCAGCAAGAGCGGCGTTTTCGTGCTGTAAATGGCTTCATTCAGCAATCCTTTGGAGGGACCTTTGGCGACAGCGAAGACTCCGAAGGGATTACCGTTGACGTAAGAAACTCCGACGTAGTCTGCGACCATGTACCCGTCGTCGGAGATCGGCAGCCAGGCAAGCTTCATTGGCCCGTCGATTTTCTGGCCGGCCGTCCAAGTCGAACCACCATCCTGCGAAGTGGTAAAGCCGACGTATAGAGCGCAGGTTGAGACGGTGCAATTGGCGACCGGGTAGTAATAGTAGACAACGGCCAGATGAGCCGTCGTGCCCGAAGTGGTTGGATCAGCCCCGATACCCGCGATGAAGTGATCGACTGTGCTGGTAACGGCGTCGATTGGAATTCGCGCTGGGGTTGTCCATTTCTTGCCATCGGCGGATGTGCTCAGGACAATGTCGTTAGAAGTGCAGCCGCTGCGGAAACGGCAATCTCCCCACACCACATACACGTTGCCCGCGCCATCTATGGCAGCGGACGGCAGATCGAAATCGCGAAAATCACCCGCGACTTCGTGTTCGGTAATATCGGCAACGTTCGTGCTGGCGTTCCAGCTCTTCCCGCCGTTCGTCGAGGTGAAGGCGGCAACTCCCGAGTAACCTTCGAAGGGAACAATAACGGTTCCGTTGGGTTGGACGAGCGGCTCGCCGCCAAGGCCTCCGGCATTATTCTGCGAAGCGAGGCCGGGGCTCCAGGTTTGCCCGCCATCGCTCGATGTGCTCATCAAAACGTCGCCGGTGCCATATGCCTGATCCCATTCGGTGTAGCAGTTTCCATAGTAAGGACTGCTGGTGGTGTTATCACAAACGCTCCAGTTCTTGTCGTCGAGGTGAGTGGTGTCTATGGCGATAGGATTCCCCCAATGCAGGCCATCGGTGGAACGGCTGACGGCAACGTCGCCAATGTATTGGCTATCTCCATTCAAGCCAACTAGCGGCAGGGTCGAAATGAGCCACTGTCCATGCTTGGCGTCGTAGGCAACGGAGGGATCGGCGGCCGCGCCGTAGCTGCCGCCTTCATAGTTGATGGTGAGCCCCGGAAGCAGGCCGTGCTTCCAGGTTGTTCCGCCATTGCTGGACGTGGCAAAGCCCACGTCGGCGCTGCCCCAGCCGATGCTGCCCGGTCTGCGTGCCACGTGAAAGGCGCTCACAATCGTCGAGCCCCAGGCGAACGATGAGGGTTCGACCTCGGTCTTATGGTCGCTGTCGCTATTGGTGAGTGTGTCAGTACTGAGCTTCTTCGGAACTTGCGCGGTCAGCGGCGCCGCCATACAAAAGACAATCCAAACGACAATAAAAGATGACAGCAGAACTGTCGAGGCGTATTTGGCGTGGAGGGAAGTACGTGAAAGATGCATTCGATTCTGTCCTTGGAGTTCCGAGATTGAAACGCAATTCAGCTTCTGAACGAGGGGAGCGGCGGTTGGTGACGCTGCTCAAGGCTGGGGAAACTATAGCGTGTAGTAGCGGAGGTGTCGAGATGAAGAGTTTTGCATGTGGGGGTGAAACTCGTTCAGGAAAGAATCTTTCGCAGTTCGCGCCGCAGAATTTTTCCTGATGGCGTGCGTGGGACGGCCTCTATAAAACGAATCTCGCGGGGCTGTTTGTGATGGGCGAGGCGGTCGGCGACGAAATCCTGCATTTCTTTTTTTAGTGGATCGGAAGGAGTAAATCCTTCGCGCAGGACGACGAAGGCACAGGGAATTTCTCCGGCTTCGGGATCGGGTTTGGCGACAACGCCGCAGTCGCGGACGGCAGGGTGTTCGAGCAGGACGGATTCGACTTCTGCAGGAGCGACGGGAAAGGCTTTGTACTTGATCATCTCCTTGCTGCGGTCGAGGACGTAATAGAAACCATCGTGATCGCGGCGTACGATGTCGCCAGAAAAATACCAGCCGTCGCGAAGAACGGCTGCAGTGGCTTGCGGTTCTTTCCAGTATCCGAGCATGATCTGCGGGCCGCGCATGACGAGTTCGCCAGGTTCGCCGGGGGCGACCTCTTTTCGTTCGAGACCATTTTTTCGTTCCTGATCATTATTTTCGGGCTCGACGATGCGGCACTCGGTGAGCGCAAGCGGTTGGCCGATGGAGGCGGGACGGCACATTTCCGGGGGAGTGCCGTAACCGGTGTGGGTGACTGGCGAAGCTTCGGTCATGCCGTATCCCTGCACGACTACGATGCCAGTGAGGTCGGTGAGGCGGCGGGCAAGTTCGGGAGCCAGCGGCGCTGCGCCACTTTTTACCCAGCGCACTTTGTGGTTCCTGGGAAAAATTCCGGCCTCGGCGGCCTGGCACATGGCGTTAATGGCGGGGGGAACGACGGGCATCATGGTGACGCTTTCGCGAAGGAGAAGATCACAGAGCCGGTGAATCTGGAAGCGCGGCATGAGAATCAGCGTCGATCCAAGCGTCAAAGAAAGTGTTAATGCGACGGTCAGTCCGTAGATGTGGTAAAGAGGCAGGAAGCAGAGCATGACGTCGTCGGGCACAAGGGATGCGGCATTCGGACCGAGCGTTTGATAGACGTTGGCGACCAGGTTGTAGTGAGAGAGCATGACACCCTTGGGAAGTCCGGTGGTGCCGCTGGAGTAGGGAAGAGCGGCAATGGTTTGCTGCGGACTCTGCGTCGGTTTTGGCAGGCTGACGGAAGAAGAAATCCGCAGCAGGCTGGCAAAATCTTCCCAGCCGCCGTTACGGGATGAGCTGCGCGTAGTGAAGACCCGGCGCAGCGCTGGAAGCCTAGCCAGATCGACGTTTTCGATCAGAGGAGCGTCGGTGATCAGGAAAACAGCGTCGGAGTTTTCCAGTTGATAGCGAATCTCGCGCTCGCGGTATGAAGGATTGAGCAGAGTGGGAATGCCTCCGGCGAGAGTGGCGGCATGGTAGGTGACGGCGAATTCCCAGGAGTTGGGAAGAAAAATGGCAACGACTTCTCCGGGAGCGAGTCCGGCCGAGATCAGGCCGCGGGCAAGGGATTCGACGAGGTCGCCATATTCGCTAAATGTAATGCGGCGCTCGCAGGATGTGTCAACCAGCGCAGTCTTGCCAGGATTCTTGCGGCAGCTTTCGAGGACAACGTCGTGAACGAAGCGGCCCTGTGGGTCGGCGTAGAGCTGGGTGCGAAGCATCGGCAGCGATTGTAACGGGGAGACTGGGGAAGTGAAAGTCAAAGGGAAAAACCCCGCGAGTTTTCAGGCGCTCAGTTTGCGAAGAAATTCGCGCTCGTCCATGCGGTACTTGAACGCCTTGCGGCCGTTGACGAAAACAACGGGAACTTCATCGGTGTAGAGGCGGCGGACTTCAGCATCGGAATCGACATCGATTTCACGCCAGGTGAAATCGCCGCGCTTTTGCAGCTTGACCAGGCTCTCCTTGACGATCTCGCAGAGATGACACCCCTTGCGGGAATAAAGGACGACTTCCCGAGGTTGGGTCCGCGATGGTTCGGCCATAGAAAATGCGAGTTTAGCAGCCTTTTCGGTGCATTTCCAAGATGTCGCGCTGAGCGATATGATGCCAGACGCGGAACCTTTTTACCGCTTCGGGTTTGATGCCATTATGAAAACGGATCGTAGAACCTTTGTTGGCGGAAGCGGCTTGGCACTCGCTGGAGTCGCAGGAACGATCACTGGACTGAGTTCGGCTGCGCGTGCCGCTGGAAACGCCTCCAGTAACGCCAGTTTCGCGAGTTTTGGCTGGGAGGTCGCGAACCTCGACGATAACGGCGCAGACGTTTTCTTTGAAGTGACGAGCGCACTGACCCTGGTGGCGGCTGACGTCGATCTGGCTTTCATGATCACTTCGCCTCCGGCTGCTTCGGGGTTCGCAGAGGTGCTCTGCCGCGCAGCGGTTTCTCCGGGCGGCCCGCCGCAGTTTTATAAAGGAGATCCGGGCGCCAGCTTTATTTCTCCGCAGAGTCCAAATTTCGGCACGGTCAAGATCCATAATCCAAACCATCTGAACGTCGGAAACGATGGTTATCTTCTGCAGAACATTTTCTGCAGCGTCATTTTGAAGACCTGGGTGACGACGGAAGGCACCGCATCTTCGACCTCTCGCCATATACGGGTTGCTCAGTCGCTGGCGCTGAATGCGGGAGACTATCTCGTATTTAATATGAGCCATGCGGGCGTCCCGGGAGACTGCGAGATGCAAGTGGTCTTCGAATACACGCTGACGTAAAGCCCGCCGCAAAACTTCGTTCGCATCTGAATCCGAGTCCTCTGCCGCCGAGTCTGGAAGAGTAAAATTCGGGCATGACGAAGGATGCGAAATCACTTTCCGGCAAAACGGTTCTGGTAACGGGAGCGGCCAAACGATTGGGCCGGGCGATCGCTTTGGCTGCGGCCGAGAGCGGCGCTGATGTGGCCATAACTTATCGCAAGTCGGCAAGCCAAGCGCGAGCCGTGATCGAGGAGCTGGCATTGCGTGGGGTTTGCGGGCTGGCGGTGCGGTGCGACATCACGGAAGAGCGGAGCGTCCGAGAAATGATCAAGGAAGTGGCGCAGGAACTCGGCGGAATCGATGTGCTGGTGAACAACGCCGCGAACTACGAGACCGTGGAGTTTGAGAAAATCTCAGTGGCGCAGTGGGATGCGATGTTTGCTTCGAACACGCGTGGACCTTTTTTGGTGTCGCGCGAGGCGCTTCCTTATTTAAGAAAGCGTGGCGGCCGCATCGTGAACATGGGTTCGCTCGGCGGACTGCGGCCGTGGGCGACGCACGCCCATTACTGTTCGTCGAAGGCTGCGCTGCACATGTTGACCAAGGTGATGGCCATCGCGCTGGCGCCGCAAGTCGCGGTGAATGCCGTGGCTCCGGGAATGATCGATTTGGGCGAGAAAGCAGCCGCGGCGTTCATGAAAAAGATGGCGAAGCAAACGCCGATGCGAAGGAACGGAACGGCGGCCGACATTGCGGCGGCGGTGATGTTCTTTGCCACGGCTCCGCGATTCATAACCGGGCAGATCATGGCTGTCGATGGCGGGCTGGGGCTCTAGCAGAATTTATTTGCGAGTGTGGCCTTCGTTATTGCATCTTCACGGACGACGTATTTTCGCGTATCGTTCTGTTTCGACCTAAACACACTATGACACGATCCGTTCGGGCGGCGAGCCAACCTTGGCGAAGAATGGTTTTCGCCTCACTCTTTGCATTGTTTGTCCCAGTATTGTTTTTCGCGGTTTCTTCTGCGGCGGCGCAAACTGCTTCGCAAACTTCATCTTCGAATGACGACCGGCCGGAGTATGGCGGACATGAGATCGAGCTCTGGAGCGGCGGCGGCCACTCCGTTCCGGGTGGAACCAAGGATACGGGAGTGTGGAACCTGGGCCTTCGCTATGGCTGGATCGTGACCGCGCCCCACCTCCCTGGCCCTCTGAAGGGACGATTCGAACTTGCGGTCGACGCCGTCCCCGCGTTTGTCGTCTTTCAACGAAGAAATACGGCTTATGGGTGGGGATTGAATCCGGTTGGCTTTAAGTGGATTTTCGCCACGCGCGGACACGTTGCGCCGTTTATGTTTCTGGACGGCGGAACGCTGTTCACCACGCACAACGTGCCCTACGGAACTTCGACGGTAAATTTCACGACGAGTGGCGGGATAGGAACGTATTTTCTTGGCGAGCGCGCCTGGTCGGTCGATGTGCGCTTTCTGCATATTTCGAATGCGGGACTGACTGTGCCGAATCCAGGGGTAAATACGGTGCAGGTGCGGCTGGGCTTTGGGAAGTTCTTCAAGAAGAAGTAGCGGCGGCGGGCTTGAGGCGGGAAAGCAGGTTCTTCGCTTCGCTCAGGATGACAATTCGACAACAACCTAGAACGTTCGAAGCAGTTCAAACCAAGACAATCCAAAATAAGAATGACGATGCCGGACTAGCGTCGAACCGAGGTTGCGCTCGGAATCGGTCTGGGCTCGGCGCGCCTTCCGCAGCACGATCCGGGTGGAATTGGAGCGCCATGCGGGCAGGTCAGGGGATGATTGAGGAAAGTGCAGATCTTGTCGGTGGCTTCGGGTGAGAGGATGTGCTCGAACTTGCAAGCCTGCTGCTCGATTTCGGTTTCGCTATCCATGGCGAGAGAATCGGTGAAGAGACGCTCGGCGAGACGATGTCGGCGGACGATGTCAGCAGCGCGCTGGTGGCCTCGCGGGGTGAGTTCGACGATGGCAGAGCCGTCGCCGGTGGAAACGCCGGTAGGTTTCAGCGCATCGTGGCAAGGATTGATGAAGGGTTTGTGATGGTGAGATTCCGGCGGATGCGGACGGCTCGTGACCAATCCCATGGCCGCCATTTTTTCTACGGCGATGGAGACGGGCAATGCGCCGTGAACCTCCATTCGTCCAATTTCGGCTAATTGCCCGTGTTCTTCGAGTGCAAATAATTCTTCCAGAACTTCGTCGAACTGTTCTTCGTCGGCCATGGCAAAGACTTCTTGCGCGGCGATCTTGCCGTGATGCAGTTCGATGCGACGGTCGGCTAGACGGGCGACCACCGGATCGTGCGTGACCATGACGATGGTGCGTCCCTGCTGGTGGAGTTCGCGCAACAGGCGCAGAACAATTTCTTCGTTTATGGCATCGAGGTTGCCGGTAGGCTCGTCGGCGAGCACGATTCTTGGATCGTTGATGAGAGCGCGTGCGATGCAAACGCGCTGCTGCTCGCCTCCGGAAAGCTGCGAGGGCAGGTGAGCGGCGCGATCTTTGAGTCCGACGCGATCGAGGGCTTCGAGCGCTTCCTTTTCGTCCGTCATGCTATGGAAGTATTGGGCGAGCATGACGTTTTCAACGGCCGTGAGATAAGGAATCATGTGGAACTGCTGAAAGATGAAACCGATGGTTTCGGCGCGAACCTGGCTAAGTTCGGATGCGCCGAGATTCGCGATGTTTTGGTCGTCGAGCCAGATTTCGCCGCTGCTGGGGCGGTCGAGGCATCCGATGAGGTTGACCAAGGTGCTCTTGCCCGAGCCCGAAGGGCCCATCATCGCAACCCATTCGCCGGGCGCGATGGAGAGAGAAATATCGTCCAGGGCTTTGATGAGGCTCGATCCGCCGCTGTGTTCATCCGCTCGGGCGGGATAACTCTTGGTGACGCCGTTGAGCCGAATCATCTATCTCCTAAACTACTCTCCCTTCAGAATCATAGCTGGTTGCGCGCGTCGCAGCATAGCCATCGGCAAGATAGCCGAGATGAGCGCCACGATAGTACAGCCGAAAAGCACATAGGGAAAAACACTTAAGCGTGGGATGACGGGGGCGTGGAAGTTGACACGTCCGATCCAGGCGGCGATGCCGATGCCAATAACGAAGCCTAGAATTGCGCCGACGATGCCGAGAGCGGCGGCTTCGGCGGCGAAGAATCCGTTGACCAGGCGCTCGGACGCGCCCAAGGCCTTCATGATGGCAAAGTCGCGACGGCGGTCGAAGACCCATCCCATGAGGGTTGCCAGAACGCAGAGCGCGGATGTTAGAACGACCAGCGTGGCTGAGGCGTAAAGAGTGGCGCGCGTTTTATTAAGTACGTTGGCTTCGCCCTCCATAATTTGGCGGACGGGACGAACATCCGCCATGGGCAGAAGCTGCGCCAGTTGCCGAACTGAGCTTTCGACCTCGGCGGCGGATCCGTTGGCGGCGACTTCGATAGTAGTGGGAGCGATGCCCGTCCAATTCTGGAATTCAGACTGATCGAGATAAATGCGGCTATCTTCACCCGCGCCGGTCTGAAGTATGCCGGCGGGCACGAGTTGAATCGCTTTGCCTTGGAACATCAGGTCGAAGGGTTGAAGACTTGCGCCCGATGTGAGGTTGACGATCGGCGCGGCGCGCATACCAACCAGAACTTCGTTTTGAGCTCGGGGCCAACGACTGACCTTCCACCAGTGGTTCAGTTCTCGGGCTCGGGCAAAATCAGTGCCGACGACTACCACGGATTGTCCAGCTTTGGTGCGCGCGACGGCGTACGAAAAAGGAACGGCCAGCGTTTTCGCGCCGAGAACCGACTCTACCTTTGACAGTGCATCAGTGGGCAGTGATTGTCCGTCTTTGGCAACGATGACGACGTTAGAACCATAATTCCGGAATTCGCCGCGGAGTTTCGCTTGCACATCGACATAAAGATTCATCATCGCGGTAGCAACGGCTGCGGCGACGATCATCGCGAGCAATGCAGATGCTGCACGCCTGCGGCGAAGCAGGGCAGCGCGCAGAAGCATACGCGCGAACATGGAAGTGTGCGGCGAGTGGGCGCGACGTTCGGCCACTTCGCGCGCAGAGTTCGAGTTCACACTCAAGCCAACACCGGGCTTGAGTGGGGCACCCTCATGATTAAGAAGATGGGACCCGGCGTTCATGCTTCACCCCGCAGGGCAAACACCGGATCGAACTTCACCGCGCGCCGAATGGCTGCGGCGCTTCCGGCAAACGTCACAATCACAGCGATGGCAAGAATGACGGGAAAAAGCACGGGGTCGATGGAAATCGGCGAGGCAAAGATGGAGCGACCGATCTGGTGCGCGAGAAGCGCTCCAGCAGAGAATCCGGCAACGCCTCCGACGAGCGCGAGCAGAAATGCCTCGGCGAAGAAGATCGCGGAGACGGCGAAATTGCCTGCGCCGAGGGCCTTCATCAATCCGACTTCGACGCGGCGTTCATAAATTGCGGTGGCCATGGCTGCCGAAACCGCCAAGGCCGAAGCGAACAGGGCGGCACAGGTGATCAGCAGCATGAGTCCTTTGATGCGAGAGAGCACCGTGCCTTCGTTTTGCGCGACCTGGCGAATTTGTTCGGCGTGCGAATGGGGAATGGCTTCCTGCAGCTGGTAGGCAATCGATTCCACGTATGGCGAGCAATACCAGCGGTCGTAAACCTCGGGAGTCATGGTCTTGGGATCGCGGGTCGAGAGCGCGTCTGGCGGCTTAGTCAGCGCGCTGACGTAGACGCGGCGGATGGCGCCGGGCTTGCCGAGAATCTGCTGGGCGATGGCGAGCGGCGCGACGATCTGGTCGTCTTCAGTTCCGCCGGTGGAGAGGATGCCGGAGACGGAGAGTTCGCGGCCGGAGACAGCGACGGTGTCGCCGGGCTTTTTATTAAGCGTGGCCGCGAGACGCTCACCGATGAGAATATTTTGGGAGTCGTCATCGGGCCAGCAGCTAGGGGAATCCTTTGCGTTTCCTTTTGTATTTGCGCACGATACTTTCCACCATGGATGTGTAATGCGAACTCCGGTGGTGAATTGTTCTTTGCCGAAGTTGAGCTGTTTATTGAAGTAGGTTCCGAGCAGTGTGGCTGGCTTCGCGTTGTCGGCAATTGTTACTGCCACCGGCAGCATCGGTGAGAAGCCGACAATGTTGTTATGCCAGAAGGTGCCGCGAATCTTAGGCAAATCGGCTTCGTTCAGGAATGTGCCGTCGCTCGGCGGTTTCAGGTTGACGCCTCCGACTTCGACGTCAAGGGTGTCCTCTTGCGGAGTGACGAGCAGGTTCGCGCCATAGCTGCGCAGTTCGCGGTTGATTTTGTCGCCGATATCGGTGGCGACGGCGATCATGGCGGTGGCCACGGCTACGCCCAGCGTGATCGCGATTCCGGCGAGCAGTTTACGGCGCGCCTGGTGGCGAAACGATTCGTAGACGATGCGGGGAAACATTTTTTATTTTTGCTCGAAGTAGCGCCGTCCGGCCGCGATGTCAGCCTCGGAGACGATGACCGTGTCGCCGGTAACCTGGGCTTTCAATGGAATAGGATTGCATCCGCCGGACATGCCAATGGATTGCAGGTTCAAGGGCGAGGCGCAATTCTTACAGATCACCGATGTTTTGTTTTTGTAGAATCCGACGCCTCCGCAGATTTCGCAAGCGTCAAACAAAGTTGCAATCTTGCCATCCGGCTTCTGGTAGAGCCAGAACCGGATTTCCACTCCGCCTTCATTGGCTTCAAAGCGGTGCAGCTCACCGTCGTAGACTGTCTTCACCGGGATGGAAACTTTGCCATCGACAAATGCGACCTCGGTTGCCGGGGAAAGCGCGCTGGCGCTTTTCTCATAGATGAAACTGGCGGTGATCATAACGATGAAGAGGAACGAGAAACTGTACACCGATGCCATCCAGAGGCGCTCGCGGCGGGCCGTCCAAAGGGCTTTGCGGCGGGCGGCGCCAGCCGGCGGCAGTGCGACAGGTTGACGGCTTTTCATTTCAAACAACACCATCAGCGCGGCGAGCGCGAGAATGGTGATGAAAAAGAAAAGATCGTTGCGGACGATGGGTCCGATGATGGCCATTTCCCGCCGCGAAGAGGGAAGTACGCCGTTCTCCGACAGTTCATGCAGTCCGGAGATGACGAGTTGCGCGGCCACCAGGAAAAGAATCGCGGTGGTGACCTTGAAGAATTTCCGCAGGTTGATCTTGACGCTGCCCTTGACGAACATGACGCCAAATAGAATCGCGGCGGCGATGCCGGTCACAGTGCCGATAAAGCTGGTCAGTTGGCTCGCGTTCAGGGTTACGGCCGAGAGAATGAGGACGGTTTCCGCGCCCTCACGCAGCACCATGAGAAAAATGAAAAGAAAAAGGCTGAGCTTTGTTTTGCCAACCCCAGTTCGGCTTACCCCGGATCCGTCCCCAGTTCTTGTCGCCTCAGGTTCAACGACCCCAGTGCCGCCGCTGGCGAGCAAGGCAACCTTGCCTTCAATGTCGCCCTTGAGCCTGCGGCCGGTCTTCATCATGAAGATGATCATGGTGACCACAAAAACGGCGGCCACCAGCATGACCCAGCCTTCAAAAATATCTTCGTTCAGGTTGAAGCGGGAAAGAACGACAGCCATTCCGATGGATGCGACAAACGCTGACGCCAGGGCAGCGTAGACGGTTTTACGCAGATCGTTGCGGCCAATCTTTGCCAGATAGGCGAGCGTGATGCCGACGATTAGCGCTGCTTCGACGCCTTCACGAAGCGTGATGATGAATGCCTGGAGCATGGAAAACAGCCGCTTTCTAATTGAAAATGAAATTCAATTTCAATATCTATAGGATACGGTTTCGAGCAGATGAGGTCAACGTAGAGAATCACGGACCGCCGCGATTTACATCACACGGGGAAACGGTGCATTTAACGGATGCGCGGCGGTGCGACCAAGGCTGGTTCCTTTAGCGAACACTGGTTTCCTTTCAACCACTTTTCCCAGTTCAGATGATCCGCAGAAATTTCTTGGCGGGGACGAGTTCTGGGAAAAGTTTTTCCTCTTCGTGGAATTCGCGGGAGTGCACACACCTTCTGCTGCCCCGCAGTTTGACGGGATGCTTCAGGTGCAGCATCTCGTGGTAGAGGATGTATTCGACGGCGTAGCGTGGCACGCGCGGATGATCGAAGACGCGGCTGATGACGATTGTGTTGTGCGCGGGATCGTAGTGACCAAGACTGCTGCGGGCGAGATTCCGGCTCCAGGTGAGTTGAGGGCGGCCGAGGAGTCCGTGGAAAAAGCGGCGGTTGAGGTCGTCGAAGATTTCTTCGAGGTGGTAATAATGCCCGCGGGCGGAGCGAATGTGCTTGCGGCCGCGCATCTGGCGGACGAGTCGCGCCTTGGCGGATACGTCCTGGCTGGCGATATAGCGACGATAACGGGCGCTATGGGTGCGATCGATCGGCTGGCGATAGAGTTTTGCCAGCAGGATATGCGCGATGGCATGCAGCACGGCTTCAGGAGCGCCTTCCAGCAGGTCGGAGAGGCGGGCGTAGATCTCTCCGTCGCGCAGTCGAATGGTGTTGTTGATGGAGACAAAAGGATAAAACCGGACGTGCATCGGCGGCGGAGGCGTGCGCGGGCGCAGTTCGCGATACGCTTCACCAAAACTTTCGTTGAGTTTTGCAGGCACCTTGAGGGAAGGGTAGCACGGCGATGTAATGGCCGGTTAAACAGTGGCGGGCTTACTTCTGCTTCTTTTTTTTCTTCATATACTCCTCGACCTCGGATGCGGTTTTGCGATGGTCATCGGCGCTGGAGTCGACGGTATCAAGCGCGTCGGTCAAGGTAAATTCGTATTGCTTTGCTTCTTCGGCGTTCGTATTCGCGGAGTCTTTCAGAGCCCGCAGATTTGACTGGAATTCCGTATCGGCTTCAATGATCGCCTTCAGTGGCTTGCGGATATCGTCTTTGCGGCCGACATACATTTCGACGTTGTCGTTGAGCTCGTCGTAGACGGCGAGGAAATCTTCGAGCATGTCGTGGGTCTGCTGGGGGCGGTCAGTGGTCTTGGGATTGCCGCGCATTTGTATAAGCTTTGTCATGCGATCCCGGGAAAACTGCACGTAAAGCTTTAAGCGCTCGTCGGGATCGAGCATGGCATCTCGGAGTTGGTCGATCTCAAGCGGATTAAGCGGGTCGCGGCGTTTCTGCGCACAGAGGGGATGGCAGCACTGAAGCGCAAACGCCAGCGCCAGAGCGAATGCGACTCGCCAGCGCCATAGGACATTCCTGGTCACGGCTTCTCCTTTTTCTTTTCCTCTTTTTTTTCATCCTTGGCGAACATTTCTTGCAGCAACGCTGTGCGGATATCTTCGAGACGGCGGATGGCCTGCTCGACTGGAGGCTGGTCATCGAAAGAAAGAGTGCGGTCGACGTCGCGCAGCTTGTCGGCAATTTTCCGAGTATCGATCTCGACATTCTTGATGCGCTTTTTGGTCCGCAGGGCAGCGTCGCGGGCTTTCTCACAGTAGCTCACGAGTTCGTCGACGTTGGCACGGGCATCATCAACTTTGCCATTCTGGTAAAGTTCGTCGGCGGTACGCAGGTCCCGCTGCGCGATCTGGATGGCCAGCTGAGGCTGCTCTTCGGGAGGAGCATTGGCGAAGCGTAACTTCAGCTCGGCCAGTGATTGCTCTTTCGCGGCGCAATGAGTGACGGTGAGTGCGAGCAGCAACGCGGTAACGGCCAACCATCGTAGGGCACGTTGTCGCGGGGAACGTTCTGGCATGGCCGTCAGTGTTTCTTCGATTCAATGTTTCTTCGGTTCAATAGCGATCAGGCGGTGAGTTGCCTGCCACTCCTGATCTGGATACTTTCCATTCGCAACTTCCAGAAAATGATGATAGTCGAGAGAAGCCTGTTTGAAGTCGCGCATGTGGTCGTAAGCGGAGGCGCGAACAAAAAAACAGATTGCCGGCATATCCGCATTCAGCAAGGCTCGCCCGTTCAAGGCTCGGATGGCGAGATCGTAGTTCTTGTTTTCACTGGCAGCAAATGCCAGATCGACATAGACGTCTGGCGAATCGCGCTTCAGCCGGAGTGCAGTCAAGAATTCCTGTTGAGCTTCGGGAAACTTTTTCTGCAGCAGCAAAGCTCTTCCCAACCCGCGGTGTACTTCAGCATCATTTGGCTGCGCCTTGGCCAAGGCACGATACGCAGTTTCTGCGAGCTCATTCTTTCCCGCGCTGGCGTAGAAGTCGGCGATCTCGCGCTGCGCGGCCGTGTCGGCTGGTGAGATTTTCAGGGCCGTCTGGAATTCCGCGATGGCGTCGTCGTTTTTGCCCTCTGCGGCCAGCACGCGCCCGAGCTGAAGATGAATGGTGGCGGCGTCGGAACTGGAATTGGAGGCAGAACGGTCGGCAGCCAGTTTTCGCAGGAGCGGCTCGGCATCGGCGAGGCGTCCCGATTTCATATAGATGTTGGTGAGGCCGATTGCCGCGTGGGTAATTTGCGGATCGTTGGTCTGCGATGCATCGGATGGCTTTGGGCTCGCGAATTTTGGGTCGAGGGCGAGCACCAGTTTGTATTCCGCTTCGGCGTCGGCGAATTCTTTTCGCCTTTCGTGCAACAACCCGGCCGAGAGATGAGGTTCCGGGTCTTCCGGTGTGAGATCGGCGGCTTTGCGATAAGCCTGGAAGGCATCCGCCGGCTTTTTATCTTCGAGCAGATGAGCCAGCGCGAGCCAGGCACGGGCCTGACCCTCTTCGACGTTGGCTGTCGGTTTTAGAGTAGTGGCGGCTCGCAGAAATTGCTCAGCATCAGCATTATTCGCACGCACGAGCATCAATCCAAGGTTGAGGTTCGATTCAAACACGTCGGGCTTGGCAGCCACCGATTTGCGGTAAGCGGCGATCGATTCGTCGGTTCGCTCCAGCCGGTTCAGAGTGAACCCCATGTCGAACCACGCTTGAAAATTGTTGGGGTCTTTGTCGAGGGCTTTTTTCAGCAGCGTTTCTGCGCCGGCAAAGTTGCCTTTTTGAATTGCATCTTCCGCCTGCGCGATTTCCGGCGGGGTATCGTCGATGGCTTCTTTGTAATGGCGAATGGTGGTGTGGGTTTGCGCAAGGCCGCAGGCGGCTATGGTAAGCAGCAGAATCGCGTTGGCCAAGGAGCGGTTCATGCGTTGTTCGTCTTTCTCTGCTCGGAGCCGGGGGTCGGCGTACTCGGCGCTCCGCTCGTATTCTATCGATCTTGTATTCTATGAATCAGCGCGGCGGACGCCGTTCCCGTTCAAGACCCGCTTCAGATAATGACCGGTGTACGAGTTCTCCAACTCAGCAATGGCTTCGGGAGGACCCGAGCCGACGAGATTGCCGCCGCGATCGCCTCCCTCGGGGCCAAGATCGATGACCCAGTCGGCGGTCTTGATAACCTCTAAATTGTGCTCGATGACGACGATCGAGCCTCCTGCATCAATTAGACGGCGAAACGCAGAAAGTAGTTTGCTGACATCGTCGAAATGCAGACCGGTGGTGGGTTCGTCGAAAATGTAGAGCATGCGGCGCTTGCGCTTGGGAACATCGCCACCCTCGCCATTACGGCTGGCGGGCCGGCCTCCGGGCTGCAGATGAGCGGCCAGCTTCATCCGTTGCGCTTCTCCGCCGGAAAGCGTGGTCGCCGACTGCCCCAGGCGCAGGTAGCCAAGTCCGACTTCGTCGAGCACGCGCAGCTTTTCGGTAAGGCGCGGAGCTTCAGCAAAAAACTTCAGCGCCTCGCGAATGGTCAGGTTCAGCACCTCATGAATGTTCTTGCCCTTGTAGATGATTTCGAGCACCTGAGGCTTGTACCGCGTCCCCTTGCATTCGTCGCAGATTAATTCGACATCAGCGAGAAACTGCATTTCGACGGTGACGGTGCCATCGCCCTGGCAGTTTTCGCAGCGCCCGCCCGGCACGTTGAAGGAAAAATGCCCGGCAGGGAAGCCGCGCTTCTTGGCCTCCGGCAGCGAGGCAAACAGTTCGCGAATGATGTCGAACGCCTTGATATAAGTGACCGGATTCGAGCGCGGCGTCCGCCCAATCGGCGATTGATCAACCAGCACGACCTCGTCGAGAAAATCGTCGCCTTCGATGCTGTCCCACAGGACAGCAGCGGTTGCTCCGTTAGTCTGTCGTTTTGCAGTCGCCAACGCCTGATAGAGCACATCGTGCAGCAAAGACGATTTTCCCGACCCTGAGACGCCGGTAATCGCCACCAGCATGTTGAGAGGGATTTCCAGATCGATGCGCTTCAAATTGTGGGCCCGTGCTCCCGTGATGCGGAGATTCTGCTTTCCCGGTTGCCGGCGCTTCGCCGGAATCTGAATGTGAAGTTCATCGGCGAGATATCGGCCGGTGAGGGAGTGCGGCATTTTCAGAAGCTCGGTATAAGTCCCCGCGCCCACAACCTTCCCGCCGTTTTCTCCTGCACCGGGGCCGAGATCGAGAATGCGGTCGGCGGCGCGCATTATGTCGGGATCGTGTTCGACCACCAGGATCGTATTTCCAAGGTCGCGCAGGTCGTGAAGGATTTTGATAAGCCGGTGCGTGTCGCGGCTGTGCAATCCGATGGAAGGTTCGTCGAGCACGTAAAGCGTGCCCACGAGACGCGATCCTAGTGACGTAGCCAACTGAATGCGCTGCGCTTCACCTCCCGAGAGCGTCGAGGAGAGACGGTCGAGCGTGAGGTACTCGAGCCCAACTTCATTCAGAAAACGCAGACGCTCCCGCAGTTCGATAAGAAGCCGTTCGGCAATAGCAGCTTGTTGTGGTGTGAGCGTTAATTCATCGAAGAAGCGCGCCGCTTGTTCAACCGTCATGCTGCAAACCTGGCAGATGTTCTTACCGTTGATTCTTACTTGACGTGCTTCCGCGCGCAGGCGCGTCCCGCCGCAGGTCGAGCATAGCGAATATCCACGATAGCGGCTGAGAAACACGCGAACGTGCAGCTTGTATTTCTTGCGCTCCAAGTGCAGGAAAAATCCGCGCACACCGGCGAACCCGCGACCGCCATCGACAACCAGCGCCCGCTGTTCGTCGCTGAGTTCGTACCAGGGAACATCCAAGGGTATCCCGACCTGGCGCGCGAACCGCTTAAACTCGGTAAACAGCGGACGGTATTTCGGTTTGGTCCACGGCTCGACCGCACCTTCGTTCAGAGTTTTGCCCTTGTCGGGAATCACCAGGTCAAGATCGAAATCGATGGTATTGCCAAAGCCCTGGCATCGCGGGCAAGCTCCATAAGGATTGTTAAACGAAAACAGGCGTGGCTCGGGCTCGTCGTAACGGCTGAGGTCGGCCTTGCATTCGAAGCGCTGCGAAAACCGAAATCGCTGCGGGGCGTTGGTCTGGTTTTCGTCGCTCCGCGGCGCGATTTCGAAAATAACTTCGCCCGCTTCGCGATAGCCGATTTCGACTGCATCCACAATGCGCGAGCGCTGATCGGCGGAGACGACCAGGCGATCTACCAACCCAAACAGAGGTTCCGAGAAGTCGACATCCAACAGCGACTCGGGAGTCGAGAACTCGAACACCCGTCCTTTCTGAAAGAGCCGGTTAAAGCCCCGCTTGCGCAGATCGAACAGCCGCGTCCTCATGGCATCGGAAATGGTTTCGTACGATAAACGCGGCTCGGAGGGCTTTTTCTTACTGCGAGGCTTCTTTGCGGATTTCTCATCCCGCGCTGTCGGCGCATCAATGCTCGCCTGGATGGGAAACAATACGTTCAGCCGCATGCCTTCGTCGAGAGCGAGCACGCGCGCCGCGACCTCATCCACCGTATCTTTTTTTACTTCCTGGCCGCACAGCAGGCAGTACGTGCGTCCCACGCGGGCGAAGAGCAGTCGCAGGTAATCGAAAATTTCAGTGGCCGTGGCAACCGTCGACCGCGGGTTGCGGGTGGAATTCTTCTGCTTGATGGCCACCGCGGGCGCTATTCCATCGATTTCGTCAACATCCGGCTTCTCGATTCGTTCGAGAAATTGCCGAGCGTAAGCGGAGAGCGACTCCACGTATCGCCGCTGCCCTTCGGCGTAGATTGTGTCGAAGGCGAGCGAGGACTTGCCGGAGCCGGACACACCGGTGACCACGGTCAGAGCGTTGTGCTCGATCTCAAAATCAATGTTCTTGAGGTTGTGAACCCGGGCACCGCGAACCACAATGCTATCTGTCGACATCTTCCCCTGGAGCTACAGACTGATCAAAACTCGCTAGCGAATCTTTCTATTATAAATTGTCTTGAGTGAGTGGGCGGCGTCGGCGGAAGTGTCTGCAGTTTTAATCCCGGAAAGGAGATTTCGGAGTCGATTAGCTGTCGACTACTGACTTTCTTTCACAACGCGTCCGTTGAGCGGCTGAATGGGGCGCACATCGTGCGGATAAAGCTTGGCGAACGCATTGATCTGATCTGCGGAAATCTCGACTGGAGTCTTCAAGACATACCACGCGACCCCTTCCGTGCAGGGCGGCGCTGTCAGCGATCCCTTGTACATGTAATACGAGGCATTGCGCGGAACGAGGCCCGCCGGATTAACCTCAACTCCGGCGATCTCAAGCTCTTTATTCATGTTTGGGCCCTCGGTCTTTGACATCTCGTTCCAAAGTTGCTGGATGGTTTCGTTCGCACGACCCGCCTTCAGAAGAACTACGACTCCCGCGATCTTCCCGTCGCTGGATTGGTGCATCAAGTGGACTGCCATATCGTAGGGTTTGCCGTGTATGTACTCTTCACTTGGACGGTGGAAGTGGAATTGTGTCAGTTGATAACGGGTGTCTCCCACCAGCAGAAAGTTTCCGGCTCCCGGCGCGTCATGATAGTTCACGCGGATGGTATAGCTATTGTTTATCAAATATTTTAGCGGCCCGCTTTTGTAGTTAAGTTGGAGCGCAGGAAGATCGGCTTTCTGCGAGCCGCGGATATCAATCGGAGACTGTTCCTTGCCTGCATTGCAGGCAGCGAACTCTGGATCGAGCTCACTCCAGTGATCCGCGCCGGTCGCGCCCTCATAGGTCCAATGCGTTTTCCACTGTGCTCGCAAGGGCGTCGGGAGCAGAAGCACCGTGACCGATAGCAGCACAAGCGGCACCCAGAATCTACGCAAATTGCACCTCCCTGCGGTCTCGAAGGCTTGAGACAGAAATTCTCTGAACACATTCTCTCAACCGGACGCTCGGGCTTGCTCCCGTTCTGAAATGTGCAGTTTACCCGGCGATTATAATTCGCCAAGCATCGAAGTGAAGTGTGGATGTAAATCCAGACCGTAAACCGTCGAGGCCAGGCGACGAAAGATCGCTCGCCTACTGCGCCGCAAAGGAAAACAGCAGCAGAATATAGATCCAGAGAACGGTCATGCAGTGCCAGTACCATGACGTGATGTCGACGATGATGCGGCGGGATTCGATGGGACGATGCAGCACGCCTGCGACATTGGCCCACACCAACGCCAAAATTCCGCCAGCTAAGTGCAGCCCGTGCATTGCGGTCAAGATGTAAACGAACGAACTGCTTGTGCCGCCCGCGAGGTGAAAGCCAGCGCCGGAAAGTCTGCTCCAGGCGAAGAGCTGCCCGGCAAGAAACAACAGACCAAGCGCGGTGGTGAGAGTGAGCCATGGGAAATGGCGCTCGTCGCCCAGCGAAACTCCCGGGATCGATTCGATTGGCGCCAGGGCGGCTTGCCGTGTGATGGCGCGGCGCGCCAGATCGATGGTGAAGCTGCTGATAATAAGGACGGCCGTATTGGCTAACAAAATCGTCCAAGGCAATTGGATCGGAATCCAGGTTTGCGTATAACCGGTCAGGCCGGCATCCAGCGTCTGAAAACTGCGGACGATGTAGACCGCAGTGAAAGATATGAAGAGCATGACGATCGGCGTCATGGCGACGGCTAGACCCAGACGAGCGCGGCGCAGACGCTCACCATAATTTGGGATGAGGTCGGGAGAGTTGTCATCGCCGTCGCGTCCGCGTCCGTCGTCGCCTCCGCCGGGTGGGAGGAATGTGCCATTGTGACCGGTGATGCGCGTGGAGGCGGGCATGATTCGAGGCGTCCCTATGGTTAGGATGATCTCATTGGGTGCGAGGCTGCGCAAATCATTGTGCTAATAGCATTGGATGGTTTGTTCGTGCGACCGTCGGGTAGATTGCAACCGGTGCTGGCTCACATCTAAACTGGTGGAAGCGGGACAGCTAGGCGAGAGTGGCGGAATTGGCAGACGCACCAGACTTAGGATCTGGCGGGTAAAACCGTGGGGGTTCGAGTCCCCCCTTTCGCACCAATAATTTAGGGCCGATCTTGAATCGGCCCTTTTCCTTGTGTGGCCGCTCCTGGGCCCATCGGGTTGCTGAGCCGCTTCTCTCGCGTCGTCGGGGGTGCTGGAAGCCTAGTTTGTACTTGACCCTTCTTACCTTCCAGCTATACTCGTGGGCTTAGTTGAGGTTCCCGATTCTGGCTTGAGGGGGCGCGGAATTCGGAGGAGGCCAAATTCGTGTCTCCCGAAGAGGCTGCTCACTCGTCCCCTTTGAGTTTGTCACCCCTCCCCGCAACGAATCTCGTCTGCAGAAAGCTGCGTTTAACGTTCACCGGTCGGGGAGGCAACGCTATGTTCCGCTCAGGTAAGTGGGTGATGGTTGCGCTTGCTGTCTGGATGCTGACAGCTCACGATGCGAAGGCAGCCGTTGGATTTCAGCCAGTTTCGTCCGACGAGCTGAGAATGACCAGCGAGCCGCAGGCACCCGGAGCGCCGGCGATTATTTTGTACCGGCAGGTGGACCGGGACGACAACGGACGCACTTCCCACGAAGACGATTACTTTCGGATTAAGATCCTGACCGAAGAGGGCCGAAAGTATGCCAACGTCGAGATTGCATTCGTCAAAAAAAACGAGGACGTCAGGAATATCAGGGCTCGAACGATCAGACCCGATGGCTCGATTGCGGACTATGGAGGACAAGTCTTCGAAAAGGAACTGGTCAAGGCGAAAGGAGTGAAGGTTCTGGCGAAGACCTTTACATTGCCGGATGCGCAGGTTGGAAGCATTATCGAATATTCGTACACGCTGGATCTGGCCGAATATATGCTCTTCGAGTCAAACTGGATCCTGAGCGACGATCTTTTTACAAAGAAAGCGCAGTTCTCACTAAAGCCATACCGCGGCTACTCGGGCGTCCCGCTGTCGCTGCATTGGAGTTGGCAGGGTCTGCCGCCCGGCGCCGAACCGAAAGAGGATCGCGACCACATCATACGGATGGAAGCGAACAACATACCGGCATTCCAGCTTGAAGACTATATGCCTCCACCCAACGAATTGAAGTCGAGGGTGGATTTCATCTACGACTCGATTTCGGCGAAAGACCAGAACACATATTGGAAGCAGGTTGGACAGCAGTGGAACGGATATCTGGAAAGCTTCGTCGGAAAGAAAAAGGAGATGGAGCAGGCAGTTGCGCAGATCGTTTCGCCAAATGATTCGCCGGAAGTGAAACTGCGCAAGATCTATGATCGCGTCCAACATCTCCGCAACACGTCCTACGAAATAGAGAAGACTGAGCAGGAGCAAAAGCGTGACAAGGAGAAGTGGGATGAAAATGTAGCGGATGTCTGGAAGCGAGGCTATGGCACCAGCATCCAGTTGACCTGGCTGTTCCTTGGTCTGGCGCGAGCTGCGGGATTCGACGCGTCTGGATGCTGGGTTTCGGATCGACGGGATTATTTTTTCAATCCGGTCACGATGCAAAGCAGGAAACTCAACACCAACGTTGTGCTTGTCAAATTGAACGGGAAGGACCTCTTTCTCGATCCCGGTGCTGCCTTCACGCCGTTTGGTCTGCTGACCTGGTCGGAGACGGGCGTGAGGGGATTACGCCTGGATAAGGACGGCGGAAGCTGGATCACAACTACGCGACCGCAACCCGCGGAGTCGCGGATCGAGCGGGTGGGAAAACTGAATCTCTCTGAGACGGGTGATCTTGAAGGCAAGCTGACCGTCACCTTCATTGGGTTGGAAGCGATGTATTGGCGAGTCGGGGAGCGAAATGCAGATGCAGTGGCCCGCAAGAAGCTCCTGGAGAAGTCGGTCACCGAGCAAATTCCAATGGCTGCGGAAGCGGAGCTAACCAACAAGCCAGACTGGGCTAGTTCAGAAACGCCGCTGGTAGCGGAATTTGCGTTGAAGATTCCAGGTTGGGCGTCGAATGCCGGCAAACACGTAATTCTTCCTGCCGCGATCTTTAGCGCCGGTCAAAAAGGTGTTTTCGAACATGCCAACCGGGTGCACCCTGTCTATTTTGAATATCCCTATCAAGATATAGACGATGTGTCCGTCGTGCTCCCGCCAGGATGGCAGATCAGCAGCCTGCCGAGCGCGCAAGACGAAGATGAAAAACTAGTTGCATACAACCTGAACTTCGAACAACTCCCTGGAACGGTTCGGCAGCAGAGGAAATTGACTTTCGATGTCTTGCTGTTGGACCAGAAGTACTATGGCGCGTTACGCAATTTCTTTCAGACCATCAGGACGGGCGACGGAGAGCAAATTGTCTTGCAACCGGGGGAAGTTCATGCGAGCAATTAACTGGCGGGCGCTGCTATTTTCGCTTTGGACGGCGGTGTGGGCGGTGACGGCTGTGCCGCGAGCTGCGGCTGGGGACGCTCCGCAGTGGATGCACGCTTTGGCTGGCGTCCAGCTGCCTTCTTTTGACGAGAAAACCGATGCGGTGCTGTTGTATTCCGAGACGAACGTGACCGTTTTGTCGACCGATAAAATCAAGAAACATGTCCGCGAAGCCTACAAGATTCTGCGGCCTGAAGGACGAGATCACGGCAAGGTTTATGTCTACTTCAACAAGAGCCGAAAGATTACCACTCTGCATGCCTGGTGCATACCATCACAAGGCAAGGACTATGAGGTGAAGGAAAAGGATGCCATCGATGTTGCAGCGCCCATTGAAGGGGGTTATTTGGTCGAGGACACAAAGTACCGAGTTCTGAGCATTCCAGCCCCCGAAGTAGGAAATATTGTGGGCTATGAATATGAAGTCGAGGAACAACCCTTTTGGTTGCAGGACATCTGGCGCTTTCAGGAAGCGAGTCCGGTGCGAGAGAGTCATTTTTCGCTGCAGCTTCCTCCGGGCTGGGAGTACAAGGCATCGTGGCTCTTCTATCCGCAGGTGAAGCCTATCGAAGGAGGAAATCTATCGCAATGGGTGGTCAGCGATGTAAAAGGGATGAGGTATGAGCCGGAAATGCCAGCGTGGAAAGGTGTTGCAGGCCAGATGATCGTGTCATTTTTCCCCGCTGGCGGAGGCTCGCAGAAGAATGAGTTTGCCAGCTGGCAAAGTATGGGTAGTTGGCTGGGAAATCTGTATAGCGGACAGATGGAAGCGTCCGAGAAGATCAAACAAGAGGTCAACAATTTAACGGCTGGTAAGGCCGCGCTGCTTCAGAAGATGCAGTCCATCGCAGCGTTCGTGCAGCACGACATTCGCTATGTCGCGATCGAATTGGGGATCGGCGGCTGGCAACCCCATTCTGCTCCGGATGTTTTTTCGCACAAGTATGGAGATTGCAAGGATAAGGCGACACTCATGCGCACCATGCTGCGTCAGATTGGCGTGGATTCCTATCAGGTATCGATCAATACCGAAAGGGGCGCAATTACGCGTGATACGCCGGCGCACAACGGGTTCAACCATATGATCCTTGCGATCAAGCTTCCGGATGAGGTGACGGATAAGTCGCTGATCGCCGTGATGCAGCATCCGAAGCTGGGGAGAATTCTATTCTTCGACCCGACCAATGACGTCACGCCCTTCGGCGAAATTGGGGGCTACTTGCAGGCGAATTATGGTTTATTGGTGACGGCGGACGGAGGCGAATTGGTGGAGTTGCCGCAACAGCCGTCGGCGATGAACAGTATCCGGCGCACAGGCACACTGACTCTCGACGCTCGCGGAAATTTGAAAGGCGATGTCGAGGAGTTTCGGCTGGGAGACCGAGCTTCGTCGGAACGATCGCAATTGCGGGCGACAACTACGACCACCGACCGAATCAAGCCGATCGAAAACGTGCTGGCAGGATCGCTCTCGAATTTCCATATTGTGAAAGCCAGCGTCGTCAACTCCGATCTGACGGACCTGCCCTTCGGATTCCGATACAGTTTTCAGTCCGACAACTACGCCAGACCTGCAGGCAATCTACTGCTGGTGCGGCCGCGCGTGTTGGGAACGAAGGCATTGGCGGTGTTAGAGACGAAGGAGCCGCGAAAATATCCGTTCGAATTTGACGGTCCGTTCCGCGACACTGACACCTTCGATATCACGTTACCGCCGGGCTACGAAGTGGACGAGTTGCCGCCTCCGACCGACGTTGAATATAGTTTCGGCACCTATCACAGCAAGACCGAGGCGAGCGGGCAGATGTTGCATTACACGCGGAGCGTGGAAATCAAGGAACTCAGCGTCCCATTAAATAAGATGGATGACCTGAAGAAGTTTTATCGCATTATTGCTTCTGACGAACGGAATACGGCGATTCTGAAAAGTGTTGGGACCGGTAAGTAGGCGCCTGCTTTGCTTGCGAGCCGAAAGTTTGTATGCTAGAAAATAGATAGCTAGCGCAGAGACGGGATGCAAACGCCTACAAATCGCACATATCAGCGACATGGGAGTTGGTGTGCGCTGGTGGTTTTGCTGGCCGTATGTTCCCTCACTATCAATGTAACTACGCGCTATTGCTCCACAGAGAGTGCGTTGGCATCCGCCAGCGGCTTGCACAAGTATTCTTCGCCGGAAGCTAGCCGGCAACGACTGACAAAAGACGCTGCCACCTGGATTCCGCCTGTGGTGCGTGCGTTGGTTTTACCAGCATCCTCATTTTCTCTACAGGTTGCGCCGGCGTCACCTCCGCTACCGGCTCTTCTCCTCGAAATAAGTCTGCATAATCGTCCTCCGCCATCCTCTGCATTTTTAGCTTAAGTCGGTTTGCGTCGTGCCGTAATTAGATTGCAATTACGGATTCTCTTTGGGCGCGTTTTAGCGAACAAATGTCCCACAAACGACGAAATTGGCGGAAACCCGCGGCAATGGTCGAATCATCCAACGATGCTGTAAAGCATCGGGGAATAATCTCACTCGAAGTTGGCCTGTACTTTTAAGGGGACGAAAAAGAGGTTCGTCTGACAGCGGTATCGGACTGCCAGAGGGAAACACTTGATGGAAACCATGAATCAAGTTGCCAGTTGCTCCGGCCCGGCCTCGAAACTTGTGAGCAGGAGGAGGATTTCTTTTCCGCTCGCGGCACTTATGGCGGGAGCGGTAATCAGTCTGTGTTCGTGCTCGGGCGGCGGAGGCAAGCGTTCTGAGGCGGGCGCAACCGTGACCGTCGGCGTCACGAAAGTCCTCAAGAAATCTCTCGGTCGGCAAATTACTCTTTCTTCTGAGTTGGTGCCCTTTCAGGAAATCGATGTCTATGCCAAGGAATCCGGCTACGTGAAGAAATTGTCGGTGGATTATGGGACCCACGTGAACGCGGGCCAGGTGATGGCCATCCTTGAAATTCCAGAGTTAGAGGCGCAACTGCAAGAGGACCAGGCAGAGATCAAGAACGCCGGCAATCAGGTAACCAAGGCGCAGCACGAACTGGAGCGCTACCAGGCCCAGTACAAGGCGCTGCATCTCGAGTACACGCGCTTGAACGAGGTTTTCCAGAACCAGCCGGGAATTGTGGCGCAGCAGGAAGTGGATGACGCCCAAGGAAAAGACGTGGCGGCATCGTCGCAGGTTGATGCTGGCCAGTCGGGACTGGAAAGCGCGGAGAGTCAGCTTTCGGCTGCAAAAGCAAAACTTGCGCGTGACCAGAGTCTGTTTGACTATTCGCGGATTACGGCTCCGTTTGCCGGCGTGATCACGGAACGATACGCGAACCTCGGAACGCTGATGCAGGCCGGAACCGGTTCGAGCACGCAAGCGATGCCACTCGTCCGACTATCGCAGGATGACTTGTTTCGTCTGGTCATTCCTGTGCCGGAATCCTACGTCCGTTACATTCGCATCGGAGATCCGGTGAAGGTTCGCGTTTCGTCACTGAATCGGACGTTTCCTGGGAAGGTGGCGCGGTTCTCGGTGGACGTGCGGGCGGATACGCGCACGATGCACACCGAGGTTGACGTGGCGAATCCACAGCGGGTTTTATTGCCCGGACTCTATGCCGACGCGGAACTGGAGCTCGATCAGAAAGACGATGTTCCTACGGTGCCGGTGCAGGTGTTGAGTCACCAAGGCGACAAGACAACAGTTCTTGTGGTGAATGCTGGCGGGCTGATTGAGGAACGCCAAGTAGAAATCGGACTGCAAACCAGCAGCGATGCTGAAGTGCTTTCCGGATTAAGCGAAGGAGAGCAGGTGGTGGTGAGCGATCGCAGTGAACTGAAGCCGGGACAAAAAGTTCATCCGCAACTGGTCGCGGTGCTCGGCTACCACGATAGCGATACGCAGTAGAGGAAGGCTATGCCGGGATTTTCAATTCGGAATCCGTATTTCATCATTGTGCTCTGCCTGGTATTGCTGGTGATTGGCGTAACCAGCCTGGCGCGCATGCCGGTCGACTTATTCCCGCCGATCAATCTACCCGAAGTCGTGGTCGCTACTTTTTACACGGGGATGCCGCCCGAAGACATCGAAACCGACATTACGGATCCGCTGGAACGTTTTTTTACGCTGGCGTCTGGCGTCGATCACATGGAGTCGCGATCGCTTCTGGGAGTAAGCATCATCAAGGTGTATTTCCAGCCGGGCACGAGCGCCGATGCCGATGTGACCGGAATATCTAACCTGGCTCTCGCCGATCTGAAGCGTTTGCCGCCGGGAACGCTGCCTCCCGTGGTGCTGAAGTTTGACGCCTCGAGCTTGCCGGTGGCGCTGGTCACGGTCAAGGGAGAGGGTCTCAGCGAAACGCAGCTGCACGACTACGCGCAATTCCAAATCCGCAATCAGCTTGCGGTTGTGCCGGGGGCTGAAATTCCGGGCGTATTTGGCGGAATTTACCGCCAGATCATGGTGTACGTCGATCCTTATGAATTGTCGTCGCGGCAACTGAGCCCGATGGATGTGGTGAATGCGGTCAACGACTCCAACCTCATTCTGCCTGCGGGCGACGTGAAGATGGGGCCCTACGATTATTTTGTGTACTCGAACAGCCTCGTCGACAACATGGATCAGCTGGGCAAAGTTCCCCTGAAGGTCAAAGGGCATTCATGGGTCACGGTGAACGATGTCGGCAAAGCCGAGGACGCTCATGGCATCCAAACTAATATCGTCCGCATCGATGGACAGAAATCCGCTTACATTCCCATCATGAAGCAGGGCGGCGACACTAACACCATTGCTGTGGTGGATGGCGTTCGCCAGCTCATCAAGCACCTCTACGATATTCCGAGGCAGATGGTCACCGGAGTTGTGTTTGACCAGTCTGTTTATGTGAAAGACGCGATTGATACGGTGCTGCATGAAGGATTCCTAGGTCTGATTCTGACCAGCCTGATGATCCTGCTCTTTCTCGGCAGCTTTCGTGCCACATCGGCCGTGCTGCTTTCGATTCCGTTGTCGGCATTGGCCGCATTTGTCGTGCTCGCACTGATGGGCGGCACGATCAATACCATGATCCTCGGCGGGATGGCGCTGGCCTTCTCACGCGTGATCGACAATTCCGTGATCTCAATTGAGAACATCTACCGGCATCTGGAGTTGGGCGCTGTCCCCATGGTTGCCGCTGAGGTTGGAGGCTCGGAGGTCAGCCTGGCGGTACTGGCGGCCACTCTGGTAGATGTAGTCGATTTTTTCCCCGTAGTGTTTCTGTATGGCGTAGCCAAGTTTCTGTTCTCAGCTTTGGCCCTGGCGTTCTGCCTTTCTCTGCTGGCGTCTTTTGTCGTGGCCATGACGGTGATTCCGCTGTTCTGCTCGCGCTTTCTCAAAGCCGTCACTCCCGAGGCTGCGCATAAGACCAATGAGAATCAGGACTATGAGGTTGAGCCGACAGCAGCGCCCACTCCTTCGCGGATGGATCGCTTCAATGCGCACTTCAATCGCGTGTTCAACAAAGGCCTGGATTTTTACGAGGTCTGGGTCAGGCGCGCTCTGCAACGCCCGGGGCTTACGGTTCTGGCTTTGAGCGGTGTGTTCGTGGCCAGCCTGGCGATCTATCCGCTGATGGGGTTGGCATTTTTCCCGAAAACCGACGCAGGCCAGTTCACCATCAACCTCAAAGTTCCGACTGGTACGCGCATCGAAGTGACCGATCAATACGTCGCAAAGGTGGAAGACCTGATCCGAAACACGGTCGATGGTAGAGATTTGAAAAGGATCGTGTCGAACATTGGCGTGGTTCCGGATTTCTCGGCGCTCTACACCACCAATTCTGGTCCTTATACGGCGACCGTGCAGGTGCAACTCAACGAGGGTCACAAGTTGAGCAGCTTCGACTACATGGATCGCGTTCAGAAAAGAATGGCTGGCCAATTTCCAGATATTCGCACATTTTTTTCCAGCGGCTCCATGGTAGATGCGATTTTGAACATGGGCATGCCCGCGCCGATTGATGTGCAGGTGAGTAGTCCCGATCTGAACGAGATCAATGGAATCGCGCAGAACCTGGCGGCGCAGATTCGGCAGGTGCACGGTGTTGGCCAGGTCTATCTTCCGCAAGATATGAACTACCCGGCGCTGCGCCTGGATGTAGACCGCGTGCACGCGGGTGAGTTGGGACTGACGCAGAAAAATGTGGTGGATAACGTCATCACTGCCCTCAATTCGGATTACATGATCGCTCCCAATTACTGGGTCGATCGCAAAAGCGGCAACGATTATTACCTGACGGTACAGTTCTTCGAGAAAGGGAAGGCCGCGATCCACAATATGGCAGACCTGGGGCAGATTCCGCTGCGCGATCCTGGCGAGGAACCCGGAATGAATTGCGGTCCGGCTGGGTCTCCGGCTCCTGGCAGCGGTGGTCAACCGGCTTGGGCATGCGGCGGCGGACAGGCGAGGCCGACTACTGTCCTTAATAATGTCGTAAACGTGAAACAGGTGCAGACGCCTACTGAAGTCGATCATTACCAGATTCAGCGTGCGATCGACATTTATGTGACTCCTTCCGGAGAAGACCTGGGACGGGTCACGAGCTCGATTCGCAACATTCTTGCCAAGTCGAATTTTCCCGGCAACGTGCGTGTGAATCTGCGTGGCATGGTGCAGGGCATGGAAGCATCATTCAAGAGTTTTGCCTTTGGATTCCTGATTTCCTTCCTGCTGTTGTTTCTGATTTTGACCGCGCAATTCAAATCGTTTGTCGATCCTTTCCTGATCATGCTCGCGATTCCCATGGGATTTGTCGGCGTATTGATCATCCTGCCTCTTACGGGAAGCACCTTGAACGTAATGTCGCTGATGGGAGTATTGATGCTGGTCGGCATTGCTGACTCGAACAGCATTCTGATCGTCGATTTTGCTCACAATCTGGAAAAGCAAGGCCTTGCGCCGGAGGATGCCGTAATTACCGCGTGTCGAGTTCGCCTGCGGCCGATTTTGATGACTTCGCTCGCGACCATTATCGGGATGATCCCAATGGCCCTGAAAATGGGGACGGGCGCAGAACAATATGCTCCGATGGCAAAGGCCATCATCGGAGGCTTGACTTCTTCGGTGCTGCTCACCATTTTTATTGTGCCTGCTGCGTATTTGTTGGTGTACGGCCGGCGCAAGAACTCCGCAGAGGTTTCGTCAATGGAGCCGGCGCAATGAAAAAAGGTCTGATTCTGCTGCTCTCCGCCGCCGGGCTTCTGGCGCCTGGGATCAGCCTGGCGCAGACGCCCGCGACAGTCTTGAGCGAGCCGGTGCCATCAGCGCCAGCGCCGCAAAATGCTAGCACGCCGGGCAACGCAAATCTGCCATCGCCCGCTGCGTCATCTTCCGTGCAGTCGTCTTCTGCGCAGTCGTCGTCGCGCGATGAGACAAGTCCCGGAGCTCCGACGCCGCTGAGCTTGAAGGATGCCGAAGTTCTCGCCCTCAAGAACAACCCGCAAATTTCCGTTGCGCGCTTGCTGGCGCTTGCTTCTCACCAAGTCACTCGAGAGGCGCGATCGAACCTCTGGCCAACGGCAGTCGGAAATATCACCGGGGTTGATGCCGAAGCGGGCAGCCGCATCACTGCGGGAATGATCAATAACCCAAGTGTCTACGAGCGCGCGGCCGCCGGCTTGATGGTCACACAACTGATCACGGATTTTGGCCGCACCACGAACCTGATCTCAAGCGCGAATTACGCGGAGAAGGCGGAGAACCAAAATGCCGCCGCTACAAAGCAGCAAATCCTGCTCGCCGTTAATCAGGCGTTTTTCAATGCACTGCAAGCGCAGGCGGTGCTGACGGTTGCCGAGCAAACGGTGAAGGAACGGCAGACGGTCGCCGACCAGATCGGGGCATTGTACAAAAGCAAGTTGAAATCCGAGCTGGATTTCAGTTTCGCTAACGTAAACCTTGCGCAGGCGCAGCTTTTGTTGCTGGATGCTGAAAACAACCAGAATGCCGTTCTGGCCACGCTTTCGATGGTGCTCGGGTTTCCGACGCAACAGAATTTTCAACCGGTCGAAGAGCCTGGCGCGACCGCGCCACCGGTGGGCAATGTAGACGATTTGACTGCGCTGGCCTTCACGATGCGGCCGGAAATATTGTCGCTCCAGTTTCAGTACGAGTCGGCGAAGAAGTTCCAGACCGCGGAGCGGGACCTGCTGCTGCCCAGTCTTCAAGCCATGGGAGGAGCGGGGGTTACACCGGTCGGCAATTCGGTGGTTGCCCCGAACGCGAATGCCTTTAACAATACCTATGGCGTAGTCGGCGCGAACCTGGAGATTCCACTCTTCAACGGTTTTCTGTTCAGCGCGCGGGCCAAGGAGGCAAGCCTGAAGGCGCAAGCCACCGATGAACGCTTGCGCGATATGCGGGATCTGATTTCACGCGATGTCCGCTTAAGCTGGTTGAATGCGAACACCGCGTATCAACGCCTCGCGGTCACGCAGCAATTATTGGATCAGGCGAAGCTTGGGCTTAGCCTGGCCCAGTCCCGCTACAATCTTGGACTTGCTTCGATTGTTGAACTGAGTCAGGCACAGCTTCAGGAAACGCAGGCCGAGATCACCAACGTGGGAGCCGGCTACGACTACCGACTCGCCCTGGCCGTTCTGCAATACCAGACGAAAGGCATCTAGCGTCAAACAAGACTCGTTGCGTGCCAATCAAGCCTTCGGTTCTTGTCGGGAAAATAAATCATGCCGTCTGTGCGAATGGATAAGTGGTTGTGGGCGGCCAGATTTTTCAAGACACGAACGTTGGCCGCGAAAGCGTGTGAACTCGGGCGGGTCCAATCTAACGGCCAGCCCGCCAAAGCCGCGCGCGAGGTGCGAATTGCAGACATGTTGCGCGTGAGCAACGAGGGCGGAGAGTTTCAATTAGAGGTCCTGCTTTTGAGCGAAGTGCGAGGCCCCGCTTCGGTGGCGCAAACGCTCTATCGCGAAACCGAGGCCAGCCGTGAGTTACGCCAGAAAGTGGCGGCCGAGCGCAAGGCGATGAAACAGTTCGAAGAATTGCCTGCAGGCAGACCATCCAAGCGCGATCGCAGGAGAATCATTCAATTCCGCGGCAGGTCATGACGGGCGGAGATGAGCAGGCAGGGAAGTGGACCGTGCATTTTGGCGAGCGTTGCTGCCACAAGCGGAGAATCCTCTGTTACAATTTAATTCGCCGAGCAGGGACAGCTGCTCAAGCCGCGGTCTCGCTGACAGAGAAACAAGAAAAAGTCCGAGAGCGGGGAAGTGTTGTAAACCTAAGGGTTTCCGCAACCCGATTGGCAACAAGCTGGGGACGTAGTTCAGTTGGTTAGAACGCTGCCCTGTCACGGCAGAGGCCGCGGGTTCGAGTCCCGTCGTCCCCGCCAATTCTTTCAAGCACTTGCAAGGAATTGGCAATTTCGGTCATGGTCCAATTTGGTCCAGTTAGGCAAGTGCCTCTCCCTTGTTGAGTACCATGCGAACAAGTTTGCTTTGTGCCAGCCGCTTGTTCGGCATTCCCGCCTGAGCGTAAAGGTCCAGCGTAATGCGACTGTTCGCATGACGCAGGAGCTCCTGTACGACCTTCACTTCCTCGTTGTTCTGAGTCAGCAAAGTTGTGTACGTGTGCCGGAAGGTGTGGAATCCCACCCGCTTCTGGATCTTCGCTGCCTTCACTGCCGGTCGACCGTATCGTCGCCAGAGAGTTTCTGGCCAGAGTGGTTGCCTGCCTTTCATCGTCGGCGAGGCAAACACCCAGTCTGTTTCGCGATTGTACGGACCAACCAGCCTCAGCTTCAGCAGAGACTCGGCCAAAGCAGCGTCGAGCGGTACGTCCTTTGCGGAAGCTTCCGTCTTGGGAGCGCCCTGAACCATCATTACGACTGAACGGCGAACATGGATTACGAGGTTCTCGAAGTCCACGTCCTCCCACTGGAGGCCGATCAGTTCTCCACGTCGCAAACCGGTGAAAGCGTCCAGTTCTGCCGCCGTTCGAAGAGGTTCTGGCAGTTCCTTGAGGAGTGCCATGATCTCGTCTGGCGTCAGGACGTCTGGCGTCCTCATACGCTTCGCACTTTGACGCACGCTCCGGATCGGGTTTCGTTCTGTCCACTCCCACCGGATCGCATGAGAAAACAAGGCGCTCATCAGATTTCTGATTTTGGCCCTGCTCCCACGTGCCAGCGGCATCGTCTTCAACCACGCTTCGACATCCACCGCTTTCACTTCGGAAAGACGGTAAGACCGCCAGCGTGGAAGAACCCACTTTTTCAGGTAAATGTCGTAGGCATACTGCGTGGAATAAGACTTGTGATGCTCGTCTGAGCTTCCAGTGGCCGGTTTCTGCTTGGAAAAAATGTCCGGCAGTTCGTGCTCCTGGTAGTGCTTGACGAGGGTCTCGACGCTCACGTTCTTGAGCAGCTGTTGCGGGGTTTGTCGGTTGATTGTCAGACGGATGGCATCGACAGCGGACTGCGCCGACGATGCCGTTGGGAACTCCTCCAGAGTCCCGACGACGATATTCTTTCGACAGACTGAACCGTCGATCTGAACTTCTCTCCATCGGAACTCCCAAACTTTTCCTTTCCTGCGATCCGCCAGTTTCAGGCTACCGTGCTGATGACTCGTGCGCCTCATCAATCCTCCTTCGTGTGAGGCGACACGGATGGCTGCCTCAGCTTAGCGCAACTGGAGTGGCGGGTCGACGGTGAATATCTTTGGAAGACGGCGGCCTAGCCGGCCTTCTTCGTTCTCAGCCAAACCTCCAGATCAGAGGCGCGGAACCGCCATAGTTTGCCGACCTGGATTCCATGAATCTGTCGATTCCGAGCCATGCGCTGCAGCGTTTTCGGATGAATGCGGAGCAACTCTGCTGCTTCATCGCTGTCGAGGAGTGGCTCGAAGACGAATTCAGGCATTGGGCGGGATTGGCTGGGAGAGGGAGCAAACCTCGATGGCTGGGAAGCGGACATGATGAGCTCCTGAGTCACGACTGTTTACCAATCTGAGTCTCCCATGTCGTCCCTGTCCAATGATTCCTCGGCAAGACGTTATTCCCAAGAGGCATAAGAGCGAATTGACCGGCTGGAAGAGCGGTGCTCTCCCTGCACTGTCAGGCAGATCTATCCTCGCCGCTCCCAGGTGTTACGAAACACATTCGCCTACGTAGAAAGGCAATCTCGCTATTTTCGATTGCCATAGATTGTGAAAATAGCGCGGAACGCTAGTTTCGGCCGTAAATCGGAGTGTTTCCTGGGGGAGTCGCTCGCATGTCTGAAGTTGCTGGGAGACGTGCGGCTCGATAAGACCCTAGGCCATGCAAAGTGATGCATACATCACATTATTATTGCTTTATGTTAAAAAGTGATGTATAACTCACATCATGCAAACGCTGGCAGAACTGGGCGAAGCGGTCTCAACCAGACGAAAGGCTCTCGGGCTGAACCAGAACGAGGTCGCTCTGCGCTCCGGAATCACAAGAGAATCCCTTCTGCGCTTTGAACGGGGCCAGGTATCAGAGTTCGGCTCCCGGAAGCTACTGGCAGTGCTCGCGGTACTCGGCCTTGAAATGACTTTCACCGAAGTTGGAGCCTCGGGCACTCTCGATGAACTGCGGCGCGAACGGGGTGGTGCTTGAAGCTCAACGTCCATGTCCTCGGTCGCCATGTTGGCGTTCTCGAACAGGTCGGCGACTTCAAGAGCGTGATGACCTACGTTCCAGAAGTGGCGCCCGAGCATCTCGTTTCCTTGACGATGCCCGTCCGTACCGAATCATACCCCTGGGATGACCAACTTCATCCCATCTTCCAGATGAACCTTCCTGAGGGCTACCTCCTTCAGGTCCTTCAGGAAGAGTTCGGACCCCACATCGGTGCGAGTCCGGTCGCGCTCCTCTCCGTTATCGGTCGAAACATGGTGGGAAGACTACAAGTCGCTCCACCCGGGGCGGCATTGGGCGAGCCGGCAAAACCGATCGAAGTTGCCGAATTGCTGAAAGGGGACAACTCGGAGCAGGCATTTTCGCAGTTGGTTCGAGAACATGCGAAGAGCGGCGTTTCAGGCGTCCTGCCCAAGTTCCTGGACACCGAACAAAAGAAGGCAAGCGGACTGGGACCGCACAAGAAAGCCTCGTTGCTGACCCACGAGCACATTATTAAAGGCTCATCCACCAAGCTTCCGTTCGCGACAGCCAACGAACACTTGTGCATGCAGGTCGCAGCGAGGGTTGTCGAAAGTGCGAACACCCAACTATCCGAGGATGGCAATGTTCTGGTGGTGCGAAGGTTCGACGTCGATGAGAACGGAAAACCATTCCGGGCCCTGGAAGATTTCTGTGCCCTGCTTGGCCTTCGGCCGTCCGCGAAGTACGAAACCACATGGGAACGAATTGCCAAGGCTGTTCGAACCTATGTGCCGGGCGGAGAGCAACGTGACACCTTCCAGAAACTGACCACAATCCTGCTGTTGACCTACGCGCTAAGAAATGCGGACTGCCATTCGAAGAATCTGGCATTGCTATACACATCACGAACCGATGCACGCCTCGCACCTGCATACGATTTCTTCACGACTTCGGTTTACGAAGGGTACCAGAACAATCCCCCGGGAATAAGCTTCATGGGGAGGAAGACATGGCTGCCCGGAAAGACTCTGGGTACATTTATTACTTCGACCTTTGGCATTTCTCAACGCGAGCAGAAGCAGATCCTGGAACGCATCAGTGATGCGGTCGCCGACACTGCTCCCGCTGTTCGGGAATTGATGAACGGCCTGGCGGGTTTCAGGGACACCGGAAAACGGATGCTGGCGGCATGGAGCGAGGGAGTGACTGTTCTCCGTGATCGCCGAATGTATGCTCTGAGCCCGTGGAAGTCGTCCGCAGCTTTCGAGGGAATCTCCGATCCGCCAAAACTGAAGAACTCACGAAATGTCATCGGGCGATCGGAGTTACTCGCTCACCGCGCCAAACCGAAGTGACGGAGGGGAACGCAGATCCGAAGCCGCCCTCGTTGTTGTCGCCATCCTCGCACTTTGTCGGGGTTCCAGTTATCGGTTGTGGCTGATACTAATTCCTCTCATTTTGCCCAGTAATTCCTGCCAGGAATAGCTGTCCACCGAACCTTCATTGGACAGCGCGATCGAGTGGGGCTAGCTTTGCGCCAAGAGCAGTCGACTTTGAGCTGCTGCCGGAGGTGCATATGCGACGTTGGTCCGAAGGCTATCTGCTCCGCCAAACACAGCTGTTTCTTCGGTCGAAGTGGGCGCTAATCGCGGCCCTTTGCGCTGTAATCCTTGCGACGCCCGTGACAGCTCTGGCACAAGGCTCACCGTTCGATACCGGCTTCAACGCCATCCAAAGTCTTTTCACTGGGACGATCGCGAAGGTAGCGAGTCTGGTTGCAATCGTGATTGGCGGTTACGGTTTTGCACACGGCGAGCCCGGTGCAAAAAAGGCGCTGGCCGGGGTCGCCGCCGGAACGGGCATCGCGGTCCTCGCAGTGAATGTCCTGAGTTGGCTCTGGGGCGTATAGCGTGCCCTTCTCGGCCACCGTCAACCCGCAAGAACGAGGAAATTATGCCCGATAGAGCACTGCAGAAACGCCGCACAAATCGAGTCTTCAAAAGCCTGCAGAAGCCGCTCACCTACCTGGGCGTGGAACGCACCCTATTCTATTTCGTCTGTGTCGGCGCAGTCGGAGCGTTCAATCTCTTCAATTCCATCCTTGCGGGTATCGCGGTTTTCATTGGGGGTTTTGCTTTTGGCCATTGGGTCACGACCAGCGATCCGGCGTTTCTTCGCATCCTTGCAAAGTCAGAACGGTACAAGTTTCGCTATGACGCCGCGAAGCAGCAGATTCCGCGCGTGGAGGTAGCGTGATGCTGCGTCTCGACAAAGTAATCAAGCCGTGGAAAGAGAGTGCTGCGCTCAACGACCACGTCAACCTTTACGGCTTCTGGAATGAAACGGCCTTCCTTACCAAAAGCGGCGATCTTGGAATGGTTCTCAGCGTTCCCGGTGTCGACTACGAAAGTCTCGACCACTCGGAACAGGAGTATGCGGTGAAGCGCTTGGAGGCGGCCCTCAAAGCATTTGGCACAGGCTTCCATGTTTACCAGTACCTCTTCAAATCGAATCGCCCCGACATACCGTTCGCAACCTATGATGATCCGATTGTCGAAGCCGCTATTGACCAGCGACGGAAGTTCTTTGAAGCGAAGCGAGACCATCTCTATCAGGTCGAAATCTTCTACTGCATTCTCCTCGAAGGTGCCCGGTCGAAGACAGGCGTGGGCACGGCGCTAGCTCGCCTGTTCCACGATCCAGAGGGCGCGATTGGCGAACTCAAATCGCAATTCACCAACGACAGCATGAAGAAGTTGTTGCGGACGCATATCGAGCGCGATCTTCAACGGCTCGAACAGCACGTGCAGGCGTTCGTCCGGCAACTCGCAGACTTCATGCAAATCGAGGTCTTGAACCAGCAGGGGCAATTCACGTTTTTCCGCCGCTTGCTGAATTATGACGACTGGCGTGTTGCCGGCCGACCACACTCCACGCAGTTCCTCGATTATCAGGTGGTCAACTCCGACATTGAAGCCGAACGGGATCATCTGCGCGTAGGCGATCACATCGTCCGTGTGCTGACGATGAAAGAGGCCATCATCGAAACGAGGCCCCTGGTACTGGATGCGCTGTTGAAGATCCCCGCCAACTTCTATGTGGTCACTGAGTGGGCGCCGCTCCCCGCGGACAAGGCCCGCAAAGAAGTGAACAAGCGCCGACGCCACTTCAATATGTCGAAAACGGGATTTGTCTCCCAAATGGGCAACGATGCCGCGAAGACAAACCCACGTGACGTGCTGGTGGACGAGTCCAAGCAGGCCGACATTGAAAACCTTGGCGATTGCCTCCGTGCCCTGGGTGACGGTCAATCGCTTGGCGACTTCTCGCTCACGATTGTGCTGTATGGCCGGTCACAGACGGAACTCGATCGGCTCGTGGCCGAGTTTACTGGCGTCTTCACCAACGCGGACGGCAATCTGTTTGCAGAAACCTACAACCAGCTGAATGCCTATTTCGCCACCGTGCCCGGCAACTATGCGATGAACCTCCGCCAGCTGTACCTGCTGAACACGAATTACGCCGACCTGTCTTTCCTGTTTACGATCCTTCCAGGCGAAAAGACCAACGCGCACCTCGGCACGGAGTACCTGGCAGTCGTCGAAACAGACAACAGCACGCCCTACTTCCTCAACCTGCACACCCGCGATGTTGCCCATACCCTGATTCTCGGAATGACAGGCAGTGGCAAGAGTTATCTTTGCGTTTTTCTGTTACAGAACGCACAGAAGTACAAGCCGCTGACTTTCATCTTTGATATCGGCGGCAGCTTCCAGTCGCTTACGACGATATTCGAGGGCTCGTATCTCAATGTGGGTCAGGAAGCGCGGGACTTCACCATCAGTCCCTTCTCGCTGCCTCAGACCAAAGAGAACATGCAGTTCCTCTTCAGCTTCTTCCGCGTGCTCATTGAGGGTAACGAGCAGCGGTACCGCCTCGACTTCAAGGAGGAACGCCGACTGTGGGACGCAATCGAGCGCATCTACGTACTGGAGCCGAACCAGCGTACGATCTCAAACTTTGGAAACATCATCGGCGAGTTGAAAGAACGGCTGCACCGCTGGACCCACGGTGGGCAGTACGGCTTCCTGTTCGACAACGCCGAGGACACGCTTTCGTTCAAGAGCTTTCAGACATTTAATTTCCACGGCTGGAACGATGCGCCGGAAGTCTTGGAACCACTGCTGTTTTACGTTTTGCACCGAGCATCGAATGAGATTACCGACCCCAGGAACCTCGGCACCTCCAAGTTCTTCCTGCTCGATGAGGCGTGGCTCTTCATCAAGAACGAGACCATTCGCAATTATGTGGTGCAGGCGCAGAAAACCTGGCGCAAGCATATGGCAGCGATGATCCTGGCCACGCAATCTATCAAAGAACTTGAGGAATCGGGGATGCTGGCCATAGTGGCGGAGAGTTGCCCGACAAAAATCTTCCTCGCCAACCCGGACATGAACCGGGAAGTTTATCGCGAGGCGTTTCACCTGAACGACACCGAACTGGACCTTATCGACGGCCTTGTTCCACCGGGCCAAATGCTCATTCGCAAGGCGCAGACCTCCAAGAAAGTGCATTTGAACGTCGATTCGGTCTCGCACTGGATGGCGACCAACAACGCCCGCGACAACCTCCGGAAGCAGGATTATTTCGACCGCTTCGGTCTCGCGGATGGGCTTCGCCATCTGGCGGAAGATTATCCGTTCCAGCCGCGCGCGCTGGCCGTATCACCCTCGAACACCAACCGATAAGGAGAGCTGTATGCGGCATCTGAAATTCGTCATCCATTGCGCTTTGGTTTTTTCTTCCATCGGTGTTTTCGCCCAGGAATCTGCGCGCACAGTGCAGTATCACTCGCAGGACATCGTTCCGATCCGCGCCAAGCTGAAATATACGACCCTGATCGAACTGCCTACGACCGAGAAGATCATGGAAGCCGCCACAGGTGACAAGGAGTTCTGGATTGTGGACGTGGTTGGGAATTTCTGTTTCGTGCATCCGGCCAAGCAAGGCATCAGCTCCAACTTGAATCTCATTACGGACAAGGGAAACATTTACAGCTTCACTCTACAGGACATTTCTGGGCCCGGCGCCGCTGCACCTGACCTCAAGCTGATCGTCGAACCGGCCGATCGTTCCGCGATTGTGGCCGCGAGCGGCCCTCCGCAGTTCGTGCCCGCCGCCCAACTCGAACAATCGCGGCAGCAGCTTGCTGCTCTGCAGTCGCACGTTGAACAGGCGGTGGATGAATACAAAAGCGCTTATCCAACACGGCTCAAGTTCGATTATGCCTACAAGGCAAACGAAGCCCCCTTCGACGTTCAGTCGATCTATCACGACGACAGGTTCACCTATATCAAGACGAATGCGCCTGAGAAGTTCAGTGTTTATGAGGTGAAAGACGGCAAACCCAACCTCGTAACTTACGATCTCCGCGAAGGAACGTACATCATCCCGAAGATTATGGACAGCGGATATCTTGAGCTTGGCAAAAAGCGGATGGAATTCACGCGCAAGGGATCACCGTCATGACTGAGAACGTCTTCACTCCGCACACAGAGCCGCAGGCCGAACCAACGTTGCGCCGCAACCTGGAACTGCCCAGAGGCGTCTTGCAGAAGAACCTCAAGACCTTCGTTTATCTGGGCGCGGCCTTGCTAGTGATTGTTGCGGCACTCTTCAGTTCCTCTGGAAAAAAGACGCCCGGACAGCAGGCGAGTGTCAAAGGGCAACCCCCGCAACCAGCCTTGCAGGACAACACTGACAGCAACGTGCAGGAGTTGAAGAACCAGCTTCAGACTGAACGGCAGAAAGAACAGCAGGCGACAATGGCCGCCGCTGCGATGGGAGATTCAGCACTCGCGTCTGCGACGCCACAACAGCGGGCTGCAGCCGCCGCCTTCGGTCCAACCGGAGTTGCCGCGCCCTGTATTTCGGGCCAGCCCTGCCCGCAAATGCAGCAGGGCAATACGCAGATCCAACTCACTCCCGTACAACAACAGGCGCAGATGATCGCCGCGAAAGAACGCGAGCGCGCGGATGACTCCCGTTTCGCTTCCAATCTCGTTTACTCGCGCTCCGCCGATGCCCCGCAACAACAGCAGCAGCAAAGCCAGATGATCCCTGCCCAGTATGGCGCTGCCGAACGGCAGGCAAACAGCAGTCTCGTCCCCCCAACAGCCGAAGGAAAACAGGAGGACACGACCGGAGGCTATAAACGCCCACTGGAGGCCAATCTCGATTCAGCCATCGGTCAACCCTATCTCGTTTACGAAGGTTCCGTTCTCGACACGGTTCTCATGAATCGTCTGGACGGCGATGCCGTAGGGCCGGTCAAAGTCCTCGTCTCAAATCCGCTTTATTCCCACGATCATCAACACGTCATCATTCCCGAGGGAACGGTTGTCTTAGGCGAAGCAAAGAAAATTGGGGCGGCGGGCTTCGGGCAACAGCGGCGCATGGCCGTAGTTTTTCACCGGCTGATTATGCCGGATGGTTATTCCGTCGATCTCGATCAATTCCAGGGTCTCGATCAGATCGGAGAGGAGGGACTTAAAGATAAGGTCAACAACCACTACTTTCAGATCTTCGGCACCTCGATCGCTTTGGGTGTGATTGCTGGAGCGAGCCAGATCACCCAGGGTGGCGGCACCATCACAACCAGCGGTTCCCAGGCATTCACGAACGGAGCTGCGGGCAGTGTTTCGCAGTCTGCCACCACGATCCTTGACCGCTTCATCCAGATACCGCCAACCATCACGATTCGCGAGGGCCACCGCGTGAAAGTGTATTTCACGCAGGACTTGCTTCTTCCTGCGTACTCCAACCACACTATTCCACAGACGTTTTGAGGAGGCTTTCCATGCGAATCGTTGCCCTCTCCCTCTTAGTTCTGTGGACTCTCACCCTTGCCGGCTGTCAGAGCAAAGCGGCAAAAGTGAAGAAGTTGCAGGACCGATACAACGCCGAATACCCGGCCTATGGCAAGGAATGTGTCGATCCAGAGACCGCCGGGGCCGCAAGAATGCTGACAGGAGAGAAGCTGACCAAGGAACAAATGACGGATCTCGAAGTCAAGAAAAAGGAACGCGATGCACGCTGCAAGCCGCAGGCGGAACATCTTGCCGAACTCCAGAAAGAGATTCTCGCTGCACAGCAGTAAAGCCGTACCGCTGTAAAGCATCGCGAAACCAACGGCGACGAAGGGACAAGAAAAATGAAGCAACTAATCCTTACCGTGCTCGCCGTTGGCCTTGCGGCGGCGACATTGCAACCGCCCGCGAACGCACAATTCGGTTCTGGCATCGTGTTCGACCCGACACAGTCGGCCCATGCCGTTGTGCAAATCGAACACGAAGAACAATCCATCGCCAATGAAGCCCAGCAAATTGAACAGGGCCAACAAATCTTCACTAATACCGTCAAGATTGCCACGACCGCGCTACAAGCCTACAACGTCGCAAAGCAGCAATACGAACTCACGCATCAGATGATTCTCGCTCCACGGATGCTCTATGCGCGATTTCTGTCACCAACTTCTGACTTGCTCATGCTGCAACAGATCTCGAACACGTATGGCAATTCGATGGGTTGGCTCAACTCCGCAAACAGCGGAAAGGGAGCCGCAGCCTCGTACCAGCAAGTTAGCGTCCCGAACACCAACAACATGATTCCCGGCTACAGCACCGCGAGTATGGCGGGGCAGTTGCAGATTGCTGCACAGGGCGCCACCGTTGACATTACCGACTCGGTAATGACCAACAACCTGCAAGCCCTCGGGACCATCCGCGCCAATCAAACCGCAAGGCAAACAGACCTTGCAAATTTGGAGGCCGCAACGCAAACCCAAGACCCGTCGCAGCAGACCATCATGGCTGAACTGCAGCGCATTAACCAAGCCCTACTCTTGCAACTGCGCACTTTGCAAGATGCAAACCAGATCAATGCCAATCTTGCCCTGCAGCAGATCGTTGCCCAAAAACAGCAGCAGGACGCGATGAAATCAGCATTCCGTGACTCATCGGGGTACGAAAGCTACTACAACGCCAACATAACGACGACCAGCGGTGGCGCGGCGAATCTCCTCACACAAGCGTACTGAGTAAGCCCAAGCAGAAAAAAACTAGAGGGCATGGGACATGGGTACAGGGCTCTTCGAATTGATCGCGCAAGGATGCCAGTCGCTTGCAGCAACCGCCGCGCCCTCCGTTACAGCGATGGGGGCTCACATCGTCCTGGCGTTGGCGACCATCATGTTGGTTTGGTTCGGCGTGCAAGAGGCGCTAGCATCGGCGCACGGCGGGCCAGGGTTCAGCATGGGGAGGTTTCTGAACCTCTTCATGCTGCTCACCTTCGCGTATGTGATGGTGAACTACTACGACAGCTCAATTCCCGGACTAGGCTTTTCTATCAAAAGCTTCATCGACGGCGGAACAGCAAACCTAGTGAACTTGATTGGTGCCGATGGGTCTACCTCGATGTTGAGCGAGATCCACGCTGCATCTTCCAAGACGGGGCCGTCGATGCTGAACAGCATGATGAATCCGTATTACGCGATCGTGTACTTCGTTGTGCAATTCTTGTTGGCCATGCTGGCCGCGATCATCTCTGCCATCCTGGCCTACGGCGCAATTGCGGCAACGATCATCGGATTACTCGGGCCGATCTTTATCCCATTTCTTGTCTTTGACAAGCTCGATTGGCTGTTCTGGGGTTGGCTCAAGGCGTATCTCGGATTCAGTTTTTACAAAGTCGTCGCTGCGGCCACGATGAATGTTCTGTCCCATGTTCTGACCAACTATTACATCCAACTCGGCCAGAGCTTGTCAGACCCTTCGATGATGGTGCAGACGCTGCCGCTTCTCGTTCTGCTTGTATTGGTCAATATTTACATTCTGTTCAAGATTCCGACCATGACTCACAGCTTATTCACTGGCAGCACGGGCGGGCACGGCGGGGGCTTGGGCATGGCGATGATGGCGATACGGGCCGCTATGTAAACGGCAATAGAAAAAGAGGTCACGATGAGCCCAGAAACGACGAATATGCAAACCACAGCGACTCCCGAAATCACCCGAGCGGCAAAACATTACTTGGAGCAATACGGCGATCCATTGGTAATGAATACGTACCTGAAGGTCACCATTCTTGTGCTCGCCGCCGTCTGTATTACCCTCGCGGCACTCACCTTCAAGAGTCAGCAAGCACTCGCCAACATGCACCCAATGATCGTGCGCATCAACGATGTGGGCCACGCGGAAGCGATCGACTATCGCGACTTCCAGTACCGCCCTCAGGAGGCTGAGAACAAGTATTACCTCACCCGCTGGGCCGAACTACATTTCAGCCGCAATCGCTTCACGATCGAACGCGATCAAACGCAGTCGCTCTACTTTCTTAATAGCGACGTGCAACGTGCTGTGATCGACCAGGAGCGCAAAGACAACAGCATTCAGAACTACATAAAGGACAGCACCCTACCGTATGTCGATGTGGAGGTAAAAAACGTCATCCTTGACGACCTGAGACTGTCGCCGTATTCGGCGCGTATTGAGTTTGAAAAGGTGTACACCAATTCCGCGGATCACTCAGAACTCAAGCGGGAGCGATGGACCGCCAGCGTCACCTATGTCTTTCGCGAGAATGTGAAAAACAATGAGCTTGCCGTGAATCCCCTCGGTCTGACTATCGTGCGCTTCCGGGCCGACCAAGCATTCAGCTAGGAATTCATCGACCTGCCCAGAGGCTTATTCATGTCCTTTCATGCTCCTAATCAGGCCGGCTCTTCCGACCTGTTCTCGTGCCCCATAGAGTCGGCGAACAAAAGCCTTTCGACGTGCAACAACGGTGGCGAATTGCATCCTTCTTGCGGGGCACGTTGCCGTTCGAATCGGACTGCAATCGCTGTGAACTTCCGCAGCCAGTGTGCGGATGAGAACTCTGCTCTGGGACGTGTCTGCCGTTGTATATCCCGTCTTTTGCTCGGTCACAGCTTCGGGGTCTTTCCGTCGCCCGGCGGCACTCGGTCTTCTGCTTCGCATTGCGCGCCCCTTCGGGGTCTTGGTTCCTCCCAAAACAAGTTTGAGAACCACGGCAAAGTACGCCCTCAAACTTCTTTCGGGCCCCTCCCGGAAAGCAGACCTTCGGCACTTGGGAGCCGGACCCACTCGCTAAGCTCCGCCCAATGTGACCCGAGCAACAACGGGCGAATTCAACAAACGGAGACACTCTCATGTACCAGAACAAAGTAACCCTCATCGGCTTCCTCGGCAACAACCCAGAAGCTCGCACCAATAACCCGGACTTCAGCGTCACGACTCTCTCGCTGGCAACCAAGTCCTCCTATAAGAAGGATGGCAAGTACATCTCGCACACCGAATGGCACCGTTGCGTTGTCTTCGGCAAGCTCTCAGAGTTCGCCAAGACGCTCACCAAGGGCGCACATATCCAGGTGGAAGGCGAACTGCGCAGCCGGGACTACGAGAGCAAAAAGACGGACACGAAGCAGCGCGTCTGGGAAATTCGGGTCGGTTCGATCCTGAAGCTGGACCGCGCCGAGAAGGCTGCCCCGGAAGATCAGGAGCCCGAGGAATCGGCCCAGCAGGAAACGGCCGCATAAGCCCTTGCTCTTCACCCTCGGAAGCCCGGCTACCAGCCGGGCTTCCATCGCTGTGAGGTTCCCGCTATGAGCTTCGAATTGATCCTTCCATTCCTTCGACCGATTGAGCCGCTGCTGCTCGACGAAAGCATCAGCGAAATCATGGGCAATCCCGATGCCTCATGGTGGTATGAACGCGACGGAATCATCCGCCAGGAAAAGACCATTTCCTTCGACGCGGGCAAACTGCGCACTGGCCTCGAAGTCATCGCCAATCAACTCGGCAAGAAACTAGACGAAGATAACCCGCTCCTGAACGCCCAGCTCCCAGATGGGAGCCGGCTTGCGGCTGTGATCCCTCCTGTCGTGCGCCCGTCGCCCGCCCTGACAATCAGGAAATTCACGAGTCGGCATTACACTGTCGATGACCTTATCGCTCGCGGCACATTGACCCGCCCGCTTGCGGAATTCCTGGGAGACCAAATCCGCGGCGGAAAGACGCTACTTATCAGTGGCGGAACCGGAACCGGAAAAACCACACTGCTCCGGATTCTTGCTGATTTTATTCCCGAACAGGATCGCATCGTCGTCATCGAAGATACCTCGGAGCTTCACATCCAGAAGCCGAACATTCTGGCAGTCGAATGCCAGACCGACACGTTCAAAGCCAACATCTCATTCGACGACCTTTTGAAGTCCGCTCTCCGCTGGAGACCGGACCGGATCATCCTGGGCGAAGTGCGTGGAATCGAGGCCCGGACCCTGCTCGATTCCTTCAACACAGGCCATGCCGGTTCGCTGGCCACCATTCATGCGAACTCAGCCGAAAAGGCCCTCCGGCGCTTCGCCAATCTGGTTATGCGAAACCACGCCCAAACGACTTTCTCCGACACTGAGGCAGAGATCGGAGAAGCGGTTGATTTTGTCGTTCATGTCGAGCGACAGCCAGGACGCCGCGTTCTTCGTGAAGTGCTGGCGCTCCGTGGTTATGACCGCGATGCCAAGCGCTTCCTGTTCGAGCCAGTATTCGAGGTGCAAGATGCGGCGGGCTAGCCACGTCACCGACCCGGAGATTGCCCGGTTTCACTACGTACTGATAAGGAGGAATTGTGCCACTACTTGAGATCAACCAAATTCGTCACATCTGTGCTTCCGTTCGGCTGGATGAGGTCACCGCCGCACAGGTCGATCAATATGCCGCCTTTATCCACGCATCCGCCGACGATGTTGTGGATAAGGCGCTGAACTATGTCTTCTCGAAAGACCGGGACTTTCAGGACTTTCTGAAGACGCCACAAGCCAAGCAGGTAACTTCCACTTTACGTATCCGCAAAGGTGCGAACAGCGGCACCACCGAGCAGCCTGCAAGAAAGGTTGTAGCGGGAGTGGAGTCCACGCCTTCTGTGCGGGCGGTGAAGGCGTGATCTCACGGGCAATTTCGTGGTGGTGCAAGAACGGTGCTTCGCACCGGAAAAATTTTGACACTCCACCCCTTCGAGGGTCGTGCAGGTGCACCACGGTGCACTTACAGCAGTTTCAGGAACATAGCCATCTCCGGTGCACTTGAGTGCACCTGTGAAATTCGAGGGGACGTGGCAATTTTGAAATCCAGGCCAGACGCGAGTCTCGGCAGCGATCACAGTCTAAATCGCGTGTTCCCCGTAACCACGAAGCTTACCGAAGAGGAGCGGGCGAGGATCACTGACTTTGCCACCTCTCAGGGACTTGCACGCGGGGAGTGGATACGCGATGTGATCCTCCGCGAGGTGCGCGGAGGACCGGCGAGCGATCTATCGCTGGCGGAGATTCTCGGGGTCCGCCTGCTATTGGTAAACGTGTTACGGCCTCTGGCAGCAGGCCAGAGACTCGCGCCCGAGGCCTTCGACAAGCTTCTCGACGAAATCAGCGAGGCGAAGCACCATCTGGCTGGGAAGTTGGCCAATTCCGCAGAAAGGAAATAGGCGATGGCAATAACAAAATGGGGGCGCAAGGAAACCATCATCTGGCCGCCGCACAGTCCGATTTACACGTATGGCGCTGTGTTCATGGCGATTGTTCTCGCCGGACTGTTCTTCTACTGCCGATTCCGTTTTGGCAACAATCCGCTTCAAAGGTTCTATACGCCCAGTTACATCCGATCCGGTGTGGCGGGTGCAATCGGATCGAGTCGCAGAGACAACTACCGGCTGCTCATCGTGGGTGCCCGCGGAATTCCACCGCGTCTGGCGACGAACGCCGATGTGACAGATGGCAAAACCCTGGAGCCTGGTGGCATGTCGATCCCGCTTGGACTCTCGCAATCCGCCCTGGAGCGCGGCTATGCTCTTCTTTATTTGGCACCGGCGCAGAACTATCTCGATGGGCCTTTGAATGTCTACCTCAGAAATGCCATCTACGGTGGCGAGAGCCTTTTCGACATCTACAAGCTCCCACTGCTTTTCGCCTTTCTCGCACTTGTAGTCCAGCTTCCGTTTTCCGTCGCCAAAGACGTTCGCCGGCGCAAGGCACTGAGATACGGAAGGCGACTCAAAGGCCCCGAGTTGATGACGCCGAGGGAATTCAATTACAGGGTTGGAGGCGATGGCATAGGCATCAAGACCGATGGAATGAAAGCGATGATCCGCATACCGGAGCGGGCAGAAGCACAGCATATGCAAATCATCGGAGACACCGGGGCGGGGAAGACCATGATCATGCTTCAGATCCTTCGGCAGATAAAACACCGTGGCGATTCCGCGATCGTCTACGACCCGGCACGAGAGTTCGTCAGACGATTTTACGATCCGAAAAACGGCGACGTGATCCTGAATCCGCTCGATAGGCGTTGTCCTTATTGGGGACCCGCAGAAGAACTCCGTCGCCGCTCCGAGGCCAAAGCTCTGGCGGTGTCCCTGTTCCAGCCGCCGCAAGACAAGAAGGGTGAGTTCTTCATCGAATCCCCACAAAAGATTTTCGCTTTCCTGATGGCCTATGGCCCCACACCTGAGGAACTGGTGAAGTGGATGTCAGACCCGCAGGAGATCGACCGAAGAGTAAAAGGCACAGAGCATGCTCACTTGGTTGATCCGAAGGCGGAACATCAGCGTGCGGGCGTTCTTGGCTCGCTTGGATTGGTGGCTGACAGTCTCCGTCTGCTCCCGAAAAAGGGGGAAGGGAATGGTGAATGGTCGGCCACGGAATGGGCCGAGACACGACAGGGATGGATCTTCATCACATCGCTTCCCGCCGAGCGTGAGGCACTTCGACCGCTCCAGAGCCTATGGATCGACCTCCTGGTCTTGCGTCTCTTGAATGAGCCGAGGGCGGGACAGAAACGGGCATGGTTTGTGATTGACGAGTTGGCAAGTTTGCAGAAGCTCCCTCAACTCCACACCGCCATTACCGAAAATCGCAAAAGCAGGAATCCGGTGATTCTTGGTTTTCAGGGCAAGGCGCAACTGGAATACCTCTACGGACACCTGGCTGAGGTCATGCTATCGCAACCGGCAACCAGCGTCTGGTTGAAGACCAAGGAGCCGAGTGCTGGCGAGTGGGTCAGCAAGTTCATCGGAAAGGTGGAGATCGAACGGCTGCGCGAGACGCACTTCGACGGCTCCCGGGCTGGGCGAAACTTCGCCCTCGACCGGCAGGTTGAGCCACTGGTAATGGAGTCCGAAATCTCCGGACTGCCGGATCTCCACGCCTATATGAAGTACGAGAACTATGTGACGCGCTTCTCATTCCCGTACTTCGATATGCCGGTTGTCGCAAGTGACTTCGACCTCCGCGATACGCCCGAAGACAAGCTCCCCTACGATCCCAGAAACATTGGGGCGAGTAAGCCTCAATCGCGTCCACTTGAACTGAAGCCCGACGTAAATGTACCTGCGCCGACACCGCGAAAAGCTCCACGTACAGTGACGGAGATACCGCAGCAGGAAACCGACCGTGAGATGAACGTCAATACCCAACAGAGTCTCAATCTTCGAGGGTAGTAACTGCGATGCTCACCATATCGAAGCCACTTTCAGCCGGTCAGGCACAGGCCTACCACCAGAAGGAGTTCACCGCAAAGGAGCAGAACTATTGGTCGCAAAGCGGGGTTATCGCAGGCGAATGGCAAGGGCGACTGGCCGCCAGGCTCGGTCTTGTCGGGATGGTCTCCGAAGAGGACTTCGCAAAGCTGAGTCAGGGCCAGCATCCCCAGACGGGAGAGCAGCTGGTGCGGCAACGAGCGTCGTACGAATATGAGGGTGCAGACGGCAAGATGGTCAAAACCATGGAGCACCGAGCCGGGTGGGACGCGACCTTCTCCGCGCCCAAGTCTGTTTCGCTCACTGCACTTGTCGGGGGGGATGAGCGCGTCCGGGAAGCGCACCGGAAGAGCGTCCAGGTTGCCCTCGACCAGCTCGAACACTATACGCAAGCCCGTATCGGCGGGAACCATCCGCCAGAGACCACTGGTTGCTTTGTCGCCGCCAAGTTTGAACACGACACTGCCCGACCCGTCGATGGCTACGTCGCGCCGCAGCTGCACACGCACGCCGTCGTCTTCAACGTCACCGAACTCGAGAACGGCCAGCCTCGCGCGGTTCAACCGCAAAGTCTGTTCGCTTCGCAGCAGTTCGCCACAGCCATCTATCAATCCGAGTTGACTTACCGACTGCGCGAACTCGGCTATGAAATCACGGCAGGTCGAAGTGGTGCGCCGGAGATCAAGGGCTATACACAGGAATATCTCGACGCCTCCAGCCCGCGCAGCCAACAGATTCGTGAGTACCTCGAACGCACAGGCCGCTCGGGGAAGGAAGCTGCTGAAATCGCCGCGCACTCTACACGTGACCGCAAGGAAATTCATTCTCCGGCAGAGGTGATGGCGGCGCACCGGAAGCTGGCTGCAGGTTTTGGGCACCAGGCCGACGCTGTTGTACGTGCAGCACGGGAAAGGTCTCAACATCAAAGGAAGCCCCTCAACTCGGTGGAGCGGGTTCGGGAATCCCTCACGTTTTCCCGCGACAAGAATTTCGAGCGCGAGGCGGTTGTGGATGAACGCGCACTGATCCGCGACGGGCTTCGTCGCGGCATGGGCGAGATCACCCATTCCCAGGTTCGCGCCAATCTCGACGCCCGTTTGGCTTCCGGGGAATTTCAAATCGTCCAGCGACGTCAGAACGTGCCCGGCCGTCAGCTAACCACCGCCAAAACCATCGAGGCGGAACGTGAAATTGTCCGCGAAGTCCGCGAAGGTCAAAACCAAATCCAGCCTGTTCTTCCGCGTCCGCAGGCCATAGCTGTTGCCGACCACTACTCGTACCTCAATCAGGCACAAAAGAGCGTGGTGGAGGACGTACTCAGCTCGCCCGACCGGATTCAGGGGATCCAGGGTTTCGCCGGCTCAGGCAAGACGACTACGCTCAGAGTTATTCGCGACGCTGCTGAGTCAAACGGCTATCACGTCGAGGGTTTTGCCCCGATATCCCGCGCAGCGCGCGAACTGAACGAGGCCGGAATCGAGGCTGGCACCCTGCAAGGCTTCCTCGTCCGTGCCGCGAATCCCGACCTGGGAGAACAAAAACATTTCTACCTCATCGACGAATCGAGCCTTGCCAGCACCAACCAGGTTCGCGAGTTTCTTTCGCGGCTTGGTTCCCACGACCGTGTGCTTCTGATCGGCGATATTCGTCAGCATCAGGGTGTTGAAGCGGGCCGCCCCTTTGAGCAACTGCAGGAAGCCGGAATGCGTACTGCGATGCTGGACGACATCGTTCGGCAGAAAGACCCGGCTCTGAAATCTGTCGTCGAACTGCTGGCGACGGGCCAGGTCTCCGCCGCCCTCGACGTGCTCCAACGGCATGGCCATGTTAAGGAAATTCCTGCCGCAGCAGAGCGCGTTCGCGCTATCGCCAGGAACTACGTCGAATCGCCCGAGAATACACTGATTGTCTCCCCTGACAATGCTTCGCGCCGCGAACTGAACGTGGCTGTCCGCCAGGAATTGAAGGCCAATGGAAGCCTTGCGCCGGAAGATCATACTTTTCGTGTCCTGGTTCAGCGTCCAGACATGACCGGAGCCGAGAGATCATGGGCGAACCACTACGAAATCGACGACGTGCTCCGCTACTCGCGTGGCAGCAAAGCCATCGGAATCGGAGCTGCTGCCTACGCATCGGTGGTCGCGATCGATCCGGCCCAAAACCTGCTCACAGTCGAGAAAGCGAACCAGGAACTTGTCACCTATGATCCCCGCCGCCTCACCGGTGTTAGCGTCTATCGAGCGATCGAACGCGAACTGTCGGTAGGTGAACGTATTCAGTTCACCGCTCCGGACAAATCCCTCGGCGTCGCCAATCGGGATCTCGCGATCATCGAGGCCATTCATCCCGATGGTCGGCTCTCTGCACGCCTCGACAACAATCGCCAGATCGAGTTCAAAACCAGCGAGCACCGTCATTTCGACCACGGCTACGCAGTCACCAGTCAAAGCTCCCAGGGCCTCACCGCCGAACGCGTTCTCATTCACGCCGATACCAGCGTCCACCCGGACCTGCTTAACTCCCGCTTCGGCTACGTCTCGATCTCCCGCGCCAGCCATGAGGCCACGCTCTTCACCGACGATATGGCGAAACTCCGGCCGCAATTAGAAGCCGATGTATCGAAGACATCCGCTCTGGAAGTGGGGCAGTCTACGTCAACCGCTCAGACATTGGGGCTCGGGCTCTAAATGACTTGCGAATGAACACTCTTCCTGTCTTCACCTGACCGGATTCTCCTTTTTCGCTTTCCATTCGCGTCACTGACATGATCACGATTTTTAGCAGATATGCTTGTTCTCGGTATTAGAATGGTCATCATATTACCAATATGTAGCATATATGCAACATTTCAGTCATGAACTTGGCAGCCCAAATCGCTGAATATGTAGAACGGGGGTTCAGTGACGAGCAGGCTGAAGTCATCAGCGACCAGAATCGATCAGGTTGATTCGAAGCATTGCAGCGAGCTGCGCGCCTTGCTGCCGTCCGATGTATTTGATGCGCTGGCCAAAGAAGAATTCAGCCCTCTCCGTGACGCGCTTCGAAGGTTGTACCACCGATGGTTGCAGGTCGAGAGGGGGGAATGAATATGGATTGGGTGACCATAATTCGCAAAGAAGCGCAGACGAGTTCAATCCTCCGTTCGGACGAATTGGCGCGTAAGTATGGCGTCATTCCTCCTGCCGTAACGCAGGCGCTCGCGCGGCAGGAACAAAAGGGTCTGGTCCAGCACGTCAGCAATAAGGTCTACTTCAATTGGCTTGCCCGGGATGGTTCGCCTCGCGATCTGGTGAATGTCCTGCGTAATAAGGCCTACATATCTCTGGGATCTGGACTCCGGGAATACGGAATCAGCACGCAATCTCCCCGTACTCTCGCTTGTGTGACCACTGAACGCCCGAAGGAATTCAAGGCAGGAACGATCGCGATCAGCTACCGCAGCATCACTCCACGTCTCTATTGGGGTTTTGTTCGAAAGACGACTCGATATGGCAGCTATCTGTTGGCCGAGCCAGAGAAGGCGATCCTCGACTGGATCTATTTGGGTCTTCAAAACGGAACTGCACCTGCTTTGGACGAGCTTGATTTCGGTAGCGTTGACCGACAAAAACTCTTGGACTATGCGCGGCGCTTCCCATCCTCTGCATATTTGCATCTGCTGCCGGCTTTAGTCGAAAACACAAGTAATGCCAGATCGGCCGGCTCCGGTGCTGCAGTTGGAGATGAGCTGAAGGCCTCCGTACGATAATTATCCTATTGCGTTGTACCATTCTTATCTTATTGCGTCGGGACAAGACCTTGTCCCGCCCGCTCGGAAGTGGGGCTTCGCATCCTGCTGCAAATAGCAAATCTTGCTATTTTCGATTTCAGAGAACGTGAAAATAGCGCGGAACGCTATTTTCGTCTCCTCGGAAGTGGACGTGACTCACGCCAGGCGATGCGGAAGCGCGACCGTGTCTATTGCGAGACTGCGCTTCCGACTCGAAAAGGAAAACTCTGCAATTTGGGAGACATTTCCTCCAAGAAGGCGCAACTTCTCCCGTATCCCGACTGCGTCCGGTTGGTCGCGACCCGTCGCATCAAAATCCTTTCAATCACTCCTGAGCTCGGCATCGTTGTTACGCTCCGGCAATCTCGAGAATCCCTGCGAGTATCCCAACCACATTAAATTGAACCTCTCCGATGCGCGGTCCAAACGAGACCGCTGAAGCCATCATCGAAAGGAGGTCCGAGAGCGTAACGATTTCGTGCGCCACTTGCCGCGGGGAGGCTGAACGCCAGTCTGCCAAGACGCCGAGATCTCCTGCTTGTCCTCTCATCGAAGCCCGAAGTACCTGTATGGAGTCCGCCAGCCTGTCGAGTTGGGCCGCCATTTTCGCATCACGCGTCTCGATCATCGAAGTCATTCGATCTTCGGAAGATGCCAATTGCAGGTGAAGGTCCCGAACATCACTTTCCACTCGTTTTAAGTGCAGCTGATAATCCTTCATGTCTGCGCGAATGGCAGCATATTGCTGCTGCGATCGCACGTACCTTTGTTCGGAGGTTTGTCCCTCAGCGACCTGATTGGCCAGAAGAATGTCAACGCGCATATCGGCACTGCCGGCTTCGGGCCCAAGATCAAGCAGGAAGACCTTTATTGCAATCTGTGCATACGCATTCTCCGGGAAGGCCTGGGCCAGACTCAAAAGTACGGCTCCAGTTCTGAGTTTTTGTTCGGAAGCCGATTTCAGGCGGTTAATTTCAAGCGCTTCAACACGGCAACAGCCCAAGGGGCGGAGCCGTTCCGTTATTGAAGGTGAAATACCAGGTAGCGATCCGGAGTCCGATGCTGCAGCGGCGTATTCTCCTCGAAGCAAGTGCGTAACCAAGGACGCGAACACTACGTCGCCAGTATTGTTGATTCGCGAAGCCTCGGCTACATGGTCGAGCGCTCCGGAAAAATCATGAAAGTACAGTGCCACGAGGCCTTGGGCTAGTTTCGGAGCGACGAGTCCCGGCTCCTTCTCTTTACTCCGAGCGAAGTTCGCGAACTCCAGAATGTTTGGTTGCGCGCGCAGATATTCAGATCCCCAGAGCGCGCTCCATGCCTGCCAGTTATCAGGATTGCGGTTTAGATACGCCTCCTGCACCTGTGGATCTGCTGTCTGCCCGGATGCTATTTCGTGTAGCGCGGCTTCTGCATCGGTCACGGAGTCATCAATACGGAGAGACTCGGTGAAACTGCGTCTGGCTCCGTCCAGGTCGCCGGTTGCCCGCTGCGCCTGCCCATAGAGGAACATCCGATAGGCTGACGGTCCCATGAATGAGTGTTCTGCCTTAACAGAACCTATCAAGTATTCCAATGCCGTCTTCGGATCACCGGCCCTAAGAGCTATTTCCCCAATTAAGTCGGTGATCGGACAAAAATTCGGGTGTTCATGATACGCAGCGAGCAATGGCGCCGCGCGATCAGTCTCACCGTTTTGGATATACAGGAGAGATTCGAGTAAAGGTCCGTCTTCCTTGTTGGGGAAAGGCAATTCGTCATCGGCGGGAGCCGACCGCTGGCGTTGAACGGGTGGGCTAAAGGATCCCGAATTTGCGCTGCCCGGCGTATCTGCTCGAAGCGGATAACGAAGACTCTCCCCGCGGCGCGCAGCCCCGACAAACGGAGCATAGTGCTCGCGTTCTAGTCGGATTGTCACATAGAGCTTCCAGTAGGTAAGCTCACACCGCGAAGTGTTAATCGCCCAGGCGGCATAAGACTCCGATTTGAAAAGCTCCTTCTCATTTGATGCGTTCTTATGGAGGAGTTCCGCCATCAGCGCCAGCAATCGGGCGTTGGTTTCGCGCACCGTAGCCTCGTCGTCAGAGAAACGTGATTGGTAGACGATATTGTTCTGCAGGAGCCGAATGGCCTCTTGGATTTGCCCCTGCGCCGCTAATTCGCGGGCTTCGACGTATACCCTGATTAGTTGGCCCGAGCGAACCTGAGCAGGAGAAGAAGTTGTGAGGAGAAAACAAACAAGGACTGCCAACAATCCTGTTTGCACCCGTGAAGAACTACTGCGGACGGTGGATTCCATGGCGCGCCTCCATCCAAACAGCTTTGTTATGTTAGATGCGCACAGCCGGCTCCAGAGTCACAAATATTAGCCTAAACACCCATAAAACGAGGGGGAGGCTCGGCCTGGCCCACTTTCCTTTGTGAAGGACAGCGTCTACAAATCGTGGTGCACCGTGATCGCGCTCATCCTTGCTGCCGCCATCGAATCTTTACCCGAGCGGACCACATTGATAGCGGCGGCGCTGAACGAGTTCTAAGCTGGCTAACAAAGGTCCCTTGCAACTGTAGATGTGGAAAGGATTCTTTGACCCACGATATCGCTGTGACAGTACCGTCCTGTATGCGGACGGATTCAAGTCGTCATTCTACGAAGTTTGTGTGTCGGCGGAATCGGGAGTTCCCATCCTTCGTTTCCACCCATGGGTCACGCGCCTGTAATCAGCGTGGGGTCACGAGCATCGAACGCAACTCATCAATCCCGAAAGGAGGGTTCCGTTTGTGAAGCATCGCATGGCAGTTAGGGCACACAGGAGCCAGGTCTTTTGCGGGATCGACGATCGTTCCCGCGGCTATGCCTGAAACCGGCTCAATATGATGGACAACGATGAATCCTTTCCCGATCTCGCCGTAGACCCGACCAAAATCAAAGCGGCATACCTGGCACTGAGATCCATGAATCTCTATACAGGCTGCCCGATTGATCGGGCTGCGTTCATAGCGGGTCACCAGTATCTGCTGACCGCCTCCCTCCGCCTGCCCAACCACCTCCGCTTCCACGGCCTCCAGCGGCATAAGGGCGAGGACAGTACCCAGAAGTCGACTTCCCCAGGTCAGGGCCAGAGCGTCCAAAGCGTCTGGATTCGCTCCATCGATCAACATCGGCCCTTTTGACATAGTGAGCGCGAGGGAATGCCATTCGCCGGGCCAAGCAGATGGTGTCAGGGGATCCAAATCGGCGTTGTCGATTTGGAAAGTGATTCTTGCTCCGTCATTGAGGGCGGATCTTACAAATGCACCGAACGTTGCCCGCTGATCAGGGCTCGCACCAGCCATAGACGTAAGTAGTCGGGCGGCAAAAGTACCCGGCAGGAACACGGCCTCTACGGTGCGCCAGCCAATCAGAACCTGTACCCGAAAGCCCTGAGTTGAGGGGAGTTCGGCTGGAAAGAAGGTTGCCTTTTTTCCGTCGCTTTCGTCGATTGCCTCACCGCTGATCGCCACTCCAAATCGATCCGTGAGGACTTGCGCCAGATGACTCGCGTTAAGCATCAGCTCCGTCCGAGTCGGTGGTCATATCCGGGTCCGGCAGGTCTTCGACAAGGTTCCGCAACAATCTCGCGATTTCGAACCGCAGCTCCTTGAAATGCTTGCGAGTTGTATCGGTAGTAGCACCTATTTCAGCCTCCGACAGAGCCCACAGCAGGGAATCCATACCCTGAATCGTGACTCCTGAGGCCAGGTTGGGAACGTAAACCTTATAGTAATAAGCGTGTCCGGTGTTGACCCGAACCCCGTGATGGCCGTCGATGATGCACGGTTCCCAAAGCAGACCGTCATCGATGCTGGGCACCGGCTGCACACTAACCTCGCCCTTGTGAGCTGCCGTCGAAACTGCCATCTTTATTCGGAATGTTCCCTGCCTGTTCTTGATTTCGACCTCGCCTTTGGCCGCGTCCTTGACGGTCACGTCCGCGAGCTTTAGGTCATCCTCCTTCGCAGAAATGGCGACATTTGAACTTGTGTGAGCATTCTTCGCCTTTTCCTGAGCCTTTTTCTTTTCGCCCTTCCGATACCGTTCCTCGGCGGCGCGACGAGGCCCCGGCAGGAATTTTGAGAAGACCCAGTTGTACAGCTCATCCTTCAGAAGAATCCTCGACTTCTTTATATCGACCTGGAAAGCGCCGTCGAGACGGTGGTCAAAAGAGAACTCAATCCGCAGCAGGCTGAAGTGAGGTTCCTTGCTGAACATTCCGAGCCAGTCCGCCGGATGAATGAGACGATTCTCCCGGTATACATAGATCCCCTGGGTCTGATTCTCCAGCCTGGCAGCCTTTGCTGCTGCGGGATTCTCGAATTCCTCTCTCCGTGGAAGCACGACAGCCTTGATGGTGAACTCGGCGCTGCCTCCATCAGGCAGGTCCACGGGAACTGTCTTTTCGGCTACAACTTCGGCATGATCATTGTTTCGACAGAACGGATCCCATGGCTCCACTGCCGCGTCGTTGACAATCATTTCGAATGAACGTGCACGCTGGTCCCCGCTATCCAGGAAACGCTGATAGATCATCGCCGCATGATCGTGAAAGTCTGCGATCACTCTCTTCAATGCACTCCGCGCGGCCGCACCACCCGGAGTTTCATAGTCTTTCAGCAGCCGGTCGACTTTTTCCCACAAAACCAGGGTCCCTGCTCCGGTTTCGGCTGCCTCGTCAAGCAGTTCGATCTCCTCTTTACCCGGCTTGTCGATCAGGACTTCCCATTCTTTCTTCTTCTCGACATGATCGAGATCCCACGTCGCTTTGAGGGCAGTACCATCCCCGGCCGTGCGCGTCACTACTGACAAACGACGACAGAAAGCGGTGGAGGCGGTCTTGAGGCCGAGGCCGAATTTTCCCAGACAGCTCTTGTCTTTTTTACTTTGCGCACCATACGTCATCGCGTTGAGGAGGGCCGCCTCATCCATACCGAAACCGTTGTCCGCGACGCTCACCGTAACGTCTCCATCCATGTCCATCCGAAGCCACACCCGAATCTTCGTGGCTTTCGCATCGATGGAGTTGTCGATGATGTCAGCAAGTGCAGTATTGAATTCATAGCCCGTATCTCTCAAACCTTCGATCAGGCGAGATGGATCGGGCAGTAAAATCCTCGACTGTGCCATATTCTCTCCAATCACTGCGGATCACCTGAAACTTCAGGCTTAACGCCAACGCGGAACACAACCGGCATTCAAAGGTTCACGATTCGCCACGCCGTGCCCAATTTCAGTCGGCCATCAGACTCCTCGTCCTTTTCGCGAGTATAAGTGACCTGGAAACGATTTTCTTCGTCCCGGGAAAGAGTCACTTTGTCACCCGCTCGTAAGTTGTGCGCTCGAATAAAGGGAGTCATGCATGTCAGGCGGTATTCGTTGCGGGTCCCGCCGAAGAACTTGTTATTGTAGTAGATAAAGGAGAAGACCCACTTACTTCCGAGAGAATCCCGAAAAGTAAGTTGATGGCGCGGATTGTATTCTCCTGGATCAAGTCGGGGAAAGAACGATAAAACCTGAGAATCGCGCGGAATTAACATGCCTGCCTGATGTCCGCCGGTCTCGCCGGTATCGTTTCGGCTCAACTCCTTCGTAATTGCCTGCGGTCGTTCAATTGACATCGGCAGTCCTTCCTGTCACGGGCGAAAGATGCATGGCACGGACTATATCCGCGACGTCTTCCGGCCGACCTTCCGTTCCTACTACCACCTCGGCGGCAAGATCGCGCTTCCGCTGTACCCGCTGGTCAATTACCTCCTCGACTGTACCGGGATGAAACAATCGATGCACGGTGACCGGACGGGTTTGACCGCGCCGATAGGCGCGAGCACTGGCCTGATCCTCAACTGCCGGATTCCATTCGAGGTTGTAGTGGATCACGTGGTTGGCAGCGGTGATATTCAGCCCTGTTCCAGCGGCCTTCGGATTCAGTATCAGAGCCGCGGCGGTCATCACTGCTCCAAAACGATCGACACGAGGTTGGCGATCCGGAACCGGCGTCCGACCGTCAATCACGTCACAGGGCACGCCGTAGCGGCGACCAATGTCTTCGTGAAGAATGTCGGCCATCTCCGTGTACGAAGTAAAGATCAATACTTTCTCTCCGTTCGCAAAAATCTCATCGAGGATCTCAAGCAGACGAGCGTACTTCGTGCTGTGTGCCGAAGGATCTTCCGAGCGGCCGTCCACCAGGAAAGGGTGAGCACAAAACATGCGCAGCTTTGTCAGTGCCACAAGGGTTGCTGCGGGTCCGTACTGAGCTGCAATTTCCGAACGTAACGCTTCGTACCGCAATGCGCCCTGTTCGGAAAGCTCAACCGGCTGAGGAATGTCTATGCGCTGCGGCAAATCCGTCGCAACATCAGCCACCCGGCGTCTCAGGATCAGAGGTCTGACGAGCGGTTCAACGGCCGCAGCGCCGTGGGTATCTTCGGTATAGCGTTTCTCAAAATCCGCCAGTGAACCGAGGAAACCGGGGACTGCAAAATCCATCAGGGACCACAGATCTCGAAGACGGTTTTCGACAGGCGTCCCCGAAACTGCGACGGAAATTCGTCGGGGAAGTGTTTTGATGGTTATGGTCCGCTGCGTGTCAGGATTCTTGATGGCCTGAGCTTCATCCAGCACGACCACGTTCCAGGGGACCATTTCCAGAATCGAGATATCGCGCATCCCGGTCTCATAAGACGTGAGCACCACGTCAAAGGTACGGAGCGTCCTGGGGAATCCGCTGCGACTCTGGCCGCGGTGTATGGTGATCGACAAACTCGGGGCAAATCGTGAAATCTCTCGCCGCCAGTTCTCGAGAACTGTCGCCGGTGCAACCACTAATGCAGGCTTGTGACGTAACGTAGTCTCCCGCAGCAACAAGGCAATGACTTGAACCGTCTTGCCTAAGCCCATCTCGTCTCCCAGTATGCAACCCAATCCTTCATCAGCGATTCGGGAGAGCCACTCGAAACCGGTCTGTTGATAAGGGTAAAGGTTCGCCCGTAGCATTCCCGGCGACTTAGTCAGCGAGGGGAGATCAGAGGGACCCGATGTAGCCGCTTCGGGAGCTTCGGAGATTTTCACGAATTCCGATTGCTGCTGCAACAATTCGAGATACTGCCTGAGAGAGAGCGCTCCGGGTTTGCTGATGCCCGCCGCTTTCAGTACCTCGGATGTCTTTTCCAGCAATTCTGTCGCAATGGGGAACCACTCATGTTCGGTGATGACCTGGTCGTCCTGAAGGGATATCCCTGTTGTCAGCTGACGGCTGCCACTAAGGGCCACAAATTCCCAAGTGGCTGGCTGCGACAGGTCCGCGGATGGAGGGACTAACTGTATTACGACGTCGGCCGGATAACGTGAAAACCGGATCTCGGGAAGTGCGTCCGAAGGACGCCGGGTTACCGATTCTCCGCGGATCGACAATCGATCCTTATACTCACTTCCGGTCACTTCCGTGGCGGTAGGCAATACCACTGCGCCTGAGGGCAGGCTCAGCGCCAATCTGGAATTTCTGATGTGCCAATCCTGCGTCATGCCTTCGATCTCAGCGTTTGCCGTGCTTCACGTTCTTGTCCGGAGTCTGCAGGAACTTTTGCAAACGTCCGCGGAGAACCGTGACATCTTTCGTTTCGCATTCCCAGACGATCAGGACTCTCCATCCCAGCGTCCGCAAACACTTTAATACTTTGCGGTCTCTCGTGACATTGCCGCTCCGCTTATTCTGCCAAAACTCAGTATTCGTTTTCGGTGTTACCGCCCCGTATCGGCACCCGTGCATGTGCCAGAAACATCCATGTACATTGACCACTTTCCGAAGCTTTGGGAAAACCAGATCTGGTACTCCCGGCAGATCCCTCCGGTGGAGACGATAACGATACCCCAACGCATGACTAATAGAGCGAACAACCATTTCGGGCTTTGTATCCTTGCCGCGAATGGCCGACATATTCCGACTTCGTTGCTGGGGGCTATGAACGTCCACTGTTGAGTTCTGCCATCGCGTTACGGACCGTGCTGAGGAAACTTTCCAGATTCATCAGGTGGATACCTTTCACCTTCGGATATCTGCTATGAAGCTTTTGAGGCACGATCAAAGTGATTTTTTGGTCGTGCATCTGTTTCATTTGTTTCGCCGACACCCCCTCCTGGATCGTGATGAGATGTTTCCATTCAACCCGAGGAGCCTCCTGCATGAGCTGGCGCCAGCGATCCTTGCACGTCGTTTTTACGCCGACCGCAAAAAGTTTCTCCGCCGGAAATCCGGGGTTTTCATAGGCGTCCCTGCCGGGAATCACGATGTCCGGCTCGCCCTGGATCTGAGGACGAACGTCGAAAGGAATCTTTGCCTCATTGAGGAGGTATTCAACGTGATTTTCCATGGAACGACCGGCACGCGACTTACGTCGATTCATCAAAGTTGCAGCTGTCTTCAGAAAATCATCAATGTCTTTAAACAGACGGCGTACTTCCGGCAGGCAGATCTGACGTTCCACCAACCTGAAGAGGCGGTATTCGGCCTTCATCAGGTCCATCAGCCGATCATCGTTCGTCTTTTTGGAGAAATCCCTCACGCAAAACAGCATCGCTTCGCGCGTTTTCTGAGAGAACAAGTTGCCTGACGGAAAGTCTTCAATGTTCTGCGCAAACAACCGGAATTGCTCATCGATGCAGTCTTCCGCTGACACTGGTGCCGGCTCTTTGGCAGAGTCATAAACGGCCCAGGTGCCAATTGCTTCAACACCGAGTGCCGCCTGGATGTCTTCAATGTCTTCCGGAAGATCAATGACGTACGCGACAAAGTTATGGAGGTCCTGCGGGATTAGTACAAGGAGGTCACCGACGGAGTCATCGACAAGATATGGAAATCCTTTACCGAACGACGTAAGTCGATATTCAAAGCGCGTTTTTTGACCGTACCACGTCACCACCGAGTCGGTTGTCCACTCACCGCCCTGCCACGTGATTTTGACTTTTGATTTTTCCAGTTTTCCCTTTTCAGGCGGAAAGGGAGCGTAAAGTTCCCATACAGCTTTGGGCAGATAGAAGCCCGCCTGATGACTTCCGGTAAGTCCACAATCGTTGGCGGAAATAAACTTGAGGATCGCCTTGCCAGCCCGCTGAGCATCCTCGACGGCCTTCTCCGCAAACGGCGACGACATAAGCTGTTAATCTACCTCATCCGGCCGCGGCTACCGCTTCCTTCAGCAGGCATCGGCCACTCGCTATAAAGTGCTGATAAAGTACCCCGGCCACCTGCCTGGCCACTGCTGTTGAAACAGCAGGTACTACGGCGTTCCCGAATTGCCGGTAAGCCTGAGTATCGGAAACAACGATTGGTAGTTCGTCCTTGAATCCCAGGAATGAAGCCACGTCGGCGTCGAATCCCATCAGCCGTCCGGCTTCACGGGGACTGAGCCGACGCGGGCTCTTTCCAGATTGTGGTATGAGGATTTCCGACCCGTCCTTGTAGTACCGCGCACTCAGCGTCCGAGTAATACCGTCAAGGTTAGCCAGGCCAAAACCGAATCCGTTACCTTTTTCTGCATGACGCTTTGCATATGCCTGCAGGTATTCCCAGAGGTGCTCGGTGAGGGTGTATCGCTCAGATGGGGAAGGATCGAGGATATCCCGAAGCTTTGCTCTCGCGGACAGTGGCTCCGGAAATTTGAAATCCGGCCGGGCTGCGAACAACTTCTTGTCAAAGCACACGATGAACACCCGCTCGCGATGCTGGGGGACGCCGAAATCCGACGCGTCGAGGACCTCGTCAAATACCCAGTATTCCTGCTCCTCAAGGTTGCTCTTGATCACATTCCATGTGCGCCCCTGATCATGAGATCTCAGGTTTTTTACGTTCTCCAGAACTACAACCGGTGGGCGTTTCATCTCCACGATGTTGATCACGTCAAAAAAGAGCGTACCCTGCGTCAGGCACTTGAATCCATGTGCCCGCCCCAGGCTGTTCTTCTTCGAAACGCCTGCGATCGAGAATGGCTGACAGGGGAAACCCGCCACCAGCACGTCGTGAGACGGAATGTCCTTCGGCTTTATCTTCTTGATATCGCCATGAGGCTCATCGCCGAACCACTTCAAATAGGTTTTTTGCGCATTCTCATCCCACTCGGATGTGAAAACGCATTTTCCGCCCGCGCGCTGAAACCCGATTCTCAGCCCGCCGATCCCGGCGAACAGATCAATAAAGGTGAAAGGAACGCTCTCCGTGATCGGCTGAGGACGAGCGGGCGCCGTATCGAAAAGCGTGGGCTGTCCCCCCTCACGAGCCCTTTCGAGAGCCGCAAGAACAAACTCCTTCTGGCTCATCTTTTGAGCACGGCGCTCAGACTCAATCCAGCTTCGTACTCCCGGAGGAACATCCCGAATCAGAATCTGATTTCCCACACCACCTCCAACGCTGGGTAAAGTTGATAGCAAGATATCAGATTTTCCCAGGAGTTCAAGCTGAATTTCTCTGGCCATGAGCACATGATAAACGGCATTGGCGTTAAAAGCGAACAAATAGCGAAACACCAAAGGCTCTGGCGCCACGGTCGGCAGTTTCACGGCGTTTGAACAGTCAATCCTGCCCAAATCCTCGCTGCCCGGCTCTGCAGGTCACTCGGATGTACTTTGATCTGCCTGCCTTCGTTCTTGAGCGAATGATGCAGACGGGCGACGAACCCGTCAAGGTTTCCCTCCGGCTCGCTTCGCTCGACCTCTGACTGAACCCTCGCCCGTCTGCACAAGGCCTCTCCGCTAAGAAACGAAGGCACACAATCGAAGCCCAGGAATACAAGGCTTCGGTTGCTGTGACAGCGCTTTCTCATGGAGGGAAAAACAATGAAAGTGGAAGAAGTCAACCAACGAACCAAAGAGGCGGTGGATTTCCTCGTGGCCGCCCTCGAGTCCGGGCAGAGTGCAGTGCTCACCGAATATCTGGCCGCCATGGCCAAATTCCGGAATTACAGTTTCGGCAACATCATGCTGATTGCGAGGCAGAAACCGGATGCGACCAATGTTGCCGGATTTCGCGCCTGGAACTCGCTTGGCCGCTTCGTCCGGCGCGGCGAAAAGGGCATTTCGATCCTGGCTCCGATGATCGCGAACCGGCGTAGGAAGAATGCCACCGACGAGCGGACCGAAGATGCCGATATGAGTCAGCCCAGGCTGTTCGGCTTCCGGGCTGTGTATGTGTTCGACATCACCCAAACCGAAGGCGAAGATCTTCCCACGCTTACTGAAGTCCGCGGTGACGTGAGCGGCTATCGCGAACGGCTTGTGAAGTTTGTCGAGACCCAGGGTATCGCTCTCACTTACTCAGAAAGGATTGCGCCTGCCAAAGGTTTGTCGCATGGCGGCAAAATCACACTCCTTTGCGGGATGCAGCCGGCCGAGGAGTTCTCCACGCTGACGCACGAGATCGCTCACGAGATCCTGCATCGTGGCGACCGCCGTACCCTTACGACGAAGCAAGTCCGCGAGACTGAGGCGGAAGCCGTTGCCTTCGTGGTCTGCCAGGCCCTGGGACTCGAAACAGGAACCGCATCCGCAGACTACATCCAACTCTGGCATGGCGATGCCGATCTTTTGCGTGCGAGCCTCGAAGCCGTTCAACAAACCGCGGCCGTGATACTCGGGGGCATTGCCCCCGAGCAGCCGGCGGCAATTGCCGCATAACAGCCGACTAAGTCCGAAACCGGCACCAATCGGCGCATTCGGGGCCTTGATAGGGCCTCCGCCTGCAGAATTTCGTGCAACAACAAAAAATTTCATAGGCCGCTCGGCTGTCAGTATATGCTCGCCGCTGGCGCGCTTGATTCGGACAAAACCCTTCTGGCCAAAAGGGGCTTGGAGCAGTGTTCCCCAACCTGGAAGTGCGGCACCTGCACGCAGTGATCGTCCTGGCCGAGGAGTTAAACTTTACCAAGGCCGCCCACAGACTGCACATCACCCAACCTGCACTAAGCAAGCAACTGTCTGAGCTGGAAGAGGTCCATCGATTTCGCCTGTTTAGTCGGGACAAAAGACGAGCCGTGGAACTCACTGATGCCGGGCGCATCTTTGTGCAGGAGGCCCGCTCCGCTCTCCTGCACGCAGAACGAGCCATTCACCTTGCTCGCACCACCCAGGAGGGATGCGACAGGGTACTGGTGATCGGACATTCCCCCTATGCCGAGCCATCCTGGATTTCAACAATTCTGGCTGTGAATTTACCTATTTGTCCGAAGCTTCAGATTCGACTTGTTAGTCAGTTTCCCGGTGAATTGATTCGCAGCATTCTGGCGTGCGATCTCCATCTGGCCTTCGTGCCGGAACCGGCCGCCGATCCTCAGATCACCAGAGTGCCATTTGCCCGAGCATCTCTGTGTGTCGTTCTTCCGGTAACTCACCCGATGGCATGCAAGGAACAGATCGCACTGCGGGACCTTGCGGATGACGAGTGGATCGTATTCGCGAAACGCCTTCAGCCGGCTGTCCATGCCGCGATTTTGGAAACGGCACAGGCAGAGGGGATCTCTCCGAAATGTACGCACGACATGATGACCGCCGAACATGCGGTGCATCTGGTATCCGAAAACCTGGGTGTCGCCATTCTTCCTGGACTTTCCTCCATGTTTCGGACTGAACACGTGATTGCGAGACCACTCTCCAACCCCTCGCTTTCGTTCGAAACCTACCTGATCATGAGAGCCGATAATGATTCGCGGCTCGTGAACAGCTTCGCGCGATCATTTCTCCGCAAATTTGGCCCCCAGCGAATTTCGGAAATGCAAATGCAGCTGGCACTACGCGCCTGACTTATTGGATGTAACGATCACCAGCACTCCTCTGATACTGCGATCCCGGCCTGGCTCAGAAATAATGTCTCGTACTCCAGGAGCTTCGTGTTTTTCTACATGACGACGGTTGACAGGACGAAATCCGGGGTTTACGGTAGAGGCGAAGAAAAGACGAATATCGGTTTCCCGGATCTGGGCACGCATGACGGCTGGTGCACATCCCATCGGCGTTTCGCGGGAGAAAACTCCGGGGAACGGGATTCCGTCCGGGGGAGTGAGCCGAATGGAGGAAGGAAGAAAGCGCGTCCTGGGGATCATTGCCGGCATTCTTGTCGCGCGTCATCTGAAGACGACGGAAGACCTCCACGACAGCCGGCCAAGTCCGCGCACCGAGTCGCTCGTTGCCTCTGCAGTGCAATGGGCGGAACGCATCATGAAAAGGATCGATGGCGCCTTCGCCGACTCGGCAGATGATAAGCGATGGCCGCGAGCTTAGAAGAGATCCTGATTTCGGTGGGGCGCCACCACCTGTTCCTGGAAGAAACTAAAGCTGTTCCGGATCGAGAGCGGCAGGGTTGACGAACGTCCCGGTGAGGTTCTGTGATGAAGAGTTCCGATGTCGAGAACTATCGTGAACGGGGTCGGGTTCTGAATGCGATCGCGCTCCAGAATGCGGTCTTGTGTACTGAATGCGACGTTGTCAGTGACAGTCCCCACGACGCATGCCTGGTCTGCGGGAGCCGCTCGCTGTTTAACATCGCTCGCATGTTTGGCGGAAAGCTTCCGCAGAATCGCGCGACCCTCGTTCCATCAGAGACAATAGAAGTGCAGCACGAACTTGTCCTGAGCTTTCCGAGCCACGACAGGCGCCGCCTCAAGGCAAGCGGTTAGTTTGGATCGTTGAATGATGGTGCGAAAAATCATCCATGTCGATATGGACGCGTTTTACGCATCGGTCGAACAGCGCGATGATCCGCAGTTGCGCGGCAAGCCCGTGATCGTCGCGTGGAAAGGCAAGCGCTCCGTGGTTTGCGCTGCTTCCTATGAGGCGAGGACCTTCGGAGTTCGCTCAGCGATGCCGGCGGTACAGGCGGAGCATTTGTGCCCGGCTGCGATCTTTGTCGCTCCCGATTTTGTCCGATATCGCGCCGTCTCGCACAGCGTTCGTGAGATATTTAAGCGTCACACAGACCTGATTGAACCGCTCTCGCTCGACGAAGCCTATCTCGACGTCGCACAAAACAAGACGGGGGTTGCCGACCGCAACGGTCGTCGCGCGTGCCATCCGCGAGCAAGTCCGGCAGGAATTGAACTTGACGGCCTCGGCCGGCGTTGCGCCGAACAAGTTCCTGGCTAAGCTTGCCTCGGACTGGCGCAAACCGGATGGACTCTTTGTCATTGAGCCCGCGGATGTCGATGCGTTTCTGCAGCCATTGCCGGTTGGCCGGCTGCCCGGTGTGGGCAAAGTTACAGGTGAGAAGTTGTCGAAGCTTTGGATCCGGACTGTTCGGGATTTACGAAGAATTGATCTGTCCGCACTCGAAGGGGCTTTCGGCCGCTACGGCATACGCTTGCATGAACTCGCCAGGGGAATCGACGAAAGCGAAGTGATTCCGGACCGGCCCACTCAATCCATATCTGTCGAGGATACGTTTGAGCACGATGTTCTGTTGTCAGAAACTGAGCCCATGATCCGCGCCCTGGCAGAAAAGCTCTGGTCGGCTTCGCGCAAAGAATTGCGAATGCCCCGCACGATTGTGCTGAAGCTGAAAACCAGCGAGTTTAAGATTCTTACCCGCAGCCATACTCCAGATGTCTTTCCAGCTTCGTGCACAGAATTGACGGCTCTTGCCCTGAAGCTTCGAGAGCGGGTCGAACTGAATCCAGCACAACGGTACCGGCTGGTCGGTGTAGGCTTGAGCAATTTTCGAGAACCTGAAACAAATGCTGCGCAACCAGATCTTTTCGCGTAAAAATGGCGGGTTTGAGGCAAAGACGAGGCGTCAGGTTTGGTCCCGTCTTGTAGCTGAAAGCGCGGCTCCGGGCTCGGTTCCTGTTTGCTGGGCCATGGCGGGAAGTATTCACAGCGATGTCTATGACAATTGGGTGAACCCGATTGTCGCCGGCAACAGCGGCGGTATCAACGCCTCCTGCCCGCCGGTTAATTGGCTAAAGCAAACGGAAGTCCGCAGCGACACGCTCCGACACAGAATCGGTTAGACCAGCCTTCCGTGCAAAGCTCGACCACATGCCCAAGCTGGCGCGGACTTCGTTTAACTGCTCGGTGGGGCGGCTCACTCCAAAGCGATCGGCCTCCGCAAGAAAGTCCTGACGTGTGATGTCATCGAATTTGCCGTTCACGCTCATCAGATGCTGGTAGGTCCATTCGCCTCTCGGGTTATAGGCATGCGTTACGTCGTAGGCTGGCGCCAGTTCCCAATCGCCGCCTTGTTTCAGACGGAAAGCGAAATTCTTGGTATGGTCGTCACAATTGCGCGCCATGACGTTGAACGCCATTCGCCGAAACACCTGGCCGAGTGCCGCATCCCCCAAACCGAGTCGTGAAACGACCATAAAGAGCTGGGCGTAAGCGTGCGTGCCGCGTTGCTTGAAGTCGAGGTGATCCATCGCGCACAGTGTCTGCACGTGGTGCTTGATGGTTTTGCCGTTGACCACTTCACGGTCAAACCGGCGGGTCATGAAGTGCGCGCGCCCATTCTCTTCGAGTAAACGACAGTCGTACATATCAATACCGGCCTGCTTCGCCATAAGGTAATAGGCGTACTCGATCCGGCCGTAGTCGGCCCCCGTGCCTAACTCCGCGTCCTTGCCGACGCCGTCAAACTTGAGAAGCCAATGCTCGAATCCGGCTGCGGCATCGAATTGCCCGCTGCGGATTACATTTGTAGTGGGATTCCAGGCGATGACCGCCTTCGCGCGCGCGCCGCCCGCCGAGATGCCAACATGAATAATGTTGGCGAGAGCCGCCTTGGCGTGTGCGTCAATCGTGAGATCTCCTTCCATCAGCTTCCGCGCGTTTTCCACCAGGGATTTCATCTCTAGAGGAGCCGCGCCCTCGCTGTGGGAACCACGCGCGGGTCTGAATTCCAGCGCCCCCATTCCTCGCTTCCCCATATAGGCCAGGCGGTCGAGCGTAGTCACTTCACTCTTTGCGAGGCCTCGTTCCGCCATCCAGGCATCAATGAGGGCATTGCCGAAAGCGTCGGGCAATGCGTCGGCCAGCATTCCCGGCAGGCGATGGAATGTGGCGTCGGGCAGATTGGGGAAAATAAATGGAGCGCTTCGATCACTGAGCGGTAATGTCAATGGCGCCAGCTCGATTCCGGTGCGTCGCCACGCTGGCTCGTAGGCGAATGCATAATAGCCTAGTCGCGGATCGAGAGCCACCGCGCCAACCCGCTGTCCCCAAACGCGAACTTCAATCGCGCGGACGTGTTTCACGAGTTGACCTTTGGCGGTTTCCTTGGACGGCGGACCCGTTGCGGTGGCATGGGGGCATGCAATATCGCGAGGGGATCAACCGTGACCTCCGGCGCGAGCATCTCGATTCCCTGGAGGGCGTCCAGTGCCTTCAGGGTTCTGAGGAGGGTTTCGACAGTGGAGCCTCGCCCAGCTTCAAGATTACGCAGCGCCTTTTCTGAAATACCAGCCTTGTCGGCGGTCGCGCGCTGATCGATGTTTCGGGCCAGACGCAGCCTGCGGACGCGCGCACCAAGCGCGACCTGGAGTTCCTTGGGTGTCTGGAATGTGATGTTGTCCATAAAGGAATATAATCACCTATTAAACGTAAAATCAATATTAATAGGCTTATATATACCGTTTAATATTGTATGTGTCAAGCGGCGTCAAATTGCCTGTTAATACGAGTGATACAAATAAACGGTAATTGTATACCATTTAGAATGAATTGTTTACAGTATGAAGCTGGCTGGTATCAGACCGCAGGTCGCAATTGGCAATTATGGCTTTGATCACGAGGGGTTTGCTCCCAAGCCCGGTTCCCCAGGGACGGGGAGCGGGTTTGTTTCGATAGAGCTTCGCGCAAACATTCGTAAGCGTGGTCGACTGACTTTCCAACATCAGATCCATCTTCTACTCGACTGCTGAATCCAGCCTTACAACCTGCTCACCCGACGTGTCGGAATCGCATCGATAAATTGCGAAACCGACGCTGTACTTTCGTCCGTCTATGTATGAACTCGGCTCAATGCCCCTGAGTACAGCAGATAGCAGAATCTTTCGCAGCTTCGTCGTATCGTCTGCAGGAATATCCAGGAGCTGACCGCACGGATCCTCCCACCACTGAGAGAAGCGGCGAACATGAATCGGCGAATCGTCGGATTCTTCAGTGATGAGGACCAGCAGCAGACCGCGTATTTCTTCCGGTGGAGACCACATAAAGAAGAGCGGCCTACCTGACGGATCGAGCAATGCCCAATCGCAGATCCTCGCGTGGTCGCGCACAATTTCAAGGATCTTGCCATTTTCATGCCCCGGCGCGACGGCCTTTGCCTCAACGGTCAATACATGTGGGTTCTCGTACTCTTCAGGATTGGGGTCCACCAATAGGTCCAGGTGATTTGTGCG
>Ga0210385_10000109_pt1 | contig 91468 bp, 74 predicted proteins | sample IncBWH26OmetaG_FD_160107 | JGI IMG/M metagenome (GOLD analysis project Ga0210385, IMG submission 160107) | Forest soil microbial communities from Barre Woods Harvard Forest LTER site, Petersham, Massachusetts, United States - Inc-BW-H-26-O ... | reverse complement strand
TCCGTCCCAAGATCGTCCGCTCTCACAAAAGTCATGGTCGTTTTTTGATCCCACCACCGCGATCAACCCCAAAATCTTCATCCGGCACACCACCCAACCATCCCTGCTATCATCCCGCCAGCCGGATACCCCACTTCAGTTCAGGAACGCCATGCCCAGCGAAACCAGCCGCATTGAAGCTTTCTCCGACGGCGTCTTCTCCATCGCCGCCACCCTTCTGGTTCTCGAGCTCAAGGCGCCGCCTGCAAACATCCCCTTCTGGCCGGGAATCGTCAGCCAGTGGCCTGCTTACGGCAGCTTTCTCCTCAGCTTCGTCTTCATCGGCATCATGTGGATCAACCATCACCGGCTCTTCAGCCATGTGCGTCACAGCGACGATGCTCTCATGGCCGCAAACCTGCTTCTCTTGCTCGGCGTCGTCTGGATCCCCTACCCCACTTCGCTCATCGCGCAAACTGTCGGCACTCCGCGCCTGCGCGACGCCGCCATCCTTTACAACGCTTCCTATCTCTCCATTGCGTTGCTCTTCAACCTGCTGCTCTTCACCTGCGCGCGCCGCGGGCTGGTCGACAAGAGCTATGCGGATGTGCGCAACATCGCCGCGCAATACGCCGTGGGGCCAACGCTCTACATTGTCTGTCTGGCGCTCACCTGGTGGAACGTCACTGTGAGCCTGTTTCTCAGCGGAGCCATCGCACTCTACTTCCTGCTCTCGCCTGAAAAAGCCCGGCATCTTCATGCTGAGCACAATCCGTAGCTACTCGCTTGCCAGCGTCACAATTTCGCTGCCACCGGAGACAAACACCTTCTCAGCAGTCCCCCGCAACACGCGGTACAGCGCAAACTGCCGCTGCGTGGCCCCGCGCAGCTCAAACACCAGCTCTCCCCGGTTGTCCCCAAAAGCATCCACGGCATCCACAAGCCGCATCCGCGGCGTGTCGTCCAAATGCCCGCCATCGGCAACGCTCTTGAAGAGAATCAGCAGGCTTCCATAGAGGTCGGGCTGTGCAATCAGCGTGACAAACTTCTCCTGCGCCGGCGGCCCGTCCGTCCGTGCCGTCAACACCAGCGTTGCACCCGACCCATACGCCAGCTCAAAGACTCTGAAGTGTTCGTCAAATAGGGCCGGCGGCGTCTGCGACTGCAGCGTCATGCGCTTCTTCGTGGCGGCTGTCTTCGGCTTGGACGGCGCAGCCGGAGCGGCAAGGCCCAGCGCAGCCCGCGCCACATCTTCCATCTGCCCTTTCATCTTTGCTTCATCGTCCAGATTTGCCCAGGCAAACTTCCAGGGATGTTCCGGCGCGTTCCGCACGTCAGAAACGGCTACCGTCTGCTCCATATCCGGCGGCAGGCCCAGCAAGCTCGGCGTCACGCTCGGCCCATTGAAACTCGACTTGCCCCGCATCAGCCGCGGACGATCCGGATCGCTGACTTCCGGCAGTGATTCAACGTGCCCCACATCGGACGAGTCTGCACCCTTCGCCGGCTTTGCATCACCCGCCGAGTCTCCTGAATCTTTCTTGTGCAATGTAGGCCGATCAGGATCCGCCGCAGGCCCGCTGCTTGCCGTTCCACTCCCGCCATCTTCAGACCCCGGGGCCTTATGCAATGTTGGCCTGTCGGGATCGGGCGGCGGCGCATTCGACGTCGTGTCCGAACCACTTGCGCCGTGTTTGCGATGCAGAACCGGCTTCTCGCTGTCCGCATCGTTGTCATCTATCTTTGCCGGAGCCGGCGCAGCGGCCTTCGGCTTGGGCATCGGCAGCCACTTGCCGTAGCCCACCCACATCCCCTCTTCCTGCGCCGCATTCTCCACGTCGAAGAGGCCGATGTTGGCGCCGTCTCTCTTCAACTGGTATTCCACCTCGCTCGACACGGCCAGCGGCTGCGGACGCGCCAGGTAAACCCCGCCATCCTGCAACTGCTCTCCGTCAAACACGGTCAGCGGAACCAACCGGCTCTTCTTCGGCTTTCCTTCATCACCCGTCCACTCCAGTACGCCCACAGCGCGCAGCACAGGCTGATCCTTGTCCTTTTTGCTCAACTGGCCCTGGTACTGCGCGCAGGCCGGAACCGTCGCCATCAGAGCGAGCCCGGCCACGATTGTTTCCACGATCCACAGGCCGCGCCGCCGCTGCCATGACAGCGCCCGCCCGGCTCGGGAATAATGCGAGTTGCTGGTCAACCGAAAATACATGCGAGGGGATTCCCCATGGAACTCAATCAAAAGGTCACCGACTTTACTTTGCGGACCGACGAGGACAAAACAGTAAGCCTCTCAGACTACAAAGGCAAACCCGTCATACTCTTCTTTTACCCCAGAGCCGACACCCCCGGCTGCACCATCGAGGCCTGCGGCTTTCGCGATGCGTTCAAGAAGCTTCAGGCCGCCGGCGCCGTCGTCCTGGGCATCTCGCGGGATACCCCCAAAGCCCAGGCAAAATTCCGCGCCAAATACGACCTGCCGTACACACTCCTTGCAGATGTAGACGAGAAAGTCTGCAATCAGTTTGGCGTATTGAAAGAAAAGAACATGTACGGCAAGAAAGTTTGGGGAATCGAACGCACAACCTACCTCATCGGGCCCGACCAGAAACTCATCCACATCTTTCCCAAGGTCACCCCCGAAGGCCACGCCGAAGAAGTCCTCACCCTGCTGAAAGAATGGAACAAAACCCACAAAAAGTGAAAACCTCAGTTGCGGCGCGTGCAGCGCTCGGCCGCCTGCTCCCCCGCTCCTTTTTCGAAGCCAGCCCGGAAATCGTCGCCCCGCGCCTGCTTGGCAAGGTTCTCGCGCACCACGATTCCCGGGGCATCGTAGCCGGAAGAATCGTCGAAGTCGAAGCCTACCTCGGTCCCCACAACGCCCCGCCCGATCCAGCCGCCCATGCGCATCGCGGTCCCACCGCGCGCAACCTCGTTCTCTTCGGCCCCGCCGGACACGCCTATGTTTACGCCATCTATGGCCGTTACTACTGCATGAACATTAGTTGCGAAATCGAAGGCCATGCCGGCTGCATCCTCATCCGCGCCCTCGAACCCGTCGCCGGCCTCGCTCGCATGGCTGCCAATCGTGGCCTTCCTAAGAACGCCGCTCCGCGCCTGCTCACCTCCGGCCCTGGCCGCCTCTGCCAGGCTCTCGGCCTCACGCGTCTTCGCCACAACGGACTTGACGTCACCCATCGCGCGTCTCCCCTTCAGGTCCGTGATGACGGATTTGTCATCTCCAATGTCCTCGTGACTGCACGCATCGGTATCAAACACGCTGTAGACTGGCCTCTACGTTTTGCTGTCTCCGGCCATCCCTGCGTATCGGGTACGCAAAGATTCAACTTGCAAGGCACCCGCCTCACGTAGAATTTCGTCGTACTGACTAGACCCATTTCAAACTGCGAGGAATCTCGACTTGAAAACCGCTTCCCCGAAGTTCGCTTTTGCCCTTGCCACTCTCTTGGGTGGCGCCGTTGCCCTCGCCACCGCTGCGCGCGCCCAGGCTCCTGCCGGCGCACCGGAGCACCACGACGCACCTCCGCCCACCAACCTTCAAGTGCTCCCCAAAACCATGACCGGCGAACAGGTCCACGAACTCATGCACAAGTGGGAGGCTTCGCTCGGCTCGGAATGCAGCACCTGCCACGCCGCCGATGCCACCAAGAAGCGCCCTGACGGCCGGCCCATGCTGAACTTCGCTGACGATTCCAAGCCGGAAAAGGCAACTGCGCGCCTCATGGTCCGCATGGTCCAGGAGATCAATGCGCAATACATCGGCAAGCTTCCCGATGGCGGCGAGCCCGTTACCTGCGCAACCTGCCACCGCGGCCATCTCGATCCGCCGCCCTTCGTGGCTCCGCCCGATCACGACCACGATCACCCCGCGCCCCCACCTTCGTCGCGGTAATTTCAACTCATCAGCCCTGCGCTGTCGCGCTTTCCCAAAAAAATGGCCACCCTATCCGTCAGGATCGTGGTGGCCATTTCGTTGTGGAAACGAATCGACGTCGCAGTTTCGCGATTCTAAATCGCAGCCTTGCGCATTCGTGGTTTGTCGAATGCGCCGGGCTTGTCTTATTGCCCCGTATGGTTGTTGGGAATATCCAGGGGAAGCGGTGCGGTTCCTGATCCAGCCTGTGTGGCGGCGTCGCGCTCACGCAGGAGATCGATATAGATCGCTTCGATTTCAGCGCGGTCGGCGTCGCTGATGGCAACTTCGAAATTCGGAAAGTTCGTCATGTTGCACCTCGCGATACCTCATGTTGTTAGAGACACGTTTCTGCCCTCAAGGTTGCGCGCTCTGTCGTGTCCTTACTTGATCCCGCTTGCATCTACACAGGCCTTCAGGAGTTACCGCGTGCAAACTCCCCGCTCTTGCCGCCGGTTTTTGCTTCCAGACGCACCTCGCGAATTACGATCCCCTTGTCCAGCGCCTTTGTCATGTCGTAAACCGTCAGCGCCGCAACCGCTGCAGCGGTCAACGCTTCCATCTCAACTCCGGTCTGTCCCACCGCCGTCGCTGTAGCAGTAATACGCACGCCCTTCGCGGCCAGTTCCGCCGACACATCCACGTGCGTCAGCGCCAGCGGATGACACATCGGGATTAATTCCGATGTTTTTTTCGCCGCCTGAATCCCCGCGAACCGCGCAACCTCTAGTGGATTGCCTTTCGGATTCTGCGGCAATGCAGCCAGCACTTCTGCTGACAACTCCACAAACGCTGAAGCCGTTGCCGAACGGCGCGTCGCCTCCTTCGCGCTTACGTCCACCATGTTTGCCTGTCCTGCTTCATCGAAGTGCGACAGCTTCTGCGCTGAATCACTCATCGTCCGTTCCTCACAACATCAGAATGCGCACCATCGCGCCCGCGTCCATGCTGCTCGCATCTTCCGGCACCACCAGAAAGCAATTCGCACGCGCAAATGCAGGCGAATCTCCGCTTCCATTCCAATCAACCGTCTTCACTTGCGGAAAGCCGCCATATGCATTCGTAAATTCACACCGCGCCGGCAGAAAGCGCGTCAGCCCTGGCTTCTCTTTCACACTCTTTGCCAGCTGTGCTGCGACGAACTGCGGACCCAACTCCGTCGAACCGCTTAACGCAGCCAGTACCTGTGCGCCAAATAAACGAAATGTCGCTGCCGACGAGATCGGATTTCCCGGCAAACCCAAAAAAGGCACGCTCACATTCTCTTTCCCCGCAGCATCAGGGCCTGTCGCACGCAGTGCTCCAAACACCAGCGGCTTTCCCGGCTGAATCCGCACACCGGTAAAGAAGAACTTCGCGCCCCTTCGCTCAAGCGCCGGCTCCACAAGATCAAACTTTCCTGCAGAGACTCCACCGGAGATCAGCAACAAATCCGCAGCGGCTGCATTTTCCAGCGCCGCATCCAACGCTTCCGCCGTATCCGCCGCGGTCGGCAAGACCCAAGGCACCCCACCAGCCGCTGCCACCAGCGCCGCCAACATCGGTGCATTCGAGTTGCGAATTTGCCCGGGTCCCGGATCGGCATCGACAGCCACCAACTCATCGCCCGTCGTCAGAATCGCCACCCGCGGCTTCCTGTAAACATCTACTGTCGCGTAACCGCATGTTGCCGCCACCGCAATCTGCGCCATTCTCATCCGCGCGCCCGCTGGCACCAATATTTCGCCGGCCCGCGCCTGCGCGCCCCGCGCGACAACATTCTCTCCGGACTGGATGGTGCGTTCCGCGCGCAATCGAACTTGATCGCCGTCGCGCTCGATGTGTTCCACCATCACCACGGCGTCCGCGTCCGCAGGCACCGGAGAGCCCGTCATAATCTCCCAGAACGCACCCGCCGGCAATGGTCCCGGAGGCGGTTCGCCCGCATGGGTCGCCCCCGCTACCGGCATCCACGCGTGCGTAACTGCCTCCACCGCTCTGCAGGCAAAACCGTCCCGCGTCGAGCGCGCAAACGCCGGCTGATCTTCGTCCGCAACAATTGCCTGCGCCAGCACTCGCTCCGCAGCCTCACTCAGTTCCACGCGCTCCGTGCCGCGGCTTTGCGACAAGAGCTCTCGCGCGTAGCGCGCCACTTGCTCCGCCGCTTCGGTGTAACTCAGCAGGCCGCTCATGGTTTGGATTGTAGTTGCCGCACCCGACGCCGGCTGCCGGCCCCCACTCGCTCGCGCCACAAAAGCAAAGGGCGCTCTCCCTGCGGAGAACGCCCCTCGAAAAACCTGCTCTCGGCTGGCCTTACTTCTTGCCCGCCTTGTAGCTGGAGTTGATCTTCTGTCCGGCCTGTTGCAGAATGGCCTGCACTTCGCCGGCATACGGACCCGTCGGCGCCAACTCCAGATACTTCTGGTACGCATCCGCGCAACCATCTGGAAGCACAATGCGCGAAGTCTTTGGATCGACCGTCGCCTTCTGCACCAGTCCCTGGCCCTTCAGGTAATACACCAGCGCGTCGTTCGGATCGTTCTTAATCGCGATCTCCGCCGCCGCAACTTGCGCATCTCCGTTACCGGACTGGAAGAAGATCACAGCCTGGTTCCGCAAATACATCGTTGCCGACGTCGGATTCGCCTTCGCCGCTGCATCATAGGCGGCATTTGCTTCCGGCACCTTGCCTGCGCGCGCGTAAATCTCACCGAGGCCCGCGTTCGCCATGCCCTCGACCGCCGGATTGGGCTTCTTCGATGCAGTCACCGCATCCAACGCCTTCTTATAGGCCGTCTCGGCGTCGTCATACTTCTTCAAACCCGCATCGGCCTGGCCCAGATACGCCCAAAGCACAGGCTCGTTCGGCCGAAGCTCCGTGTCCTTGGTCATCAGCGTTGTAACATCGGTATACTTCGCCGTCTTGATCTCAGTGGTCTTCGCGTCCACGTCCGCCTTCGCCGCGTTCGCCCCCAGTTGCTGCTCAGCCGTGGCATGCGCAGCATCCACGTCCTTCAGATCCTGGCTCACCACTTTCAAATCGGCATTCAGGTTCTTGATCACCGCATTCGCCTGCATCGCCGCTGCGTTTTTCTTGCGCAGATCTTCCAGCTGCTTCTTCTGCTCTTCCGGAAGTTTGTCGATATACTCCTGCCGCGACATGTCGATGTCTTGCGCAGTGTCCTGGTTTGCAACCACCTTCACGTTGTCGAATCGGTCCGCCTGCTGGTCCTTGGTCATGTTTTCTGACCGGTAGACCACCGTGTAGTTTCCGGCGGGAACAGAACCCGTGTAGTCGCCGTTCGCGTCCACCGTAAACGTGCCGCGCTCTGCAGTCTGCGGCGACAGTCCTGGACCCGAAGCCGCGCGTGTGATCTCGAGGTAGGTCACCGAACCATTCGTCTGTGGCGCGCCGCTCGGGTTGGTCACATGTCCATGCACTTTGCCCATGGGCGCGCTCGACGCTGCGGGCTCTTGCGCAATCGCCGGCACAAGGGCGAGTGCCAGCACGCCCAGCAAGAGTGAAAGTTTGCGTTTCATAACTCTTCTCCTTAAGGAAAGCCCGCGCGTTCAAAAGCCGCTCTCGGGGTCAATCAAAAAAACAGGCGCCCATCGCGCACACATTCGCGGTTTCGCTTCTACCGCACACGCTGGAACGGGCAAGAATAGTACGTCGCGCTTGCTTCGTGCTCGACCTGATCCGCAGCCGGCCGCTCTGGACGAGACAGAAACCACCGCTTCCTTCAGCAGGACCCAAGTTAAATCCAATCGACCGCTCAAGACAAGACCGGCCGCATCATCTTGTCTTTTCTGATGCTTCGCCGACCTTGCAGGACCAACTGCCCGCCTGCGTTTTTCATCCTAACGGCCCCATCCCATTCGTCTTGTGGCGTGGATCACAACTTAAGATAGTTCCATGGCGACCACCATCCGCCCGGCCACCCGCGAAGATGTCCCGCAAATCCTCGCGTTCATTCGCGGTCTCGCAGCATACGAGCGCGAACCGGACGCCGTTACCGCAACCGAGGACGACCTCCTCCGCGACGGATTTGGGCCTAACCCTTTCTATTTCTGCCTGATAGCAGAGCACGAGGGGAAGCCCGCGGGCTTTGCCTTTTACTTCTTCAACTACTCCACGTGGATGGGCCGTCCCGGGCTCTATCTCGAAGACCTGTTCGTTCTGCCCGAGTTCCGCGGCCTGGGCATCGGCAAAGCTCTCCTGCAGCGCGTCGCCGCCGTCGCCGTCGAAAACCGCTGCCCGCGCCTTCAGTGGGAGGTCCTCGACTGGAACACCCCCGCCATCGACTTCTACGCCGCCATGGGAGCCGAATTCCTCGACGCCTGGCGCAACGTCCGCATCACCGGGGATGCCCTGCTCAAGCTTGCCGGCTCCGGGGCGCCGTTGCCATGACCTCCAGGTTCGAACAGATTGCGCGCCGCAATTTCCCTGCCCCCGTCGAGCCGAAGGCGTCTGCCCCACAGCAGGTGGTTAGAGTGATCGGTGGAGGCCTCGCCGGCCCTGAAGCCGCCCTTACCGCCGCGCGCCTCGGCTGCCAGGTCGATCTCTATGAAATGCGTGCCATGGTCGACGGCCAACCGCGCCTCACGCCCGCCCATCAAACCATCGATTTCGGCGAGCTGGTCTGTTCCAACTCCCTCAAAAGTGAGTCACCCAACACCGCACCTTGGCTCCTCAAACAGGAAATGCGCCGATGCGGTTCCGCTCTGCTCCGCATCGCCGACCAAACCGCCGTCCCCGCAGGCCACGCGCTCGCCGTCGACCGCGTCGAGTTTTCTCGCCGCATCGCCGAAGCCGTCGCCGCCGACCCCAACATCCGCGTCATCCGCGAAGAAGTCACCTCGCTCCAGGACGAAGACAGTACGAAGCACTGCACCATCATCGCCACCGGCCCGCTCACTTCCTCCGCCCTCAGTGCAGAAATTCAGCGCATCACCGGTTCGCAGCACCTCGCCTTCTACGACTCCATCTCCCCCATCGTCGATGCTGAATCCATTGATATGGATCGCGTCTACTTTGCCGCGCGCTGGGACAAGGGCACCGCCGATTACATCAACTGCCCCATGGACCGCGAGGAATATGACATCTTTCTCGACGCGCTCCTCGCCGCCGAAGCTGCCGAATCCAAAGAGTGGGAGAAGCTCGACTACTTCGAGGGCTGCCTGCCCATCGAAATCCTCGCCCGCCGCGGCCGCGATACTCTTCGCTTCGGCCCCATGAAGCCCGTCGGCTTGCGCGATCCGCGCACCGGCAAAACTCCCTGGGCCGTCGTTCAGCTCCGCAAAGAAAATCTGCGCGCCGACAGCTACAACCTCGTCGGCTTCCAGAACCACCTCAAGTGGGGCGAACAGGGGCGCGTTCTTCGCCTCATCCCGGGCCTCGCAAACGCGAAGTTCCTGCGCTACGGCCAGATCCACCGCAATACCTACATCTGCGCCCCCGCTCTGCTCGATGAAACCCTTCGCCTGGGCGTTGTCCAGAACGGGCACGAAGCGTCAGGGCACGACTTCAGTCGTGCCGAAAAGGATCCACTTGAACTCGGGGCTTTAGCCCCTGAAAGAATGCCGATTGCATCGCAGCCCACCCTCATGTTTGCCGGCCAGATCTCCGGCGTCGAGGGCTATACGGAATCCATCGCCACCGGCCTCCTCGCCGGCCTCTATGCCGCTTCCTTCGTGCACGGCCAACAACCCGTCCCCATCCCGCGCAGCACCGCGCTCGGCTCGCTCATCCACTACATCACCCACGCCGAGGTCAAAGACTTCCAGCCCGCCAACATCACCTTCGACCTGCTCGAGCCGATGCCTGAAGAAGAGCGTCGCAAAATCCGCGACAAAAAAGAGCGCCACCGCATCCAGTGCGAACGCGCCCTCGCCGCCTTCGACGCCTGGTGGGCCGCCTCGCCCTATGACCAAAGAGCAGCCCCTGCCGTTTGAATTCCCAAAATCCATGCGATAGTTTTAGCCAGCACTCGCATGCACATCCAGCGTCAGACCCCGATGGAACTCGTCCTGCAGGACGGCAGCAGGTGGATGAGCTTCCTCTTCGTTGCCCTGGCCGTCTTCGTCGCTGTCGCTTCTTTCGAACGACACTCGTGGCGGGGACTTCTCGTCAGCGCTTTCTTCTTGTTTTTCGCCGCTGCTTTCTTCCGCCACTCCACCTTTACATTCGACAAAATGCAGCGCATCGCCCGCTGGCGCCGTTTCACTGTCCTCAAAAACGAGTCCGGCTCCATCCCTTTCGACTCCATCCGCGACATCATCATCGACGCGCAGGCCGGCGATCACAATTCGGTAAACTACCGCCTCGTCCTCGTCACCGCCGAGGGCCGCACTCCCATGGCAAATCTCTTTGAAGGCGGCAGCATCGAACACTACCAAAAGCTCCGCCGGCAAATCCTCGACTTCCTCGGCCTGGACTCCACACCTGCCCCCGAGACCGGCCCTCTCTCAGACGCGGTCCACAACGACACGTCTTCGTCGGTGGGGAATGATGGAATCCCGTCCGACATCGAGCCCTCCCTCCGCGCTCTCCTCGCCCAGGGCCGCACCATCGACGCCATCGAACTCCTGCGCTCGCGCAAGTCCATGAGCCTTACCGAAGCCAAGTCCCGCATCGATGCCCTCCGCCAAAAGATGAAACAGCCTTCGTAGCGTTCACCGTCCCAATCCTTATCCCTTCTCCGCCCGAAAATTCCCACCTGTGCTACGCTTCTCGCGTCCCCCGGAAAGGCCTTTGCATGCTCACTCTGTCTGCACCGGATGCCATCGGCCCCGCGATTGAACGCACCAAGCACCTGCTCTTCCGGCCCTTCCGCTGGGGAACCTTCCTCAAGCTTTGCCTCGTTGCAGTCGTAACAGAAGGCTTCTCTTCCAACTTCAGCTCCGGCAGCCACAGCAGCTCCCACTCCACATCCACCACCACATCCTCCCTGCTGCCTTTCGACATCTCTCCCGTCGTGATCGCGGCAGGCGTTGCTGCAATTCTGCTCGTCCTCATCATCAGTCTGGCGCTCTTTTACCTCATTACCCGCCTGCGCTTCGCCCTCTTTGAATGTCTGGTCCAGCAATCCACCCTCATCCGTCCCGGATGGCACCGTTATCGAGAGCAAGCCAGCCGATTCTTCTGGCTGAATGTCTGGGTCGGCGTTGTCTTTCTGGTCATCGTCGCGCTCATCGCCATGCCCTTCGCCGCTGGCTTCCTGCAGCTCGTACGCTCCTCCACTCCAGGGCATTTCGATCTGGGACTGCTCCTCTCGCTGCTGCTGCCGCTCATTCCCATCATCTTTTTGATCATCCTGGTCGCCCTCGCCACCGATCTCATCCTGCGCGACTTCATGCTGCCTCACTTCGCGCTCGAAAACGCCACCGCCGGTCAGGCGTGGGCCGCCGTCCGCACCCGCATCTCCGCCGAAAAAGGCGCGTTCTTCCTCTACGCGATCCTGCGCATCTTTCTTCCCATCGTGGCCATGATCGGTATCTTCATCGCCCTCATCATTCCCTCCCTCATCGTCATCGGCATCGCCGCCGGCATCGTCGCAGGGCTTCACGCCGCGCTTTCCGGCGCCGCGGGTACGGCCACCACCATCGTTGTCGGGATCCTGGTCGGCTGCCTCGTCGCGGCATACTTCATTTTCGCCATTCTTTGCTTTGGTGGACCCCTCGGCCTCACCATTCGCAACTACTCCCTGGTCTTTTACGGTGGCCGCTATCCTGTCCTCGGCAATACGCTTTATCCTCCAGCGCCACAGGCAACTTTCGGCGCAACACCCTGACCCGCCGTCAGCCGTAGTGCCACGCCAGGCGTCCTCGACGGGAACCTTTCTCTCTTCCGCAGTGTCCAACTACAAAGACGGCCATCGGCGCCCCATGCAGACGGCACCGCTGCGCGTAGTACCCTTGAAAGGGAGCATTGATCGTGCAGCGTTCTCTCGCAGGTGTCGCGTTTCTGGCAGCGTTGCTCGCGCCCTGCGCGTGCCTCCTAGCCCAGTCCAAACCTGCCAGGCCTTCATCCGTCAAAATCGAGCTTCCTCCGCCGCCCAAGCCCCTGCTGCCCGATGCCTTTGCCGGCTGGGTCGCTGAACAACCACCGCAAGCCATCTCTGACCCCGCCCTTGCGGACAGCGCCAATGTCGCCGCGCTCAAAGAGTGCGACTTTACCCACGGCGCTCTCGCCACCTACAAGCGCGATGGTGAGACCCTCAACCTCCACGCACTTGGTTTCCTCGACGCCAGCGGCGCTTACGGTGCCTACACTTTTTACCGCCACAATGGATGGCCCAAAGAAGACATCGGCTCCGGCGCAACTTCGAATGGCAATCGCGTGCTGTTCTGGACCGGCACCACCCTCATCGACGCCACCTTCTCGCACGTCGGTCCCATGTCCGCCTCTGAACTTCGCGAGCTCGCCGCCCAGCTCCCCGCGGTACAAGGCAACAAGGCCATCGCGCCGCCCATCCTCTCCGATCTGCCCCAGCCTTCGCTCGATCGCCAGACCACGCACTACGCGCTCGGACCGGCCAGCTACCTAGGCGCTGGCGGCGTGTTGCCTCCTGAGATGGTCGGCTTCGATCGCGGCGCCGAAGCCGTCACCGCCAACTACTCGCTCAACTCCGGCCCCGCAACCCTCACCATCATCGATTACCCCACGCCGCAGCTCGCCGCAGCACAGGAAGCGCGCATCCGCGACTACATCAAGGCCGGCACCCACGCTCAGCCGGCCTTCCCCAAGCCGCTCACGGATTCTGACCAGGCCTCGCTGGAAGTGCGCCGCAGTGGTCCGCTTGTCATCCTTGTCAGCGGCGACGCGATCCCCGATGAGAGTCACAAACTCATTGAGAGTGTCCACTTCGCGGGAGACGTCATCTCCATCCCCCAGCCCACCGACTCTGAAGTCAACAAGACCGGCCGCCTGCTCCTCGGCATCGCCGAACTGGTCATCGTGGGTTCTCTCGCCGCGATCCTTCTCGGACTCTTCCTCGGCGGCGGTCGCGCCCTCTACCGCATCGCCCGCGGCAGGCCGGCCTCCTCTGTTTACGAAGCCGAGTTCATCAGCCTCAACCTCGAGAAGTGAGCCGACGTCCCCGGCCCTTGACCAAGCGCCGCCTCAGAAGGTAACGCACGGCCTTCAACCTGTGGAAAATCGGAGAAAAACCCTAGAAAACACCCGGAAATCCGGGCAAATTCGCGCCTTTAAAAGGCGAAGATGCGGTGAAAATCGAAACTTTTGCGAAAACTGGAGAATCGCTCTAAATATCACCAAACATTAGCTTTATTTCGCCCCTGATTTGATCTTGACACCCCGCCCCCCCACACCTACTATGCAGCCAGAAAGTTCTGATGGCTTTGCCTCCGTTGGAACTATTCTCCCTAAGGAAGAAGCTGCCCTGTTGCCGGGCGGCTTTTTCCGTTTCTAAAGCATTTATCTCCTCAGTTCGGTGCCCCCGCTTGGGCCGCTTCCGGGTCCGCCCAGTCCTTTCCGCACTCGTCGCAGTGCCACTGGTTCACCGGATCCGCGCTCTCCAGCACCGGATCTTCCGCGCCACATGCAGGACACTTCGGAGTCTCGTAAACCGGCACATCGGAATCTGCCTTCGATTCCTCCACAATCTCCTGCGGAATGGGCTGCGCGGCGATCGCCTGCGCCTGCTCCAACTGGTCGGCGGCAACCGACACCCGGATCAGGCCGCCCGATGGCGTTGTAATCCACGAGTCGATGCGCGCCCGCCGAAGCGTCTCGCACAGCTGCCAGGCTTGCTCCTGCGTTTCGCACGTGCACAGCTCTGTCTTCCACGTGAAATCCCGCGCAATGCCGTCGCCTCCGAAATCCGGCAACGCGTCGAACCGCCGTCGCTGCTGCTCAAAATGCACCGCCGCCGGCGGATCACTGTCGCTGCGTCCGAACTGCGGCTTCTCTTCCGCCGCCAGGCTCAGCCCGCGCTTCCGCATCTCATCGCGCAGCACCTGCTGCGCAATCTCCGTTAAATCTTTCGCGTCGGCGGTTAGGTCCAGCAGCTCCTGGTCGTACTTCTCCGCGTAGACTTCCTCGAGCCTGCGCCGTTCTTCACCCGGTTCCAGAATCATGTCGAGCAGTATAACGGCGTCCCGCTGGTTCCTATAGACAGAGGGGGCGGGGGCGCTTGCTGCCAATTCCTTCGAGATCAAGCCTCACGCGTTCCCTGGTGAAAACGCACTTTCCAGCGTCCCGCATCCTTCACCCAGATTGAACTGCGCAGCGTGACGTCGCGTTCACCCGTTCCATCATTGCCTCGGACGGTTCTGTACGTCACGAGCACCACGTCGGCAGCGATCCCGTGGCAGGTAAAGTCTTCAACCTCGGGCTGCGTATAGTCCTCGCTGCCCAGCATTTCGAGAATCCGCTCGCGGGTCCACACGCGCCCCGACTTCCCAAATTCAAAGAAATCGTCGGTCAGCAGCGCGGCCACGCGTTCCCGATCACGGCGCACTTCCGGCTCCAGAAGCAGCCGTTCCAACCGCTCCACCTCTGCAACCGTTGCCGCATCCACCTTCGCGATTGTGCTCATTGCACCGGCGGCATCAGGTATTGCTCAAATTGTGCCAGGATCCTGTTATATAGATGCGTCCGTACATCCGCTCCGGCAATCGAGTGCGTCTTGCGCGGATAAATCTGCAGATCGTACGGAAGGTCCGCCTCGATCAGCTTCTGCACAAACTGCACCGTGTTTTCGATGTGCACGTTATCGTCGCCCGTTCCATGCACCAGCAGCAGATGTCCCTTCAACTTGCTCGCCGTCGTCACCACGGAGAAGTCCTTGTACCCATCGGCAAAATCAGCCGGCTCGCCCATGTACCGTTCCGTATAGATGGAGTCGTAATTGCGCCAATCCGTCACCGGAGCCACCGCCACGCCCGCGCGGAACCGGTCTGAGTGCGTCATCGCATACAGCGTGAAAGTCCCTCCCCAGCTCCAGCCCCACCAGCCCAGCCGCTTTCCATCCAGTTGCGGATACTTCGCCAGCACCTCATCCACTGCCGTCAATTGGTCCTCAAGCTGCACCGGTCCGAAATTCTTGTACGCTGCCTGAGCAAAGTCGCGGCCCCGCTCACCCGAACCTCGATTATCTGTGTGAAGAACCGCAAACCCGTGTTCTGCCAGCAGCTCGTCAAATAGCAGCCCATCGCCCCAACGGTCCACCACGGTCTGCGGACCCGGTCCACCATATGGATTCACAATCAACGGCACGCTGGCCGCGTTCGTCGCGCCATCCGGCAGCAGCAACGTCGCATGAAGCAGCGTCCCATCGTGCGCTTTCACTTCCAGTCGCTCCGGCGCATGCAGTCCATAAGGGTCCAATGCAGTCGTCGACCAGAAACTCTGGCACGCTCCGCCCTCCGCGCATAACTGCACAACCGGCGGCGTCATCTGCGTCGAAAACTTGTCGGTGAACGTTGCCTTCTCGGGCGCAAAATCTGCGTCGTGACTTCCCGCCCCGCTGCTCAACTGCTTACGCTCGCCATCAAAGTTCACCTGCCAGATCTGCTGCCCCAGCACATCGCTTTCGTTCGAGGCGAAATACACCATCTTGTGCGCGTGGTCCACGCGATACACCTTCTCCACCTCAAACTCACCCTTCGTCAACTGCCGCACTGGCTGCGCGCCGGTCTCCAGCGGGTGCCCCTGGTCGTAGCTGTAGAGATAGAGATGATTGTGCCCGTCGCTCCAGTTCGTCAGCACAATGGTTCCGTCCGCAACGGAAACATCGTAATTCTCATCCAGAAACTTATCGTCCTTGATCTCCAGCACGGGATGCGATTCGCCTGTCCCCACATCGGCAAAATGAATCACTCGGTGTTTGTGATCGCGCGTCACCGTTTCGATCCACAACGTCCTGCGATCCACCCATCCAAAGCGCGGAATGTAGTCCTGTCCATCCGTAATCGGCAGCTTGATCCAGTAAATCTTTCCGCCTTGCGCGCTCACCACCCCCACACGTACCGCAGGATTCGGATCGCCGGGCTGCGGGTAGCGCTGCAGCGTCACCCCTGCATGTGTCGGAATCCAGTCTTCAATCGGGTACAACGGCACCTGCGTCTCGTTCATCTGCAGAAAGGCCAGCGCCTTCGAGTCCGGCGACCAGTAGTAGTTGCTCCGCACCCCTAGTTCTTCTTCGTACACCCAGTCCACTTCACCATTCAAAATGCCATCGCCTGCTGGCGCCAGCACTGAAGTCGGCGTGCCCGGATCCTTCAGACGCACCACCGCCAGGCTGTGGTTCCGTATAAACGAGACCGTCTCGCCGTTCGGCGAAAACTTCGGATCGTCGCCCGACGCCTCGCCGCTGAAGCCGATCTCCAGACCTGTCCCGTTGCGCAGGTCATACATCCAGAGCCGTCCGTTCGCGTCAAAAAGCAAATGTTTCGAGTCCGGCGCCCAAATATAGTTGGCCATCCCGTACCGGCTGCGATGGTCGCGATCCTGTTCCGATGCCGCGCTGCCGTCCAGCGAAGACATCTTCGCGCGGCTCACCATGACATGCCGTTTGCCCGACCCGGGATCGATGTCGATCAGCTCGCCGCCATCGACATACGTCAGATGCTCGCCATCCGGAGACCACTTCATGTCTCCCGGCTCATGCCCAATCAACGGACCATGCCCAAAAATTTTATCCACGGTCAAAGGAATCGCTGCAGTCTGTCCGACAAGAGAAAGACCAGACGCAAGCAGCGCAGGCGCAAACACGAAAAAAGCAAGAGGGGGACGCTTCAAAGAGAAATCCTCCGGGGTCGGAGCCCGCAATATCGTACTCGACGGGGAGAGAGTGGGTTCAAGAAAATGAAATGCCTCATAGCCGGCGCATTCATTTCTTTAGAACGCTCTTGAGGAGGTGTCAGGCTTCCACACAAAAGTGTAAATCACCCGACATTGCGGTCGGTCGCCTCCCTTTTGTCCTCTCGTTCACCGCACGCCGCGTCGACTGCGCTCCACCCAAACTCGGCTCCCATTTGCGGCAGCGCTGCCTCAGGTTGTATCGTCCCGCTCATGCATTGGGCAACTCCAGACGAACGACGCCACATGGGCCAGGTGCGCCGCAAGCAGATCGGCCGCCAGCAACACGACGAACTCAACATCAAGGCCCGCCAGAAGCCTGCCCTTACCCTGCTCGAACACGTCGAACGCGGTCGCGTCCCCGCGCTTCTCAAACTCAAACATGAGTTGATGGCGCAATCGCCCTTTGTCTTCTTTCGCGGCGCTGCACCCGTCATGGCGGCCGATCTCTCCGTCTTGCGCAATACCGGCATCATCGCCCAGCTCTGCGGCGATGCCCACGTCCGCAACCTCGGCGCCTTCGCCGCTCCCGATGGCCGTCTCGTCTTCGACATCAATGACTTCGACGAAACCCTCCGCGGTCCCTTCGAGTGGGATCTAAAGCGCATGGCCGCTTCCCTCGTCCTCGCCGGTCGCGAGTCCGGCCATAAGGAATCCTCTTCGGCCGCTGCGGTCGAAAAATGCATTGAGCGTTACAGCGCGCAGATGCGCGCTTTCTCCCGCATGCCCATCCTCGAGGTCGGCCGCTTCCAGGTTCACCGCCTCGGCTCCGTGCAGCCCGTCCACGATGCATTACTCAAAGCCGAACGCGCCACCCCCATGCACACCCTGGAGCAGCTCACTGAACCCTCGGGTGCAACGGCCGGCTCGCCGAGACGCTTCAAGGACATCAAGCCTCATCTCTGGCGCGTCACCGGCGCCCAGGCCGCCAAAGTGATCGCCGCACTGGGCCCCTATCGCCAATCGCTCGAACCGCAGCGCCAGCATCTGCTTTCGCTCTACAAGCCCCTCGACGTCGCCTTCAAAGTCGTCGGCACCGGTTCCGTCGGTCTCCGGGACTACTGCATCTATTTCGAGGGCAACGGGCCAGGCGATCCGCTCTTCCTGCAAATCAAAGAAGAGGCAGCCTCCGCCTACACACCTTACCTGCCGGACGCGCATCCCGCGCATCACAACGGACAACGCACCGTCGACGGCCAACGCGCCATGCAGGTCCAGTCCGATCCCTTTCTCGGCTTTACCCACATGGACGGCCGCGACTACCTCGTCCGCCAGCTCTGCGACCACAAGGGTTCCATCGACTTCGAAGACCTGTCCGGTTCCGGCCTCATCGCTTTCGCGGAAATCTGCGGCGAACTGCTCGCCCGCGGCCACGCCCGCTCCGGCGACCCGCTCATGATCGCCGGCTACCTGGGCGCTGGCGATGGCTTCGCTCTCGCTCTCAGCCGCTTCGGCGCGCTCTATGCCGACCAAACTGAAAAGGACTGGCAGACCCTCCGCCGCGCTCTCAAAATCAAAGCGTAGTTTCGATTTCGTATTGGCATACCATCTGAATCCGAAATCAGAGTCGGAGTTCTCCGCACGAAAGGATTGCACCATGAATCGCCGCACCTTTGCTCAGCTTCTCGCTGCTACGGCCGCTGTTCCACTCGCACCCGCTGCACGCGCCGAAACTTCCGCTCCCGCCGCCACACCTTTTCCGCTTTCCGTCATGTTGTGGACCATCGAACCGAATCTGCCCTTCGCTGAGCGTCTGGAAAAAGTGGCCGCCGCCGGCTATACAAACATTGAGCTGGTGGGTGAATATGCGCATTGGACCGCCGCAGACTTTGACCGCGCCAATGCCGCGCGCAAGCGCCTCGGCCTTCGCTTCGACGCCACCGCCGGCCTGCCCCACGGCATCGCTGATCCTTCCGCGCGCGACGCATTTCTGGCGGACCTCAAATCCGCCCTTGTTCCCATGGAAACCCTCGTCTGCCCCGCCATGATCGTTCTTTCCGGCAACTTCGTTCCCGGCCTCTCCCACGAGCAGCAACATCAAAGCTGCGTCGAAGGTCTACGTCAGGCCGTCAAGCTCGTCGAAGGCCAGCAAATCGATGGCCAGCCCATCCGCCTGCTCCTCGAATGCATCGACCCTGAAGAGAACCCGAAATACTTCCTGCAATCCGCTGCCGAAGGCATCGACATCGTACGTGAGGTCAACCATCCGCAGGTGCAATTCCTCTACGACATCTTTCATGAGCAGATTGCCGAAGGCAATCTCATCGAGAAACTCGACAAACACATCGACATCATCGGCCTTGTTCATATCGCCGATGTCCCCGGCCGTCACGAGCCCGGCACCGGCGAAATCAACTGGCCCAACATCTATCGGAAGCTCGCCGCGCTCAACTACCGTCACATCGCGGCCATGGAATTTCGCCCTACCACCGACGCCGTCGCCAGCCTCCGCGCTGCCCGGGAACTCGTCGCTCATTCCGCCTCCGCCTGAGCGCACATTCCCTTTTCCGAATCCGGCAAACGATCAAGACAAGTCCGCGTGCCACCGGCGCAGGCCACCGCGCGCTGTCCGCTAATTGCGCCTTCGTTACTTATGTGGTCGCACCCGCATGAATTCGAGACCGCAGCCAACCGTTCGTCGGCGACAATGAGGCATTCCGCCCGCATGTGAGGTCAGCTATGGATGTTTTGGTTCAACAGGACCAGCCGGCAACCGGTCAAAGCCGGACACCGATCTCCGATCTGCGCTGGTACTTCGGCTTCTTCGTCGTCTCAGGATTCTGCGGGCTGGTTTACGAAATTGTCTGGCTCCGCCTGGCCATCGCCAGCTTCGGTGTCACAACCGCACTCACTTCCATCGTCATTTCCATGTTCATGGCTGGCCTGGGGCTTGGATCCTGGGGTGCGGGCCGGTGGACACGCCGTGCCCTCGCCAAAAACGGGCCGCGAGTTTTGCGCCTCTATGCCATTGCCGAATTATGTGTCGGCATCTCTTCCTTCGCCGTTCCCCTCGAATTCAAGCTCGGACGACTCGCCTTGTTGCATATGGGATCCTTCGGCGCCTGGCAAAGCTGGCGCTACTATCTCGTCGCCGGCCTCTGGATCGCCTTCACCATCGTTCCCTGGTGCGCCTGCATGGGCTCGACCTTCCCCTTCCTGATGGCGGTCATTCGACAAGCAGCGCGGTCCGCTTCTCAACGCTCATTCAGCTACCTGTACCTGGCCAATGTCCTTGGCGCGCTTCTCGGCACCCTCATCACCGCATTCGTCCTGATTGAGATGCTTGGCTTCCAGGGAACGCTCTTCGTCGCAGGCGCATGCAATGCAATCCTCGCAATCTCGGCCTTCCTTCTTAGCCGCTCCGCCGTCGCATCCACTCCCATCGACAACATCGCTCCCATCGCCGAAACCCCGCGGCCCAGTCTCTACGGACTTCCATCCAGCGCGATTCTCGTTCTCCTCTTCACCACCGGCCTCGTCAGCATGGGCATGGAAGTCGTCTGGATCCGCGAATTCACTCCGTACCTGGGTCCGTTCGTCTACGCCTTCGCAAGAATCCTCGTCGTCTACCTCTTGGCCACGGTGCTGGGATCGCATCGCTATCGCAATCGCGCGCAAACCATGACTCCGGGCGCCAGCGCCTCTGCGTGGAGCTACCTCGCCCTCTTCGCCATCCTTCCCTTAATCGCAGCCGATCCACTCTTTCCCTTGGGAGGTACCGAATCCGCCGGCCTCCGTCTCAGCGCCATCGCGCTGTTCTGCGCTGTTGCCGGCTTTCTTACCCCCTTGCTCGTCGACGCCTGGTCTTCGGGAAATCCCGATCGAGCCGGCACCGCGTATGCGTGGAACGTCGTCGGCTCCATCGTCGGTCCGCTCGTCGCCGGATTCTGGCTCCTGCCCTGGCTCGGTGAACGCAAATCCGTTCTGGCTCTCGCCCTTCCGCTCTTCGCAATCGCCGCCATCACTGCCCTGCGCAAACCCTCAGACTCATCGCAGCCGCAGACCCTCCGCAAAACAAGGCTCGTCTTTGCCGTTGCAGCATTCGCCGCGTTCGTGCTCTTCCGCGCCAGCCACGACTACGAAACCAAGTACCCTGTTCGTCAGGTCAAACGAGACTACGCCGCCACCGTGATCGCTACCGGAACAGGCTTCGACCGCCGCCTCTTCGTCAACGGCGTCAACATGACCGTCCTCACGCCGGACAATAAATATATGGTCGCTCTGCCCCTCGCTTTCCTCGGCAGACCCGCACAGAACGGCCTCATCATCTGCTTCGGCATGGGAACCGGCTTCAAATCCATGCTCTCCTGGGGCATCCCCACCACCGCCGTTGACCTCATACCCAGCGTCCCCAAGCTCCTGCCCTACTTCCACGAAGACGCGCCCGCGCTCGTCCGCTCGCCCCTCGCTCACATCGTTACCGACGACGGCCGCCGCTTCCTTGACGGTTCTTCCGAAAGCTACGACGTCATCGTGATCGATCCGCCGCCGCCACCCCAGGCTCCCGGAACGAGCCTCCTCTACTCACGCGAATTTTACGACGTCATCAAAAAGCACCTGCGCTCCGGCGGCATCCTTCAGGAATGGTTCTTCGACGACAAAAGCGATCCGGCCATCGAAGCCTCCACGGCCAAATCCCTCACCGAGTCCTTCCCCTACGTCCGCGCCTTTCCGTCCTACAGCCTGTCAGGCAGCGTCTATTTCCTCGCCAGCATGAGCCCGATTCCCAACACGCCAAGCTCGGTTCTCGCTGCGCGCGTGCCACCCGCCGCTGCGGCCGACTTTGTGGAATGGGGACCCACCAAAACCGTTCAGGATCAATTCGACTACGTGCTCTCCCGCGAGCTCAACGTGCAGCAACTCATCGCTCTCGATCCGCAAGTGCCCGCCATCCGCGATGACGCGCCCATCAACGAATACTTCCTGCTGCGCCGCTGGATCCACTACTACAAATGATCTGCCGCATTCTCGCCCGCCCGGCCCTTCAGACCGCTATTCGCACCGCAGCGCAACCATGGGATCGACTCTCGTCGCCCGATGCGCCGGAAGGTACGAACCCGCCAGCAAGCACGCACTGATCAGCAGCACCGCCGCTGCCAGCGTCATCGGATCTGCCGGATTCACACCAAACAACCCCGCCTTGATGGCCCGGCTCGCGGCCAGGCTTGCGGGAATACCCAACGCAACACCGATCGTCAGCAGCACCAGCGACTCCTTCAGCACCATCCACAGCAGCACGGTTTTCGGCGCGCCCAGCGCCATGCGCACACCCAGCTCGCTCGTCCGCCGCACCACGTTGTAGGTCATGACTCCGTAGAGCCCCATGCACGCCAGGGCAAGCGCAAGCAAGGCGAAACAGCCCGACAGTTTCGAAACAAAGTTTTGCAGGTCGATGATCTCGTCGAACTGCTCGTCGATCGTCTCAGTCTTCAGCACCGGCAATTTCGAATCGATCTCCCCCATCGCAGCGCGCACGTCTCCCGCAATCTTCGCCGGATCGCCAACGCTTCTTACCTGCAGCCAGTAGGCATACTGATCGTCTCCCGTCAGCTGCGTCACGGCCAGATACGCAAAGGGCTGCGGCTTGCCCGCAGGACTCCCGTGTTTCGAATCGCGCACAATCCCCACAATGTGCCACACGCCCCCGGCCGCCGGGTCTTCGATCGTGAAACTGTGGCCGATCGCATCTCCCTTGGGAAAATAGCGGTCCGCGAATGTCTTGTTCACCACCACCGACTTCACCGCATCCGCATTGTCCATCGGTTGAATTGTCCGCCCCCGCAGCAGCGGAATCCCCAGCGTTTCAAAATACCCGCTCGAAACGCGATTCAGCAGCGTGCTGATATCCGTGTCGGGTGGCGTCGGATGGCCGTCAATCGTGATCGGCGAACCCCAGTTCCCGCGGTGCAGGGGAGGAGCGCCCGAAATGCTCGCGGAACGCACGCCCGGCAGCGCGTCAACCCGGCCCAGGAGGCGGTCATAAAGTGCATTCAAACGCGCCGGCTCATAGCCTGCAAATTTTGGATTCGTATTCACCAGCAACACACTCGTGCGATCCATGCCAATGTCCTGCGCACGCAGATTTTCGAGTGTCCTCAGCAGCAGCCCGGCAACCGTCAGCAGCACCAGCGACAGAGTCACCTGCACCACAATCAGCGCCTTCGGCAGCAGTTGCTTCGCCCGCGCACCCGCTGCACCCGCAGTGCGCGCATTCGCATTCAGTGCTCCCGCCACATCCGTTCGCGACCCGCGCAGGGCCGGGGCAATCCCAAACAGAATCGCCGTCAACAGGCACGTCGCGAAGGTAAACAACAACACCCGCAGGTCCGGCGTCGCCGAGAGCGCACTGTGCGCCGCCCCACCGTTAATGAAGAGGAGAATCACGCGCGTTGACCAGAATGCCAGCCCCAGTCCCAGTCCTCCGCCAATCAGCGCCAGCACCAGTGCTTCCACCAAAATCTGCCGCACGATGCGCCCGCGGCTCGATCCCAGCGCCAGTCGTGCGCAAAATTCGCGTTCACGCGATGCAGCTTTTGCCAGCAGTAGGTTCGCCAGGTTCGCGCACGCAATCAGCAGAACCACCCCCACCATAATCATCAGCACTTTCAATGGAGCCTGGTACTCCGCGCGCAAATGCGACAATCCCGAGCCGCCCGGCAACAGCGGAATACACGTTCCGCTGATCTGCTTACGCCGCAACTCCGAAATTCCACCACCCTCGCGATCGGTCAAAAATCGCTGGAATGCCACCGTCGCCCACGACTGCGCTTCCGTCACAGACACACCGGGCTTCCGCCGCGCAATCATGTTGATCCAGAACAGCCCATCCGGCTTCAGCAATGACGGCTGCAGCATCACCTGCGCCTGCATCGTAATCGGCAGCCACATGTCCGGCGCCTGCTCATTCAATTCCACTCCGTAAAACGACGCCGGCATCACCCCCACCACCGTGAACGACGTCCCGTTGATCGTGATCGATCGCCCAATCACTCCCGGATCCGCCGAGAGATTCTCCTGCCAGTAGCGATGGCTGATCACCGCCACCGCATCGCTCCCTTCCGTCGCTGTATCGGCTGCCGTAAGGGCTCGCCCCATCAGTGGCCGCGCGCCGAGCACGTCAAAAAATGTTCCCGACACAAGATGACTGTTCGCCTGCGTCGCTGGACCCACTCCCGATCCCGTGCTCACGCTCACCATGGTCGGAAAACTGGCGAACGCAGTAATCCCTTCCAGCTCACTCGTGTTCCCGGCAATGTGCCGATAGAAATCGTAAGGGAAAATGTCATAAGGGCCCGGGCTCGAAGAAGCCATGATGCCGTTATCGCTCCCATCGCCAAACGAAACCAGCATCTTCGGATCGCGCACCGGCAACTGCTTCAGCAGCAGGTCGTCAATCACCGTAAAAATCGCGGTGTTGGCGCCAATGCCCAAAGCCAGCGACAAAATCGCCACAATCGATAGCCCCGGCGAGCGCAACATCTGCCGGAAACCGTACCGCGCATCCTTCCACAACGACTCCACGTGCGATTCCCAACTGCCTGCCCACACCTTGTGCCTCACCATCTCCGCGCTCCTGATCTCCGAACGGGCTTCCCGTTCCGCCTCACTCCGGCCCATGCCGCGCCCCATCTTTTCCTCTACCGCTGCTTCAAAAAAGTCGCGCACCTCGGCTTCAATCTCCGCGTTGCGTTGCCCAGGATCGGCAAGAGACTTCATTCCACTCAAAAGATTGCGCAACGGCATCCGCATCCCCTTCTCTTGAAAGCTGTCTCATCCGACCTGTTCGCGTCAGGGCACGACTTCAGTCGTGCCGAAAACATGCCAGCCAACTGGGGTTTTAACCCCTGTCTCTTGTCCGCAACAGGAACCAGGTCGTAGACCGGCCTCTCCTACGCTTCGAGAATTCTGCCAATCGCCGAAACCTGGCGATCCCACTGCTGGCGTTCCTTACCCAGTGCCTTCAATCCGCGCGGCGTCAGTGCGTAGTATTTGGCGCGGCGATGGTTTTCAGACACACGCCACTCCGATTTCAATTGCCCCGCACGTTCCATGCGGCTCAGTGCCGGCAGCAGCGATCCGGGATTCACCCGAAAAACACCATTACTGATCTGCTCAATGCGCAGCGCAATCCCGTACCCATGCAGGGGATCCAGCGCCAGCGTCTTCAGCACCAGCATCTCCAGCGTTCCCGGCACCAGGTCGCGCGATTCGTCCACCATCTCTCCTCCACTTGGTAATCAAGAGGTATACCCCTTCACATCTCGATTGTCAAGAGGAAGGAGGACGAACGCCTGCGCAGTGGCCAACTTTCCGCCGGCACATCTACGCGGCCTTATGGATACACAGTGTCAAGCTGCCGAAACGCTCTAAAATCGGTGGGCAACAGGGGGATCATGACGCAAGCCGGTTTCTTGGTCACTGTCGGAATCCTGGCAGCGATGCCATCCGTCATCGCAGGTAAAAGGAAATGCAGGAACCGCCTTAAGATCGAAAAGTTGAACTTTTTCCTGAGTTGGACAATTATCGGCTGGATAGTCGCGATGGCTTGGGCGATTTGGGGGGAATCTGACTCGGGGAGCGAAGACTGCGCAGACGTAATTCTTTGACCATCACCAGTCGAGGTAGGAGGGGGCCAAGTACAGGACTTTAGGCCGTACCAGGATCGCGTGGTGATCTCTGGTGCAGGAGATGCGGAGGGAGCGTGGGCCTTGAGGCCCACGAATACAGCGTAAGGAAATGTACCGGGCTTTAGCCCCGGAGCGAATCCACCTGAGGGCGGTCCGCAATCCTCTCTGATGGGATTACACCGGTGAAAGTGCGGGAGTGGAGCCCGGAGCGAAACAATTCTAAATGAATAAAAGGAGAAATTCGTGGAAGCATTCAAAGTCCAGAATTTCGAACGAGTACATGGTGCGAACTCCTTTCCAGCATTTAGATCTCTCGCCAGAGAAGAGACTAATCACACGCTGACCCAATTGAAGAGAGGACTCGGACTCCCCCACGATTTGAGCACCGAGGATGTTCTTCATGCCGTCGATCGACTGAGCGTTCTCGTTGAGGGAGTCGATGCAAGTGAAGTTATTTTTGATCTCAGAGCCGTTCTTGATCGACTCGGATTTTCGGCTACGAAAGTCCTCGTGAATTGGGGTCGATTCGAAAGCATGGACGAATTCGAGACTAAGGACTTATGCAATTTCTTCACGGACATCTTCTATCCATCTGCAGATGATCTGGAAATTCTGGATTCGAACGTGGCATGGCTATTGTCAATTAGGCATCACGGGGCAGTAATGGCGCTTGCGCAACTCAACCAATGAATCGTCTCTGGAGCGTTGAAGATGACCTGGTGCCCCATTTCTCCCTCTTTGCAGATGGGGAAAACCCCAACCTCGCACCGCCCCCTCTCCGCTGACCCCGCTTTATCCCTTTCCCAAATCGGAACCCGCACGTGACCAGCGGTTCGATTCCCTCGACCACCTTTGCACTCCAATTCCCTTCCAACGCGTAGACTGGATTTAGAAGTAGAAAGAAAGAGCGGCGATCCCAATCCGGGTCGCCGCTTCCTTTTTGTATGAAATGTGCGCTTGACCCCGGTTTAGAACGCACTTTTTCAGCGCTAACCAACCGGGAATGTTCGGATAAGGGCGAAAAGTGGTACCCCCCTCCCCCTACCCCCGGGGGTATACGAGTTTTGTGAAATCGAAATTTTAGCCCGCAAAAATTTGCGAGCATCAACCGTGCGCCCGGGCCGGCTCACTACCCGACTCCACCAACCCGCAATAGAACTGTTGAACAGTGAACGGCGCGGTTGTCCGGAGGCTCAGTCCCGTGAAGCACTGCTGCCCACCCTGCGGTGAGCACAGTCGAAACGCCCAGGCTTGTGAAACTGTGAATCTGTGAAGCTGTGACGAACCTCCCGCGCGGAGCATGTCCGTCTGGACGACCAGCACCTCAACCCACCGGCACCAGCGCCTCATTCCTGGGTTCCACTTCCGGCGCGTTCGTCAACCGTGTCGGGCAGGGCGGAGCATTCAGGCTGAATCGCCTCAGATTCGAGTCGAAGCGCACCAGCAGATTCTTCTGGTCAAATGTGATCGCAAAAATCTGCATCGGCGGCGATCCAAAATTCACCAGCGGAAACGCCGGATGGATCTCGACCACCGGATGCGTAAACGTGTAGCGGCCCAGCTTGACGTCCGAAGCCAGCTTCGCCGCTTTCAGCTCAAACCGCGTCGATACCGACCGCCCCGTCGCAAACACCACTGGGCTCACGTCATATTTCAACCGCTCTGCCAGTTTTTCCGGCAATACCAGTCCGCCGCCGCCCGAGTCCAGCTGTGCCTCCACGGGGCTCAGCCCGTCCACCTTCAGGATCGCCAGCGGAACGCCCTCCGGCATGCGGAAGGGCAGCACTGCTTTGCCTCCATCCGGCGCCAGCGCGCCCTTGCTCAGCATCACCATGCGGTTCGGGAAGTCGAGCGTCAGAAGATAGTCACGGAAAATCGTGAATCCGAGCAGCCCATCGCAAGTGCCTGCTTCAGAAAAGAAAGGATGGCTTACGGCGCGAACGCCCGTGAATTCCACCCCAGCAAGTTCCAGCGAATCAATCAGGACAACCGGCGCTTTCTTCCCACCCTGCCCGCTCGGATCGCTCAGCGTCGACTGCCCTACCGCCGGCAGGCCCAGCGTTTTCGCGAGTTCCGGCGTCACCAGCGCGTCTCCGCCCGTTCCTGTATCAATCACAAAGCGAAACGGACCGCGGCCGTTGATCGTTACCTGGATATAAGGCTTTCCATAGCGCTCCAGCATCGGCGTCTGGTGCGTTCCCGTATCGTCCCGGCCGGCAATGCTCTGCGCAGCCACGCAGCCGCTTGCCAGTCCACCGCCGACCACAACAAGCAAAGCGAGATTGCGAATGTTTGAGACGCGCATAGAACCTCCTTCGCGCCCAGGCCTGTTCCGGCCCCGTCAGGGAAGTATGCCCACCGTGGGATTGCATTGTCCCGCGATTGCGCAAGTAAAGCCAGCTCTATTTCCTGGTTGATTTGGTGCGGTCAATCCGATCGTCGACCGGTTCCCTTCTACAATGAACCGGTATGCCCACCGCCGTCCGTTCGCACGCCAAGATCAACCTGGGACTGGGCATAGGCGCGCCGCGCTCCGATGGCTTCCACGCCCTGACCACCGTCTACCAGACCCTCGAACTCCACGACATCGTCACCGTCTCCGCGCAGCCCTCCGCAAAGACCCAGGTCCGCCTCACGTCCAACGACGCCCGCGTCCCAACCGACAGCCGCAATACGGCTTGGAAGATGGTGGAACAGGCACTTCGGTCGCTCAACCGGCCTTCCGAAGTTGAGATCCACATCGACAAACGTCTCCCTGTCCAGGGTGGATTAGGCGCTGGTTCCGCCAACGCCGTCGCCGCCCTCGTTGCTCTGGAAACAGAACTTGGCACAGGCTTTCGCAGTTTAATCACCAGACGGCTGCACCTTGCTGCCCAGGTTGGTTCCGATGTGCCCCTGTTTCTCATTGGTGGCGCGGTACTTGGCGTCGACCGCGGCCAGGAGGTTTACCCCTTGCCCGACTTCGAGCCCGTCTGGTGCGTCGTAGCCACTCCGGCCATCGGCGTCTCCACCCCTCAGGCTTTCCGCGACTGGGATGCCCTCTGTGCCTCGGAAGGTTTGACCCAGGAGGCAAGTGCCGATAAACTGAAAGAGTTGAGCCGCGCCTATGCCAGCGCCTTTGCGGGAGGAATCCCGCGGGGTCGGCAGGGAACAGGCTCCTCCGGTGTCCTTTCCGCGGGAGAGGACCTGGCCGGACCTCAAGAGTCCGCGCTTGTCCGCACCGGGATTACGAGCTGGATTGCGAACGACTTTGAAACTGTGGTCTTCCGCCAGCATCCTTCCCTTGCAGAAATCAAGCGTCTTCTTGCGGCCGCCGGCACTCCGGAGGCAGCCCTCCATGCCTCGCTGTCCGGGTCCGGCTCGGCGCTCTTCGGGTTGTACCTGACCCGCGGAGATGCAGAAGCAGCGCAAGCCCGGCTGCAGGCAGCAGGCGTCGCCAATCACCTTACGCGTACCCTGCCACGCCAGCTCTACTGGGACGAAATGCTTCTGCCGGCAACAGTTTGACAGCCAGCCCGCACGGGATTGAAACTCGCGGACGGCTGATAACCGCGGCTTCCAGGTTTTGAACTGGGATTCGCAAAGTTGGGCGATCGTCTAATGGTAGGACAGTGCCCTTTGGAGGCACTTGTCTAGGTTCGAATCCTAGTCGCCCAGCCAAAGTTCGCGGTTTTATCAATTGAGCAGCCATAGCCGGGGTCCCCGAGATGCGGTCCTTGTTCTTGGGGCAGAACTAGCTTGGAGGTTCCTGGAGATGGAAGTGGAAGCGGTCACAGTGTCGGCGGAAGACAGGCAGCAGGATAACTCGGAGTCCTCGAAGGACAACGGCGGCAAGTCCACGCCTAAAGGCGGGGGATCCGAGGTCGCAAAAGGCAAGGACGCCAAGCCGGCTCCCGAGCGCAAGCGCACCCGCAATCTCAGCGAGGACAAGCGCTTCAAGCTTTTCTCCGGCTCAGCCAACAAACCGCTAGCCGAAGAAATCGGCCGACACATCGGTGTTCCCGTTGGTGAAGCCAAACTGCAACGCTTTGCCGATGGCGAAGTCTACTTCCAGTTGCTTGAAAACGTCCGCGGCGTCGACGTCTTCGTCGTCCAGCCCACCTGCTATCCGGTCGATCAGCATCTCGTTGAACTCCTTGTCATGATCGACGCTTTGAAGCGCGCATCCGCCGCTCGCATTACCGTCGTCGTTCCCTATTACGGCTACGCACGACAGGATCGCAAAGACCGTCCCCGCGTCGCGATAAGCGCCAAGCTGATCGCCGATCTGCTCACCACCGCCGGCGCCAATCGCGCACTCTTCGTCGATCTACACGCCGCGCAGATTCAGGGCTTCTTCAACATCCCCGTAGACCATCTTTTCGCCAGCCCGGTCCTCGTCAGCTACTTCCGCGAATTGAACCTTCCCAACCTCACCGTTGTCTCGCCCGACGCAGGCGGCGTGGAACGCGCGCGATTCTTCGCTCAAAAGGTTGGCGCGCCGCTGGCAATCGTCGACAAACGCCGTACCGACATGAACGTGGCCGAAGTGATGCACGTAGTCGGCGACGTGCACGGCAAATCCTGCCTCATCATCGACGACATCATTGATACGGCCGGCACCCTGGTCAAGACCGTCGACGCCCTGATTGCGAACGGCGCAAACACGGTGTACGCCTGCGCCAGCCATGCCGTGCTCTCAGGCCCGGCCATTGATCGCATCGCCAACTCCCGCATCGAACAGGTGGTCGTCACCAACACCATTCCGCTGCGCGATGCGGCTCAGAAGTTGCCCAAGATTAAAGTGCTTTCCATCGCCGGCTTGCTCGGTGCCGCCATCGAAAGCATCCACATGGAAACCAGCGTCAGCACGTTGTTTTCCTGAGTCAACCATGAGCAGCCCAGTGCTGTTCCTCCACAAAGGGAGTGGGTCTTTAAGGTCCGTGCCCGAATACAGAAACGAGAGATGGAATGCCTGAAGTCGTCGTAGCCAAGCCCCGCGAGGGCAAGTTCAACAAAAATGCCGCACGCCGCGTGCGTGTCGCAGGCAAGATTCCCGCTGTCCTTTATGGCGGCGGTCATGAAGCGGTAGCGATCGAGGTCGATCCGAAGCAAATTGGTCGAATCCTCTATTCCGAGACCGGCCACAACACCATTTTCGACGTCGAAGTCGCCAACCAGCCTGCTGCCAAGGCTATGATCGTCGACTGGCAACGTGAGCCAATCAAGGATCAGCTCATTCACATCGACCTCAAGCGCATCGCGCTCGATAAGCTTCTGCGCGTTAGCGTGCGCGTCAAGCTCCTCGGCGTTCCCGTGGGCGTGAAGACTGACGGAGGCCTTCTCGATCAGGTGCTGCGCGAAGTCGAAATCGAGTGCCTGCCCGCAGATATCCCCAACCACATCGACGTGGATGTGAGCAATCTCGAGATGCATGGAGTGCTCCGCATCAGTGATCTGCCGCACTCCGACAAGATCAAGTTCCTCAATGCGGATGATGCCACCGTTGCACACGTCGTCACCATCCGCGAAGAAGTGGCGCCCGTGGTCGAAGGCGATGCTGCAGTTGCTGGAGCAGAAGCTGGTCCGGCAGAACCCGAAGTTGCCAAGAAGGGCAAGACAGAGCCGGCCGATGCCGCTGCTGCTGCCAAAAAGCCCGAGGCTGGAGCAAAGAAGTAGACCTTGGCCGATGCAAGTTCAATTGCCGGCAAGCCCACCCCTTTCCTTGTGGTGGGGCTTGGCAACCCGGGCCAGGAATATCTGTGGACGCCGCATAATGCGGGGTTCATGGCCATTGACCGCATCGCCGAGCAAGAAGGCGTTGTGGTCCAAAACCGGCGATGCCGGGCTGTGACAGCAACCTGCCGTATCGCAGGGCGCGACGTAGTCCTAGCCAAGCCGGAGACCTTTATGAATCTGAGCGGAGCTTCAGTGGCCGCTCTGATGAACGAGTTTGAAGCGGACACAGCAAACGATCTACTCGTGATTTATGACGAGCTCGATCTTGTGCTGGGGACCTTCAAGATTCGGGAGCGTGGTTCACCTGCGGGACACAATGGGGCCCGCAGCGTAACTTCGGCTCTCGGCAGCCAGGAGTGGCTGCGCCTGCGGATCGGCGTTGGACCCGATTTGCCGCCCGAAGCCAAAGAGGCCAACGGCGGCAGAAGGCCCGGCAGGGATTTCCTGCTTTCGCCGATGCGCAAAGCAGAGCTTACGGTGCTGGATGGTGTGCTCGACCGCGTGGCTACTGCCACTCGGCGCATCATTCAGGACGGACCGGGGCCTGCAATGAACGAATTCAACCGCCGTGAGCCAAACAGCCCGGCGGAGCAGTAACCAAAGGATCGAAGGCCGCCATGGCGAAGGCCGGCGGCAGTGGCTGAGATCAGGTGATTTCAGCGGAAAAGGAAACCGGATGTCCCGTTTGTATGAGGTTATGTTCATCGTTCGGCCCGACGCGGCCGAGGAAGATGTCGACAAGCTGATTGCCGGCTTCACCACTTCCGTCACCAATGGCGGCGGTGTCGTGAAGAACGTCGATAAGATGGGTCGGCGCAAGCTTGCTTACACGGTGCGCAAGTTCAACGACGGCAACTACATTCTGATGACTGTAGAAGCCAATGGCGCTGTCGTCGCCGAGTTGGAGCGCCGCTTGCGTGTCTCAGAGCCGGTGATCAAGTTCATCACCGTGCGCATGGACGAGGAAGAAAAGCGTTTGGCCAAGATCAAGGCCCTGCGCAGCACGCGCAAAAAACTCAGCGCGGAGCCACCCGCGCCCGCGCCCGTTGTGGCCCCTCTCCCGGCCGCATCGGCCGAAGCCGCCGAACCGGTTCAGGCAAGCGCCTAGGACCGTACCAGGATTTGCCGCCGCAGCGAGTCCATGCGACTCAATTGTGTCGGCTCATGACCGCCGTTCTGCGTCCAATTCGTAGGGCGGCACAGAGAGAGTAAAAGAGGAAACACAATGCCTGAAGAAACTCAAGCTAAGGCGCCTGAAACAGGCGCAGCACCAGCCGCTAGTGGCCCGGGACCGGGGTCTGGATCCGGTCCTCGCCCCGGCGGACGGCCCGGCGGCGGCCCCGGCGGTCGCGGCAAGTTCTTCCGCCGCAAAAAAGTGTGCAAGTTCTGCACCGAGAAAATCGACGCGATCCCTTACCGCGATGTCCGTCTGCTGCAACAGTTTGTGGCAGAACGCGGAAAAATCGTGCCCCGGCGGCTCACCGGCGTATGTACCACGCACCAGCGCCGCCTGACCCGCGCCATTAAACAGGCTCGCAATATCGCTTTGCTGCCTTTTGCCACACAACACTAGGCGAGACAGCTGCTGGCTTCGTTGCGATGGTAATGCCTCAAAAGTTGCAACGTTTTTGAGGCGACAATCGCTCGAAGCCGGGAGACAATATTTCGGCTGCCGTTATAGAATCCTGCGCGGCACAACCAACGGCCTGTGACCCGTGTCTAATCCACTGGCGCATTGGACGAAGTGCCGCTGAGACATTTGGAGAGTTTCAAAATGGAAGTCATACTGAAAGAAGACGTAGCCAACCTGGGCCACCGCGGAGATGTCGTGAAAGTGGCCGACGGCTACGGCCGCAATTTCCTGCTGCCCCGTAAGCTGGCGCTGCAGGCCACCCTGGCCAACAAGGCCGTTATTGAACAGATGAAAGCAGCTGCAGCCCGCCGCTCCGCTACCGAGAAGGCGCAGGCTGAAGAGCTCGTGGTCAAACTGGAGCCCGTTGTTCTGAGCTTCACCCGCAAGTCCGGTGACAGTGGCCAGTTGTTTGGCTCTGTTACCTCTGCAGACATCGCCGCCGATCTCGACGCCAAGGGCTTCGATATCGACCGCCGCAAAATCCAACTGTCCGAGCCTTTGAAGAGCGTCGGCGACTACACGGTGGCCATCAAACTCCACCGCGAAGTCACGGCGCATATCAAGGTGCAGGTTGTTGCCGATGCGGTTGAGTCGGCCGCTGAAGTCGAAGAAGCAGTAGCTGAGTAGTTCGAATCGCCGTTCGCTACGCTGCCTCCCTGCAGATCGGGGAGGCAGTCGTGTCTCTGGACTTCGTCCGTTTTAGCCCTAAAACAGCTGCTTCTCCGGCGTGCCGCCGCTCAGCGCAATCAGTTTCTGAAAGGCCTTCACCATTTTGTCGGTGAAATCGGGCTCAACATCTGCCTTGGATTCGGAAAAGAGAAATCGCGCGCGATTCGGGAGCAGGGTCGTGTCCACTTGATTCGACTTGTCATAGCACGTCCGCCCAGGCTTGCCGTTCATCGAGACAAGTGTAAGGCGCAGCAACTTCTCCCGCGTGCGGAATGAGTCGCTCGGATCCCAGATATCCCACACTGTGTTGTTCGCGTTCATTGCATAAAGAAAGAAATCGCAGTGACCCGCCGGATTCACGATCGTCATCACATTCGTATTCATGTCGAAACTGACATCAAGGTTGTCGTTGATTCCGTCATTCGGGCTCATTGAAAGAAGTGCGCCTCGGATGTATTCAACGAGTTCGCCCTTGGTCGGCTCCGGCTTTGCATCCTTCTTCTTGTGGCTCTGGGCGTACGCACTGAACAAAGGCAACGTAAACAACAGCAGGGCCAAACCAAACCTTTTTGTCGCTCGCATGCGGCGACCTCCTGGGCTGACTCGATCTCTTCATCCTATAGAAAGCATCAGTCTCGATCCATTCTCGTTTTCTAGCCCACGGTCGCCAGCGGCCTGGTTCTGTCCGTTTTAAGCGTCGGCGCTGCCGCCAGCAGGCTTTTCGTATAGGCGTGCTGAGGTCGCCGCAAAACCTCATCCGCCGCACCACACTCCACAATCCTCCCAGCCTGCATCACGGCCACTCGGCTTGCTACCTGACCAACCACCGCAAGATCATGCGAGATGAAAAGCATCGCCAGTCCATACTGGCGCTGCAAATCTGCGAGCAACTTCAGTATCTGCGCCTGCACGGTCACGTCCAGTGCCGTTGTTGGTTCATCTGCGATTAGCAGTCGAGGCCTGTTCACCAACGCCATCGCGATCAAGATGCGCTGCCGCTGCCCTCCGGAAAACTGGTGCGGGTAATCGCTGTACCGGCGCTGGACTTCAGGGATTGCCACGGCCTCCAGCGCTTCCATCGCCTTTCGTTTCGCTTCACGTCTCGTCAGCGAAGCGTCGTGCGCGGCAATTCCTTCAGCAACCTGCTGCCCGATCGTCATCACCGGATTCAACGCGGTCATCGGTTCCTGAAAGATCATCGCAATCTCTCGCCCCCGCAGCTGGCGCAGCACGTGGGGCGGTTGACGCAGCAGATCGATCGATTTGGCCGCCTGGGGCGACTCGAGCGCTTCTCCAGCACTGCGCCACAAGATCTGTCCACTCACATGCGCCGTTTGGCTCAGGAGCCCGGGAATGGCCAGCGCAGTGGCACTCTTCCCAGACCCAGATTCGCCGACCAACCCCAGGACCTCACCATCGCCAAGTTCGAGGGTTACGCCGCGCACTGCTTCTGTGGCCTTGAAACTGATCTGCAAGTCGCGAATTTCCACCAGCGCAGTCACGCAACCATCCTATCCGAAAGGAATTCAAAAACCTTGGGCTGCAACACTTTGGCCGCTGCCTCGCCCATTTTTGCGCAAGTGTCACGGCGGGTCTATACAATCAACCTGTTTCGCCACGGGCCTAGAACCACCGTACTTTAAAGGCAACAGAAACAAAAAAACACGAATCCAAATCCGGATCGCTGCATGAAAGGGAGGTAGCACGTGATAAGCCTCAGAAAGTTTGCAGTACCCGCAGTCGCTCTCCTTCTCGGAGCTGGTTGGCTCTCTACTGCCACACTCATTGCACAACAAGGACCGCCGCCGCCGGGCTATGGCCCGCCGCCGCCCGGATACGGTCAGCAGAACGACCGCGATGACTGGAGTATGCCTCCGGCAGAATTCAACGAAATGCAGCAACGAGGCTTTCGCGAAGGCGTTGAAGGCGCGCGAAAGGACTTCGGCAATCATCGCCAACCCAATGTCGAGAATCGCGATGAATATCGCCATCCCGACTTACCGCCCGAAATGCGTGAACCCTATCGGGACGGATTTCGACGCGGATACTCTGCTGCGATGTCGCATTTGATGGGCATTCCCGATCCCTATGCCTGGGACCGTGTGCCACGGGCCTTCAATGACATCCAGCGCCGCGGGTTCCACGATGGTATGGAGGGAGCGCGCAAGGATTTCGAAAATCATCGCCGCCCCGATGTCGATAATCGCGACGAATTCCGTCATCCTGATGGCGTTCCCAGAGAGATGTGGGACATGTATCGCGACGCCTTCCGGCATGGGTACAACCAGGCGGCTTCACACTACTATGGAGCCTCGTAAACCAACCTGATCCGGCTAAGTCCCCACCCCAGACAAGAAATACCCGGCTCCAATCGAGCCGGGTTTTCTGTTGCCCCTAGTGCGATACTGGGCTCGCGGGAGCACGGGGATGTTCCAGGACCGGCGACGCCCCATTTAGAAATGCAGGATCCATCGACTCAATGTCCACGCGATAACTCACACTGTCTTCCGTTGGAAAGTTTGCGGGCGCCTTCTGCGTCACGCGCCCGGTTGCTGCCCACTCGGTCCCGCGCTGGAAAACCGTCATGAATCCCACACAGCTCAGAGCGGCCACATCGTGCCCCAGTGTCGTGTGAAACACTCGCCCCTTGCCATACTGCACAACCACAAGCATTGGCTCATCGACACCGGTGCCCCGATTCTCTAGATCCGAATGTGCAGTTGCCAGAATCGTCATGTTCTTTCCTGGCCCGCGCATGGAGTTGTACAGCTCGTCGGCAGCATGCATCCACACCGGCGGCAATCCCTTCAGAATCGGATGTTGCGCATCCCGCGCGACGATTTGAATTGGCAGCCGCGCGCCATGATTTCCGGCTTTGCCCGGCGATGCATCCTGTTCGAGCTTGCCATCTCTGAAATACCAATGCGGGCCCGCTTGTTCCGTTCGGCCACGCCAGCCGCCAACTCCAATCATCTGGTTGAACTCGGGCCAGTTGGGGAATGCATTATCTGCCGCGTGCACGACCACAAGCCCACCGCCATCGCTCACGAACTTCTCAAAAGACGCACGAAGGTTTTCCGGCCAATCCGGCCCGTCGTAATTCAACACAATCACTTGGTAGTCACTGAACTTCGGCTGAAACGAGCTGAAGTCGCCATCGTGCGCAGGAGCAGTCACCACTTTCACCTGGAAGAGTCCGGTCTCTTCCAGTTCCTCGCGAAAAACGGGCGTCGTCAGCCGCCAATTGTGATAGGGTCCGCCGCTTTCGCCGTCCACAATCAGGACTCGAATCGGCGTCTTTGCCCCAGCCTGCACCGTCCCGTGCCCAACGGCCGCCGTCGCGCAAAATCCAATTGCAAAAAGGATGAGTGCTCGAGTCACCAGCATCCGCATGAGATCCCCCAGTAGAGAGTTCTACTACAGCGGAGCGGATTGTGTCATAGACAGAAAAGGACTGCCTCACTCTTCCAAAATCTCAATGCATCGCAGGCGCGGCAGCTCAGGAAACGGCAAATTCATCCAGTCGTGCGCGGATCATCCCTTCGCTCAGGGCCATTTCATGCAGCAGGAGTTCGGCAGACATCACGATCGGATTTGCATGGAACCACTTTCGCACCACATTTTCGTGCAAGAGGTTTGTCACCGCCAACAAAGCCATTCCCTGGTGATGGGCCATCCACTCCCGTGTCAACTCCGGCTTCCGAGATCCATGAGTGAAGCCCGCAGATTCGTAGAATCCGAAATCGCCCACCCAGCCGTCCAGTTCCATCCGGCGCAAATTATGCAAGGCTTCCCGTGCATCCAGACCAACCGCAAGAAATGTCGAATAGGGCGAGACAACCGGCCCTGCCTTCGCTTCAGACCATAGCGAGATTTGTGGAATCCCGAATGCGTGATAGTGGTAGTGTCCCGCATCGTCGGTCTCCGGCGTCCCCGATTCCGAAATGCCCCATGGAATCCGGTGTGCCCGCGCAAAGTCACGCTGCACTACGACGCATGCCTGCTGCGTCTGCGCAAGCAGAGTATTGGGGTATCGATGCATCCAGATCGACGGCATCAGGTACTCAAACATCGTTCCAGACCACGACATCAGCAAAACATGTCCAAAAGCCTGTACATAGTCTCGGGCGAGTTTGAACCAGCGCTCTTGCGCCAGGTCGCCACGGGCAATTGCTAAAAAGGTTGCCATCCGCGATTCTGACGCCAGCATGTCATAGCAGGCGTTTTCCACCTTCGGCTTGCCCATTCCATAGCCAATCGAAAGGAGCTTTCGTCCGGGGTGAACAAGGAACTCAAAATCCATGCTTTCGGCCACAGTCTCTGCCTCGTCCGCAATGCCCCTCAATGCAGACGCCAGTTCCTTTAGATTCTTCCGCGCAATCGCCAGGCCCGTCCGCAACTCCTCCGCCAAGGGGAGCAGTTCCCTGCTATCCGAAAATCTTGTCCAACTACGGGTCAACAAAGCATCCACATCTTCAACGCACTTTGTTGCGCTCTCGATCGAGAGGTCGGCATTCAAGGCCGGAATCGTTTGTTCAAAGCCCTTGCAAAGCGGCGCAAACTTGGGCGATTGCCATGGCATGTACTCCTGCAGAACGGCGCGAATCGCTCCAATTCTCCGCGCAAACTCGCCCAACCACCAATGATCTGCAACTTCGTTCCTCGCACGATCTGAAGTTCCAGCCTGTGCGACTTCCGCAGCAGACACCCACTCCAGCCACTCGGACTTTAATGCCGTGCTTCCCGGCATTGATGGCGTCGTCAGCGATGTAGTTCTTCTTTCCTGCGCCTGCGCCAGACCAGAAAACACGCGCAGACCACTAAAATGCGTTTCGTTAAGAAGAGGCTTTCTTAAAAGCTCCAATGCTCCCGAGCGAAGCGTGTAAAGCGAAGCTGCGAAGTTTCCGCTGTCCACGGATGAGACGAAAGGCGCGGCATCCAGCGGCTTCAGCGTTTCTGTACTGAACCAGTTGTAGATATGGCCGCGATACTTAGCCAACTCGCGTATCGTGACTAGGGTCCGCCGAGTCAGATCGGCAAACTCCGGAGCAGTTAGAAATCCAAGCTCACAGGCAACCTGCCTGGTATTGAGCAAGAGGCCCACATTTGTCGGCGAAACCCGCGCCGCTTCAAACAGCCCCTTCTCTTCCACATTGTCCGGGATCAGAAAGTTGTGCCGGTCTGAGCTGAACCGCTTAAAGTAACCCCAGATCCGCGCGGCATGCATTGTCAAATAGGCTCGATCCGCTTCGATCAGGTGGCGGCTCTCATCCTTCGGCTGCTTGTTGAGCCAGAGGGCGACAGGGTTGGCCACCGCCCAGAGAGCAAGAATCGGCGCGGCAATATAAATCGCGTTTTTCTGCGGTGCAAAGAAATAGACCAGCAGCGCCAGTGCAAGTGCCACCAGGGGCGAAAGCAGAAGGTAACGGTCTACCGGCGTCCGTCTCGACGATTTCGATTCTGCCTGCGCAGCCGTTTCCCACTCCAGGAGGCGCTGGCCTGTTACGAAACGCCGAATCAGCGAGCGAACAATGGCGTCAACCGCGAGCATCATCTGATGAGGCAGAAAAATCAGATTCATCAGTGCGACAACCACGCCCTGCCCGAACCCAATGAACACCCTGTCGACTGCTTGTTTCTGATCACTCAATGCCGCGCGCACCAGGCTGAAGAGCAGCTGGGCCATGCTCGAGAACAGAACCGCAAAAAGAAGCATCAACGTCCAGTAAAGTGGACCACCAGGAAGACCCATCCACCCGCAGACAAACAAAATCAACAAAAATGGATCGACCAGCGAACGGCGGAGATTGTCGAAGATCTTCCACCGCGAAATTCGCGAAATTGGATTCGCTCCCAAATTGCCTGACTCGTCGGGTACGCGGCTGAACATCCATTGCGTGATCTGCCAGTCTCCGCGCACCCAGCGATGCTTGCGGCGGCTGTATGCCATGTAGTGCGATGGATAGTCGTCGATCAGCTCCACATCGCTCGCCTGGCCCGCGCGCGCGTACGCTCCTTCAATCAAATCGTGGCTCAAAAGGGCGTTGCGCGGAAAACGACGATCCAGCACTGCATGCAGAACTGCCGGTTCGTAAATTCCCTTTCCGGTAAAAATACCCTCTTGAAACAGATCCTGATATGTGTCTGAAACAGCGCGCGCGTAAACATCGAAACCTGTCTGGCCCGAATAAATGGACGCAAGTCTCGAGCGCGACGCTGATTCCACGGCAATCCCAATGCGCGGTTGCAGAATGCCATAACCTTCTTTCACGATTCGCAGCTTGGGATCGATTACTGCCGCATTCAGTGGATGGGCAATCGTCCCCACAAGGCGCGCCGCTGTTCCCCGCGGCAATTGCGTGTCGCTGTCCAACGTCAGCACATACCGCACATGGCGCAGCACGTCGGCGTCGCCCGCCTTGATAGGGAAAGCATCGAACTCACCCGCCAAAAGCTTGTTCAGATCAAGAAGCTTCCCTCGCTTGCGCTCCCACCCCATCCAGACACCCTGGCGCTGGTTGAAGACACGATGTCTATGCAGAAGCAGAAGTGAGCCGCCGTGCGCCGAAGCATACTTCTTATTAAGATCGCCAATCAGTTGCTGCGCCAATTCAACCAGGGGATTGGAATCCAGTTCCTTCGGCTCGCTCACCGAATCCGGCAAATCCGACAGCAATGCGAAGTGTAGATTCGGATCGCGATTCGCCAGGAAGCGCACTTCAAGGCCCGTCACAAGGTCGCGTACCTGTTCTTCGTTCAAGAGCAGAGACGGAACCGCAATGAGCGTCGCGCACGCGGCCGGTACACCCGCGCTGAAGTCAAGCTTCGGCAATGGTTCGGCGTCGAAGAGCGACGTCACTGCCGTGTTCAGGATGTCTACGGCACATTGCGTTGCCGGAATCGCCAGAAGAATGAAGGCCGTAATCAGGCCTTCGAATCCCCGGGAATGCGGCAGCACCGGAAATAGCACCACGGCGATGATCAGAACGGTAAAAAGCTCAATGCCGGTAAGGAAGAAGTCCTCATTGTTCGCCAGGATCCAGTTCCGCCATCGATCCATCATCGGCGGATAGTAGTCGATCTGGCTCTCCAGCCGGCCCTTCCCTTGATCAATCAAGTAGTATCCGACGTGGCTTTTCTTGGCGCGAACTCGTTCTTCATCTTTAGGTGCCGCGCCTTCCATCGCAAGCTTCAGTGCAGCGCGAGCCACTTCCGATTCGCTGCAGTCTGAATAACGTGACAATTGTGCAATTCGCTTGCGATAGCGCTCCCGGCTATCAAAGTCCATCGCTGAATAAACATTTGCCGGATCTTGCTTCAAAACACCGTCGAAAACGATGAGTGGTTCAACCGCCGATATCCAGTCCGCATTGGCAAGTGCGCGCAGATTTTCCAGCCGCGCCAATATCCTGCTCGCTGCATCCGCAGCCGAAAGAGTCGACTCGCGAAGCGCTTCTTCAAGCACCTTCTCCAGCAAGATAAATCTCAAAAAAGCCGCGAGGCTCCATAGCTCGTCAACATTCAGCGGCTCACGCTTCTGCAGTTCGTTTATCCAGGGAATGAGTGTCTCTTCTGAATAAACACCGTCGAAAATTCGAATGTAAAGCTCCGCAATGCGCACGACGCGAATCTCTTCAGCGCCTTTCTGCGACGAGGCAATGCGCGGAAGCCGATCGAATTTTTGCAGCCCGCCGGCTACAGAGCTCAAGGTTGTGTGCAACAGCCTGCGATTTGCATTGATCTTCAGAGGTGCAGACTGCTCGTCGGTCGGAGCAACCTGATTCCCAACGGCGGAATGCTCTGCTCGAGCGATGCTGGCTTCAACCTGCCGCAACCCGTGCCGCGCTGCTTCCAGTCGAACTGCAAAACTCTTTCCGCCTTTAGGCCGATGCACCACTTGCCAGGAATCGACCTCCCGGGCAGCAACGCGCAACCGCTCGGCACTCGCGTCCGGTTCGTGGTTCTTCAATTCCTCTGTCTCAACCGATTCAGTCATGTCTTCTCACCGGTAACTTGCGGCCTGCATCTCAAACATCGCAGCATAGCGGCCGCCGAGCGCCATTAAATGCGAGTGACTTCCTTCTTCCACGAGCCTTCCTGCCTCCAACACCACGATACGGTCGGCCATCCTGACCGTCGAAAAGCGGTGCGAGATCAAAAGTGCCATCTTTCCATACGTAAGCTCCGAAAAGCGCTCAAAAACCTCAAGTTCGCTGCGAGCATCCAAAGAGGCGGTCGGCTCGTCCAGAATCAACAACTGTGCATCGCGAAGATATGCGCGAGCCAGCGCCAGCTTTTGCCACTCACCGCCCGATAAATCCACACCACCTTCAAAGCGACGCCCAAGCATCTGGTCGTAGCCATTCTGCAGTTTGGCAACCACGCCGGCGGCCAGGCTCTTCTCCGCCGCGTAAGCAATCTCCTCCGTGGTATGCGACGTTTCGATGCGTCCAACCTCAATGTTGGCGCGCGCCGTCATTTCGTAACGCATGAAGTCCTGAAAGATCACGCCAATTTCACGGTGTAGATCATCCAGCGCATACTCGCGCAGATCCACTCCATCCAACAGAATTTCGCCTTCCGTCGGATCGTAAAGCCGCGTGATCAACTTCACGATAGTCGTCTTCCCTTGTCCGTTCTCGCCAATCAGCGCCACGCGTTCGCCCACGCCCAGCGAAAAGCTGAAATCCTCGAGCACTCTGCGGTTCGTTCCTGGATAAACGAACGAAACATTGCGAAACTCAAATCCTCTTTGGACGGGTCGGGGCAGTTTCAATCCGTTCGCTTTCGATTGCACGCGAGGTGTCATCTCAAAAAAGGCGATCAGGTCGGTAAGGAACAGTGCTTGATCTGCGACTCCCGACGCCGTCGAGAACGCCATTTGAATATTGCCCATCGCCTGCATGATAGCCGTTGTGATCAGCGTCAAATCGCCGATGCTGTACTGCCCTCGAATCGTGCGATAGATGCTCAGCCCATACGCGCCGTAGTAGCCAAGCTGCCCCAGGATTGCCAGCAACCCGCCCCAGAAAAGCCTCCTGCGGTTCAGCGCAACGTTCTCTTCGTAAATCCCGAGTGACAGCGTCGTGAATCGATTGGTCAGGTAGTCGCTCAGGTTGAAAAGCTTCAGCTCTTTCGATGCTTCTTTGCTGCCTCCCACCTGGCGTAGATAGTCCATCTGCCGGCGCGCCGGTGTCTGCCGGAAATTCTTCGCATAGGTCAGGAATGCAAAATGGCTTTCACCCAGAAACGCAGGCACAACTCCTCCGACCAGGAGAAAAAGTAGAAACGGCGAATACTGAATCAGCACAGCCGAAAAGGCAATCGCAGTCACCGACTGTTGAATGAGCCGTCCCATTTGCTGGATCATCGCCAGTCGATCTGTTGCCTGCACCCGGGCGCGTTCCAGCCGGTCATAAAAGACCGGATCCTCGTAGACCGTCACGTCAAGAGCCGCGGCTTTGCGCATCACCTCTACACTCACGTGGTGGGTATAACGGTCTGCCAGCAACTGGTCGAAATAGTCTACGGTGCGAGTCAAAATTCCGGTACACACCGCTAGCGCCATCTCTCCGCCCACCAGCCACCAGAAGTGAGGCGGTAGCGGCTGTTGAAGTCGGATGCGATTGACCCCGTCAATGATGAATCGGCCAACAATCCCAATTCCCACCGGCAAGAATGCCACCACAACTCGAATCGTGATATTCCAGAACACCACCGAGGGGCCCGATTCCCATACAAAATGGAGCACGGGCGGCACATTCTTCAATGCGCGCAGGCGATCTCCCCAGGCACTCCCCGTTCCAGCGGTCGACTCAGTCGTCTCCCCGCCGGGCCCGGTTGCAGCCGCGGCCGCGCGCTTGGTTGTTGCCATAAATCTCCCCTCGATCTTGCCGAGTGACCAATCACGCGCCAAATTCAGGGTTTCGAGACAGAACGAAGATCGTTCTGGGGCGCTTTTGACCTCATTTTGGTCATTGCTTTATGCGATGCAGCATGGAAGCGGTCCGTTGTTTACTGCGTCTTTGGAAAATGGACTTCGCGTAGATTCTTCAGCGGGTCAGGGGGTTGTACGCGTCGCACCTAAAAAATCCGGATTCGCAGCTCTACGTTCATCTCTACGCGGTCGGAGCCAGTGGTTCCGAGGCTTTGTAGGGCTTGAAGCCGGCATTGGTCATACCGCGCTGCGCCTCGGGATTCTTCATAAAAGTATCCCATACGAACCCTGTTCGCGCGTTCTCTGCCATCAGCATCGTGATGCCCGTGTCAAGTCCGATCACATCGGAATCGTACCAGTCCGTCAGAGGATTGAACGCATCGACAAAACCATACCGGCACCACGCTTTGGGATAGTGATCATGAATCGTGCGCAGCACTCTCATGGTGGCGCTGGGCAAAAATGGCAACGAACCTCCTGCCGCCGCCGGCGCGACTGTTCCGTCGATCGGTCCCGTTGCCGGCGGACCACCCCACACCACATAACCCTTTTCGGAATCAGAAGCGGTAATTCCCCACAACGCGTTGCTGTAATCGGAAAAGCGTCCGTTCAGTTCCACACAAAACCGCCGATGCGCTTCGGTCGCGGTCACCGAATTCTGAAAATAGTCCGCATACGCGTCCCGCTTCCCTCTGAAATCGAACCATGCCTGCGAATATTGGTGCACAAAGAGCGGAGCAAATGATCCTATGTACCGCAATCCATCGTATTCAAATTGCGTTCGCTTCCACGCTGTCCAGGTTTCGGTCTTGATCGGATGCGACGAAGACCCCAGTCCCAGCAGATACATCATCATCAGCTCGCTGTAGTAGTCCCAGCGCGACGGTATAAACCCCACTTCCGGCGTCCAACCATGAGACAGCAGAGATGTGTCCTCTGAAAGCCATGTCCATTCCACGCGGTCGAAGATGGCATGGGCCAGCTCTTTAATGTCCTTATCTTCGAAATGCGCGCGGCACATCAAAACACCGCAAAGCAGCATTGCCGTATCCACAGAAGAGACTTCCGAGTCCCAGATACGCTCGCCGGTATTGATATTCGCAAAGTGATAGAAGAAGCCTCGATGCGTGGGCAGTTTGTGCCAGATGGAAGACAACGCCTGCAAAACTCGCACGCGCGCATCTTCTCGACTGACAAATCCGCGCTTTTCGCCAATGCAGATTGCCGTTAGCCCGAACCCTGTAGCCGCGCTGCTTGCCGCCTCCGAAGTGTCGTTTGCCCGCACATTGCAGCGATCCTTCACCAACCCAGTGTGCGGATTTCCCTGCTCCCAGAAATACAGAAAATTTGCCTGTTCCAGTTCATTCAGGAATTGATCATCCTGCTCAGACATCTCGGAAGTCTCCGCGTTTGCCGCGTCACCCACCTTCGGCTTGACGTCCTCCGCAAACGCAGCCGTCTCCTCTCCCATCGAAAGATGGAGCGCGCAGGCAGCGGGCACCGCAAGCCCAGCGCGCGCGATTCGACGCAGCATCGATCTTCGCGAAATCGTCAACCCGGGAGTTTCACTCATTTCCGGCATGATTGTGGATTCTCTCCATGACTCAAACCCTGCAATGCCAAACCGCGCTCTTCGGCTGCCTGCAATGACGGCTCCGCCACTTCCAAAGATTCTAGACGGACGCACCCGGCTTTCGGAATGGAGCTAAGGCCGTTCGAGAGCCTGCGGTAATCCCCTCGGGCTTCCTCAACCTACCGTAATCCGCCGTACAATGACTCTCTGACGGACGAATCTCATGCGGACAAAGCGAATCATCGGCTGGTCTCTCATCTTCGTGGCTCTTGCCGCCGTGGCCTACTTTGCCATCACCCGCTCCCGGACCTGGAATGCCATTCACCTCACCCTTCAGGGCGCGGTCATTCGCAAGGCCTCCGATCCGCGCAACCAGCTGCCCATTGAGGGAACAACAATCACTGCAATCCACGACCAAACCACGGTCACTGCACAATCAGATGCTTCCGGCTACTTCAGAATCACATTTCCTGAACTCATCTGGCCGGGGCAAAGTGTCAGCCTCAACTTCCGGCACGATGGCTATAAAACTCAGGATCGATTGACCCAGATACAGTTCCGCTCAACAGGAAAGCGCTTATTGGTTGTCGCGTTGGAGCCGGATGCAGAGTCCGCTTCAGAACCTCACCCCGACGGTCGTCCGGCCTCGGTCATCGCAAACATCCGCGTCCGCTATACAGAAAACCTCGAGTCAGATCAGAACATCGGGAGTGCCGTAAAAACCTTCCAGGTCGAGAATCATGCAAACATCCCCTGCCGCCACCAGGCTCCTTGCTCCCCCGATGGTTCCTGGAAGGCTTCTACCGGCTCTGCAACTCTGGACGCCGGTCCCGGAAATGAGTTCCGCAATATCCGCGTCTCCTGCATCGCCGGTCCGTGCCCATTCACGCGCATCGATTCCAGCGGCTTTGAGCACGCAGGTCGGGTGATTACCGCGTCTGCGACCGACTGGTCAGATACCGCAACGTTTCTCTTCGAAGCCGAGGTCTACCACACTGCCATCTCCTCCAGCGTGCGCTATTCCTATCCAGTGATCTTTGGCAGAACCCTCAATTTCACCCTCCCACCTACACAGGAAGGCTTGAGCATCGACGCAGACCTCGACGGCGCCCGCATGGTCTTCCCCATGAGTCCCGACCTTGAATTGAGTTGGGCAACATGTGGCGCCAGAACCAGTGCTGACAATGAGAAGTCGACCGTCTATCTTTGCGAGCTCAAGCCCGGATACCGCTTCTGAGCCAAAGCCGCATCCCATGTCCTTCGTCGAACACACTGGAACGGATGCCCTCGTCGAGAAGAACAATTCGCTTGTGCACGCCACGGTTCTTCACTGCGAAATTGTCATCTCAGAATAGCTCGACATGGGAATCGTGTTTTCTGTCAGAAATGGAACGGGAAAGCTAAAGGAATAACTTACCTGCACTTTCACTAGGCAGTTCGGACTGTTTGCGCCGCTTTCGGTGTCGCATGTGGCCCCGGCAGATGTCGTCCCAGGCCACGAAGCCGTCACTGTCAAATTTGCAGGGGACATTCCAGGTGGAAGGGTCGAAACGATGTAGTTGGAAACATCCGTGCTTGCCGCATCACATTCCAGTGTCGACGTCGTTGAACACGCGGTTCCGCTCCAGGTCGATCCCCTCACGATCGCGTACCGCGCTCCCTCTGCTGCAGCATTTCCCACAAAGTGCGCAGCGTAGAGCGCAAAGGACCCGTACATGATCGCAAAGATACACGCGACCCAAACGCAAACCCCCAGCGCAAACTCGACGAGCTCGGCGCCCGATTCATCGCTCAGAAATTGTCGGAAGATGCGCGGCATTCAGGCCAATCCTTAAGTCCATCGCTGGTGCGTTCTGTCTTCTCAATGCAATCGCTAGTCACTGCCAACACGCATCCGCGTCTCGCGGCTCACGCTCATCGATGCCGGGAGACCTGGATAGTTGAAGATGGGGGCATATTGCGCGCTGGTCACCACATCAACGTAATTCACGTAGTTATAAGTGCAGCTCGGCGTCAATGAACAGTTTGCAGAAGCCGCAGTCCCGTCCGAGCATTCGCAGCCGTACGTCGCGTTGGTCGTAACTCCGGAAAGATTCGACGCGCCTGCCGACGATGCACTCTCCATTCCAGAAACATCGCTCGGGTTCTGCACCCCATACAGCGCCCCGGCCTGCGATGCGCCTGTCACTTCGACGGAAACATAGTACAAACGCCCCAGGTCCACTGCTCCTACAAAGAGAAACAGAAACATCGGGAGAAGCAGCGCCAGTTCAATCAGGCTTGAACCCTCCGACCGTCGAAGGCAACGGGCGCACCGGATGATTGGGATCCGCATCGTCTCTCCTTTCTTCATTGCACCAACGCCACATCGTTCCCGTTCAGAGGCGATCCGCCGCTCAAAGACGAATAGTCATTCCCAAACGAGCTTGCGACTGTCCCCACGAGATTGATGTCCTTGGCCACCAGGATGTTGTAGGCAGACGAAATCGCGCCTACGCCATAGCTCACCGAGGCATCCGGTAAATAAATCGCCCCCTGCAGATTGCTCTTTTCCAGGAGACTCGCCAGGAACACTCCGCTCGATGTGACACCGTGCTCCTGAAAGAACAGAACGCCCCCATAAGTTCCACTTGATGGCGCCGTGAGATTCACATTCCCCAGGCTCAGCAGCGAGCCTCCAGTAACAGGCTCCGTTACTGAGAAACCGCCATTGGGACCCTCGTTGTAGAAAGTCACGCCATTCCCGGTAATGTTCGTCAGCGTATTCAGATTGATGTTCAGGCCGCCTTGCGTGACACCAAGCAGCCCAGTTCCATCTTTCAAGATGTACGTTCCGGGGTTAAACGTGATGTTCGAAAGGAGCGACGCCGTGATGTTTATCCCGCCGCAATACACGCCGGGGTTGAATGTCACATTGCCGCCCAAAATGACGTTCACTGCAGTCGGCGATCCCGTGTAGGGCGAACCGGTCGTTGTACCACAAGAGTTGTTCGCCGTGGATGGCGCTGGAAGATAAGCAAGCGGGTCGCGTGGATTCGGCGCCGGCACATAGGTCGCCGGTGTCGATGTCGCCAGACAGAGCAATCCGTTCGACCCTCCGGAAACGCTGATCTTCGGCGCATAAAGGAACACACCCACGACACAAGACAATGCATTCGAAGAAGCGGATTCATCGACAACCGGACACCGAGAATTCACAATCACACCGGCAAGGATTGTGATGGCTGGTCCTGTCGGATCCAATGCGTAAATGCAAGGCCCTCCCACTCCGCGCCCGGCCTCGGCCCGGGCCGTCACGGTAACGCTGCGCATTCCAACCAGCCCGGCAAAATACGTCGGCACCTGCTCTGAAACAATCGCTTCCGCGTAGTTTGTCTTCCCCTTGTTGGGATCGGTGGAGATTGCGCAAGGCGGATTGTTCACAGTCAGCGTCACCCCGGTTCCTGCCGTTCCCCCGCAATTCGTTAGAGTGGTCGTTGCCGACAGCCCATTCTCCGTAAGCGCGTCCTGCGCCGCACCCTGCATCGCCGAGCACACTTCGGTTGTTCCGCAGGTCCTCGCTTCCAGGGCCGCGGCCAGAGCTGCAGCATCAGCGGCGTTCTGCAAATTGCGCTTCACATAGCGGAAGCGCCCAACATCCACCGCAAAGCCCAGAATCGCGAGGATCACAACCAGGCTAAGTGCAGTTACGGCAAGAATCGAGCCGTTCTCTTCCGAGACAATGCGTAGGTTTTTCATAAGTGAGCCCGATGGCTTGAGCACGAAGAGGTTGCTGATGGCTTCGAAACACTTCTCAATCGCCGTTCAGCGTGGCCCTTCTGGATCTGCTGCTCAAACATCATTCCTCCCTGTTTCCCGGAACTACGCCGCTGAGCCAAGTTCCAACTCCTGGCAATACAGCCAGGATCGAAAGCATTGAAAGGGGAAGCTCATCGGCGCGCTCGCCTGCCGAAAGTTCGGAAACATCGCCGTGTTGAAAACACAAATTCGATAACGGGGAAGAATGAATTCTTACTGCTTCTAATTTCGGCGCCTTTTCGTTGCGATCTCTCGGTTGGCTTTCAACCAGGATTGTCTTGCGCCATGTCTAATTGTGTTCCGCACCAGAAGCGAATTTGCCCTGCAAATGTGATCGATTCTTAGTGCGGCCGTAGTGAAACCCCGCGCCCCGCCTGCTCGGCGCACGTTGAGAATCCCACTTCACATCACGCTTGCAAATACGACATAGGTGGGAGAGTTACAGGGGATACTTATGCATGAGTTACTTCATTCTTCACAAAGTGATATCGCTTTGCGCTTGCCATAAGCTTAATCCAGAATTTGCAGAGAGATCACGATAATATGCGATCGCCGGTGATATCCAATGGCCACCGGAATTGCCGGTAGCTCTTCATAGGGACTACGAATTCCTCAGACACGAGGGACGAACTCGGATCATTCCTGCCTTTGCTATCACCCGTGATATCCAAACTTAAGTGAAATGTCATTGAAGTGATTTATCCAAAATCGCCTTCTACGGCAATCTCGCTCTCTACTCTGTGTCAATTCCCACTGCCTCACTCGTCTGTCGATCCATCAAGAAACCGCGGCCCCTTCCGCTACCAGCAGGCGTCTGAACGCGTAGGGGCACGTCCCATTTTGCCGAGGGCTCTGAATTGAACGTGGAAAGATCCACTGCGTGCGGGGAAGCGTTTTCTTGCGAGAACCACAAATTCAGCTGCGGAGCACAGATTGGAACGAGGCACGCTTTGGGCGGGAGGCCCGGGGAGTTCACCCAGTAGCACCCAGCCAAGGCTATTCCCCGGCTGGGTGCTCCATAGGACCTGCCGTGAGCGGATGATCCGGCATATTAACCTCTCGGATCCATGAGGCGTGTTCCAAACGCGTGATCTTTTCCGCAACTGCAAGGCTGATGAACTGATTCAATGACAGGCCTTCCCGATGAGCGAGATCGTTCGCCTGCATTCTCATGCTCAAGGGAAGCCGCAAAGGGAAGCATCCGGGTCTTTTGTTTTCTTTGTTGTCCATTGGGCCCTACTCCTCGAAAAATCCGGTTTTCTTAAGTCAGAACTTCTCGCATCTCAAGGCCAATGAAATTCGCACCAGGCTTGTGAGACTGTTTTTCGCGAGCCTTCAATGAAACCGCAAACTCTGCACCCCGAAGACTCGCGCCTTTGCCGATTTCTGTATTTCGAAGGCGCTTGCTCCCGATTTCCTACAGTTACAACCGCGAGCGAATCTAACGTAGCACTGATTGTTGCCCGAAGATAGTAGCAAACTATTCAATATTCGCGAATCGATAAAATCGAGCAGTTGGCGCAAAGCTCCACCCAAAAATCAACTTCCTGCTCTTCCCTGCGGCATTCGAACGTTACAATTGGACCTCAAAGCCTCTGAGAGCACTGTAAGTTTTCCCGCTGTTTGGGACAAATGGAGCTTTTAACTTCACGGTTCGATCCGATTCCTTTCTGTTTATCAACGTGCTACCTGCCCTGGATTACAAACTGAGCCCTGCGATTCTGCTGGTAGCAGCTTTCTGCCTCGTCCGTGCAGAAAGGTTTCTCTTTCCCGTAACTCATCACCTGGATGCGCGACTCCTTAACCCCCGCCGCCACCAGCGCTTCGCGCGTTGTGATCGCCCGCTGCAGGCCAAGCGCGATGTTGTATTCGGCTGACCCCCGCTCATCTGCATAGCCCGCCAGGGTGATGTTGATGTCCGGCCGCGAAAGCAGGTAAGCAGCGTCCCTGGCCACTGCGTCCTGACCGTCGGTCCGCAGTTCTGCCTTGTCGTAGTTGAAGAAAATATCGTGCAGATGCTCCCGCGGATCATCATCATAGTTGCCCACCGGAGACACCTCAATTTTGGTGGGCATGTTCTGCTGTCCCATTTCGGGCTGTTTCACCTCGAAAGTGACGACACAGCTTGATACGACTGCCGAATTCGTAGTCAATGCGGCACGCCCCTCAACGCGATAGGTTCCAGGAGCCAGATTTGTCGTATTGATGGCGATCATGCGTCCTTCGCCCTCCACGGCGCCGCCCGCCGTTGCCCAGGTGTAGGCAACCTCTCCTTGATTCGGCACAAGCGTGGCCGTTCCCACAATCTGAACGCTGTGTCCGGCTTGCACTTCAGGATTTGTTGCCTGGCAGCTGAACGTCACCTCGGGAGTGACCGGTTCCGGCGGCGGAGCCGAGGCATGTACTATTCGCCTGTAGGTTCCAAAGCGGATCACGATGCCCGCACCAATTTCCAGCTGGTTCTGTGAGGTGTTCTCTCCATTCGGAAATGTCGTGTGCAGATACTCTGCGTCGACAGCGCGGATCGCGAACCGATCTGTCAGGTTCAGGTCGAGGCCGCCTCCGGTCGAATAGGCAAAGCCCGTCGAATTGTTTGAACTCGATGACCCCGAGGGAAAATACGAACCGCTCCCGTGCGCCCCGCCCGCCATGAACTGAACAAACGGTACATAACGCTCATGGACCCACGATACCCGCGGCCCTGCCAGGAACGTCGTGAGGGTCAGGTTTTGCCCGAGCGAACTGATGTCCTTTGCATGACCCGCCGTTGCTTCGCCTGCCACGCTGAACCACCGGTTCAGGTTCAAGTCGGCTCCAACAAAGCCGCCATTCATTGAGAAACAGCCGCACGATCCCGGAGGTGCATTCGCCCGGATGAAGTTATAGCCGGCTGCGATATCAACTTTCGACGGCACCGCCTCCATATCCGTGGTCGTTTGCTGGCCGGCCGCGGCGGTCACCCCAAGCAACGCAATAAAAAATGTAAGAGCCAAATCTCGCTTCATATCTGTAATCTCCTGTCACATCGAACGTCCGGTTTTTTTTAAGGTGCTTCGCCGCTCAGTAGAGCAGCGAAACACTTGGGGATGTCGTCAATGGATTCGTATCGACCACTACGAATCTGTCAGGAGTGATCGCGTAGATGACGGTCGTTCCGTCAGCCAATACATACCTTCCCGCCGTAGCAGCACTTACGTTGCTGTTCGGGTCTGACAGGCTGTAGGTAGTGGAGGCAGTCACGCCGAGCTGAAGCACGTTCAGCGTGCCGACGCCTATGTTGTCGTCCAGAGTGGATGTCGCATGACCCGCCCCGTCCGCAGTGAAGTAGCCCGAGGTATTGATACTGGCCAGCGAGCTAGCCGGAATTGTGCTGTCTACGTACGTTCCGTCCAGCGACGCCAGACTGAAAGGTGCTCCCGTCTGCGCCTCAAAGTGACCGAGGCCGGCATAGCTCGTCTCCAGGAAGTAGCCCTGGTTCGGGCTCACCAGGTAGAAGACCCTCGCTGAAGGCGGTCCCGTGGGCAATCCCAACAGTCCCAGCAGAATCGAGATCAGGCCTGAGTGATTTGGATAATCCAGCGAGCCACGACCGTTGCCGCTCACAGAGCAGGTAGAGGTTCCCGTCGAAGCATACGATCCGAGCAGTGCCTCAATCAGGTTGCTCTTGTCCGAGCTGGAGAGACCCGTCAGGTTGTCGACAAGGCTGGTTACTCCCGCCGTGTCGATGTTGGTGGTGTTGCAAGTGCCGGCTCCGTTTCCGCTTGCGCGGAAGATCGTTGCCGTCGAGAGGTTGAGTACATCTTGCAATGTCGTTCCCAGCAGTCCAGGGTTCGACTGCGCGTTCTCATAGCCGACAAAAGCGCCGTTCATCGATGCGTCAGAGAAGGTACTCTCCGTCTGCAGCTCCGCTGTTCCCGCCAGCAGATCGTAAGCCGAGTGTTTGTCAACCGACATCACGAATGCCTCGTTCGCATTCACGACGTAGACTGCATAGTTTGTCGGATACAACCCGTCGGAGATGCCCGTATTGGTCAGCTCCAGTTGCACGCGTCCGTTTTGATCTGCCGACTGATGCGAACCGCTCAGCGGCGAGTTGGCAAAGGTGAAGCTCGCAATATTCGCGTCCGCCACACCACCGGTTATACTGCCGGATGCGCCCGCAGTGAACATGCCAACCGTCGCTACCGGTCCCGACGCAATGCCCACCGTGCAGGAGATCAGGCAAGGCGTATCACCGGAAAGGCCAAAGGCATAACTGCCGCTGAGCTCTGCCGACGCGGTTTGCGCAAGCAGCGTTCCGGAGCCCTTCGTTCCCACCAGTTGGTTGTTATCGAACTCGATCAGGCTACCCTGCGTGGCAACGGTCACCGGCGAGACGGGTTTCTTCAGCGAGATCGCATACGTGAACGTTTGATTCGTTGTTCCATCCGGATTCAGCGTGGTGATCGTGATGAAGCCGCGTTGATCCGAGTTCACTTCATAGGTTCCAAGGAATTGCTGCGTCGCCACAGTGGTTCCGGTTGGATTCGAAGATTGATGATTCGCGTCCAGTTCGCCGCTGTGGATTCCGGCTGCGCCATCCGCCGTGAAGCTGCCGATTGTCGCCGTCTGGTACGCCAGAACACCCGCAACCACGTCGTCATATCCCTGGAACAGGAATGCGTAGGGACCAGTGAGCTCGCCGTCATTGGGCGTCGTCGCATAGTTCACCTGCAGGATCAATGGCACGGACGCCGTCCCAGGCGTGGTCGCACTATCGGTCACGGTTGCAGTAAAGCTGCTGGCGCCTGGGGCCGTCGGCGTTCCAGAAATCACGCCACTCGGCTTCAGTGTGATTCCCGGAGGCAGCGACCCTGCTGTCAAGGAATAGGTGTAAGGCGGCGTTCCGCCTGTCGCTTGCAGTGTGTAGGTGTAAGCTACGCCAACCGTCGCCGCCGGCAGAGTTGCTGTCAGGCTTAACGTTCCCGAAGGATGAATGGTGATGCTTTCTGGACCCGACACGGTCTTCGCCGGGCTGCTGGAATCTGTCACCATGACCGTCATGTCCACGGTTCCAGGCGCCGTCGGCGTTCCGCCCACCGTGCAACCGGTCAGCGTCAAGCCCGCAGGCAAAGTTCCCGCAGTGATCGAGCAGGAGTAAGGCGTGGTTCCGCCGCTCGCGCCGATTGCCGCGCTGTACGCAACGCCCACCGTTCCATCCGGGAAGGTGCTCGTCAGTACGAGCGCAGCCGGATTGATCACGATGGTTTGTGGACCGGAAGTGGTCTGCACCGGGCTACCCGCATCGTTCACCTTCACGGTCACAGTCGAGCTGCCCGCCGTTGTCGGCGTTCCGCTCACCGTGCATCCTGACAAGCTGAGTCCCGCCGGCAATGTTCCCGCCGTGATCGAGCAACTGTAAGGCGATGTTCCGCCGGTCACGCCGATCACTGCGCTGTAAGGAACATTGACCGTTCCATTGGGCAGGTTCGAAGTCGAAAGGCTCAACGGTGCCGGATTGATCGTGATGGTTTGGTTCGAGCTCGCGGTCTGCGCCGGGCTGCCAGAATCGGTTACGGTCACTGTCACCGAAGAACTGCCTGCCGTCGTTGGTGTGCCGCTGATCGTGCAACCGTTCAGAATGAGGCCGGCCGGCAGGGTGCCCGTGATCGAGCAGCTGTATGGCGATGTTCCCCCCGTTGCAGTGATCGTCGCTGTGTAGCCGGTTCCCACTGTCCCATTCGGCAGTGTGCCGGTGATGGTCAATGGGGCCGGGTTGATCACAATGGTCTCGCCGGCGCTTGCGTTCTGCGCCGGGCTGCCCGCGTCCGTAACCTTCACGGTGATTGGCGAGCTTCCCGCTGTTGTTGGAGTACCGCTCACCGTGCATCCGCTCAACGTGAGACCCGCTGGCAGCGTGCCTGTGATTGAGCAGGTGTAGGGCTTCGTTCCGCCGCTGGCGCCGATTGTCGCGCTGTAGCCCACGCCAACCGTACCGTTCGGCAGTATTCCGGAGATCGTCAGAGTTGCAGGGGCGATCACGATGGTGTCGCTCTGCGTTGCGTTTTGTGCGGGACTTCCCGAGTCGGTAACTTTCACGGTCACCGTCGAGCTTCCCGCCGTCGTCGGCGTTCCACTCACGGTGCAACCCGTCAAAGTTAACCCTGCCGGAAGAGTTCCCGTCAGCGAGCAGGTATACGGTGCCGTTCCATCGCTGGCCGAAATCGGCGCGCTATAACTCACGCCCACTGTGCCGTTCGGTAATGTGCTGGTGATGGTCAATGCCGAAGGTGCGATCGCAATTGTGTCGCTCTGCGTTGCGTTCTGCGCGGGGCTTCCCGAATCCGTCACTTTCACCGTGACCGGCGAGCTCCCCGCTATTGTCGGCGTGCCGCTGACCGTGCATCCAGTCAGTGTCAAACCTGCCGGCAAGGTCCCGGTTATCGAGCACAAATAGGGCGACGTTCCGCCCGTAGCCGTGATCGTTGTGTTGTAAGCAACTCCAACGGTCCCATTTGGAAGTGTGTCCGTAATGGTCAGCGCCGCAGCCGCAATCACAATCGTTTCGTTCGCGCTCGCGCTTTGCTGCGGGTTGCCCGCGTCAGTCACCTTAACCGTGACCGCAGAGCTTCCCGCCGCCGTTGGTGTGCCACTCACTGTGCAGCCGGTCAGAGTCAAACCAGCAGGCAACGTTCCCGAGATCGAGCAGGCATAGGGTGTCGTGCCGCCAGTCGCAGTAATCGTCGCGCTGTAGGCAACGCCGACGGTTCCGTTCGGTAGCGTGTTGGTTAAGTTCAGCACCGGCGGCGCGATCACGATCGTCTCGTTTGCGCTTGCCGTCTGCGTCGGGCTGCCGGCGTCGGTCACCTTCACCGTGATCGGCGAACTTCCAGCGGTTGTCGGCGTTCCGCTCACTGTGCAGCCCGTCAGCGTCAAACCTGCAGGCAAAGTCCCCGCGGAGATCGAGCAGCTGTAAGGTGTGGTCCCACCGGTTGCTGTAATCGGCGAACTGTAGGCTACGCCCACCGTGCCGTTCGGCAAGGTGTTCGTTATGTTCAACTGCGCTGGCGAGATGACAATGGTCTCGTTCGCGCTGACGACCTGCATCGGCGTGCTCGCGTCACTCACCTTCACCGTCACGGTCGAACTTCCAGCCGTCGTCGGTGTGCCGCTCACTGCGCAACCTGACAGAGTCAGACCCGCCGGAAGCGTTCCCGCAGTGATGGAACATGCATATGGAGTCGTTCCGCCACTCGCGCCAATCGGCGCGCTATAGGAAACGCCGACCGTACCGTTGGGCAACGTGTTTGACATCGTCAGCGGCGAGTTGATCGTGATGGAAACAGCTGCGGTCGCCGTTGCGCCCAGGCTGTCCTTCACCTGCACCGTAAAACTCGAAGTCCCCTTCGTTGTCGGAACACCCGAGATGACACCCGTTGTCGCGGATATACCGAGCCCTGGGGGCAGCGAACCTGAGACAATGCTCCACGAATACGGCGTCAAACCGCCAGCCGCCACAAGCGACGTCGTATAGGACGCACCCACCGTGCCTTCCGGCTGCGGACCACCGGTCAGCGTAAGCGGCGAAAGAATCGTGATCGATGCAGCCGCTGTTGCAACGGCGTCTGTGCTGTCTTCCACCTGCACCGTGAAATTCGACGCACCCTGTGCCGTCGGCGTTCCTGAAATCACGCCAGTCGTCGGCGAAATCGTCAACCCTGCCGGCAATGCGCCGGCCACGATGCTCCACGCATACGGCGTCACGCCGCCTGTCGCTATTAGAGCCGTCGTGTAAGGAAATCCGACCTCGCCCGTTGGCTGCGGTCCACCAATCAGCTTCAGGGGCGGTACAGGATTCACGATCGTGATCGTCTCGTTCGCCGTCACTTTGTACGGCGTCACGCTCGAATCCACCAACTGCACCGTGAATGCCGAGGTGCCCGCCGCCGTTGGCGTTCCTGAAATCACGCCTGTCGACGCGTTAAACGTAAGGCCCGCTGGCAACGCCCCCGTCAGAATGCTTGTCGTCAGGGGTACAGTTCCGCCCGCAGAAACAATCGTCGTGCTGTAAGCGACTCCCACAATGCCTTCCGGAGGAACGCCACTCAGCGTCGGATCTGGATTGACCGTGATGCTGACCGATTCCTGGTTCTTCGTGTTCGGAATCGAGGCCACCAGGGTCAACTGCATTTGCGACGTAATACCCGCCGGCGCTGTGTAAGTCACCGCACTCCCAGTCGTCGCGGAAAGCGATCCGCAGGCGCTTCCACTGCAACTCGACCCGGTAAACGCCCAGGCCGCGACTTCATTGCCTGTAATCGTCGCCGTGATGCCGACCGATTGACCCGCATCGAGCACCAGCGAGGTCGCAGACAAACTCGTAATCCCACCGCCGGCGTAGCCGCCAGAGCCGCATCCGGAGATTGCCATCCCCACCATGATCGACAACATCAGCAAGACAGCAGAGCTGCCGTTCGTCAGCGCTCGGCTGTAGTTCGAAAGAGTCTGCGATAGATACGAAAAATTTGTCAGAACCTTCCGAAGAGAGGGGGAGTTCTCCTGGATCATCATGGATTGTCTAGCCTCCGTTGAGGGCTCTATATACTGCGCCCGACCTCGAGCGCCTCTAGATGCCGACTCCTGCGTGCAAACAATCTCTGGAGTCAATGCGAATTTCTCTTTGATCGATTAGTGAGTCTATACAACAAACGAACTAGTACTACCGGAGACCGACTGTAACTCAACTTCAAATCTTTGTTCTATCAATTACAAAGGACCTTGCTAACTTTAGTTTGCGTATGTCTCGTTTGCGCTGTGGAGCGATGCGCTTTTCGAGGAGTGCTTGCAGCTCCACAAGTGAAAACCCGCATGAATATTGGCGAAATGCAACATCACTTGCCGACTCTTGCCTCCGAACATACGCGGTAATACATCGCCCGCGATATCACTTTTAAGTTTCTAAGACAATAACTCTCCTGAAACCGGCTGCGCATTCTTATCGCTAACTTATCGGAAGGCTTCACTTTGATATCACGCGCGATATCATCTTGCATGCCCTACCCGTCCGTAACTTGCTTGCTCCTTGTGCGCTGGATACGATCTGTTTCACCAATCGTCCCAACGTGCATTTGCTAGGTGCGTACACAAATCGATAGGGAGACCTTCCCCCTCATGTCTCTTGAATACAAGAATCACCGTTCGTTTCCGCTGCGACTGCCCCATTCCATGCACCAGCAGGCGGATCTGCTTGCGCGGCGCGAAGGCATTTCCTTACAGGCCTTCATTGAAAGAGCCATCGGCGAAAAGCTGAACGAGACTGCGCGGAGAAGCTCCTCAAACCTGGACCAGGCGCAAACCCGGGAGCCCGTCGCCCAATCCGCGCCAAATCTGCGTTAGCCGCTTCGCCCTGCAATCGCACCAACGCCACGCAGCCGCCGATCCCACCGGGAAATTCACACCGGTAAGCGGCAGCGCTTATAGTCTTTCTGTTGGTACTAGCCCACCCAATCTGCTGCCTGCCCGTCGCGTCCGCACAAGGAATGTTGGCGCGCCCCCGCCATGGAAGTGAACTCCTGCTTCGCGTAGCCGCCTGCGCCCGCGAGAAAGCATGATTTCTGCCTTGATGCGACGCATGAATGTGCGCAGCCTTCTCGTGTTCTGGTTGTTCGTGTTAAGTGCCGTTGCTTTCCTTGACCGCACCAACATCACCATCGCAGGACCTCATCTCCGTGACGATCTCCACATCGACAACCTCCGTCTCGGTTGGATCTTCAGCGCCTTCTTGCTTGGCTATGCGGCGTTCCAGGTGCCCGGTGGCTGGCTCGCTTACCGCTTCGGACCGCGACGAATCCTTGCCTTCGGCGTGCTGTGGTGGGGAGCATTCACTGCGCTCACCGCCATCGCGAGCCCACGCCTGCCTCATGCGCTCCTCCTCCTCATCGCCGTGCGATTTCTGCTCGGAGCCGGAGAGTCCGTCATGTATCCGGCTTCGAACCAGTTTGTCGCCCGCTGGATTCCTGTCGCCGAGCGAGGCCGCGCCAACGGTTGGATATTCGCTGGAGTGGGCGCCGGCGCCGGATTGAGCATCCCCATTCTTGCGTGGCTCATCACTTTCCACGGCTGGAGAGCTTCCTTCTGGTTCAGCGCTCTTCTCGGCGTCGCCGCGGGCCTCATCTGGTTCGCCATTTCCCGCGACACCCCCGAACAGCACCCAACCGTCTCGCCGCGCGAGCTTCACCTGATCCAGGGCAGCCGCGATGTCGAACCGCCATCCTCCGCTCCACCACACCGCTCATGGGCAAAAGACATCTTCAACTTCAATGTCGCCGCACTCACGCTCAGCTACACCGCATTCGGTTATGTGGCTTGGAATTTCTTCAGCTGGTTCTTCATTTACCTCGCCGAGGCGCGCGGGCTCGAGCTCAAAAAGAATGCCGTATTTTCCATGATTCCGTTCATCGCTATGACCGTCTTCTGTCTCAGCGGCGGTTGGGTCAGCGACCGCATTTCGCGCCGCTTTGGCATACGTTTGGGGCGGTGTGGTCTGGGCGCTGTTTCCTTCGCTTTCACCGCTGTCTTTCTCGTCACAGGTTCCCAGGCTCGGGGTCCCTACTCCGCCGGTGTCATTCTCGCGGGCGGAGCCGGCGCACTCTACTTCTCGCAAAGCTCCTTCTGGGCGATGAGCGCGGACCTTGGCGGCGAACACTCGGGCGTTGTCTCCGGCGTCATGAACATGGGCTGCCAGATCGGCGCCGCCGTCACCGCAACCCTTACGCCCTGGCTCGCCGGCCGTTTCGGTTGGAACTCAGCATTCGACTTTGCCGCCGTGCTCGCGGTTGCCGGTGGCGTGCTCTGGTTCTTCGTCAAACCCCTCGGCTCTCGGATCCTGCCCGAAGCGCGTGCACATGAATCCCGCGCCGTGTGACCCAAAATTCTCTGCCAAACTCTGCAGCCCGGGCTCATACTACTTCTGTCGACAGGTGCAGGAGGTCCGCATGAGTTCAGTCCTTTCCCGCAGAGAATTCCTCACCACGGCTGGTCTCGCCGCCGGGGTCGCACTTGCGGCTTCGCGCACTCTTTCTGCCTCGCCGGCGCCTGCAGGTCGCGTCGCCATTGGGCTTTGCGCGGAATATGACCGCCAGGTAAGCACCGCGCTTTCCACCATGTTCGACCAGCTCGGCGGACTCGACAAACTCGTCCGCGGCAAAACGGTCGCCATCAAGCTCAACATGACCGGACCCACCACCGACAAACTCAACTCCATGCCCAACCAGATGACGCACTGGGTTCACCCCCAGGTCATCGGTTCGCTCGTCGCTCTGCTCGGAAGTGCCGGCGCGCAACGCATTCGCCTGCTTGAAAGCGCACCCTTCGGCGCCAAACCGCTGGAGGAATTCATGATCTCTGCCGGTTGGCGGCCCAGGGATTTCGCTGCGGCCGCTGCCCGCGTCGAGTTCGAAAATACAAACTTCCTCGGCAGTGGCAAAGACTATGCGCGCTTCATGGTCCCCGGGGGCGGCCTGATGTACACGGGCTACGACCTCAACCACTCCTATCGCGACACCGATGTCTTCGTTTCGTTGGCCAAGCTTAAAGAACACCGCACGGCAGGTGTCACGCTTTCCATGAAGAATTGCTTCGGCATCACGCCCTGCACCATCTACAGCCGCGAAGCCCCTGAAGACGAGCCCAGCATCGTTCCCATCGGCTTCCGCGAGCCCATGCACTCCGGCTCCCGCGTGCCGCCCAAGAGCGCGCCGCAACCCGTCGCTCAGTCTACCGACGCCGGTTTTCGCGTTCCGCGCATCACCGCCGACCTCGTTGCATCCCGGCCCATTCACCTCGCGGTCATCGACGGCATTTACACCATGACAGGCGGGGAACTGCCCAGTCAGGAAAAGAACTGGATTCACAAGCCCGTCCATCCCGGCCTGCTCATCGCCGGGCTTAACTGCGTCTCCACAGACGCAGTTGCTACCGCCGTCATGGGATTCGATCCCATGGCCGAACGTGGAACAGCTCCCTTCGAAACGTGCGATAGCACCCTCCATCTCGCAGAACAGCTCGGCATGGGCTCGCGCGACCTCGACCGCATCGAGGTCGTCGGCACGCCCATCTCCAGGGCGCGTTATCGCTTCCCATCACTTACCCCGCTCACCACCTAGACGGACGCGACTCGGATCCGCAAAACTCACTCCGGCAACGCTCCCTTGCCCGCGCAGAATAGAATGGCGTTCTTGGAACAAACATTCGACGCTGACGGAGCTCTTCGCATGCCTCTGGAACGCCGCAGTTTTCTCAAATCTCTGGCTGGCGCGGGCGCTCTTGCAACTGTGCCGCGTATCGCCGCAGCCGACGACCAATCCGCTCGCGCAACGCGTGGCATGCCGGCCCCACGCATCCGCGACATCAGCGTCATCGAATGCGAACCCGATGGCGTCCGTCTCACAATCGTCAAAATCACCACCGATCAAGACGGTCTCTATGGCTACGGCTGCGCCACCTTCACCCAGCGAGCCGACCTCGTCAAACCCGCCGTCGAGAAATACCTCAAACCCTTCCTTCTTGGTAAAACGACCGATCGCATCGAAGACATCTGGCAATCCTGCTACGACAGCTCGTATTGGAAAAATGGCCCCGTGCTCAACAACGCCATCAGCGGCATTGACCAGGCACTCTGGGACATCAAGGGACGCCAGGCCGGCATGCCTGTCTATCAGCTCGCGGGCGGAAAATGCCGCGAAGCTGTCGACACCTACGCCCACGCCAGCGGGGACGAATTTGAAGAAGTCGTCGCCAATGCAAAGCAGTACATCGCGAAGGGCTTCCGCAATGTTCGCGTCCAGGTTGGACTTCCCGGCATGGCCGGCTACGGGTCTCACCACAAAGACGACGGTCGCCCCCAGGCCCTCCACGACAAGCCCCTATTCGATCCTGCCGCGCAATTTCGCCGCGCCCTCAAGCTTCTTGAGACTTGCCGCCGCGAGCTCGGCGACGAAGTCGAGCTCCTCCACGACATGCACGAACGCCTCACGCCAAACCTTGCCGTTCAGTTCTGTAAAGAGGCGGAGCCGTTCCATATGTTCTTCCTCGAAGATCCGCTCTCGCCGGAGGACCTGGGCTATTTCCGCCAAATCCGTCAGAACTGCGCCACTCCCATCGCCATGGGCGAACTCTTCAATAGCCCTCACGAGTGGCAGCCCCTCATTTCCGAGCAGCTCATCGACTACATCCGCGTGCACGTTTCCGAGGCCGGCGGATTCAGCCCGGCACGCAAAATCGCCTTCCTCGCCGAGCAATTCGGCGTCAAGACCGCCTGGCATGGCCCCGGCGACGTCTCGCCTGTGGGCCACATGGCCAACGTTACTCTCGACATCGTCAGCTACAACTTCGGCATTCAGGAATACTCACCCTTCAACGACCGGGCCCGGGCCATCTTCCAAGGATGCCCTGAGTGGCGCGACGGCTACCTCTGGGTCAGCGAAAAGCCCGGCTGGGGCATCGAAATTGACGAAAAGGAAGCCACCAAAGCACCGTTCACGCAAAGCCCGCTCAACGGCGGCTGGGGCGAAATCCGCCTCCGCGACGGCACCGTGATCAAACAATAGCGATAGCGGCAGTTAACAGACTTCGGCGCTCTGCGCCCGGCCCGCAAACTCCACGATTTCATTCCCTGAATACTCTGGACTGACATGGCCCCTCAGGACTAGGATTCGGTACGGCTTTGATCGACCGTCTCCACATCGTTTGGAAGCCAGCAGACTACCCGGGGATCCGTCAAAGTCCGACGAAAAATCGTCGATCCGGCTTCCTCGAAATGCCTGAAAGAATAAAAGCTTTTTGAATCTTTGTTCGTGCAGCTTTTCCCGCAATCAGGAAGTCAGTCCGCTTTTCAAAATGGGTGGGTCGAATGTTCCGGCTCGATGCAGACAAACGAGTTCATTTTTGCGATGGCGTAACCCGTCGGGACTTTCTGCACGCTGGGTCCTTGGCCTTCCTGGGCCTGTCCATGCCCCAGTTCTTCCGCCTGAAAGCCATGGGCGCCGTGAATCCCGCGAAAGACATCAACTGCATTCAACTCATGCTCGTCGGCGGCCCAAGCCAGTTGGATACGTGGGACATGAAGCCCGAGGCGCCCGCCTCGATTCGCGGCCCCTTCAAACCCATAAAGACCAATGTTTCCGGTATCGAGATCTCCGAAATCTTTCCCCGGATGGCGAAACACGCTGACAAATATGCTCTTTTGCGCTCTGTCTATCACAATGCCGCGGCGGTGCACGACACCGGTTGCCAAATGATGCAGACCGGCCGCCTGTTTCAGGGTGGTCTCGAATCGCCGAATTACGGTTCCGTCCTTCGCTTCCAAAAGGGCGCGCGCGGTGACATGCCCCCCAACGTACTAATCCCTTACACAATTGGCCAGCTTGGCGGCAACCTTCCTCACGGCGATACAGCAGGCTTTCTCGGCAAAGGATTTGACCCCTTCGTGCTCAACGCCGATCCCGCCGACCCCAACTTCAAAGTTCCCGACATGCTCCCGCCGGAATACATTTCCGCGGTGCGTGTCGATCGCCGCCGTAGCTGGCGTCAGGAAGTCGACAAATCGGTCGAATACTTCGAAGAGACGAATCAGGACGCGAAGCTGATGGACGCGACCTTCAATCAGGCCTACACGTTGATGACTTCAGCCAAGGCTCGCGAAGCGTTCGAACTCTCGCAGGAGTCCGAAGACACGCGCAAGCGTTACGGCATGAATCGATTCGGACAAGGCTGCCTGCTTGCACGGCGACTCATCGAGCGTGGCGTCCGCTTCGTCACCCTCAACATGTTTGAGACCGTCTTCAACGACATAACCTGGGACATCCACGGTTCCGCGCCTTTCAGCCCCATCAGCTGTTACAGCGACCTCGTCGGCCCCATGTTTGACAACGCTTACAGCTCGCTCCTCGAAGATCTCAGCCGCATCGGCCTCCTCGATACCACCCTGGTTCTCGCCACTGGGGAATTCGGGCGCACGCCGCGCATCAATCCTGCCGGAGGACGTGACCACTGGCCGCAGTGCTGGACCGTTGTCATGGCGGGCGGCGGCATCAAGGGCGGGCAGGTTGTCGGCGCATCCGATGCCATCGGCGCGGCTCCGCAAGATCGCCCAGTGATGCCCGCGCACGTAGCGGCCACGGTCTATAAGTGCCTCGGCATTCCCATCGACACGGAATTGAAAACACCCCAAGGACGCGTAGTGCGCCTTGTGGACCACGGCTTTGACCCGATTGACGAACTGTTGATTTGAGGAACTGCGGATTCGCCGCGTCAGCCGGTCAAATAAATGTTGCACTCGTCGTAACTACGGAGAAGCAATGAGCCAACGTACCTCGACCCAGCTCATCGTGTTGATCAGCGGTATCGCGGTCACGGGCCTGCTTCTCGCTTCCCTTCACGGGCAATCCTCCGCAAATCAGCCAGGCAAGCCGCCTACCGACGCGCTCTACCACTCGTCCAACATGTCAGCGGGTTCAAACGCAATCCGACCCGCAACCATCAAAGCAGCCTCTACGCCGGCGTCCATTGCTCACCCATCGTCTTTGGCCACGCTCACGAAACTCGAGATCCTTCCATCCTCCATCACCATCGAAGGTCCAAGATATAGCCAGCGCCTTGTCGTCGAAGGCACCTTTCTCGACGGGCATCATGAAGAACTGACTTCCCGCGCCGCCTTCGCTGTCTCCGATGCCCAGATCGCAAAAATCTCTCAGGACGTCATCGTCCCGCAAGGGGACGGAAAAGCGATCGTTACTGCCACTATTCAAGGCCACCGCGCAACCGCACCCGTCGCTGTCCGTGCCTACTCCACCGCAACCACGTGGAGCTTTCGCAACGACGTGTTGCCGGTGATGACGAAAGTTGGTTGTAACTCCGGTCCATGTCACGGTGCAGCCGCAGGCAAAAACGGATTCAAGCTTTCTCTGCGCGGTTACGATCCCATCGACGACTACTACAACCTCACCCACCAGGCACTCGCTCGCCGCACAGACCGGCTTGAGCCGGCAAAAAGTCTCATACTTTTAAAGCCCACGCTCGCCGTTGCCCACGGCGGCGGCAAACGGTTCGACGTCGACTCCCTCGAATACAAAGTCATGTCCGGCTGGCTGGCCCAGGGCATGCCCGCACCGCGCGATAACGATGCCCAGGTCACTGAGATTCAGGTCCAGCCCCACGAAGCTTCACTCCGCCCTGGAGCAGAGCAGCAGTTGATCGTCACCGCTGTGTTCTCTGACGGCCACACGGCCGACGTCACGCGCTGGGCCAAGTTCGACAGCGGCGACGAAGGTGTGGCCAGCGTCGACAACAACGGGCACGTCGCCATGCATGGCTATGGAGAAGCGCCTGTCACCGTCTGGTATCAAAGCCACGTCACATTCTCCCGTCTGCGTATTCCGTTTCCCTACAAGCTCGGTCCAGCTGTCTTTAGTAGAGCGCCACGCCACAACCTCATCGACGAACACATCCTCAAACACCTCGCCATTCTGCATATTCCGCCCTCCGCGCCGGCCACCGATGCGGAATTCATGCGTCGCGCCTATCTCGATGCGGCCGGAATTCTTCCCAAACCGACCGAAGTTGAAGCCTTCCTCAAGGATGCGTCGCCCGATAAGCGCAACCGGCTCATCGACGCCCTTCTCAAGCGTCCCGAGTTTGTCGACTATTGGGCTTATAAGTGGTCGGATCTCCTGCTTGTCTCAAGCAACCACCTCTCCAATGACGAGATGTGGAGCTATTACAACTGGATCCATCAAAGCGTCGCGAGCAACAAGCCGTGGAACAAATTCGTTTACGAAATTGTTACGGCAAGCGGCAGCACCACCAGGAATGGCGCAGGCAATTATTGGGTCATCCATCGCGATCCGCTCGACACCTCTGAAAACATGGCCCAGGCCTTCATGGGCATCAATATCAGTTGCGCGCATTGCCACAACCATCCCCTCGCGAAGTGGACCCAGAAGGATTACTACGGGATGGCAAACCTCTTCGCCCGCGTGCGGCTCAAGACCTTCGCACCCTCCGGATCTCGTCCCGGCGTTGGTCCCATCTTTAACGGAATCACGGTTTACTCTGCGCCTACCGGCGAGTTCATGGATAGCCGCCTGATGATCCCCATGCCTCCAAAACCGCTCGACGCCGCGGCTTTGCCCAGCGAGGCCACAGGCGATACGCGGCTCTACTTCGCCCAGTGGCTCACCGGACCCGAAAATCCATTCTTCGCGCGCAACATCGTCAATCGCGTCTGGAAGAACTTCATGGGGCGCGGCCTCATTGAACCTGTCGATGATCTTCGCGACACCAACCCGGCGACCAACGACGAATTGCTGAATGCTCTTGTCAATGACTTCGTCGCTCACGGCTACGACCTCGACCATCTGATTCGCACCATCATGCAGTCGGCCACTTACCAGGAATCCTCAAAACCTCTCAAAGAGAATGCCGACGATGATAAATATGGATCGCACTTCGCCATTCGACGCCTTCCCGCCGAGGTACTTCTCGACGCCTATTCACAGGTGACGCAGTCTCCCGAGAAATTTGATGGCTACCCGGTCGGCCTGCGCGGCATGCAATTGCCCGATACGGCAATCAAGTCCTACTTCCTCACTGCGTTCGGACGCCCCGAGCGTCAGCAATCGCGGGAAAGCGAACGCACCTCGGTCCCCACCATCACGCAAGCCCTCCACATCATCAATGGAGAAACCCTCAATAACAAGCTGCGCGCCCCCAACAATTCAGTAGACATGCTGATGCGGCTCGGCTTCTCTGACGAGCAGATCGTCGACTATCTCTATCTCGCTTCGTTCAGCCGCAAACCCACTGATGCCGAGCGCACCGCGTTGCTTCAAGGTCTAACCAATGCCGAACAAGATCGGACCGTGGGCGTCGACGATCCACGACGTCAGGCCCTCGTCGACATGTCGTGGGCCCTGCTCACCAGCAAAGAGTTCATGTTCGACCACTGATCCTTCTTCGATCGTTGAAGCTGTAATCCTTATGCAGGACTATCCACTCAAATACCGCGCTATCGCCAGTACCGCCCGCATCGCGGCCCTCTTCGCTCTTCTCCCCATCGTCATGTTTCTCCCAAACCATCTGCACGAGTCTTCCTCGCACGTCATGGCAGCTTCAGCGCCCACTTTCAACGATCAGATAGTCCCCATCCTGCAGAAGAACTGTCTCGCCTGCCACTCCAGCGGTGTGCACAAGGGCGGACTCTCTCTCGATAGCTACGAATCTTTGATGAAAGGTGGACGGCACGGCCAGGTTATCGCTGCCCACGACCCCAGTCAAAGCCGATTGATGCAGATGGTCGAAGGCTCCTTGGATCCACAAATGCCGCTCAATGCAGATCCCCTTTCCCCCTCCGACATCGCAGCCATCAAGTCATGGATCACCGCCGGCGCAGAAGGCCCGCCTTCGGCGGAGCCCGCGCATGTTCTCACCACCGCACCAATCCCTGACATCAGGCCCCAGGTCGCCGTCACTTCCCCCATCACTGCCGTCAAGTTCTCTCCCGTTGGGCATATCCTCGCCGTCGGCGGCTACAGGGAAATTCGACTCCTCAATTCCTCATCCGGCGACACGCTTGCCACGCTCGCCGGCCACTCCGATTTCGTTCGCTCCCTTGCGTTCAGCCCCGATGGAAAGCTTCTCGCCGCTGCCGGGGGCTCTCCGCAACAATTCGGCGAAATCAAGATCTGGAACGTCGAAACCCACCAGCTCCTGAGGACAATACAGGGCCACAAGGATTGCATTTACTCCGTCGCCTGGAGCCCCGATGGAAAGCTCATCGCATCCGGTAGCTATGACAAGCTCGTGAAACTCTGGGACGCCGCAAGCGGCAAAGAAACCCTCACGCTCCAGGATCACATCGATGCCGTGTTTGCCGTGGCCTTCAGTCCCGACGGAAAGCGCCTGGCAACCGCCTCGCAAGACCGCACCGTAAAGATCTGGAATGTTGCCACAGGCAAGCGCCTCTATTCGCTCAGCGACGCGTCCGATGGTTTGACCAGCATTGCGTTTTCACCCACAGGCGATGAAATCGCTGCCGTCGGCTACGACAAGACAATTTACATCTGGAAACTCGCCGAGGACGATGGACAACTCATCCGGTCATTGATCGCCGACGAGGACAGCCTGCTTTCGCTTGCCTGGTCGCCCGATGGCAAATCGATTGTCACATCGTCCTCGGATCGGTCGATCCGCTTCCGCGATACAAGCCTCAACCTAACCGGAGTGATTGATCACCAACCCGACTGGGTCGAAACCCTCGACTTGAGCCCGGATGGAAAGTGGCTTGCAGCAGGCCGCTATGACGGCACCCTGAGCCTGTATGACACGATCTCTCACAAAGAACTCCGCGCGCAAACCACGGTATTCGTTCCTATACCATCAACTTCGGACAAGAATGCGAAGGAGGCAGCAGGCCGATGACTCCATTCTTAAAAACTGGAACCCTGTTCCTTGCCTCGGCCGTGGCGATTGCTTGCGCGGTTCCTTGCCAGGGCGATGAGCCAATCATTCCTCCCAGCATTGCGACGATAACTCCCGCCGGTATGCAGCGAGGAAAGAAGGTCGCCTTCGCAATCGAAGGTCGAAACCTTTCCGACGCCACACAGGTCATCTTCGATACGCCGGGCATGAGCGGCAAGGTCTCTGAGATCACCGATGTTCCCGAAGAACTCCGAAAGGCGCGCGCAGGAGAAGACCTCGGAGCCATCGTGGCCGTCGGCAAAAAACAAACCGCCAAACTCGAAATCAGTGTCGCCAACGATGTCGAGCCTGGCATCCACAATTTCCGTATTCTCACTCCGCTCGGCACCACAAACAGCATGGCGCTCGCCGTCGGCGCTTTCCCTGAAACTCAGATCCGCACAAAAAGCGCCGCTAATTCTGCAGGGCCGCAATCCGTGACGTTTCCTGCGACTCTGGTTGGTCTTATCCCATCCCCCGGTGACCAAAACAGCTTCCGCTTCGATGGAAGGGCCGGCGAAGAAGTCGTCTTCCGCGTCGAAGCTTCCGAACTTGGTTCCGGACTCATGTCGGCGCTCGCCTTGAGTGACAGCTCGGGCAAGGTGCTCTCACAGTCAGCCGAACAGGACAACAACCCCGACGCCGTTTTGCACGTCAAGCTTCCCCAGGATGGGGCATACACTCTCACGCTCACTGATCGCGAAAGCAGCGGTGGAATGGATCATTTCTATCGCCTCGACGCAGGTGTATTGCCCTATATCGCCAATGTCTTCCCCCTCGGCATGCGCGCTGGCGCACCCGCAAAGGTAGCGATCACTGGAGCCAATCTTCCTTCGCAAGAAGTGAGCGTCAACCCTCCCGCCTCAGCACAAGGCTGGACAACCGTACCTCTCAATGAAAACGAAAGAAGCAATCACGCAATCAACCAAATCAAACTCGCCATCGGCAACGAACCAGAGATCCTTGAGAGCGAACCAAACGATTCCGTCGCGCAGGCCCAATCCATTGCAATTCCCGTCACCATCAACGGCCACATTGAACGGCCATCCAAAGGCGGCGCAAACCCCGACGAAGACTTCTTCAAATTCCATGCTGCCAAAGGCCAGCGCCTCAGCATCGACGTTGCCGCGGCGCGCTTGGGCTCCAGGCTCGATTCGGCGATCGAGATTCTCGATGCCCAGGGAAATGCCCTTCCACGAGCCACGATTCGGTGCCTGAATCAAACCACCACGACGCTTTCCGATCGCGATTCCATGACAACCGGCATCCGGCTCACCTCCACATCCGGCATTCACGAGAACGACTATCTGATGGTGGGCGACGAGCTCAACCAGGTCGACTATGTTCCAGATCAGCCAGACGCCGACACGATTCTGCGCGGATTGGATGGCCGCCGCCTCGCCTATATTGGAACCTCGCCCGATGTCCACGCCGTCAACACCCCGGTGTACAAGGTGCAGATTCTTCCCTCCGATGCGGAATTCCCATCCAACGGTCTGCCCGTCTTCCACCTCACCTGGCGCAATGACGATGGAGGCCCCGGCTACGGAGCCGATTCAATGCTCGATTTCGTTGCACCCGCGGAGGCCGACTATGTTCTCCATCTCAAGGATGTCCGCGCATTGGATGGTCCCGACTTCGCGTATCGATTGACCATTCGCGACACGGCTCCTGATTTTCGCCTCATGGCTGATCCCGCCAATCCCAATATTCCCAAGGGCGGATCAACTCTCGTCAACATTTCATTGGCAGAGGTTCGAAATTATGACGGTCCCATTGAGATTGAAGTAAAAGGTTTGCCGCCCGGTGTATCTGCAAGCCCCGCCACCATTGAGCCAGGCCAAACTTCCACGGTCGTCATCTTGTCTGCAAATTCCGACGCCAGGATCGGCATTCTTGCCACGCCCATCGACATCGTCGGCCACGCCAACGCGGCAGGCCTCGATCTCGTCAGACAAGTCAATGCCGACTCCCCTGCAGAACGTAGCCTCCAGCTCGTATCCATCATTCCGCCGCCCGACGTCGTCGTTACCACAGAAGCACGGCAAGTTTCCATCGAACCTGGCAAAGATTTGACGGTCACTCTCCATATCGACCGGCAAAATGGATTCAAGGGCCGCGTTCCCTGCTCCGTTCAGAACCTCCCGCCCGGAGTGCGCGTGGTGAATGTCGGGCTGAACGGAGTGCTCGTGACAGAGACGCAGTCCAGCCGCACCTTCACCCTTCACGCTGAAGAATGGGCGCGCCCCATCACACAGCCCATCTATGTGGTGGCCATGGTCGAGTCGAACTCTCCCACCATGCATCCTTCTCCGTCACTCCAGTTAAATGTCACTGGGAGCAACGAAACGGCAGCCGCGGCCCAGGGCCATGCAGCCGAAAGCAATCAGAAGTAGACATCGAGGTCAAACTCACATGACGATTTCCCGCCGTGGCTTTCTTGCTCAGATTGGAACCGGCTATCTCGCGCCTTTGCTCCTTGGCGTAACCAACAAATCCGGCAGCAATAAGCCTGTCCTGGGCTCCGGCGAGCACACCTACGAGGTCACTCACGATTGGGGCGAACTTCCTGCCGACATTCAGTACGGCAATACCCACGGCGTCTGCGAAGACTCCCAGGGACACATCTACATCCACCACACCGTGTATGCCACCAGCGAAAAGGCCGACAGCATGGTCGTCTTCGATCCCGATGGAAAGTTCGTCAAGAGCTGGGGCAAGGACTTTCGCGGCGGTGCACACGGCCTTCACATCCGCAAAGAAGGGAGCACAGAGTTCCTTTACCTTTGCGACATCCAGCGGGGACTTGTCGTGAAAACCACGCTCAATGGAGAAGAGGTTTTCACCTTGGGCTATCCCAAGGAGTCTGAGCCGTACGCGCAACCCGGGGCCGATGGTAAACCGCTCAAATACAGTCCCACCAACCTCGCCGTTGCGCCCAATGGCGACCTGTATATCGGTGATGGCTACGGCTCCAGCTATGTCCTCCAGTACAACAGCGACGGAAAATACATCCGCACCTTCGGAGGCCCCGGCAAGGACGCCGGACAGCTCCAGTGTCCGCATGGCATCGCCGTCGACATACGCGGCGCATCGCCCATCCTCATGGTTGCCGATCGCAGCAACAAGCGCATCCAGCGCTTTACCCTCGACGGCAAACACGTCGATTTCCTCTACGGAACCAACGCTCCCTGCCACTTCAACTTTTTCAGGAACGGCGACATCGTCGTCCCCGATTTATTCGCTCGCGTAACCCTCATGGATCAGCAGAACAACATCATCCTGAATCTCGGCGACGACTCTTCAAGCGATTACATGGCAACACGAAAACTCACCCGCGATCATTTCGTTCCCGGAAAATTCGTCTGTCCTCACGGAGCGTGTTTCGATCATTCAGGCAACATCTTTGTCGTCGAATGGGTCGAAGTGGGACGTGTCAGCAAATTGCGCAAGATGGCCTGAGTAAGAAGCTTTCATCCACCCCGGCCAACTCCGCTCGCCCCACGCTAAACGCTGTAAAGCGGCTCCGTCGCAACATCGTGCTGAAGCCTGTCCACCAGCCCCGCAATCGAGCGAGTCATTCGCAGAAGCGCGCGCTCGCGTTCTGTAAATTCAACTTCCTGCTCTTGGGGCAATGTATCGAGGAGTGCCACCAGGTCCGATGACTGGCGACTGGCGTTGGCTCTCTTTTCGAGCTGGCAAGCTAGACTGTCAGCGATTTGCAGAAAGGCCTGCGAGCACTCCGCGCGAAATCGGTCTTCAATTTCAGTAAAAGGCCGCGACTTCGTTCTCAGGTCGCCAAATGCTCGAAACTGCAGCAATGGTGCTTCCAGCAAATAAAAGGTGCGCAACGACGCTTGCCAGCGACGGATTCGATCGCGCGCCGCCATATCGCCGGCTCGGGCCGCGCCCGTTTCAAACGGGACTGCATCGGACTGCGCATTCACCTCGCCAAACCGGCGATACACTTCTTCGCGCTCGCGCCTGATTTTCAGAACCGAGGCTGGATCATCGGCGCATGGAGACGATGCCACCAGCTCCGCAAGCTGGCGAAGATTCGCAATGAAGATGCGCACCATCTCGTCCGCAGCCGTACGCGGAGAAAGCCGTTCAAACACCAGCCACATCATCGTGATTCCCAGCAGCACGCCGAGTGCGCGATCCCGGCCCACCGTAAGCGAGGTCTGCATCGAAAACTCGCTGAGATGGATCAGGTAGAAAGCAAACGCAAACTGCACGCCCGCATAAGACAAGCGCGAGCTCGATGTGCCGATCCATGCTGCAACTGCGGTGGCACCGGCGAATAACATCGTAAATCCACTAATCGAATCGATATACGGCAGCACAAAGATCTGCGCGCCGATTCCAAAGACAATCCCTCCCAGCACGAACCCCGCAACGCGCAAGATCTGCTTCTGTCGCGACGACCCGATTGTCGTGAGCGCTGTCAGCACGCACGTCGTAACCGATGTCGACAGGTTGGGCCATGCCAGCGAAACATAGAAGATGTAGCACAGCATCGACGCCAGCGTTCCGCCCAGCACATACCGAAGGTGCTCGGGATTCGAGAATGCATCCGGAATGAAAATGCGGCTCGACGCAGGTTGCTCATCCACAGGCTCAAGCTCCGGGTCGGTCGCGTTCTCCTCGCTGAAAACCGAGGGCATCAACGCAACCATCGATTCGAGCTCCGAAAAGAGCGGCGTTCCGGGGCTCGGCTTTGGCTCCACTGCCACCTCGCACGGCCGGCCATGTTCCCGGAGACAGTGACGAATATCGGCGATGCTTCGACCCAGTTGTGCCGCGCGCTCTTTCAACTCGGGAAGCGCATACGGATAGCCGCTTGCAAGTGCCGCTGCAAAGTCAATCGAACGCCCCGTCAACGAAACCAGCGTGCTCATGCGCATCCGATGGAGTGGCTCATAATTTCCTCGAGCTACATGACGCCTCAATGCCCCCGAGCCCACAATCGCAAACTGTGCCAGCCTGCTTGAAGTTTCCGAGGAAACTGGCCGGCCATCGGCATAGCACGTCATCTGCTCTTCAATCTGTGCCAACCGTGCGTCGAGACCGTCCATCAAATCGTCGCGCCCATGAATCGCGTAGAAGACAACTTCCACCGCAAGCGTCACCAGGACGCCAATAGCGGTCGCCGCAACCTGCCATAGCGTCAGTTCCACGTTCCGTTCCGCCGGTCCCGGCAGATACCAGATCCCAATCACGTTACTCACTACTAATGCCAGGCCCGTCGCCATGCCATAGTTCACCAGCGTGCGCAAAAGGAAGAAAACGATGAATAAACTGCAACCCACCCAGAGAAAATGCGTCTCCGGCGTCGACGCCATGAGCCTTGCGCCCATGGGAATAAAGAGCCCGCCAATCACAAACGACGCGAGCATGAAAATCGCCGAGCGCGCAGTCGAAATCAGGTTCTCGCGAGAAAGCACAAACGCAGACAATGCCCCAATCACGCCTCCAGGAATGCGAAACGTAACGATCAGGATCATGCTGATGGTGGCCGCCAATACAGTGCGTGTCACCAGCGCGCCGCGTCCCGGGTAGGGCGCCAATTCCTTCTTCAGGAAGTCTGGGAACCACGTACTGAATCGTTCCGCGTGCGGGATCCGAACGGCGTCAGTCGCCATCTTCAACTCCGTCCGGAGACTGCTTCATCGCCGCGAATGACAACGACTGCCGACTCACCGAGACGAAACACATCAGATCTATCCGACTGAATGCGAATCCGCACCGGAAAGCGCGATGCCAGATGCACCCAATTCAGCGTGCGCTGCACGTCGGGCAGCCCGGGTGCCGCAAGATGCCCCACAATGTCCGCATCGGGCGTCACGCCAAATCCCACGCTATCCACAACACCCTTGTAGCGAATACTCGGCCTCGACATCACATAGATATCGGCTGGCATTCCCGGCCGAATGTGTTGCAGCTGGGTTTCGCGGAAGTTCGCGACCACCCACCACGTGCGCGTGTCGATCAAAGTAAAGATGTGCTGCCCGGCCGTTGCATAGGTGCCTTGCGAAACGGTCAGGTTTGTCACGCGCGCATCAAATGGAGCCGTCACACGGCAGTTGTCAAAGTTATATTGCGCCGTGTCGATCGCAGCTTGTTTGCCGCCCGCTTCTCCCTCAAGCGGCTGCAGAGTCGTTACGCTGTGACTCGCCTGCTGCACCTGTTGGTGGCTTTGTGCCAATGCAGCTTGCGCTTGTTGGTACTGGGCTTGAGCCGCTGTTAGGCCCGCCTGCGCCAATGCCAGTTGCGCTTTGGCCTGGTTGTCCGCTTGCGTTTGCGTAATTTCCAGAGTCCGCGCCTGATCCACCTGGTCCGCGGTGACAAACTGTTTCGGCAGCAGCGGTTCTATGCGGCGAAGATTACTCGACGCATAGGCAAGTTCCGCATGCGTACGTTCCACCAACGCCTGAGCGCTCGTCACAGCCGCCTTTGCCTGCTCAATCGCGGCCGATGCATGCGCCAGGCCGGCCTCTGCGCTGCTCGCCTCGGACTTGGCTACATCCACACCGCTTGTCTTCGCTGCGATGATTCGACGTTCGTCATAGATCTGTCCCGCCAGCGCTTCCCGATCGGATTTCGCATGCGCGAGTGCGTATGCGTATGGACGGTCGTCGATATCGAAAAGCGGATCCCCCTGTTTCACCTGCTGATTATCGGTAACGTACAAATGCGTGACCGGTCCGTTTACGAGCGGAGCCATGCCAATATAATTCGCAAACACTTCCGCATCATCGGTGCGCGGATACACCGTCACTTGCCGCACGACGATCAGGCCGACAAGCACCGCACCGGCAACAATGGCAATGCTGATAATTCGGCCAATCAAGCGGCGTTCGTCAGAAGAATTGTCCGTCGCCATAAGCTCCTCGTTATCTGAAGAAAATGAGCCAGAGTATGCAGGCAAAGAAAAGCGCAAGACACGGATAGACCAGTATCTGCCACACGATCTGTTGGTCCAGGTGAAGCCTCACCAGAATGCGATTCGCGGCAAAAGCCAGCGCCATTCCGGCGACCAGACAGATCAGCCACGCCGGAAAGAATGAACCCATAATGTTGAACGTGGGCGCCTGCCTGCAACCCGCCATGCCCCAGACCCCACAGAATGCCGCGAACGCAACGGCCCAGCGCGTCATCAGCTTCACAGAATGCGTATTCCTTTCCTTCGCAGCGTTTTCTCTCATGGCACTTGATTCCTTGACTGCACTTGCAGCAAATCGCCCGTTCTGAATGCCAGGTCCGTAGCCTGAAGCAGCAGCCGCGTCCGCGCCAGGATATCTTCCGATCGCGCCTGCGCCAGCGCCTTCTGCGCAGACACCACATCCAGCAGATTGCGGACACCATAGCCATAGGACTCATGCGCCGCTTCGTACGATTGGTTCGACGCGGTCAGCAGAGCCGCTGCGGCCTGTTGTTGCCTTAGAGCGGTACGCATATCCGAATAGGCAGACCAGACCTCGTCGGAGATTTGATCGCGTAGTGCGTCAATCTGGGCTTCCGCCGCTTTCTTGTCCGCCTTCGCCTGTGCGATCTCATGTCCGCGGCGCGCTCCATCAAAAAGCGTCCACTTCAGCTCCAGCTCGGTACTCCAAACTTCCCCTTGCGCATAGCTGCCCGGAAGCAAATCCTGCTGACCATACGCACGCGCCAATCCACCATCTCCACGAAAACTCACCGCGGGGAAATACGTCGACCGCGCCTGCTTCTCGGCTGCACTCGCCGCGCGAACGCGCGCCATCTGTTCCAGCAGCTCCGGACGTTGCTTGAATGCCAGCTGCATCTCCTCGTCAACCGATTCCGCAACATCCTTCGGCAACTTCAACTCATCAATCCCCTGTACCTTGAACACCGTTTCCGGCGGCAGCCCGATCGCGGTCGCCAGGTCTCCTTGGGCAATCTCAACCGCGCCAATTGCCGACTGCAAATCGTAATCCGACTGCGCGCGAGCCGCCGCCGCCTCCATCTGGTCCGGCTTCGTCGCCAGCCCGTTGGTCAATCGCGCACCCGCATCATCTTCAACAGCTTTCGCATTTTCGAGACTCACATTCGCCGCCTCGCGCTGCCCTTCTGCATTCAAAAGGCGGTAGTAAGCCGACGCCACCTGAAAAATAATGTGGCGATGCGTGTCATTGAAAGCGAGGTCCGCGCCAAGCAGATTCGCTTTCGCCGCATCAATCGCGCCCGTTCGCCCTCCGAGATCGAAAACAAGATATTCGACATGCAGAACCGGCTCAAACAGTCCCAGCGTCTGCCGATGAAAGTATTCTCCAATCAACGATGCCTGCCGAATCGTTGCGCCCAGCACAACCGCAGACATTGTGGGATAAAACGCACTCCGCGCAATGCCCAGCGCATCAGCTCGTGACTTCGCCGTCTCCCACGCAACGCGCGTTGCAGGATTGTGCTGCTCGGCCAGGTCAATCAGTTCAGCCAGTGTGTAGCTCTTGTTCGTATCGATCACACATCCAGGATCTCTTCGTGCCGCCAGATCCGTCCCGAGAGTCTTCTCCTCTTTGCCGTGCCAAACTGCATTCGGAGACAGGGGTGCGTTTTGCGCATTTGCCAAAGCAAGCGACGTAGCACCGATAAATGTCAGCGGACCAATCCTTCGAAGCCAACCGCTTGTGTTCATCCGTATATCCGAAACATCACCGAAGATTCAACCAGCACAGGCCGACGCGTTCCCTGTCATGCCGACGGAGTCAACTCAGCCGCATGGCTTAGAGGTTCTGGAGCCAGAACCCCGAAGAGAGGTCAGCCTGCACCTTCCGACGGCTGCTCCCGCCAGGGATGTTGGTGTTCAATGTCAGAAACCAGGGGAAAGTTTGAACTGCCTTAGGAATACGAGAGTAGCATCCGCCCGGGCGAACGCAACATTGCTGCCAATCCCCTGCTGGGCGCCCGATCCGGGCTATCCCCTCCCCTCTTGGCTTTGGAGGTATTGAGAAAAGCTATCTAATCGTGGAAGGATGCTACGTGCGGCCAGAACCGGAGTACCTCGAACTCTGGATGCAGGTTCCAGGTCAGGATCAAGCGGGCCGCATTGTCGCATCCCAGTCGAAAAGCCTCTTTCGCCTTAACTTCCTCCGGGCCGGGGACTTGAAACTCATCATTTTCGGTTCCTATCGGAGTTCCCCGGGGCGCAAGATCTTCTTTGACTGGTGGAAAACATCGTCGAACCTCGACGCAAGCCAAGTCGAAATTCGCTTGGATGGCTGCTTCGGTTGTAGCATTCTAAGCCTGACGCATCGCGGTATCTTGGATGAAGAAAAGTACCTCTGGCAAAAGGAATGTGGAGATCGTCCCTCGCGAAGCTTCAGGAACTGTTCCGGTAAGACGACACTTTCGGCCTGCACATCAGCTCTCCCTAAGGCCCTCTGTCCCACGCAACAAGAATGAACTGCAATCGGTTGGTTGGTTCCAAATTCAGCACAAAAGCTTTCATCGGAGAATCCCATGCAGAAAAACCTCATCAAGATCAAAAATTCCCTTCTCTTTCTTTTGGTCCTGTTGTTTTGCCAGATCTATTCAAGAGCACAGGCCGAAAAGGCTTCTTATCCGGCCATGGCTTCTCTCGACGCGTACTTGATCTCCGACGAGAAGGATGAGATTGCTCTGGCACGCAGCGCTGCGCCGGCGTCCATTTCCGATGCATCCGAAGTGATGGTGCTGCGTCGGGATGGCTATGCGACTGCCGTGAAAGGCACAAACGGCTTCGTCTGCATGGTTGAGCGGTCGTGGGCAAACACAACCGACGACTCTCAGTTCTGGAATCCCAAGGTGCGCGCCCCCCATTGCTTCAATGCGGCCGCCGCCAGCACGTTTCTTCCTTTCTTCCTCATGAAGACCAAACTCGTGCTGCAGGGAAAGTCGGCAGCAGAGATCGCCGCCGCGATGAAGTCGGCACTCGACAAAAAGGAGCTGCCGGCCCTCGCGCCTGGAACGATTGTTTACATGATGTCGAAGGAGCAGTACTTAAATGATGACGGCAAAGCCTGGCATCCCCATGTCATGTTCTATGTTTCTGGGAATGCCGAAAAAAGCTGGGGAGCAAACTTGCCGGGCTCGCCTGTGATGGCTGCGTATGATCCCGAACAACAGGTCACCACGTTTTTCGTCTTGGCCAGCCAATGGTCAGACGGAACGTCAGGGCCACCGATGGAGCACTGAGCGGGAATCGAGTCCGGTGTGGGGTGTCTTTGTGCTCCCCGACTCGCCGGCGGTCGTTGGATTCTTCAGCAAACCACCCGCCGACCTGAACTTCCTGCTTACGGGGAAGATTCCGGCTCTCTTCCGTCATTCGGCTCCGTTATCTGTCCGGCGACGGCGGATTTGACGAAGAAGTCCGAACGATGTCCGAACACGGAGCGGGGTTCAGTCCTGACCCTTTGCTCAACGGCGTCGCTTCCCGCAAGCAGGTCTTCACTGCTAAACTAGGAAGTAACGCGAATAGGCGCGTAGCTCAGTTGGTTAGAGCGCTTCCTTGACACGGAAGAGGTCGCTGGTTCGAATCCAGTCGTGCCTACCATTATTTCTCAATAATTTGCGGTTCCGCATCCATCCCATTTCACCCAAAGCTATTGAACCGCCCGGGGCTCGGTCTTGAAGATTGCGTCGAGCATCAGGTTCTGCGCGGCCAGAAGCTCGTCGTTGTCGGTTTGCGTGTACTTGTTCAGGGTGAACGCTACGTCACTCTGACGCAGCGCAGTCTGCACCGTTTTTGGGGTCGACCTTCTTTTTCGTCGTCAAAAAGCTCGACAGGCTGTGGCGGAATCGGTGGAAGCCGAACCGCTTTACCCGTGCCCCCGTCTTGCCGAAGTAGATGGGTAGATCCACCTCAGCCTTAACCTTTTTCCCTTTCATCTTTACCGTTCTCATCACCTTGATGTTCGTGGTTGTCAGAACGCCCGCTTTAACGGCAGCCGGATACAGGTAGCTCCGTATCAGCACGTTCCCGACCCTCGGTGCGGCTACTGGCAAAGATCCAATCCGTATCCTTGCCGTACATCGTCTCCTTGCGCCATGCCAACAGGTAAGCAGCGATCATCTTTGGTCATGGCGACGGGAGCTTAAAAGCGCATTGGCCTGATATCGCTACTCAAGCTTCGCGCGACTTGCCACGCACCCATGGTCGTCTCAATTACTATCCTTCGTTTCAGGAACCCTCCGCCATTCCGGCATAGCCGAGGCCGGCAATACCACGTTTCAGGTATTCACCGGGGTTGGCACCGACAACTCGCTTGAACGCCTTACTGAACGCAGCGTCAGACTCATAGCCCACAGACCGAGCAACGTCTATGAGTTTCTTGTCGCGCTGTTCGAGCAGATGGATCGCTTTCTGCATGCGCCATTCGGTTACGTACTCCAGCGGTGTCTGTCCGAGTAGCTCTTTAAAACGTGCTGCGAATGCGGAGCGAGACATGCCCGCCGATTCGGCCAGTGATTCGACCGTCCACGGTGCATTCACTTTGTCGTGAAGGGCACTCAGCGCGGTGCCCAACTGAGGATCGAAGACTGCGCGAAGCCATCCCTTGCTGCGAGACGTTCCCGACGCGATATGTGCTCGCAACAACTGGATCACCAGAACCTCGGCCAACCGAGTCGCGACGACTTCAGATCCGGGCGCCTGTTCTGCCATTTCCGACGCCAGCGCCTGCACTGTGTTGTGAAGTGCCAGCGTGCGTGCCTGATCGGCCTTCATCAGAACGAAGCTCGGCAATAACTCAGTGATCGGTTTCAGGCTGGCGCGATCGAAACTCAACGACCCGCAAACAACGGTGGCGGGTGCGCCGCCGCCACCACAAAGAGCGACATTGCCGTTAGCCCTGGCCCCAATCTCGCGAAAGGTCCACTTCGGACGCGTTCGCGGGCTGTCGCGTAGAACAATCGAAGTCCCCCGCGCCAGCAAAAAGCAATCACCGCCTGTGAGGGGAATCGGTTCCTCGATCCCTTCCACACTCAGCCAGCAGTTTCCCCGCGAAAGCGTAGCGAAGTGCGCCAAATCTGCCGGCGGCATCGTTTTGCCGGAAGGCCCGACGTGCACTTTGACCTCGTTCTCTTGTCTTAGGCCCCAAGGGGCTGTCGCTTCCAGCCTGTGAAGGCCGAACGCCGTGACGTGCATCGTTTTGAAGATGTCTGTAATCGGGTCCACGTTTGCCTCTATTTATGGACGAATAGACAAAAATGGTGGACTTCTGAGCAGTTCTCGTCCACCGCCAGAGAATCTACTCCAGTGTACCGAATTCGAAGGGAGTCACTATGGGAAAGCTTGAAGGAAAAGTTGCAGTCATAACAGGCGGAAACAGCGGGATCGGGTTAGCTACAGCCAAGCGTTTTGTTGAAGAAGGCGCGCACGTTGTAATCAGCGGCCGGCGAGAGAAAGAACTGAAAGAGGCCGCAGCCTTTATCGGGAGAAACGTCACGACGTTCGCGGGCGACGTAACGCGCCTGCAGGATTTGGACCGGTTCTATGCAGTCGTGAAAGAGAAACACGGTCGCATCGACGTACTTTTTGCAAATGCCGGATGGGGTGAAGTCGCACCGCTGGAAGCGGCTACCGAAGCTCATTTCGACAAGACCTTCGACCTGAACGTGAAGGGACTGTTCTTTACGGTGCAGAAGGCCCTTTCCCTATTCAAAGATGGAGGCTCGATCATCCTGACCTCTTCAGTCGCCAACGTGCTGGGGGTGCCAGCGTTTACCGTCTACGCCGCGAGCAAGGCGGCTGTGCGCAGCTTCGCGCGTGGCTGGACCATGGAGCTAAAGGACCGCAGAATCCGCGTGAATACGTTAAGCCCCGGACCAATTGAGACTCCAGCACTTGAAAAAGCAGGCCTCACTCCTGAGCAAGTTCAGCAAGCGGCTGACCAGTTCGTCTCGCAGGTTCCACTCGGCCGCAGAGGTAAACCCGAAGAAATTGCGGCCGCTGTCGTGTTCCTTGCCTCCGATGAAAGTTCTTACGTCACCGGCGTGGATCTCGCCGTCGATGGGGGCATGGCACAGGTCTGACCTCGTCGTGGCTCCGTGGCTGGCCATCAGCTCCGCCAGTCCTCGGACCACCTTCTCAAACCTTGCTCCTGACACCCAGATCGGAGAAACAGCATGAGCTATGCAATTGTCGGATTCGGAAAGATCGGCCACGCCCTCGCCCACGCCTTCGCCCGTAGCAACACCAACGTGACTGTCGCGAGCCGCCGTCCGCCCGACGCGTTGGCGCCGCAGGCTCAGGCGATTGGACCCACGGTCGTCGCCAGGTCGTTGCGGGATGCGCTCGAGGCCGACACGATCATCCTGGCAATCCCGTTCGGAGAACATCGTGAGGTTGCAAAGGCGCTGCCGAGTTGGACGGGCAAGACGGTCATCGACGCAATGAATGCGTTTCCGCTGACACCTGAGGAACTGGACGGTCTCCCTTCCTCTGCCTTCATAGCAAAGTCCTTCACCGGCGCTAAGGTCGTGAAAGCTTTTAACCACCTGGGTGCGGCTACGCTGGCTCGCGACCCGGTTGTTGAGGGAGGCCATCGCGTCATCTTTTTGTCGAGCGATGATGAGGACGCGATCGCTCGCGTCGCGGACCTGGCGAAGAGACTTGGATTCGCCCCCGTCACTCTCGGAAAACTTAACGAGGGCGGCTTGCTGGTGCACGCGCGGGGCCGCGTCTGGGGACCGCTTATCTTCCAGGACCTGTTCAAGAAGCAGCAGTAATTCTTCGACCGCGTGTTTGGCGCGAGCGGTACGACACAAAACGTCCGACTATATCGGACAGGCTCTGACGCAAGGGGAAAGGAGAGATTTCGATGAGCATCGAAAAGAACGTCCAGACTGTGAAGAACTTCCTTGCGGCACTCGGCCACCGCGATAAGCAAGCCCTGCTGGCGTTGGTTGCCGAAGACTTTGAGTGGATCATTCCGGGCGAGGACTGGCCACTGGTCGGCACGTACCACGGGCATGCGGGGCTGGAGGCGCTACTCCAGAAAGCCAACGAGACGGTGGAGACTTCATTCCCTCAGCCTCCCGAGTTCATAGCGCAGGGAGACCGGGTCCTGGTCGTCGGCTTCGCTACTGGAAAAATCAAAGCCACGAACAAAACGTTCGAAGATCACTGGGTCTTCGACATCACAGTCCGAAAGGGCAAATTGACTCGCACTCGTGAGTATGTCGATACACAGGCACTGGCACGGGCCTCCGAGTCAGATGCAAACGGCAATCGCTGACCCGCCGGGAGCGCAGCTGTAGGAGTAACTTAACTTCGCGCAGCGGTTACATTTTTGTCCATGCAATAAGTCGGTGAATGCACAATCGCCCATGCGCTCATCGACGACAGCCCTCGATTCATGTGCACGAAAAGTCGCTTTGTCGGACAGTGGCACAAGCCGGTGCCACTTGCTTTCCGGGTCGCCAACGCTAACCAACGTGAACGTGGATTAGGGCGTCACTGCGACGGGGAAGGGGAGAACAACGGGAAACTACTTTATCGTGGGGAATGTTCTGAATGCTCTCGAACTCAGTTCGCACCCTGAGCAAGACTTGCACTTACAACCCTTCGGTTAACACCGGGACAGTTGCACTTCATTTTCAGTGGTTTGCACCTGGAGGTCCTTTGCGCGTGACTATGGGGAGTACCCCCGATTCCCCACTATTTTGAAGGAGTGCACCCTCAAAATCTCCCACGGTGAATTGGCGGATAAATTTTCGGTTCAGATCTTCCCGGTCAGACGCCATCTCCAATACAGATCGCCTTAGCGCGAAGATCCCCGTGGCCCGTGATAAAAATAATCGGCATTCCAGGGCGTTCGACGGATATCTCTTCTGCAGGTCAAGACCATTAAGTCCAGGAAGGGCGAAATCAACGACAAGGCAATTTGGCACGAATACCGACGGTCTTGCGAGCAATTCCTGAGCGGAAACAAATGTCTCTACACTCCAGCCAGCTTTCGCCCTATTACTTGCATGGCTTGGTACGCCGGTGATTTCGGCGCTGATCATTACCGCCTTATCGGTTGGTTTTGACGCGACTCACCCTATGATGTCATAGCATCGCAACTTCCCTTGATCCAGAACACAGGCGGCAGACAACAGGACTGGCGACCTTTTCAAATTTCCTGGGAATGGCAATCGGTGCTCCAGCATTTCAAGGGCTTCTGGTTCGCGGCTTCGGCCCTGCCCTAAGCATCTTCGCGTGTGTTGAATTCGGAGTTGGTGCTCTCGCGCTCCATGCGTTTCGGGCTGAAGCGCCGGCCGGTTGACAGTTTGGAATTAGAGGAATCATTTTTTAAGAAGTGCAAACTAAGCAACCGGAGGAGGGTCATGAAGCTCGTCTCTTTGAACTGCGGGTTGCCTCGGGAGGTCCAATGGCGCGGGCAAAGTGTGACTACATCGATATTTAAACAACCCGTCCATAGGCGAGTTGCCCTACGAACCCTCAATCTCGACGGCGACCGGCAATCGGACCTCACCGTGCATGGCGGGAGATACAAGGCTGCCTACTGCTACCCCATCGAGTACTACGGATATTGGCAAGCGGAACTGCCCGGCCACTCGTTTCCATATGGCTCCTTTGGAGAGAACTTCTCGGTCGACGGATTAGCTCGGGAAGGCCTGGCCGAGGACGCAGTTCATGTTGGCGATCGGTTTTCAGTAGGCTCTGCGGAGGTCGTAGTCACTCAGCCGCGACTTCCGTGTTTCAAACTCGGAATTAAATTCGGCTCGGACGATATGGTCAAACGCTTTCTCAAGAGCAAGCGGACAGGATTCTATCTAGCCGTAACGCGGGAAGGCGAAGTTGGTGCGGGGGACGACTTGATCTTGCTGCGCCATGAACCAGATTCTGTCTCCATTTCCGAGATCACCCATTTGTACGTGGCAAAGGAATTTAGCCCCGAAGATGCTCATCGAGCTCGACGCGCAATTACAGCAGAAGCATTGCCCGATAGTTGGAGAACCTATTTTCAGGAAAAGCTGGATCGATTCAACGTGTAGGGCTGCAACGTAAAACTCAAGCGGACTGACGGACCGTGTCTTGAATAGGGAAGCTTCGGTGCGCTTCTGAAGATTCTCGGAAGTTTCCCAATCCGACTCCTACCAATCGAAAGAGCCTCCCCGGCCCGAGATCGATACGCTCACGCAGGGAAAGTGCAATCGACGCCAACTCTTCGCCGGATGTTGGAGGCACTGAAGGAGTGTAACTGCGTGTATGGATGTTGAACTCTTTCGTCTTCAGTTTCAGCACTACGGTTCGTGCGATGCGGGACTCCCGCCGGGATGCTAACCAAACCTTCTCAGCAAGATGCCGAATGAGATCTTCGGTCTGGGATAACGGAATGTCCTGCTCGAAGGTGTCCTCGGCCGAGATGGACTTCGTCGGCCTGTCCGGCGTTACCGGACTATGGTCGATGCCGCGTGCGAGTTCGTAGAGGCGAGCGCCATAGCGTCCAAACTGCACTTCAAGCGTATGCAACTCAAACGCCCGCAAATCCCCGACCGTCTCAATTCCAAATTGCTTAAGGTGCGCTTCGGTCACTTTGCCGACTCCCGGAATGCGACCTACGGGCAGCGGGGGCAGAAATGTGTCGATATCTTTCGGTTGAATGACGAAGAGCCCGTCGGGCTTACGCCAGTCGGAAGCTATCTTGGCCAGGAACTTGTTCGGAGCGACACCCGCCGATGCAGCGAGAGAAAGCTCTTCTCGGATCTGCCGGCGGATCGCCATGGCGACTTTCGTTGCAGTCGGCAGTCCGGTCTTGTTCTCTGTAGCGTCAAGGTAAGCTTCGTCGAGCGACAGAGGTTCGATGATGTCCGTATGGCGTCGGAAGATTTCCCGGATCGCAAGCGATACGGCCTTATAACGAGTAAAGTCAGGCGGGACGAAGACGGCTTGCGGGCAAAGTCGCTCTGCGGTCACGGCCGGCATCGCCGAGCGCACGCCGAACTTCCGCGCCTCATAGGAAGCCGCGCAAACAACGGACCGCTTCCCTTTCCAGGCAACAACGACGGGCTTGCCGCGCAGTGCCGGGTCATCCCGCTGCTCGACAGACGCATAGAACGCGTCCATATCCACATGGACGATTTTGCGGAGTGCCGCGGGTTCGGTAGCCAACAGCTCGCCGGCCATGGAGTTGATTATAAGCGAAGATAGGGCGAAAATAGAGGCGTATTCGGCAGAAGGTAAATACGTGAAGCGCTCAGGGACAGCCGACCTTCCCCTCCATGGCGGCCACGTACCTCCGTGGCTTGCTAACCGCATGACCGAGCTCGGCACAGCCATCTCCGAACACATCCTTGTGGAATACGGGGCGAGTGAGTTTCTCACTCGCCTGAGCGATCCGTTCTGGTTCCAGGCGTTCGGTGCGGTCATGGGAATGGATTGGCATTCATCCGGAATTACAACCTCGGTATTGGGAGCACTGAAGCGTGGGCTCAACCCGCGTTTTGGTGAATTGGGATTGATGGTGTGCGGTGGACGCGGCCGGCACTCGATCCGTACACCGGACGAACTTAGATCCTTTGGCATGCGGACCGGTCTTGATGGAGATGCTCTGGCGAGAACCAGCAGGCTTACTGCTCGTGTCGACAACAATGCTGTCGCGGACGGTTTTCAACTCTATCTGCATTCATTTGTCATCGCGAAATCGGGCGAGTGGGCGGTTGTTCAGCAGGGCATGAACGCCCACAATCAATCAGCCAGGAGGTACCACTGGCATTCTCCAAACGTGCGGGACTTCGTTTCCAACCCGCATGATGCAATTGTTGGCGAGCCGCAGGGCGAGATTCTCAATCTCGTCGATTCGCGCGCGGCGAAAGCCCAGCAGGCTCTCCTTGCTATCGCAAAGGAACCGATCCAGCCTTCGCTCAATGAAACACGCAAACTGGTGATGCCGGCCCATCACGATGTTCGGGCGAAGGATGTGAACCTGAAGCGCCTTGGGGCTGTGCTCGCAGTCGCGCATGAACAGGAGCTTCGCGACTTTGCTTCGTTGCTCCTACTGGAAGGTCTCGGGCCGCGAACCCTGCAGTCGCTTGCGTTGATCGCCGAGGTAGTTCACGGTGCGCCGAGCCGATTCGCAGATCCTGCGCGTTTTTCGTTCGCACATGGCGGCAAGGACGGACACCCTTTCCCCGTTCCGCTGAAGACCTACGACGAATCGTTGGCGGTGCTCAGGCGTTCGCTGGAAGCTGCCCGTCTCGGCCATCTGGAGAAACTCCATGGCTTCGAACGGCTCGATCGCCTGACGCGAGGCGTCGAGCAAGCACGAGATCCTCTCGCCGGCTTCGATGCCGCTTTAAAGCATGAGTGGCAAATCTCGCCTTCGGTCGGCGGAAAAACCGTCCTGGATGATCAACGTCGGCCCAAGCGCAAAACTGACTCTCTCCAACGGTCACTGTTTTGAATATATAGCGATTGATCTGCGCTCCCTCCGATCGGCTTTGGAACCGACACAGCTAGGGCCCTCTGACTCACCCAAAAATTTACCCAAAGTTGAGACGGCTTACACCTATGTTGACCTTCGCGGTTCCGATGGAGAGCACCCCTGAGTGCGGAGATCTTGAAGACAGAGTTGAGAGCGCCGGCGGCGGTGCTGTCGAGAGTGACGCCGACGTCTGTGAGGAGAATTCGGCCGTAATCCGGTTTGAGCGGAAGAGTGATTCCGCTGGGAAGGGTCAAGTCAAACAGGGGCAAACGGCCGGCCAGCTTGCCATCCACGGATACCAGACCGGTGATGACAGGAGCTGCAGTCGTATCGAGGATGAAGCTGTGGAGTTCGACCTTCGTCCACCCGGCAGTGAGCGTGAGCCCACCCGAGTGCGGGATCTGGCCGGTCGCCGTGTCCAGATCGATCGCACCGCCGGTTACTGGGAAGTCGATGGTAGCGCCGTGAAATTGCAGATGCGGGTTGCCGAAATTGATGCTGGGTTCATAAGCGGGAAGCAGCCTTCACGCACACCAGCCCAACTGGGCTGCTTCTTCCCTGCTTAGGCGCAAGAGATAGTAAAAGCCTCTAGGGCTCTCGATGTGCTCGAAGACGTCACGAATGTCGGAACCGGAAGGGAGAAGTGGATTGATGGTGGCGATGAGTTCGCACTCATCCTCGAAGGCGCGCTCGCAAGCCTCGGCGGGCAGGTCATTGCGCCCCGCCCAGGGATGGATGCGAGTAATGTAACCGCAGCGTTCGCGTCCGAGGCCGGGCACGCACGAGAGGTGCACCAGGTATCGGCGTCGCGCGGGTGGGGGACTTTGTTTCTGCGCTGCTGCAATCATGGGCAGTTCAGTGCGCGGCGCCGGTTTCGCACCACGCGGTCAAGAACAATACGGTTGTAGCGTTGCGCTAGGATGCACGGCAGGTTAGCGGCCAGGGCGTAGGCCCCCATCACTAGGAACGCCCACGGCGGATTCCAAGGAAAAAAGATGGGCAGGCAGCACAGCATGCACCAATGCGCCAATTCTGCGCGACGCGTTTCGAGTTGGAATTGCGCAAGGCTAGATGAATCGCGGCCATGGATTCTCTTTTTCTGAAAGCCTCCAAGCCACGGCGCCGCATCGGGGAGCAGAGACTTCCACCGTCGTATCGCCAGCCAGTCTCGATAAATTCGGCCGTCGCGTTCCCAACGGCGTGGAGTGGTCAGCCAGCTATCCCGCGCAAACATATGCGGAGGCAACTGCAGCACCCCAAAAGCAATGCAGAGATGAATCACGGGCCAGCCGAGAATGTTGGCGGCCCAAATCAGCGCGATCATACTTCGCGGCCCCTCCAGATGGTTTTGCGGCCAAGAGTTCGCCGCGCGGCAGCGCGCCCAACGACTGCGCAGTAGTAAGCGAGAGTCAGCGGAAAACACACGCAAGCAAAAGCCAAGTAATTGCCAAGCTGTCGTGCGAACCATAGGATCTGCAGTGCGAAGAGAAGGTAGACGAAGAATAGGCCGGGGCGGCCGTAATCGTACGGCATGATCAGAAGCAACAGGGTGGACCAGAGAGAGGAGATCCACACGATCGCTGCAACAAGAATCATGCGTCCAGAGTCGGATGCCCCTTGAAGAGTGGCCTTTGTCCAGCTTTCTGACATCTGGCGAAACCCCTCGGGGAACATGCGCATGTGCAGGACTCCTCTCCCGCCAAGGCAGAGAAGTCGTGCCCCGTGCTCACTGAGCGTGCTTGCCCATCGCAGGTTTTCGAGGACAACACCGCGCACAGCCGCGTGGCCGCCGGCTTCGATATATACGCTTCTTGAGATAAGCAGAGACTGGCCGAAGAGCCTCGGCGTGGCGACGGCGCCGAATCCGCCTGCGCCAGCGGCCATCAGGATATTGAAGAAGAGCGAAAGCTGCTCGTACGCCCCACTCATCGCGTGGTATGGCAGCACCGACAAAACGACGCGCCGATCGCGCTCGCGCGACCAACGAGAGATCAACCGGTCGAGACCCCCGGGGAGAAAGTATGTATCGGCGTCAAGGAACAGCAGAAGATCCCCGGCAGTATTTTGTGCACCCTGATGACATGCCCAGGACTTGCCTGTCCATCCGGCGGGCTTGGCGGCAGAAGTCAACACCCGAGCGCCTAAACTATCTGCCACAGCCGCACTGTCGTCCGTCGAGCCGTCATCGACGACGAGAACGTCAGCGGGGAGGGTCGCGGATTGAAAGATCGACTCGAGAAGGCGCGGCAGGTTCTGCTCTTCGTTGCGCGCCGGGATGATGATGGAGAAATTTGCCCCGGAGAATGGCTCGGCAGCCGGACAGGTGGGGATCCTCCAGATCAAGAAGAAACCAGCAGCCAAGCCGAGCGCGCAAAGCGCAGCGGGTAAGATCATCGCGTTCCCTTCGCGGCCTCTTCGGCGATCATGCGCGCGACATGCTGACCACTCAGCGTGACCATCGGCATGCCGCCGCCAGGATTCACGCTTCCTCCAACGAAGAAAAGATTCCGGAACTGCGTGCTCTTCTTCGGAGCTTTGAAGGCGAAGTTGCGCCGCCGATCGCAGACCACGCCGTAAATGGAACCGCGGTTGGACCCATAGCGTGCCTCGATGTCGAAGGGCGTCCAGAAATCTTCCACAACAATATGACGGCGCAGATCGGTAAGGCCCATGCGCTCGAGCTTGTCGAGACACATCTCCTTCAGCGCGATGTAGTCTTCGCGCGTGAAAGCGCGCTTGTCATCGAGCGGGGGTATGTGCGGCAGGATCTTGATGTTGTCGCAACCGGCCGGCGCCTGGGAGGGATCCGTACGAGTGGGTGCGACGACATAGAGCGTGGGATCGTCGGGGAGTTTCCCGTCGCGAAAGACCCGCCCAAAGTGCGCGTGCAGATCCTTCGAGTAAAAAAAGTTGTGATGCGCAAGCTGCGGATAGACACGATTCAACCCGAGGTGAACAACGATCCCCGAACAGGACGGCTGGAATCGACTCAGCTTCTTCATCGCTGCAGGCGGCGCGTCAAGCAGCTTTCGCAGGGCGGGGATGACTTCCATATTGGAGACGACAAAGTCGGCCTGCAAGACGCCGCTCCTGCTATCGGGACCGCGGACCTGCACGCCGGTCACGGCTCCGTCTTCGTGATCGATCCGCAAGACCTCGTGCTCGAGACGCAGTGTGACGCCGCATTCGTCCATGCGCCGGCGGAAAGCGTGCGCGAGCTGGTAGAGCCCGCCCGATACATACCAGAGCCCAAATTCCATCTGGATGTTCGGCATCAAATTCATGAATGCGGGTGAATCGAGTGCGCTCGAGCCGACATACTTGATGAAATACTCGAAGATATCGCGGAGATACCGGTTGCTCAGCCGTTTATAGATACTGCCTGACATCGATCGCAGATAGTCGAGATCTCGGGCGTCTTTCCAGCCATAAAAGCGTAAGAACTGTGGGAATGTGTCGAGCCCTTGACGCAGGTAACCGCTGTCGACAATCTGATATTGCCGCCGCGAGTAAGCGAGAAATTGTTCGTACTCTTCAATTACCCGCGGGCCATAACGCGCCAGTTCCGCGCGCATGCGTTCGGGCCGTTCCCATAGATTGAGAACCTCGCCATCCTCGAAGAAATTGCGCCATTGGGGATCGACTCGCTCGAGCGCGATGTAGTCTTCGAGCCGCTTTCCGTCTCCCTCGAAGATCGTGCGGAAGATCTGGGGCAGCGTAAAAATCGATGGGCCGAGGTCGAAGCTGAATCCATCCATCTTCAGTTGATTCAACTTGCCGCCTACGTGGGAGTTCTTCTCCAGCACGGTGACCTGAAAGCCGTCGCGCGCAAGCATGATCGCGGCAGACATGCCGCCCAGTCCGGAACCGATGACAACCACGCGTTGTTTCTGAGAACCGGCGCTCATGATCCACGCACCAGGGTGATGTTGATTGTTTGGGCGACGGCGCCAAGATGGAACGAGCAGTCGTTGAATCGCGGTGGCCCCAGCCGCGCCGGAGGATTGTTAGAGACACCGACCGGCTCGCTTGGAATGCCCAGAAGGTTGTGATCGAGCTTGTGATTGCCGTTCAGGTCCTCATACACGCTGACGGCATAGGTTCCTGCCGGCAGGTCCATATCAATGTTCATCTGCTGCGTGTCCGGGGGAATCGCCAAGAATCCATGGCGAATCGCTTTTTCGGGATCACCTGGAAATCCAGGGGGCGAGTCGAAGACAAGGTAGGCGAGTTCTCCATGCGCCTGCGGGGCAAGCTGGATTTTGACGCGGAGGTGCGAGTGATCATTTGACTGCGCGTGCAGAGCGGCGCCTAAAGCTGCGCCCAGCAACAGGGACGTGATGATTCGACCGAGCCGCGACCCCAGGCTGCCTGGCCCGTGGCGAAGCTGAAGCAGGCCGGCGAGCTGTCGACGCGTGCGACTCGTGAATGGAAACCAGTTGATTTCCCGCGCGCGGCGATCGCGGGCAAGCATGAGAGTTCTGATCCGAGAGAAGGCGCGCAGACCTTCAGGGCCGTGATAGCGTCCGTGTCCGCTGAGCCCGTTTCCGCCGAATGCTGCGTGGGGATTGGCAATCACCTGAATGACATCGTTGACGGCGCAGCTACCCGCGGAGAGTCGGGCGGCAACGCGGCTGCCACGCGCGCGGTCGCGAGTCCACACACTGCTGCTGAGCGCAAAAGCGCTTGCGTTGGCCAGCGCCACTGCTTCGTCTTCATCCTTGAACGGAGCCACGCAGAGCACGGGGCCGAAACTTTCTTCGGCAAGAATGCGAGCCTCCGCTGGAACGCCGGTGAGCAGTACCGGCCCGCTGCCTAATGCACTGCGATCCTGCGGATAGATGAGAGTGGCTCCGCGGGCGAG
>Ga0210385_10000107_pt1 | contig 91908 bp, 78 predicted proteins | sample IncBWH26OmetaG_FD_160107 | JGI IMG/M metagenome (GOLD analysis project Ga0210385, IMG submission 160107) | Forest soil microbial communities from Barre Woods Harvard Forest LTER site, Petersham, Massachusetts, United States - Inc-BW-H-26-O ... | reverse complement strand
CACCAATCTTACCGGAACCGCCTGCGAGACAGTCCAAAGCTTACCGTTTGGCGATGGTCAGGTCATAAATGGGAGCTGTGGCGATATCAGCCTCCTGCACTTCACCGGCAAAGAACGGGATAGCGAATCGGGCCTGGATAACTTCGAGGCTAGGTACTTCGGGTCAAGCATGGGCAGGTTCATGTCACCTGATCCTGAACAGATTGACGGCTTCGATCACTTGAGCAATCCGCAGAGCTGGAACGGCTACGCTTACGTCCACAATAATCCCCTCAATGCAACTGATCCCGACGGTCTCGATTGCATTTACATAGACAACGACAGCGGAAAGATGACGGGCTTCAACTCAGGAGACTGTGACAACTCGACCGAGGAAAAAGCGAACTCGGGGTACTACGTTAACGGCACCGTTAACACCATTTCCACGACCACCGGCGATTCTACTGGGGTGGTCACCGGATTCAGCGGCACCGGCGAGCACGGAAATTTGATATCCGGCGCATTCGCGCCCACGCCGGCCGATACGAGCGGTCAGCTGAACCCAACCGCTCAAGCAATTTTCTCGCAGCCCGTGTTCGGGTATGCAGCGGGAACAGTTGATCTCGCGGCGAGGCTCGAATACCGTGCGGCGTCGTTCTTCTTCCCGATCACAGGTCTCCTGATAGATCAAGTAACTGGTATAGACTCGGGAACTTCAGGAGTTTCCGCTGCTGGCGTCAGTCGAAAACCGGGCACCCTTGGTGAGTTCAAAGGGGCCGACGCACTAAGACGGGAAAACAAGGTTGCCAGGGACATCATGAAGGAACTGAAGCTTGGGCCGGAGGCCAGAGAAGCGGTACACGAAGCGTTATCTGAAGGCGCTCAAATGGCTGGTCGAAAACTCACGTACCAGGAGGGAGTGGCTGCGGTGAAGGCCGCGTTGGGCTTGTTATAGGAGAAGATGAGCCAACTCTGCCCTTTGTGGCGCTGATAAAGCAGGTGAAGGTTTTATGATTACATCTAAAGAGCCGTTCAGCATCGACATTGTTCTCCGCCATCCATCTCGCAGCCCGGAGAGCATAGCCGAGGCGTTGTCTCTGAAGCCTAAAGGTGCTTACAGCGTGGGTCAAAATCTGGGTACCTTGTCCGCGAAGTGGACGTTCTTTCACGCTTGTTTGCAGGAGGCGCGTGACCCTTCCGACTACGAGAGTGCATTGGCGAAAGTCGGCCAGTTTCTCGAAAAGAACGCAGCTTTCTGGGCCGACTTCATAGCTGGAAATGGGGAGGCCGAGCTGGTTCTGAACCATGCGCTAGAGCCACCGGAGGAGGAAGGGGACAAGATCCTCGAAATGTATCTGGGCCCAGCCTTCCTGCGCGCGCTGTCCGCTCAGGGTATCGGCCTCAGAGTGCAGGGGTGGCAGGGGACCGTCAAGACTCGGCAGTTTGCCCTTCCGTCTACGCGGGCCAACAAGGGCTGACCCTGACACAAGTGTCCCGATCCCGGCCTGATCCAGGTCTGATTAGCCGCCCGATCTGATCCCGATTCTGCCGCCGAATCCTGACCTCGCAGGTGTGGCGGTTCGGGCACGGTGAGGGTTGAGGTTTTTGCGTTCCCGGAGTGCCGTGGCGGGGTTGAGGTTTTTCTCCGTGCTTCGCACGGGGTGTAAGTGAGACACTCCACCCCTGAAAGGGTGCTGCTCGGTAACCTGCGGTTACCGTCCGCGAACCTGTTGAAACGAGAGCAGCTAAAGAAAAATCCCTTCGATCCGGTTGCTGTAGAGCAACCTGAAGTTAGCGCAGGCGCGGCCTTGCCGTCTGCGGGTGCCGATCCGTTCCTGATTCTGGGGGTGAAGGAGCGCCGATCCGCGCCGTGATCCAGGTCCGATTAGCCACGCTTTCCGACACGAGAACGGAGCCGACATCCGGTATATCCAACAGACCCTCGGACACGAGGACATCAAGACCACGCAGATTTACACGCACGTGGCGATCCGCGCGTTGCAACAGGTGTACGCGGGCAACGCATCCCACGGCGTTCATCGAGAAAGAAAACGCGCCGCAGCCGCAGCGCACGACCGACCCGGCCATCACTGACTTACTCACGGCGCTAGATCATGACGCCGCCGAGGACCGCGAGGAATAGGCTTTTTAAGCTGCTTTCCTTCACTCGCTAGCCTAGAATGTTGGTGTCCATGATCGAAGCGGCTAAAGAACAAATCTTCCCTTCGTTGCCCGCGTGGTGCGCCTACAGCATTTCAGAAGTTCTTTGACGCCGCACTGAAACAGGCAACTGGCCCCTTTCGTCGATCCACGGCGAACTGTGCGGGATACTGAGGTGGCTACGGTTGCCTGTACGGGGAGAGATTGAAGCTTCTACTCGGGAATACCAATCCCCACAAATCTTCAAGAAAACCGCGGAGCCTCGAACGACACGAGGCTCCGCGCCCCCTGCAACCGCCATGCGCCGCTCGCGGTTACGGTTTCAGCTCGAACAAAACGCCGCATCCGCCGGGGAGGTTGCTGGAATCGGCACAACTGGTTTTGTTCAAGTCGAAGTCACCGCCTCCAAATGCCGTGCCGAAGATCTCGCCGTTGGCGCCGAAGGCAAGCACGTCGTCTGCAGGCCCCGCCCCGTCCGCCCCACCCTTGAAGGTATACAGAATCGTCTCCGTGAAGGTGCCGTCGGAACCGGGCGTGAGCTTGTAGACAATGCCACAGCTCTCATCCGAGTCTTCCGAGCAGATGTTCTCTCCCCCAATGCCGCCGCCTTGCGAGACCACGCCGTAGAGGTTCCCCGCGGCGCCCAAGGTCAGGCCGTTAGCAGGAAAAGTTCCATCCGCTTCGCCGTCAAATTGGTGGATGAGGCTCTCCGTGACTTTCCCGCTACCTAAGGGGGTTATCTCGAACACCGCGCCCTGCAATGCGATTCCTCCATTCTCGGTGGTGCCGACCAAGTCACCCGCCTCGTCAAGGATCACGCCGGAAAAAGGATTCCAGCCGGTACTGGCGTCCACGAAGCTATACAACGTGCTCTCGGTCCAGACCGTTCCATTCGCGTTGGGCGTCAGTTCGAACACCGTGCCGCACAACCCAAGGCCGCCGTCCGGGTCGCCGCAAGTCGAGGAGTTGCCAACGCCGCCAAACACCGTAGTGCCCCAAAGATTCCCCGCTTTGTCAAACGCCACGCCGCCCGAAGGACTCACGCCGTCTGGGGTGCCCTCTCCTGTGAAGTGATGGAGAATGGTCTGGGTCCACACCCCATCCGCCAGGTGCAGCTTATAAGCCGTGCCGCAACCATTGGAGCATAGGATCTCGAAGATGCCGCTCGCGCCGCCGCCGCCGTTGTAGGTGACGCCGAAGAGATCTCCCGCTTTGTCGAAGATTAAGCGGCCACTGGGATTGCATCCATCGTCCCCATTGCTGTCGAACTTGTGCAGGAAGGTCTCCGTCCATTCCCCGCCCGCAGAAGTGGGAGGCGACAGTTCATACACGATGCCGCAGCCGTTACCGCCGTTGGGCGTGACCCCGTAAAGGTTGCCTTCCGCATCGAAAATTAGGGCGGAACCCGGGTCAGAACCGTCGCTCGTCGCCTGCGAAAACTGGTGGATCTTTTGGTAGGTGACGCCGCCACCCGCTTTGGGCGTCAATTCAAAAACCCCGCCGTCGGCGAACTCTCCGGCACCGCCCGTACTGAACGTGCCAAAAAGATCTCCGCTCGCGTTGAAGGTCAGGCCCCCAGAAGGACCTTCACCAGAATTATTTTCGACACCAGTGAAAGTATGAAACACCGTCTCCTGATCCTGAGCTGCGCACCAGGAACCGGACGCAAGCCCCACCGTTACCGCCGCCAACGCGAACCCCTTGCTCATGGCGGTCCAACACTTTCCGCAATTCATTTTGTAATTCCTCCTTTTAGATTGAACTTGATTGCTGATTACTGCGCCCGTGAAGCGTTATTCCACAAGTATGTCCGCACCTCAGTCGTTGTAACGTTGTTCACAAGGCACGTAGGTTAGACTCGGCGAGCAACGGCGAGATGCGGATGGATGTCAATTCATTGTCAATTCCTTGTCTGGTAGTAAATGGGTTCTTCAGTCGTACATGTTGTATTTTCGCGTCTGGCTGCGCGGTTAGAGATCGTAAGGGGCGAGGGATTCTGAGCTCTGTTGGACGTGACAGCGCAAAACGCAGATCGCGTGGAATATTGGCTCTGAGTCTCCACGTGATTCGCACCGCAGCGAGAGTCGTTCAAGGAGCCACGGTAGCGGCGTAGACTCCCCAAGAGCCTTTCGCGGGGCGGTGCCGACGCGGCCCAGATCGACTAACGTGCGGGTACGTTCGGCTAACGTGGGTTCGAGGACCGGAGGCTGGTCACTCGCAGGTCCCGGCCCCGCATGTTTTCTGCCGGATTAGGTTGTCATTCGTGGTCTGCTCTCCTAGGGTTCTTCGTCCAGTGGTCCTTGTCTCCGGCTTGCACGCTTCACCTTCAAGAGACTCTAGTCTATCTCCGGCTTCGGTTTGCGCGCCTGTCCAAAGTAATCGAGTTCTAGACCGAAAAAGTTCCGAAAAACGATGAAATGGGTTTCCCCTGAAAAAGCGCGGGAAGATTATTGAGTTCGCTTCACCTATATAAAGAAATCGGCCTAACAAGTGCTGTATTCGCGTGGCCACAGCGCGCCGAGCCGAGCATGGGAGAAGATATCGTGGCCGCTAACGAAGCGGAGCGTCGGAAAGCTCTTCGCCAATACAGGATGTTGCGCGCAAAGCCGGGGCAAGCTCTATCAAGTCCTCAATAGCTTCTTTGCGCGCTCGGCGATATGCTGTTTCAAGCGGTGCGTGGAGGAAGTACCCAATCCACGGTGTCGGTATCTATGTCGCTTTCTGAAGACGGCACGACGCAAACGTGGGCGGAGGACGCTCTGCAGAATAGCGAGGAGCGCATCCGCTTAATCCTCGACTCCGCCACGGAGGCGATCTGTGGCTGCGATTCAAAAGGTACCTGTCTTTTCTCAAATCCTTCGGCAGCGCGCATACTCGGATACGACGATCCCGCGGAATTAATCGGGAAGAACATGCATGCGCTGGAGCACCATACTCGAAAAGACGGCACCCCATATCCCCTTGAAGAGTGCCCCATTTATATTGGCTTTCAAAAAGGCGAGAGCGTCCACCGAGACGATGAGGTTTATTGGAGAAGGGACGGTACAAGCTTTCCCGTGGAGTATTGGTCTCATCCTGTCGTTCGGGAAGGTAGAACCCTGGGTGCGGTGATAACGTTCATTGACATCACTGAGCGGAAACAGGCGGAGGCGGCGCTCCGCAAAAGCGAAAGGGAACTCCGCACCACTATCGAAACCATTCCGGCTTTTGTCGTGAGCGCTCTACCTGACGGCTCAGTGGATTTCTTAAGTCAAAGTTTACTGGATTACACGGGCCTCTCCAGGGAGCAGTGGCTGGGTTGGGGGTGGAGGGACATAGCCCATCCCGAAGATGCCGATAGGGCGGTGAACAAGTGGCGGGTGGCATTGGCGGATGGAGAACCTCTCGAGGTAGAAGTACGCTATCGGCGGGCTGACGGGAAATATCGCTGGTACCTGGGCCGCCAAGTGCCTCTGCGCGACGATAAGGGAAACATCGTTAAGTGGTATGGAACGCTCCACGACATCGAGGACCGAAAAGAGGCGGAAGCGGCGCTGCGTAAAAGCGAAAGGGAACTCCGCACCACTATCGAAACCATTCCGGCTTTTGTCGTAAGCGCTCTCCCTGATGGCTCCGTGGATTTTCTAAGTCAAAGTTTACTGGATTACGCGGGCTTCCCTAGGGAGCAGTGGCTGGGCTGGGGGTGGAAGGATTTCCTCCATCCCGAAGATGCCGACAGGGCAGTGAACAAGTGGCGGGTGGCATTGGCGAGCGGTGAACCTCTCGAGTTGGAAGCACGCCATCGGCGGGCGGACGGAAAGTATCGCTGGTATCTGGTCCGCCAAGTACCGCTGCGAAACGATAAGGGAGACATCGTTAAGTGGTACGGGACGCTTCACGACATTGATGACCGAGTACAGGTGGAGATAGCGCTCCGCAAGAGCGAAGAGCGGAATCGAATCCTGCTTCAGATCAACAATGCCATCATCACGAATCTGACCCAGCAAGCTCTCCTTCACTCCATTTCCGAGGCCTTGCATCCTGTATTTCCATTTGACCGATGCGCAATTACCCTTTATCAGCCGGAGAGAGACTCATTCCGTTTCCTCGCCGTGGAGGGAGAGCTACACTCGGACTACTTTCAGACAGGACTGGAGTTTAGCCGTAACGAGACCTGCGGCAGTTGGGTGTTCGAACATCTACGACCTCTCGTGCGCCGCGATCTTGAAAAGGAGCAGCAGTATCCCAATGAGCGCCGCCTCGCCGCGGAGGGTATCCGGTCGATGTGCGTTGTGCCCCTGGCCCTTCAGGGAGAGTGTATCGGACTGCTCAGCCTTGTGAGCAAGCAAAGGGATCGGTATTCGGATGAGGATGCCGCCTTTTTTCAGGAAGTGGCTAACCAGATCACATTGGCGATTCAGAACATGCGGTCCTACGAGGAAATTGACAGCCTAAAGGGTAGGTTGGAGAAGGAAAATGTTTATCTCCAGGAGGAACTGCGTGCAGAGCACAACTTCGAGGAGATCGTGGGCAACAGCCCGGCGCTTCTCAAGGCTCTCCATGCGGTCGATCAGGTCGCGCCTACAGATTCAACCGTGCTCATTTACGGAGAAACGGGGACAGGGAAGGAACTCGTGGCGCGCGCGATCCACAGCCGCAGCGCGCGCAATGGCCGTGCCCTGGTGAACGTGAACTGCAGCGCCATCTCGGCTGGTCTGGTGGAGAGCGAACTGTTTGGCCATATGAAGGGGGCCTTCACGGGCGCGCTGGAGCGGCGCATTGGCCGCTTCGAGCTTGCTCACGGCGGCACGATCTTCTTGGACGAAATCGGGGAGCTGTCCCCAGAAACGCAAGTGAAGCTGCTCCGCGTTCTGCAAGAACATGAGTTTGAGCCGGTAGGGAGCAGCCGCTCTTTGCGTGTGGATGTGCGCGTGATTGCCGCCACCAACCGCAACCTCAGTGAAGCAGTCCAGGCGGGGCGATTCCGCTCCGACCTCTTCTACCGTCTCAACGTCCTACCCATTGAGCTTCCCCCTTTGCGAGAACGCCGATCCGACATTCCTCAGTTGGTGGCTTTTTGCATATCCCGCTTCTCCAAGCGGTTAGGGAAGAAGATCGACGGTGTTTCACGGGAATCGATGGAGAACTTGCTCAACTATCCCTGGCCCGGAAACATCCGGGAGCTGCAGAACATCGTCGAGCGCGCAGTCGTCTTATCGGTGGATCCGACCCTCCGGTTGGACCGCGATTTAATGCCAGTTGCCGCCTCTACGAAGGGCATGGAGGCTCGTGAGACGGATGCTCCCGAGCATCGGCAGGCTGACCTCGAGTCTCCAAAACTACTTCTAACGCTGGACGAGGTAGACCGCAACCATATCCTCGCTGCCCTTCAACACACCGGAGGAGTGGTGGATGGTCCAAAAGGGGCCGCAAAGATATTGAACCTCCATCCGAACACGCTGCGCCACCGGATGGATAAGCTCGGCATCAAGGGATCTCGTCACCGCCCGTCGTAGTTCCCCTCACACAAAACTCTCGGGTGTTACCAAATGCGGTGGCTCTGCCATTCGGTCCAGGGCTCTGGGGCAGACCCGTGTTTGCGCACACGAGGAGACGGAAGGGAAGAAATGGCGGAGAGCCTTCGCCAAATTATTGATTCTAGATAAACATCGGCTCAATCGGCCCCGGCAGGTCCAGGCAGAGAGCTTCCCCCAACAGCCCGATCTTGGGAAGGGCATGTCACTTGCTTTGTCGAGTAGCAGAGGAGACCAGGTGAATCGCGATGCTGAGAGTCACGGTTGTTGAGTCGTCAAGAACTGCCGTGACCCTTCGGGTCGAAGGCCGGATAACGGGTTCGTCGGTGGAGGAGCTCCGCAGAGCATGCGATGTGCACACTATCGCCGAGGAGGTTCAATTGTCCCTCGAGTTGGCGGACGTTTCGTTCGCTGATGCTGAGGGGGTCGTGCTCCTCAAGGAACTGCGCAGTCGCGGAGTCGGTCTTCTGCGTACAAGCCCTTTTATGGCCGAACAGCTCAAGGGCGAGGCATCATTTGACGAAGTCTAGGGAACCGAGGTTCGAGTTGATTTGGGAGACGGCAAATGGGGAATATTGGACTTAGCTCACACGGGATGGTCCGATTCGGGTCATCGTCCTTCCGGGACGATCGACCATCGGCAACGTTCGAAGAATTAGCCATGCCCCTGTTCGATTCCCTATACAACTTCGCGAGCTGGCTTCTATACGACAATAGCAATGCCGAGGATCTCGTACAAGAGACCTACCTTAAGGCTTTCCGCCGCTTCGCCTCGTTTCAGCCGGGCACGAATTTCCGGGCGTGGATGTTTCGAATCCTCAGAAACACTTTTCTAAGTTCAGGCTCGACACTCGATCGACGCATGACGGTTGAAATCGACTCGGAGGACGCATTATCGGCCTTGCCCGTAACGTCCAACACTCCTGAATCATTGTTGATCGAGCGTTCGCACAAGAATGCCGTTCAGAACGCAATCGAACAACTGCCGGTCATCTTTAGAGAGGTCATTTTACTGTGCGATGTCGAAAATGCGTCCTACCGCGAGACCGCGGAGATATTGTCGATTCCGATAGGAACTGTTATGTCGCGCCTAGCCAGAGCGCGGAGGGCGGTTCGCGAGTCTGTGCTTAGCGCTTCGCTAGCACCACTATCGAATGACTGGTCTCATCACGTCGAGACCGACCACAAGGCTACTTGAGGCATAAAGCAATCGGAAAGTCGCGCAGAAAGAGGAAGCTAATGGCAAGTACCATTCTAGGAACCGCATTGAACCCTGCCTTCGTTGAATCACAACCTGCGACAAAGGATCGGATTTTGATCATCGAGGGCGACGACGCGTTACGGAAGATTCTGCGGCGGCTTTTCTCCTCGGAAGGATATGAAGTTGATGCCGTCGCCGATGCCGCTTGTGGCCTGGGGAGACTTAGCCAAGGAGTCCCATCCGCGGCGGTCATCGACCTACCTCGTCCGGGATCGTCAGGATGCGATCTTTGCAGAACGATTGCAAAGTCGATTCCTGGTTTGCCCCTCGTAATTCTTAGCGCCTGTTCGGATGTCACGGATAAGGTACTCTTACTGGAAATGGGAGCCGACGACTACGTGACCGTACCGTTCAGCCCGAGGGAATTGGTTGCGCGCGTACGTGCGCTAATCAGACGGGCATCCCGCGTTGACCCGGAAGGCGTGTATGTCTTTGCAGACGTGACAGTGGATTCTTCCAAAACCGAGATCACTCGTGCAGGCGAGAGGGTCCCCGTCACTCGAAAGGAATTCAAGACACTGGAGTTCTTGACGAAGAATGCCCTACGCGTGATCTCGAGGGATGAACTTCTCGACAAAGTATGGGGATACGAGAACTACCCCTGCACGCGGACGGTGGACACCCACATGCTAAAGCTGCGTCAGAAGCTGGAGAAGGACCCTTCGCGTCCGTCACACCTTCTTACAGTGCACGGCCTGGGCTACAAGTTCGTGCCCTAGGCCCTCAGACATTACGGTCAACCGGTTATCCAATCTATGAAGCGGCCTTAAACAGCTTTGCGAGGCTATCGATGTTCGCAGGACTTGCGTCGCCAATCACGAAGTAGCGAAGCCCGCCCTGACTCCATGTCTCCATATTGAACGACAGTTTGCCCGGCTGGAGAGCCCTGTCATTCAACCTAGCTGGCAGGGACCGTTCCTGAAATACGAAGACAGAAATATGGTGCTTCCCCACATCGTAAATCAGATGTGCACCCGGCGTTTGATCAAGATAGGTCATCCGACCGCCCAGCAAAGAGAATTCGCTATTCCGGAGTTCCGGCAAATTGAAGGCAAAAGGGATCCTTCCCTGGAACCAAGGTTTCACCGTGTGCCGATCAGTCGAGATGACATCCACTGGCGCTGAACTGGCTAGCATCCCCACGTGCAAGTCTGCAATCTCGCTGAAGACATGGTCTCTCCCGGATCGGTTTCCCAGGGAGTTTGAAGTCAAGGTTCCGGCCACGAGAACGATGGCTGCCGCGACCGCGAACATCCATCCCAGCCGGAAAGTACGCTGTGGCTTGGACGCAATGCTCTGCTGCACTCGCTTCCGGAACTCTGCGCTGGGAGCGAAACGTTTTCCGGCCAGCTGAATGGCGCGCTTCAGTTGTACGCGCGAAAGGGCATCGGCAGAGCAGGAGGGGCAATGGCGTACATGAGCGACGAAAGTTCGCAGCTCCTGCTGCGGAAGTTCCCCATCCAGGTAGGTGTCGAGTTTTTCCTTCCAGGATTCACAGACCATGGTTCGTCCCCCTAGCAATTCGTAGACCTGCTCCTGTTTGCAGGTGTGGCCGCAATTGATTTCGCAGAGTTTGCCTGGCACGCGATAAACGTGACATCACGGTGCCGATCGGCACCGCAAGCGTCTCAGAAATCTCCTGATACGACATCTCTTCTACCTCACACAAAAGAAGGATCTCTCGGAAATGCACGGGGAGTTCGTCGATCGCACTCTGCAGCGATTCGTGGCTCGACCGCGCCAACAGAAGCGTCTCTGGCGTGGTGTGCTCAATAGCAGATTCCGGGCCCTCCTCGTCTTCGTCGAAATCAAGAGGTACGGTCATTGTAACTTTCAGGCCCTGGCGAGAAGTCAAGAACGTGTTGCGCAAGATGCGATAGATCCACGCGCGGAAATTAGTACCCAGTTGGAAGGACGAGAACGCTCTCAATGCCTTCACGTAGGTTTCCTGAACCAAGTCTTCAGCTTCTTCGCGATCCTGCGTGAGCCAATGAGCGAAGTTGTAAAGCTGATCGAAGAGGGGTGTGGCCAGTTCTTCGAACGAGTCGAGTTGGAGATGCGCTCCTGACTGGTCCACATAATAAGAACTTCTTAGTCCTCGATTTATTCCCTTCAAAACAACAAATTGTTGTTCAGGAAGACTGAGAGGCACGTTAGACGGTTGTCATGACAAACCTCCTGTGAACGCCCAGAATAATCCCCGCTACTCTTAAGAACTACCTCTCCACGTAAATATTCCATTGAAGTATCAATTCGTTGCACCACTCGACAATTATGCAATCCACGCGGAATAAAGCGGCAAAAAGTCCGTTATCCATGGTGAAGCTCATTTCACAGGGGGCGAATTGCTTCCGAGTGGTACAGCCGCTCGAGCGGAGGCCTCCGCGCAAATCTGGGGTAGATACGGTGATGATAAATCCTTTCGATCTTAAGACAGCGCTTCTGGCGAAGCACGCGCAACATGTGGTGCTGATCCACTTTCCAATTGCCCTGTTCATCACGGCGGTCGTGTTTGACCTTATTGCGCAATGGACTAAACGACGCGGCTTGGCGGCTGCGGCGTACTACAACTTGCTAGGGGCGACGATTTCGACCGTTCCTGTTCTCGCTACCGGACTATTCGCGTGGCAGTTCCAACTCGAGGGGCAGAAACTGAAGGGCGTCCTGCTGCTGCACCTCGTTCTGGCGTGTGTTTCAACGGTGATGATCTGGCTGGTGTGGTGGGTGCATTTCCGCGCTCGACGACGGTCAGTGTACCTGCCAAGCTACCGCTTTGCGGTCGAACTGCTGGCAGTCGGCGTCGTTGCCCTGACGGGGCACTTGGGCGGCTTTTTGAGTGGAGTTAACACACCCGGCTAGACCCTGAGAGGTTGCGATGCTACTGACTCGCCGAAAATTCATTGTGCTAGCGGGCGCCGCTGCTGCCAGCGACTTCGTAGTATCAAGTCCGCGCGCCATTGCTGCGGCAAGACCGAAAATCAAGGCTATCGCCTTTGATGGCTTGACGATCTTTGATCCGCGTCCAGTGTATGCGCTCGCTGAAGGACTCTTTCCAGAAAAAGGCGCCGAACTGAGCAACGCTTGGCGTACCCGTCAGTTCGAGTACAGCTGGTTACGTACGCTGACTGGCCATTACGTCGATTTTTGGCATGTCACGGAAGATGCATTGGCATATGCGGCCAAACTGGTAAAAGCTGAACTCACGGTGGAAAAGCGTAACCGACTTATGCAGGCATTTCTCAATATCAGCGCGTGGCCAGACGCCTTGCCGACATTACAGTCGCTGAAGTCGTCCGGGATGAAGCTGGCATTGCTATCCAATTTTACCCCGGCAATGCTAGACGCTGCGGTCCGGAACTCTGGACTTGGAGGCATTTTCGAACCGCACCTCAGTACCGACAAGGTTAGAGCCTACAAGCCCGACCCGCGTGCGTACCGGATGGGCATTGATGCATTTGGGATGAAACGCGAGGAAATTGCCTTCGCGGCGTATGGCGGCTGGGATGCCGCGGGAGCCAAAGCGTTTGGTTACCCAACCTTCTGGGTCAACCGCATGAACCTTCCTCTCGAAGAGCTGGGCTTTGCGCCGGACGCAACCGGCCCCACCTTACGCGAGTTGGCGAGTTTTGTCAGTCGCGTCGGGTGAGCGCACTGAATCGCGACATATGCTTGAACGTGCCTGTCTTGCAGGCCATCCCATCCTGGCCCGTGCCAACGTTGCATTTTCCTACGCAGTTCCCCCACCTAAGGGAAATCAACAAGGGAGGTTCCAAACAACCCCAGAGGTTTCGGATGGGTCCCTCTATTTTCGCGGGAATAAAACCAGCTCGGGCCAGTTATCGACTATGAACGCTAGAAAAACACCGGAGGAAAGATGACGGCGAAGAACAAAGATCTCATCGATCAGAGATTGCAGGACCTCAACAACGACGGAGTCGATCGTCGGGGATTTCTGAAGTGCATGGCATGGGCAGGTACGGGCCTGGTCTGGACTATGAGCGGCGGCATTCCAATGTCGCGGGCTTTCGCCAAAGGCCACGGCAAAGACGCCGGCAAAGGCGGGGATTTCAGTTTTGTGCAGATCAGCGACAGCCACATTGGCTTCAACAAGCCGGCCAACCCGGACGTCACTGCGACTCTGCAGACGGCAATCAACAAGATCAATGCGATGCCCCACAAGCCAGATTTCATTATTCACACCGGTGATCTGAGTCAGCTCTCGAAGCCGAGCGAGTTCGACACGCTGGACCAGGTGCTCAAGGGGGCGTCGGCGAAGCAAGTCTACTATGTGCCAGGTGAGCATGACATGCTGAGCGACAACGGCGAACAGTTTCTCCAGCGTTACGGGAAGGGGACCAAAGGCAGCGGATGGTACAGCTTCGATCAAAAGGGCGTCCACTTTGTGGGGCTCGTGAATGTCGCTAATCTCAAGGCCGGCGGCATGGGGTCGCTTGGTCACGAACAACTCGAATGGTTGGAGGACGATCTCAAGAACCGCTCTGCCAGCACTCCGATTGTGCTCTTCGCTCACATTCCACTCTGGACGATCTATCCAGATTGGGGATGGGGAACCGACGACAGTGAACAAGCCTTGTCTTACGTCAGGCGCTTCGGCTCTGTGACGGTGTTGAACGGCCACATCCACCAGATCATGCAGAAGGTGGAAGGCAAAGTATCTTTCCACACGGCGATGTCGACGGCTTTCCCGCAGCCCGCGCCGGGAACAGCTCCCTCAGCCGGCCCCATGAAAGTGCCAGCGGACCAGTTGCAACGGGTGTTGGGAATCACCGACGTGAACTATCTGGTCAGCGGCCGCAGCCTTGCAATTGTCGATTCACCACTTGCGGACTCGGGGTCTTCGGCCCCAGGAAATGCCGGTGTGCCCCTGGCAACAGTCGACTCGATCCATAGCTAAAAACCGAGAGGAATCCGGATCGAAAAAAAGATCGACCTAATATCAAACTAGAAAGGAAACAAAACAATGATGAGGAAAAATATGTGGGTTGCAGGTGTAGCGATACCGGTAATACTCGCAATGCTAATACTGTTCCCTGGCTCATCGAACGTCAGGGCTAATGACCAACCGCCAGCAGCCAGCGCTACGGTAAACATCGACAACTTCGTGTTTGGCCCGCAGAAGATCACCGTGCCGGTAGGGACGACGGTTACTTGGACAAACAAAGACGACATTCCTCATACAGCCGTGAGCACTGATGGCGTGTTCAAGTCCAAGGTAATGGATACGGACGAACAGTTCTCCTTCAAGTTCACCAAGGCGGGGACGTATTCCTACTTCTGCTCAGTCCATCCTAAGATGACGGGCCAAGTCGTAGTGCAGTAGACAGCCGCCTATTTACACGAAGCAGTTGTTTATCAAAACACGGTTGAACCCAAAATGGCCGCACATTCACCACATCTCGAACAATGGACAATGGCAAGCGATGACCTAGATCTGGTCCATGCGAGCAAGGATGGAAACGTGGCCGCTTTTGAGCAGCTCGTAAAGCGATACGATCGCAAACTTTTACGAATTGCTCAAAGCATCACGCACAACAGGGAAGATTCGCAAGATGCAGTTCAGGAAGCGTTTTTAAAGGCCTATGAAAATTTGTCCGTATTCCGCGAGGATTCCAAATTCTCAACCTGGCTCTTTCGCATCACCGTGAACCAGTCGCTGATGAAGCTGCGCAAGCAACGCACCACGCGAGAGACCTCGCTAGATGATGATTTTCACCCCGCTGGTGACCTACTTCCGAAGGAGGTCACCGACTGGGCTCCTAATCCGGAACAGCTCTACTGGGCGTCTGAATTACGGGATATTCTAATCAAGTGCCTGGAAGACCTAAGTCCAATCTTACGGACGGTATTTGTGTTGCGGGACATTGAAGGACTCACCACAGATCAAACAGTCGAGGTGCTCAACGTAAGTCAGACGGCAGTGAAGGCGCGGTTATTGCGAGCTCGTTTGCAGCTTCGTGAGGGTCTCACCAAGTACTTCAACAAACGGGCGCCGCTAGCAACCGACCAGAGCGCTCCGACGAGTAGAACGGCGAAAAAGATTATCAGACTGTGTGCCGAGTGCCTTCGTGACTCGATCCCTCACGCTTATTCGTCCAGTGTAGCTCAGATAACCTAATCATTTCCCGACCGCACGCCCCCGCCGACCTTGTAAAGCGAACAGACTCACCATCTACCGCTCCGTGAACAACCACCATCGCGCTGATCTGATACTTGGCACTCACATTCGTTACGGCCTCTCAACACATAAGTGACAAGGAAATGACATCGGCGCTGTATCTCGTTCGTCACGAGCGCGTCTAACCTACTGACGCTTATATATGTGTAGATGACCAAGGCGTGCGGGATGGCAGGCAAGGAATAAAAACTTCCCGAGCACCGTTATCAACGATGAAAGAGTCACACTGGTTCTATATAAGGAGAAATCATGAAGAAGTCGTACTTGACAGCTGTACTTATGTTGATGTGCTTATTCGGTGTTGGAGTAAGTGCTCGTGCTCAAGATGCCGCTGCGGTCGTCGTGAGTGTTCCCTGCGAGTTTGTAGCCGGAGGCGCCACGCTCCCCGCAGGGCAATACCGAGTTAACCGTGTCAGTCCCGGCCTGAATGGAGAGCTCGCCATTAGCGACTATAACAATGGTGGTGCATTTCTACTTCCTCTCTCATTCGACGACAACCCCACAATTCGGCCAACGCTCAGCTTCGAGCATTTCGATGGTAAGTACTTTCTGAGCAAAATAACAACACTGAATGGCGTTTATACCATGCCGGCCTCGCGAGAGATGGTCATGCTGGGCAAGGCGAACGCTCCGATCCCAAGCACCGCACCTGCGGCAGGCGGTCAGTAGGTCGGGATCTAGATATCGGGCGCTCGCGGTTGCGACGGAGAGTTCGAGGCTTAGTAAACCTGATTCTCGATTCTCCGTCCAACCGTCATGTTAGATAACAAACCATTATTCAGATTCGGAGTCGCACAAAATCCAACACTAATATTTCTCAGAGGACACAATGAAAAAGGTAATCTCGTTATTCGGACTGCTGATGACGTTAGCAATTCCCTCGGGATTGCTTGCGCAGCAGGCCGGCTATTCGCAGACCAACCTGGTCTCCAACATTGCCGGCGTTGGCGTTACCACAGACACCCAACTGGTGAACCCTTGGGGAATCTCAGTACTTCCCGGGGAAGATTTCTGGATCTCTGACAACAACAGCGGTGTTTCCACGCTGTACGATCAGAACGGCAACAAAGACGCCGGACTAGTCGTGACCATACCGGGGGCCTCACACAATCCAAACGGCAACTGCAGCCCAGGTTGCCCGACCGGAACGGTCGCCAACGCGAGCGGCTCCTACTTCTCCGGTGGATCATTCATCTTTGATACCGAGGACGGCCTCATCGTTTACTGGAACGGATCCAGCAACACAGCGATCATCGGCAAGGACAATTCCGCCGGCGGCGCGGTTTATAAAGGTCTGGCACTACTTGGCACCAACCTCTTGGCCGCCAACTTCAACAGCGGCAAGGTAGACGTCTACGATTCGAGCTACAACCTCACGTCGTTGGGAGGCACGTTCACCGATCCGAATCTTCCCGCGGGATTCGCGCCCCACGGCATCCACGTTGTCGGGAACCAAGTTTACGTCGCCTACGCGATGCAGGATGGTCCCAAGCACGACGCCGTGCCTGGCGCCGGCGCCGGTCAGGTGGATATATTCGACACGAACGGCAACTTCGTAAGCACCTTCGTTGCTGCAAGTGCCAACAACAATCTCAATGCACCCTGGGCTGTCGTAGTGGCTCCGGCCAGCTTCGGCGCGTTCGCGGGCGACATCCTAGTGGGAAACTTCGGCGATGGCACCATCAGCGCGTTTAGCACAACTGGGAAATTTGTCGGCCATCTCACTAACTCTTCGGGCAACGTGCTGGTGAATCCAGGCTTGTGGGATATGGTATTTGGCGGAGGCGGCGGGGCCAATAGTGATCCAGGCAATGTCGGCACTCTTTATCTCACTGCTGGAGGTAGTGCCGGCCAACCCAATTTTCCGGCTGGGGGATCCACCACCGCTGTATTCGCGAGCCTTGTTCCTGCGGCCGCGGTCAGCGGGCCGGATTTTTCGCTCAATCTTTCGGTTTCTAGTGCGACCGTCATGGCGGGCAGTTCGACGACCCTGATGATTAGCGCTAGTGGGGTTGGCGGGTTCAATAGTCAGATTTCACTTACCTGTTCGGCACCCACAGGTTTGACTTGTTCTCTGAGTCCTTCAACGATATCGCCGGGATCAAGCACATCCTCTTCAACGTTAACGGTTTCTGCAACCTCTACGCCTCCGGTCGGCGGCTACCCGGGTGTGGCTTTCCTATTGCCGGGCTTAGGGCTCTTTGGAACAATCTTCACCACTCGCAAGAAACTGCCACTCACCCGCAAGCATCTTGCGGGAATGAGCGTGCTCGGCTTGCTGCTTCTCAGTACGCTGCTCATGCTGGGATGTGGGAGTAACAGCTCAAAATCAACTCCAGCGGCATCTCAGACCACTGTGACAGTGACCGGCTCATCCGGTGCCCTGAGTCATAGTGTGCCGGTCAGCGTCACCGTTAACTAAGGCCCGGACCTTAACAAGGGCGCACTCTTGGTGCGCCTTGCACCGGTTCCTACAGCCAGCGCGTCTGTAAAGTCGCCGGGAGTGCCGATTGTCTTCACAGGCTGCGCGACTGGTGAACGGGCAGCCGTATCCCTGCTGTGACGCAGCCAATATCGTAGATTCGACAAACGATTTCGGCACTCAGCGCCGAAACCAGTTTCGCGGCCCTGGATACTTCGACACGGACCTCGGTGTGGAGAAGTCCTTCGCTATGCCGAAGTGGGAGAAGGCTCAATTCTCGGTGGGGAGCGAGGTTTTTCAATCTCTTCAATCATCCAAACTTTGCCTTCCCCAACACCAACGTGCACAGCAATCAGTTCGGACAGATCACTCAGACGGTCAGCCAGCCGAGGACGATTTATGGTTCCGGTCTGGGCGCGGACGCATCACCAAGAGTAATTAAGCTGCAGGCTAAGGTCGTCTTCTAGCCGAAGCGAACTTGTTCTAGCAGGCTGCTGAAAAACGATTTTTCGTTGGTTGTCGCGTCAACATATTGGATCAGCGGCAATAAGCAATCACAATATATTGTGGTCGCTCAGGGTACCGAAAGAGTTTTTCAGCAGCCTGCTAGGGCGGCCCTCCCCAGGCCGCCCATTTTTGCCTGCGTCACCGGCAACTCTACTGACCGTTCTTAGCTTCATCTCGGCGCACGAGAAGAATATCTATTGAGGACCCTGGAATAACGACGACTGAGCCGAGTTTTAAATAGTGTGAGACAGAATCTGGACGGAAAGCGAACTGGGACCTCGACACATGTCGGCGATCTACTTCTTAGAGAGAGTTGACAATCAAATGACATTCTCGATGTATCTCCGCACTGATAGCCGCGTCAAACGCACAGTACGCTCAAACAAAATCATGAGGCACGAATTGGAGCACAAACATGAAAAAGAAGCTTCATCCTTACAGTATTAGTCGTCCTGTTGACCGCCGCTCTTTTCTGAAAGGTGGTCTTCTGGCAGGTGGCGCGGCGATGGGTGTTGGTTTGTTAGCGAATGCGCCATTGGCCCACGCACAAGATCGTACTCAAGAAAGCGGTTCCCTTAGTGCGGGTGATATCGCTATTCTCCGCTTTCTGGCGGCGGCGGAACTGATCGAGTCGGACCTGTGGACGCAGTATGCGGAGCTGGGTGGTATCGGCAATAATCCACCCATTGAGGTCGACCCGAACCAACTGCTAAATCCCTATCAAGTGGCCCTGTCGAACCTTGATTCCGACGGCCCTCAATACATTTCCAGCAATACGCTGGATGAAGTAAGCCACGCTACTTTCTTGAATGCTTATCTGGAGTCCAGAGGAGCCGAACCGGTCAACTTCGATGAGTTCGTAACCTTGCCCGGAAGCACAGCAGAGGGATCCACGGGCAGTTCACGCCTGACCAACCTCATGAGCCTCAACGTTGACACCAGCTGGTTCGTCCGCTACCGAAGCGCAAGCAACCCTGACCTCGGCGCCACGTTTCCCCAAGCGCTCACTCTCAATGGAGTAACCGCCATTCCCAGAAGCGATGCCGATTACGAAGGCAGATCCAATCCCAACTTTCCAGGGAACGACCACATTCAGGCCATCGCCAATGTAGCGGCTTTCCACTTCGGATACATCGAGCAAGGCGGCTCGAGTCTGTACGCAGCCCTGAGTCAAAAAGTGACGAGTCCGGAAGTACTTGCGATCACGCTGGGCATTGGCGGCGATGAGATCGCTCACTTTCTGGAATGGGTCGATTTTGCGGGCAACGGAGTGCAAGCTCCGGTGGCGCCGTTCGCGGACCCCATCTCCGACCTGAAATTCCCCAACTTCTTCAATCCACTCAACCCGCTGATTCAGCCCAGCCTGATCTTCCCGGTCCCGGTTGAATTCAGACCCAACCTGCCCCGTGTCTCGATCATTCGTCCGCTGACCGATAAATTCGGTGGCGCGATTGCAACGATCAAGAGTTTCATCGCAGATGGGCTCTTCATTGGCCAAAGCCCAAAGTTCCTTAATCAACTGCAGACAATGGCCGTCGCAGCCGATTCGGCCAAGCGCGCGTAGTTTGTTGCAGCCCCTCCCACGTTTCACGGGCGCTGCTAACAGTTCATCGGGTGCAGCGCCCGCATTCTCCAAAGCACGGCACTTACGATCCAAGGAGGCTTATGTTCGAAGGACTGTTTCAGCCGATGCATCTCCTGATGATTTTCGGAATTGCCCTGCTTGTGTTCGGGCCCAAAAAATTACCCGAACTTGGCAAAGGACTGGGAGATGGTATTCGTGGCTTCAAGGCGGCCATGAAATCTGACGAAGACACGCCAGACGCTACCCGTGGCGACCACGAAGACGGAACCAAGGAGTGAATCGTGGGATTGGGTACTGAAATCTTGTTCATGGCAATGCTCGGATTACTAGTTTTGGGTCCCAAGCAGCTGCACACATTGTTGGGACACGTAGCGCGGGCTAAAGCTCAGTTGGAAGAGGCCCGCCGCGGCTTCAAGGCTCAACTCGTAGCGGAACTCGACGCTACGCATCGGGTTGAAGAGGCTGATAGTTCGCATGATTACAAAGTCGTGAAATAGTTTGGACAAGCCTGTAACTTTGTCGTCGATTGTTCGCTCTTATTCACCACGCGACGTCGACCTGCCGGTAACAATTCATATGAGCAGTCCCGCAGGTCAACGACGCGCATTTCACTTAAACACGGAGTCTAGAATGCGAAAGGCAGTTCGTACTTTGCTACTTGCGACGCTCGCGATGAGCGTAGTGTCGACAACCCGAAGCAACGCCCAGGATCGACACTCGAACGCTGAACACGCCGTATTCGTCATGACGAATGCTGCAAACAGGAACGCTGTATTTGCTTTTCGTCGGGCAGCGGACGGCTCCTTACAAGAAAACCGTAGCTTCCTCACAGGCGGTCGAGGAACCGGCGGTGTGACAGACCCACTAGAATCTCAAGGCTCCCTCACGTTGAGTCAGGATCGCTCTTTTCTGTTCGCCGTAAATGGGGGGAGCGGGGAGATCTCTGTGTTTTTTGTGCATGGATCAGATCTCTCGCTGGTCGACAAGGTAGTCTCTGGCGGCGCCGAACCGAACGCTGTGGCTCAGCACGGTAACCTCGTCTACGTACTCAACGTAGGCGGCAGCAGCAACGTGGTCGGATTTACATTGAATGCAGGCGGGCAACTCCGGCAAATTCCGAATTCGACCCGCTTTCTTACCACTAACAATTCAGAGGCTGCATCCTTGGCTTTCAGCCCCGACGGACAGTTTCTTCTGGTCACGGAACGAGCAACCAACAATATCGACGTTTTCCATGTGCAGGATGATGGCACGTTGGGGCCGATTGTTGCGAATCCCAGCGTAGATCCAGGGGCATTCTCGGTTAGCTTCGCTCCCAACGGAGCAGCGCTAGTTTCGGAAACGGGTCCGGCTGGAGGCAATGACGCCTCTGCGATCTCATCCTATTCAATAGTTGCGAACGGTACGCTGTCTCCGATTAGCACTGGAGTTCCGACCCTAGGCAACGCGAACTGTTGGAATGCCGTGACCCCAAATGGCGAGTTCGTCTACGTGTCGAACGCCGCTTCATCAACCATTTCGGGATTTTCAATTACTGCCACAGGAACACTGACGCCGATTGGCCCGACTGTTGTAGGAACTAATCCTAGCGGAAGCACAAACCTGGACATTACAGTGAGTGCCGATGGTAAGTTCGTTTACACGCTCAATTCCGGAACTGGCACGATCGGCATCTTCGCGATCCAACCAGACGGAACGCTCAATAGCCTGGGAGATGCCGCCGGTCTGTCCGAATCAGCCGGGTTCAACGGTATCGCCGCTAACTAACTATTGTTTCCTGATGTGGGTTGCAGCGGTAGGTGCAACCCACATGTTTTCACCCTGAGTGTCAAGCATAAGAATTCATTCCGAGGGACATGAAATGGCTTTCAAAATAGTGGTAATGTATCCGCCGCCCAAAGATGTCGAGGCCTTTGAAGATGTGTACAACAACGAACATGTACCGATGGCAGTCGATAAAATGCTCGGCAAAACGAAGATCGTGGCGACCAAGGTGATCAGTTCTCCGCTGGGCCCGCCGGCCTTCCACCGCATCGCCGAAGTCTACTTTCCTTCGATGCAGGCTTTGGAAGCTTGTGCGGCTTCCGAGGGTGGGAAGCTGACGATCGCACATGCACTGTCCATCTCCTCAGGAGGCACCCCGACCATCCTAATCGCAGAGGAAGAGACATTCGTGTTTCCAGAAGTGGAGAGCACCATAACACGATAAGCGCCCGCGAGGATCCAGCTTTAATGCGCAACAATTCCGTTCACTGCCAAAAAGAACCCACTTCGTTTTTTGACAGTGGAAATCTCTGCCATACACGAATGGGTATGAAATCACTATGCGTGCCGTCTGGAACGTCACGGCCAGCAGCTTGGTGCGAGACGGCGGAGCTTCATTTGGCGAACATTAGGAACTGGAAGAAGCTTAGGGCCGCGCTGTTGAGCAATATGCCCGGCGTGGATAGTTCGTAACTTTCCCGAACGCCTGGCATCTCTTTGCAGCAGTGGGCGTAGAAGCGCTTTCAATGAAAACCAGGAGAAAAGCTCATGAAGAAGAAGTTGTGCAGGTTAGTGGCAGTGTGCTTGATGGCAGCACCCTTCACGGTTGTCGCGCAATCCGGAGGGAGCATGTCACAGGATCAATCGCAACAAGATCAGATGAAGCAGGATGACATGAAGCAAGATCAAACGACAAAAGACAACATGAAGAAGGACAAGAAGGCGAAGAGCAAGAAAGACAAAATGAAAAAAGATAATATGAAGAAGGACGACAGCATGAAGCATGACGACGATATGAAGCATGACGACAGCATGAAGCAGAACTAGGCGCCTCGTCGGCGTGGGAGTGCTTCCTCCGAGTGTTTGGGGGGTGGCTGGACCGCGATTCGCAGATGTTGGCGACAGCTACCCACAAACTCAAAGGGTCACGCAGCCGATTTGTTTTTAGCCGATTCCCCGGTTAACCTCACCATAAAAGACGAGGCGCTCAAGCATCAGGAGAACGAATCGAGAGCCTCATGGTCACACGACGCGAATTCCTTGCGAATGCAGTCTGCACCATTGCTGCGGCACGTCTTCACACCCTGAGCCAAAGCACGATCCGGGTTGTCGCGGTTCGATGTGTAAAGGAAATCGGCCGCGTACGTTCTCGATTGTGCCACATCTACGGTTAGGTTGAACCACTCTCCGGGCTCGCTCCAGCCAACATAAAGCAGGTCTGCAGGAGGAACAATCTTGTCGAAGGGGTTGTCGTCAATCTGATCAGGTTTCCGATTGAACTTCGTATAGGAAGTATCCACTCCCTCGTGGATACGAAATTCATTGAGGTAGGTCCCATCGGCCGGGTTTAACTCTCCGCTGCCGTGATTTTTTGCATCGGTGTCGTGATACGCGACTCCCTCGCCGCCCAGGTCGTAGTAGGCGCACAACACCTTGCCCGGTATTTTTTGTGGGCCGCCACTATAGCGGCTGTCGTGATAAGGGCAAGCCTTTATATTGGCTTGCGAATGATTGGGAAAACGCAGTCGGCGATAATATCTATCGATGCCACCATGAAACATAGAGACAACACTCTCTGGTTCATTCCCCAGTTGCCGCGGGTATCGATCGTGCCATGCATAAGAATCAACTGACTGGCCGCTCGCCGAGCCTCCAGGACGAACGACACTCGCTTCAACTCCGCGATGCTGCGTCAGTTCAACTTTGTCCTTCCTTTATTTTAGCTGATCAGGAAAAGTTCAATCCCGTGCGCTTTTCCGAGATTGCGCGAGTATTTCTTGTCCGTTCCATTATTCCAATGCTCATGTACACCCAGGCTACGGCATCGGATACCGTCGCGTTCCGGATCATAGAATGTCTTCGAAGGTGGATCGTTCGCCAAAGCAGATTCGCGCAAGTAGTTATCGGCATTTGCGATATCCGGGAGATCAGGCCATTCCGAGGTCAGAAAATCGAAGCCTACGGAATCGATCGCTACGCTGTCAAGCGACATGAAAATGCTGTTTGGCCATGCATCATTGAATGGTGCCATCTTCCATTTGCGGTGAGGCGGGCCATCCACATTGTCATTTCCATAGAGCCCATCAATAAGAAAAAGCATGGTTTTCTCGCCGAGATCCTTATGACCCAGAAAATCGGTGAATGCGGAGTAACTTGCCGAACCATCGGTGTTGTGATGGAAACCATCGTGCGCGTTCTTGCGCCAGTCGGTGTTTATACTCGTAGCACCGAACAGATTCTTCGCGCAGAGTGTCACACCTGAACTCACATGCGCTCTCAATACTGCAGCATCAATGAGGTAGGTGGCTTCGACGACTGTGGTGTCGAGTCCTTTGGCGTTGTTGCTTTCAATTGAGAAAGGTATCGCGTTGGGTTTGAACTCGGCCTTTAGTCGTCCATCGCCTCCGATATGATCCACAAACACGACACCAGGAAACTCACGGTGAATCTTGTCGTAGAGATTGCTTGGGATCCACCGGCTGGAATCGAAGAGCGTGATCGATGATTGTGGCACTCGTCCCGGCCCAGTCAATTGTCGGATAAGCGAAAGCATCAAATGGGGCGAAGAGTTCAGACGATCGATCGTGCCATGATCCGTTGTGTTGTTCAGGTTCGCCTTAATCGCAATCTTCTCCCCAGCTCTGTATCCGGCTTTGCCGCGACCGTGAGCGCGATTGAAGTACTGAAAGATGGAATTCCATGCTTGTGCGTCGCTTTTTTGATTTGTAAGGCTGCAAATGGACCGGGAAACCATGCGGTCAATTGCAGTCTGGTGATTATGGGCATCGGTCCACCACGAACCAGTGCCATCCCAGGTTACAGCCGCCGGATCGTGCGCCCAAGTGACTCGGCCGGGAACAACGCCGCGGGGGACTCCTAATGGGGAAAGCGGCTGGAACAGGGAGGGCCGCAGGTAGGTGGCAGCTGCAAGAGTCAGGGCGAATTGCCGGCGCGTCATGTCCATTCTGACTTGCTCCTCTCGCACAAAGTCTTACGGTTCCGGAAAGCATTTTACCTGAAAGCGCAGAAACTGCTGCAGCTTCACGGGTGATTCTGGTCTTGCCCCCAGCGGGTAGGGTAAGATGCATCGAATTCGGAGCTTCAATCGCCAATGATGCAGTTTCTAATCATTTTTGCGCTTTCAATTGCGTTAATTGCCGTGTTAGGTGGCTGGCGCCGAGATCGAAGACTGCTCGTCAAAACGCGTAAAGGGTCGCTGGATCGGGACGCCGAGGGAACATCCGCACTTGAAAAAGCGAATGAAAATCTGAAAGCTTTGCAAGCCGATTTGCAAAGACGATGGCAGTACCTTGCAGAGGCGCAAAGGCTGAGTCACTCGGGGACTTTCGGATGGAAGGTGCAGAGCGGTGAACTCGTTTGGTCTGACGAAACCTACAAAATTCTGGGTTTCGCACGAGAAACCAATCCTACGCTTGACCTGGTATTCGACAGAGTTCACCCTGAGGACCGGGACCGCCTGCAACAGCTCAGGGATCGCGCTACTCAGAACGGCATGGACTTGGATGTCGAACACCGAATTCTCTTGCCTGACGGAGTCATCAAACATGTTCATGTAGTTGCACATGCCGGAAGAGACAACTCCGGCAACCCCGAATACGCCGGCGTAGTAACAGACATTACCGAACGCAAACAGGCCGATGACGAACGCGAGGCACTCTCTCGCAGCCTCCAAGAAAGCAAAGCACGACTTGAGGAAGCTCAAAGTGTCGCCCATGTCGGCTATTGGGATTGGGATCTTGAGACCGGCGAGATCATCTGGTCCGACGAGACCTATCGAATATTTGGGTTCAAACCGCAAGAACGCCCTATGGACATTGAAACGGTTAGCAGCCTCATCCACCCCGACGACCGTGGGGCTCTCTACAGCACAGTAGACAAGGAGGTTGCTGTCGGCGTACATCCCATTCACCAACATCGGATCGTCCGTCCAAGTGGAGAAGTGCGTACAGTTCAGTCCATTACCTCGAAGCTCTGGAAGACGACGGATGTGGGACCGGGGGATGGGATTTCCAGAGAGCACAACAGACTTTTCGGCACCGTTCAAGACATAACGGAATTGAAACGGGCGGAAGAAGCGAGTCACGCCTTGTCTCGCGATCTGCAGGAGAGCAAGGATTGGCTCGAAGAAGCCCAGCGTGTTGCTCACCTGGGCTACTGGGTATGGGATCTAGAGACCAATCAGGTGATTTGGTCGGATGAGACCTCTCGCATTTTTGGGCTGGTTCCGAAGGGCGGTTCCTTTGACGTCGCGCTTGTGCGCGAAATGATGCATCCCGATGACAGGGAGGCTGTATTTATGACGGCTAAAAAAGCGATCGATACTGCGACACGCGCTGACTGTGAGCATCGTCTTTTTCGTCCCGATGGGGAGATGCGGGTAGTTCATAGCTTGGGTGATGTGAGAACAAATTCACAGGGCCGAATTCAAATGTTCGGTACAACCCAAGACATCACCGACCGGAAGCGTGTAGAGGAAGATCGCCAGGCGCTATCAAACGCTTTGCAGGAAAGTAACGCGAGGCTTGAAGAAGCTCAGAGATTGGCGCACATCGGGCACTACGAGTGGGATCTCATCGAGAATCGCGTTACGTATTCTGAAGAGCTTTGCCGTATCTGGGGAATACCGCCCGTGAAAGACTCCTTTGACGCGAGTACGATTTTTGAAAGAATTCATCCTGAGGATAGGGAAAAGGTCTCCCGCGAAGCGGCCGAAGCCATTAGCAACGGGATTCATGCCAAGTCGGAACATCGAATTGTGCTGCCCAATGGTGAAGTGCGCGTCATCCTGGGTCTCGGAACTGTAAAGAGAGATGCATCGGGGAAGGCCTATGCGATGTTCGGGACCGGTCAGGACATCACCGAGCGAAAACTAGCAGAACAAGCTCTGCGGCAAAGCCAGTTTTATCTGAGCGAAGGGGAACGCCTTGCCCACATGGGCAGTTGGGCGTCGACAGATTTGGGCATCCGTTGGTCAGAGGATTTGAATATCTACTGGTCCGACGAAGTCCACAAGATTTTCGGGTTCGATCCCAAAAATGAAACTCCCAGTCTTCAGCAGTTCTTGAGTGCGGTTCATCCCCAGGACCAAGCCTCGTTGACAGCAACAATGAAGAAACTGCATGAAGAGCACTGCAGCTGCGATGTTACGAACCGAATAGTTCGTCCCGATGGAGAGATTCGATACGTCAGGTGCGTCGGCGTTCCAGTCGTAGAAGATGGAGTGTTTAAGGGATACCGCGGCACCACGATGGACGTTACTGAGCAGGAGTTGCTGACGCAGGAACTGCGGCGGGAACAGGCGTACCTCGCGGAAGCGCAACGGCTGACTCACACCGGTAGTTGGGCAGCCAATTTCGTCACAGGGCAGAATTTTCATTTGTCGGACGAAACGGTTCGGATGCACGGCTTCGATCTTAGTGAGGAAGCCATTCCATTCGAACGCTTTTTCAACACCGTTCATACAAAGGACCAAGCAGCTGTCAGAGCGGCGCTGGAGAATGCTACTCGCACAGGAACGGATTACGACATCGAATATCGGATTTGCCGCGCCGACGATGGCGAGGTCAGATTCTTTCGTTCCTTAGGACACCGCCGTTCCTCCGGAGAAATGGCTGACTATGTCGGCACCACGATTGATATAACGGAACAAAAGCATGCCGAGCACGAGCGCGAAAGATTACGCCAGTTAGAGGCCGATCTCTCGCACATCAACCGTGTGAATATGATGGGAGAGATGGCCGCCGCGCTGGCGCACGAAATCAAACAGCCTATCGCCGCGGCGGTGGCCAATGCCGGTGCTTGCCTGGGATTTCTCGAGGGAGAACGTCCCGATATTTTGGAAGCCCGGGAAGCCGCCTCTGGAACCATTGGATGCGCAAAACGTGCGGCGGAAATCATCGACCATGTTCGCTCCCTCTTCAAGAAGGGTTTCCCACAGCGTGAACCTGTTGATGTAAACGAACTCATTCGTGAGATCGCTCTTCTGTTAAAGAGCGACGTCAGGCGCAACTCTGTGACAGTCCGGCTCGAACTGGCAGAAAACCTTCCAGAAATCGTGGGAGATCGAGTGCAACTGGAACAAGTGTTGATGAACCTTATGCTGAACGCAATTGAGGCCATGCACGATGCCAAGGGAGATCTGACGATAACTTCGCAATCCACCCATGATGGGCACCTGTCAATTTCCGTGAGCGATACTGGAGTCGGCATCCCATCTGACAAAATTAACCAGATTTTCAATACGTTCTTTACCACTAAGCCCCAGGGGACCGGCATGGGTCTGGCAATCAGCCGTTCTATTGTCGAATCACATGGGGGGCGCCTGTGGGCGACTTCCAACCCTGGACGTGGTTCTACCTTCCAATTCACATTGCCGCACAAAATGTAGGTAGAAACATGACTACTTCATCTTCTCCAATTGTCTTCATCGTGGATGACGAAGAGGACATGCGCCTAGCGATGCAGCGCATTCTGAAGACCGTCAACTTGCGAGCAGAACTGTTCGCCACGGCGCAGGATTTTCTTCAGAGGCATATTCCAGACGTTCCGAGTTGCCTGGTATTGGATGTGCGTCTTCCGGGCATGGGTGGACTAGAGGTCCAGCAGAAGCTGATTGAAGCGGGGATCAATATCCCCATCATCTTCATCACTGCGCACGGGGATATTCCCATGACCGTTAAGGCCATGAAGTCGGGTGCCTTTGAGTTCCTGACGAAACCATTCCGTCATCAGGAGTTTCTGGACGCGGTCCTACAGGCATTGCAGCGCGACCAGCTATCGCGCCGACAACGGAACGCGATGGCCGAATTGCAGGAAAGGTACAAAGGCCTGACTGTGCGCGAGCGTAAAGTGATGGACCTCGTAGTTTCTGGTATGCAGACTAAGCAGATCGCCTCGGTTCTCGGGACGAGCGAAATTACCGCCGCTGTCCATCGGGGACGCGTAATGCATAAAATGCGGGCGGGTTCTCCCGCCGAATTGGGCAGCATGGCGGAAAGACTGAAACCTTCCGCAAATAGATAAGGCTTGTACTTCCACTGTACCCCCAACTCCTCTAGGCGCGAAATCCTGCTCATCGCGGCTATACGTATCCCCATATATAACCAGACTATATGAAATCATAATTGCGTTTTTTGAAGGCGGAGATAGATTCGTGTCAGGTATGAGCAGAGTCAAGAGGACAAACTTGGTTGCCGTCGTCGACGACGATGACTTGCTCCGGGATGCGCTACGCCGCCTGCTCAAGGCCTCCGGGTTGGGGGCAATCTCATTCGAATCGGCGGAAGATTTACTGAACTCCGGCCGACTTTCGGAGATTGCTTGCCTGATCGCAGACGTTCGCATGCCGGGCATATCCGGTCTTGAGCTGCAAGCGAGGCTCAAAACTGAGCGATGCGCAATCCCGATCATTTTCATTACGGCCCATGGCGATGCCAAGATGCGGATTCAAGCAATGCGCGACGGGGCGGTGGAGTTCTTGACTAAACCTTTCGACAACGCGGTCCTAATAGAGATGGTCCGATCCGCGCTGGAGGATTAGCTCGCGAAGGCTTTGGGAGTCGAACGAATGAAAGTGGTTGATCAAGACCGTCGGGGCCGCCGATTTGAACAGATCATTGGCAGCAGCTCGGCCTTAAAAGTCGTCTTGGACCAAGTGGAGCGCGTTGCAGCGGCGGATACCACCGTGCTCGTTCACGGAGAAACCGGAACCGGCAAAGAGCTCATCGCTCACGCAATCCACAAAGCCAGCTCCCGGAGCGGCCAACCTCTGATTAAGCTAAATTGCGCTGCAATCCCTTTCGACTTGCTCGAAAGTGAGCTGTTTGGCCATGAGCGCGGCGCTTTCACGGGCGCTATCGCACAAAAAGTTGGCCGCTTTGAATTGGCCGATAAAGGGACACTATTCCTTGATGAGGTTGGAGACATACCACTCGCGTTACAGCCAAAGCTCCTCCGTGTTCTACAGGAACAGGAATTTGAGCGCTTAGGGAGCGGTCGCACCCATTGCGTTGATGTACGGCTCGTAGCAGCAACTCACCGCGACCTTGAGCAGATGGTGAAGCGTGACCAATTTCGCAGCGATCTGTACTATCGCCTGAACGTATTTCCCATCACAGTGCCGCCCCTGCGGGAGCGGCTCGAAGACATCGGCCCTCTAGTGGAACACTACATTGAAATCTTTTCGCGGCGACTGGCGAGACCCATAGATACTATTCCAGACGACTTCGTTAGCGCCTTTAGGTCGTATTCGTGGCCGGGAAACATCCGAGAACTGCAGAACGTGATCGAGCGTGCGGTAATACTTTCGAATAACGGCGTGATTCCCAACCTTTTGCCAACTCGCAGTTCCTCGATCATTGGATTTCCTGTGACCACAAAGCTGAGCGACTCCGAGCGCACACTGATCTTGAGCGCATTAGAGGCATCTGGATGGGTGGTCGGAGGACCCTATGGCGCAGCCGCGAGGTTGGGTTTGAAGCGCACTACTCTAGTCGCCCGCATGAAAAAGCACGGGATCCTCCGACTGCCCGACGAGAGTGATGTCGAACAGGCACTCAACAATAAACGGTCCAGCAATCGGGTCTGTTAGCGCGTTTTGAGTTCCTCGGTCGCCATCCACAGGCAGACGAGTTGCGCCACTCCACGAAAAGTGCAAGCATCCGCCTCTGGCACAGTTTCGCTCCGCCTCATCATCTCTCTCCGTTTCGGTTACCCGTTTGAGTCAACCGCGCGGGCTGATTGGCGAACGTGCAAAAAACAAGTGCAGCGCCACGAGGCACAAACACTCGGTCCTCTTCTGCGCCCCATAAGCGCAACCGTTCTTCAACTGACCGAAAACCTTAAGTGTCAGGATCGTGCCACTGTTCACGCTTGGTCACAGCTAGTGCGGGGGTGTGGACCACTTGCGCAGGAACGACCGTGGTTTAGAGCCTCAATTGTGTGGCAGAGGAATTGCATAAGTACCGTGCGACGGAGCTTTGGGAAGGATTGATGTGGCAAACAAAATCCTTGCGGAGTTAACGAAGTTGCAGAGCGGGCGACTATATGAGGCGGGCATTCTACGCCATCATTGCCCACCTGCCGTTGATGGTCTTCGTGCGAGCCCTACGTTTTGCGTCGTTCTGATTCTGCTCATAGCAACGGTATCTCTAGCTTCTGGTTGCGGGAGAACAAACGCTGCATCCGCAGTTCCGAGTCCTGAGGTGGAAGTCACCAAGGTCGTGCAGGAGGACGTCCCTATTGTCAGCGAATGGGTGGCGACGCTCGACGGCTACGTCAACGCACAGATTCAAGCTCAAGTAGCGGGATACGTCGTCGCGCAAAACTACAAAGAAGGTTCTTTTGTGCGCAAAGAGCAAATTCTTTTTCAAATTGATCCGCGCCCTTTTCAAGCCCTACTCGACCAGGCGAATGCCCAGTTGGCACAGGCTCAGGCACAGCTTGGCAAAACCGAAATGGATGTTGGCCGAGATACGCCGCTGGCCAGAGAACGCGCGATCGCGCAGAGCCAGTTGGATAACGACATACAGGCGAACCACGCGGCCAAGGCGGCGGTCAAGGCCGCCGAAGCGCAAGTGGAAGAGGCCCGGCTGAACCTGGACTTCACCGCCGTTAAATCGCTGGTAGACGGCATAGCCGGAATCGCTCAGGTGCAGATCGGAAATCTCGTTAACCCGACGACAATTCTGACGTCGGTTTCGCAGATGGATCCTATCAAAGTCTATTTCTCGATCAGCGAACAGGAATATCTGCACTTTGCCGAAAGAATTAATGCCCAGACGCAAAAGGAGGTTCCTTCCGGCGGGCCTTCGTTTGATTTGATTCTGGCTGACGGATCGACTTACCCGTACAAGGGTATCGGCCTGCTCACCAACCGCCAGGTGGATACAACCACCGGCAGTATTCAACTCGTCTGCTCCTTTCCCAATCCCCATAACATCCTTCGTCCCGGACAGTTTGGGCGATTGCGGGCTGCGGCGGAAGTCAGGCACGGCGCGCTGCTTGTGCCCCAGAAAGCTGTGAGCGAATTGCAAGGAGCCTATCAGTTAGCGGTGGTAGGAAGTGACTACAAGGTGAGCATCCGTCCCGTGACCGTCGGGGAGCGCGTCGGCGCGGACTGGATCATCGAAAGCGGGGTCAAGCCAAGCGAACTCGTGATTGTAGAAGGATTGCAGAAAGTGCAAGGCGGCTCAACCGTGAAAATCAAACAGGTCGAGTCAGCGAAAGGCGAGTGAGCCGTGTCCAAGTTTTTCATCAACCGCCCCATCGTTGCCATGGTCATCGCGATCCTGATGGTAACTGTGGGAGCGGTCACGATCGCCACCCTTCCGGTCGCCCAGTTTCCCAATATTGTCCCTCCTGAGATTCAAGTACTCGCCAACTACATAGGCGCGGATGCGCAGACCATCGAGCAGTCTGTCTCGACACCCATCGAGCAACAGATGAGCGGCGTGGACAACATGAATTACATGTACTCGCTGAACTCGACGGCCGATGGACTCTCACGCCTGATCGTGAACTACGACGTGAAAACCGATCCGAATACCGATCTGGTGTTGACACAAATGCGTCAGACGCAGGCGGCGTCTCAGCTTCCGGCTGATGTCACCAATTACGGCGTGACGGTCCAGAAAACGGTAACCGCTCCGCTAATGCTGATCACTCTCTACTCGCCGCATGGGACCTACGACGCGCGCTTCCTTGCCAACTACGCCTACATTAATCTGGCCGATCAGATCAATCGCTCTTACGGCGTCGGAAGTGTCCAGGTTTTCGGCGCAGGTCAATACGCGATGCGGCTATGGGTGAAGCCGGATCGGCTCGCGAAGCTTGCGATGACAGTTCCGGAGATCGTTTCAGCGATCCAAGCGCAAAACGCCGTGAACCCGGCGGGCCAGGTTGGCAGCGAACCGGTCCCAAAGGGGCAACAGTTCACCTATTCAGTGCGGGCGCAAGGCCGCCTGACCTCACAGGAAGAGTTCGGGGAGATCATTGTCCGCGAATCGCCCGGCGGGGCGATAGTTCGGGTGAAGGATGTCGCGCGCGTAGAGTTGGGGGCACAGAGCTACAACATGGTGAGCCGCCTCGATGGAAAAGCGGCAGCGATCGTTGCAGCTTATCAACTCCCCGGTTCAAACGCAGTACAGACGGCGAATGGCATCAAGAAGCTAATGGCTGAGCTGAAGGGTCGGCTCCCGCAGGATGTGGATTATGTTGTCTCGCTGGATACGACTGAGGCCGTCAACCAAGGGATGAAAGAGATCGTCCTGACGCTGGTGATTGCCATCGTTCTGGTTCTCATTGTTGTCTTCATCTTTCTGCAAGGCTGGCGCGCCACCCTGATTCCATTGCTTGCCGTACCCGTATCGCTTGTGGGCACATTCATGTTCTTTCCCCTGTTCGGCTTCTCGATCAACACACTCTCCTTGTTCGGCCTGGTGCTCGCCATCGGACTCGTTGTCGATGACGCCATCGTCGTGGTGGAAGCGGTGGAGCGGCATATCGAAGAGGGCCTGTCACCAAAAGCGGCGGCCCTTAAAGCGATGAAAGAAATTTCCGGCCCCGTGATTGGAATTGGTCTCGTCCTAGCGGCCGTCTTTATTCCGACAGCATTCATTCCTGGAATAACCGGACGGCTTTACCAGCAATTTGCCGTTACCATCGCCGTGTCAGTCATATTGTCGGCATTCAATGCACTGACGCTGAGCCCGGCCCTGGCGGCACTCTTGCTGCGCCCGAAGACATCCGCTGGCGGGCCGTTCAAACGGTTTTTCGACTGGTTCAACCGTGTCTTTGCCCATGCCACAGAGGCATACGTGCGGCTGTGCGGTGTTCTAATTCGCAAAACTGCCGTCGCATTGATTTTGCTGACGGCCTTTGCCCTCGCGGCTGGCTTCTTTGGGAGCAAAGTCCCTTCGAGCTTTCTTCCTGATGAAGATCAGGGTTATCTCTATATCAACCTTCAACTTCCGACCGCTGCGTCTCTCCAGCGAACCGACGAGGTGGCCGCGAAAATCGAGAACGTCCTGGCCAAAACGCCGGGAATTGAGCACACGAACAGTGTCGTCGGGTACAGCTTGTTGAGTTCGGTGCGCACCAGCTATAACGCGTTCTTTTTCGTGACGTTGAAACCTTGGGACGACCGTCCATCGCGTTCCGTGCAGCTTCAGGCCATTAAGGAGCGCCTCAATGAAGAACTGTCGTCACTGCCGGACGCTGTGGCTTTTTCTTTCTCGCCCCCAGCCATTCCCGGAGTCGGGACATCTGGCGGATTCACTTTCGTGCTTGAAGATCGCGCTGGCATGGATCTCAACTTTCTTTCCTCGAATCTCCAGACTTTTCTTACCGAGGCAAGGAAGCGTCCCGAACTGGTGGGTCTGAGCACCACCTCTCTGGCCAGCGTGCCCCAGCTATACGCGGATGTGGACCGCGAGAAAGTCCTGAAACAGGGAGTGTCGCTTCGGGACGTATACCAAACCCTACAGGCATTCATGGGCGGGCTGTTCGTCAACTATTTCAACCGCTTTGGGCGGCAATGGCAGGTTTACGTCGAGGCCGAAGGCGACTATCGAGCCAGAGCGGAAAATGCCGGCCAGTTTTACGTGCGAAACAATCGCGGCGAAATGGTGCCGCTGGCGTCCGTCACACGCTTTGAGCCACGTCCCGGTCCGGAATTCACAATGCGTTTCAACGAATACCGAGCTGCGCAAATAAATGGCGCCGCAGCTCCCGGCTATAGCGCGGGGCAAGCAATGGCTGCCCTGGAAGACGTCTTCCGGAAAACAATGCCACCTCAAATGGGCTTCGACTACCTCGGCATGTCTTTTCAGGAAAAGAAAGCCCAGGAGGGAGTTCCGGCATCCGCAATTTTCGGGTTCTCGCTCCTCTTTGTCTTCCTGATTCTTGCTGCGTTGTATGAGAGCTGGTCACTTCCCTTTAGCGTGCTTCTCAGTACGCCGGTTGCAGTCTTCGGAGCTTTCTTCGTTTTGTGGTTGCGCCGGACGCTTCTGGGCATCTTCCTTCCGGGGTACATGGTACAGATCGAAAGCGACGTGTATTCGCAAATCGGTTTGGTGATGTTGATCGGCTTGGCAGCCAAGAACGCGATCCTCATCGTCGAGTTCGCGAAGGAACAATATGAGCAAGGCAAACACCTGCAGGAGGCTGCTCTCGAGGGAGCGCGTCTTCGCCTCCGCCCGATTTTGATGACTTCATTCGCCTTCATTCTGGGTACGGTCCCACTCTGGACGGCGTCCGGAGCCGGAGCTGTGGCTCGGCAGATTATGGGCACAACCGTCATCGGAGGCATGTTGGCTGCGAGCCTCGTCGGCATTTTCTTCATTCCTGCGGTCTTTTGTCTCGTCGAGAAGTGGTCCGGTGCGGGTGAGCAGCGCCAAGCGTTCGCCGCACCCGAAGCCGCACCGGCCGAGGGCGACTAGCATGAAACATTGTGTTGTTTTATTGACAGCCGCTGCCCTCCTGAATGTCGGGTGTACCGTGGGCCCAAGATATAAGAGACCTACGGTCGCGGTACCTGTCACCTTTCGGGGAGCGGATAGCGAACAGACTGCACATCTGCAAATCGCTTCTCTTGGGGACCAGAAGTGGTGGGAAGTATTTCAGGACGAGCAACTGCGCACGCTAATCCACACCGCACTTCAGCAGAATTACGACTTGCGCATAGCGGCATCCCACGTGCTCGAAGCTCAGGCGCAGCTAGGGATCACGCGTGCCGATCAATTTCCGACCCTGAGTGCGGGCGCGGCCATTGCCGATGTTCGCACGGCTCAATCGAAATTCCTTCCGGAATTTGAAACGAGTACAGGCCAGGTGAATACGTCTGCCGTTTGGGCGCTCGATTTCTGGGGCCAATATCGACGCGCAACGGAAGCCGCGCGAGCTAATCTTCTTGCGAGTCAATGGGCTCAACAGGAGGTTGTTTCGACTCTCGTGGCCGATGTGGCCTCCGCCTACTTCCAACTACGAGCGTTGGATCTTCAGCTGGAAATTTCAAAACGTACGCTCAATTCCCGCCAGGAATCATTGCGGCTAACGCGAATTCTGGCGGACGGCGGTTCGACCTCTTTACTGGACGTGCGCCAGGCTGAGCAGTTGGTTTTTACGGCAAGCGCTGAAGTGCCGGCTTTAGAACAGCAGATCGAGCAACAGGAAAACCTACTCAGCATTCTTCTCGGCCAAAATCCCGGTGACGTACCGCGTGGCCAAACTCTAACCCAGCAACTTCAACCGCCGGAAGTTCCAGCGGGGCTTCCTTCGGCATTGCTGGAGCGCCGACCGGACATTCGCGAAGCAGAACAGCAGTTGATTGCCGCAAACGCCGAAATCGGCGTTGCGCGTGCAGCATATTTTCCTCAGATCTCGCTCAGTGGGACAGGTGGATTTCAGAGTTCCGCTCTGAGCAACTTGTTCAGTGGCCCTGCGGGGGCCTGGAGTTTTGGTGCTTCACTGACGCAGCCGATCTTTACGGCGGGCAGGCTCCGCTCGGGAGTGCGTCTCGCCGAGGCGCGTCGACAAACCGCGCTGCTGGTTTACCAACAATCAATTCAAACGGCATTTCGTGGCGTCTCCAACGCCCTGGTCGCGTACCGCAAGACGCGCGAATTCCGCACACAGGAGGAACTTCTGTTCCAGTCGGCACAGGATGCTGCGCGTCTCTCCCACATGCGTTATACCGGCGGCGTCACGGGCTACTTGGAAGTCTTGACGAACGAGACTAATGCTTTCTCAGCGGAGCTTGCCGTCGTACAGGCACGCCAAAACGAATTACTGGCACTGGTTCAGGTATATGACGCATTGGGAGGAGGTTGGCACGAGTAACCTTGCGGTCTTTGATTGCCAATGCACTCTTGATAAATGAAGTCGAAACAATGGAATCGCTGTGCCGCATGGACATGACTGAGGATCTTGCTCTAAGCCGCAGAACAGTGAGAGAGGTCAACGTTTGAAAAGTCCTGAAAGCACTTCGACCAGCCACCTGGCAATCGCAGTGGAGGTCGTTGGGATGGAGGTGATCGTCCGCTTGAACGGACGCATCGATGTCGATTCGTCGCCCGAGGTTCGGAATTGCCTTCTGGCTATTCTAGCGGGCGACAAATTAGTTCGTGCGGTTACCGTCGACCTGGGTTACGTCACCCATATTGAAGCATCAGGAATCGCGACGCTGGTTGAGGCTCTTAAAATCGCCGGCCATCGCCAGATACGACTCCATTTGCAAGGACTGCATGGCTCTGTGCTACGGCTGTTCGAGGTCACTGGGCTGCTTCCGCTATTCGAGACGATACACGGTGGGAAGGGGGTGGTGTGATGGCCAATGTTCTCGAAAGTGTCGGCGAAAAGACAATCGAACATCTCGACTACGTCGGCAGTCTGAACATTCAGTGGTGGGCCACACTGCGAGCGATGCTGCAATCGCTTCCTTTCGTGGGGAACCGTTATCGATGGCGGGCGGCGGTGAGGCAGATGCTGGAAATCGGTGTCGATGCAATGCCCATGGTTTCTTTGATGTCCATGTGCACCGGATTCATTTTCGCCATGCAAGGGGCGTCAGAACTTCGGCGCTTTGGCGCCCTGCGCTACGTCGTTGACCTCGTCGCAGTCGGCTTTACGCGCGAACTCGGCCCGCTGATGACGGCAATTGCCGTAAGCGGACGGTCCGGCTCCGCTTTCGCGGCTGAGATTGGCACTATGAAAGTGACCGAGGAACTCGATTCACTCCGCGTCATGGCGCTTGAGCCTATAGAGTTTGTGCTCGCCCCCAAATATCTGGCCGCTTTAATTGCTGTTCCTTGCCTCAGCGTTGTCGCGAATGTCTGCGGCATTTTGGCCGGAGCCTTGTTCATGTTCTTCAGCATTCGTCTGACGCCCGTGTTGTACCTCCACTATGTGTTCGAGGCGATCGATTTACGCGACGTAGTTATGGGGCTGATCAAGAGCGTTCTCTTCGGGACCATTATTGCCCAGGTTGGATGCCTGGAGGGATTTCGTGTTCAGGGAGGCCCGGACTCCGTTGGTCGCTCCACTACGAGTGCTGTTGTGAAGTCGACGTTTCTAGTCATTGTTGCGGATGCGATTTTCACGGCCATTTTTTACTTCACAGGAAAACACTGATGCCAATCATTTCCGTTCGCGATCTTGTGGTGGAGTACGACGGTCGCCGAGTGCTGAATGAATTGAATCTCGATATCGAGCGCGGGGAAACGATGGTGTTGTTGGGCGGCAGCGGTTGCGGCAAGAGCACATTGTTACGCCAAATCATCGGACTGGAGCGCCCCAAGTCGGGCAGCATCCACGTGAACGGAACCGACATTACCCGTTGCTCAAAGTCGGACTTGAAGAAGATGCATCGCTCGATCGGAGTGGCCTTCCAAAGCGCGGCTTTGTTCAACTCGTTGAATATCGAAGATAACGTCGCTTTGCCTCTGCGTGAACATACGCGGCTTGCACCTTCCATCATAGAACTGGTGGTTTGGATAAAGTTGGCCGCGGTTGGCCTTGCGGACCACGGCAAGCGGCTTCCCCAAGAGCTTTCTGGGGGCATGAAGAAGCGTGCGGCCGTTGCGCGGGCGCTTGCGCTCGGCCCTGAAATTCTTGTGCTGGATGAGCCATCGGCCGGGCTTGATCCGATCGTTGCGGCGGAACTTGACGAACTGATTTTGCTGCTAAAGGAGACCTTACAGATGACTGTGATTGTGGTGACCCACGAACTACCAAGCGCGTTCCGCATCGCCGACCGCATCGCCATGCTCTATCAGGGTTCATTTAGCTCGGTCGGTACAAAAGACCAAATCAAAGCGAGCCAAAACCCACGCGTGCGGCAGTTTCTGGATCGGATACCCGAAGACATAGCGAAATCGTCCGCAGTAGCCACGCACTTCGAAAAATATCTGGATTCCGCGGAGGCATATCAGTGACCACGGAAGCAAAAGTCGGAGCCTTTGTCCTTGTATGCGCGTCGGTCTTGGCATTTACGATCGTCAACCTCGTCAATGCGCAGCTGAGTGGCCACACCGTTCCATATCGCACCTACCTTCGTTACGCGGGCGGGATGGAGCCGGGGGCACAAGTCCTCTTCGGGGGAATCAATGTGGGGAAAATAACAGCGGTTCGGCCCTGGACATCGGATCCAACCAGGATCGAGATTCTGCTGGACGTGAAGGACAGCACTCCACTGAACGAAAAATCGGTGGCCAAGCTAGGACTTGTCAGCGTGATGAGTGGCGCGGCACTGTCGATTTCAACAGGCAGCAACGATGCACGCCGCCTTCCTGCAGGCTCGATCATTGCTTCGCAAGAAGCCGCAAGTCTGGACGAGATCACCGACAAAATGGCAACTGCGGCAGACAATGCAAACGGGTTAATCACCGAGGTTCGGGGAGAACTTGGAGGAATCAGCGGAGATGCGCGGACGCTGCTGGCAAACCTTAACACGGTAGCTGGAAAAGCCAACCAGCAAAAGATTCAGTCCGTCCTGGATAACGTCAGCGCAATGATAGCCACTGATCGCCCTAAGATCGATCGTCTCACTGATGAATTGAACGCGCTTAGCCAGCATGCGGATGAGACTGTTCAAAACGTGAATGGTACGGTGAGGGATTTGCATGAACCGATCCGTAACGACCTGGTTAACCTGCAGAGCACGTTGCTACAAGCGCGGCAATTGCTCGGGGATATGCAAGTGTTGGTGCGGGCGAATGACTACAAGATTGACGACACGATCGAACATTTGCGGACTGCGACGGAAAACCTGGACGAGTTAACTGACTCGGTGAAACAACGTCCCTGGAGTCTTATTCGAATCAAGCAACCGGAAGACCGGAAGATACCGAAATAAGTGAGTCGAACCGAGGTGGATTCTTCTAGCGGCCTTCGCGCTTCATCGGAGATTAAAAATGAAAAAACGTTTGGCTATGACCGTCGTTGCAGTTTCAGCTATCGTCATCCTGGCCGCCTGCGCGGGCAAGGTAGGGCGCGCAAACTACTACACTCTCAACCTGCCTGCCCCGCCTGATCCGCCAGCCGCCGAGAACCCGCACACTACGGTGGCGATCCGCCAATTCCGTGCGCCCGCATACCTGAGGCAGGGGGCCATCGTGTACAAGCCATCTCCAGAACAGATCGGCTTCTATGCGTACCACCGTTGGGCGGTTGACCCGTGTGACTTTGTCACCGACTCGATTATCGATCGCCTCAGTGCCACAGGAACCTTTTCCCGCGTGAAGCGCTACGACGGTCAGTCCGACGCTGACTACGCCGTCAGTGGACGATTGGAGAAGCTTGACGAAATTGACTATGAGGGAGGCGTCAAGGTGGAGGTTGCAGTCTCCGCCCAGATGACCAGGCTCGACACCGGCACGATTGTTTGGAGTAAGGCAGTTTCGGAGGTCGGAGAGGTCAATCAGCACGACGTTCCGACGGTCGTCTTAGAAATGAGCCACACGATGGAACGAGTAATTGAGAAACTGCTGACGCCAGTGCCCGGGACTCTGTCCGCGGTCTCAAGGTCGGCGACTAACGAAAATTAGACTTTCGAGGTCCCAGTTTTCAAAGTCGATCTTCCTTCGCTGAACGTGGTGCACTTTTCGATTGCCTCAACAATGTCAACGATCGACGCGCAGCCTTCGGAATGCCGGCATTGCTGGCCTTGCACTGCAGCTGGGAGGGTTTGGCAACTGCCCTTCATGTGCAGGAGTTGCGGAAAAACCCGGCTCTCTCAAGATGTGAACCAGGGTTTGAAACACGTTGCGTGATGAGCGAGCAAGAAAGTCCCGAGAGGTTGATAAATGGCTGGGCTGGCCCCCACTCGAATATCTGAGAACGCTGAAAATCAGTACGCGACTGCCGAGGAGTTTCTCCGGATTTTCGACGAGGACCTGAATCCTCTTTATCAGCTTTCATTTCTCCTTACGGGAGATCACCAGAAAGGAGAAACGTGTTTTGTAGCCGCTATTGAGCGTTGCGCCAATGAGACCCGCGTGTTCAGGCAATGGGCGCGTGCATGGGCGAAGCGTGTTATCGTGGAGAGCGCAATTCGTGAACTCCAGCCGCGACTGAGTTCCAAATCGTCGTCGCTGCGATCAGTCTTCTCTCACAATCACCAGTCGAGCAGTCCGTCCCGACATTTCGATGCCGGCGCTGTATTAAGGCTTGCAGACTTCGAGCGCTCTGTTTTCGTCATGTGTGTTCTAGAACGCTACCGGGAAAGCGAGTGCGCTCTCCTTCTCGGTTGCTCAGCTTTCCAAGTTCGCGAAGCCTGCACTCGCGCCATACAGACATTGGCCAGTATCGGTCGGGTGTCGTTTTCGGGAGATTCGGTCGGTCGATAAAGCGATTTGGCCACCGTTCCGGGTTACTCAAAAAGAGATTCCCCTCACACATTGACCTCAGGCCGCAGAGTGGGTCGCCTTCGGAACAACTCATTGAGCCGAAAAAAACCACGCCGACACGGCCCGGACTCTCCCCACAGGCGCTACTCAATGCCGATCATGAGACCTGTCAGCAGGTTGACACTGGCAATTGTATGCCGCACCCAAGACATTTCCTGTTGCCCAAGTGCTTATCTAGCAATGATGTAGGGGGGTGAGGTCTTAGCTTTTTGCGGAATTCGGCTTGCATTACAAGCAGTACGAACATCGTAAATATTCGCACCGGGAGAGGCGATGGCAACCATCACAGAGATAGACACGATTAATACCGTAACGACACACTACATTGATGGGGCGTTCGTTGAATCCCGTGGCCGCGAGGTCATGGACATCCTCAAACCGACCAACGGGCAATTGATCGGTCGCGTCACGCTGGGAGACGAGGAAGATACACGGCGCGCTATCGCCGCAGCCAAGCGCGCATTCGCGAGTTTCAGCCGGACAACGAAGGAAGAGCGCTCGCACTACTTGCGCCAGCTACATAAGGCGGTGTCGGCGCGCGTCGACGATCTAACGGCCGTGATGATTGAGGAGTACGGCGGGGTCGCTCGCTTCGCCCGGCTTATTGTGGAGTCGGGCGTTAACGCTTTTGCAGCCGCCGAGAAGGGACTTCAAGAGCTGCCGTTGAGACAAAGCTGGGGTAAGACGACGGTGACGCTGGAACCTGTCGGCGTTGCCGGTCTGATTACGGCTTGGAACGCGAACGCACTGTTCATTTGCCTCAAATTGGCATCGGCCGTAGCAGCCGGTTGCACGGTCGTCATTAAGCCCAGCGAGATGAGTTCACTGCAGACTCGTGTAATGGTTGAAGCGCTCAATGCGGCTGGCCTGCCAAAAGGCGTTTACAACGTGGTCACGGGCCTCGGCAGTACCGTCGGCGCCGAACTGGTTCGCAATCCCGACGTCGCGAAAATTTCGTTCACAGGTTCGGTCGCCGTTGGTGAAACCATCATGCGCGATGGCGCGGCAACCATGAAGCGTGTCACGCTCGAGTTGGGCGGGAAGTCGCCCACAATCGTGCTGGATGACGCCGCACTCGACAAAGCCATCCCATCGGCTCTTATCTTGGCTTTTTTGAATAGCGGTCAAGCCTGCGCCGCTGGAACCCGCCTTCTCGTGCCTAAGAGCCGGCTCGACGAGGTAAAGCGGGCGATACAAGAAGGGATGCGTGCCTATACGGTGGGCGATCCGGCGGATCCCAACATCATGGTCGGACCAATGGTGTCGCAAAAGCAGTATGAGCGAGTGGAATCCTACATTCGCAAAGGAATTGAAGAGGGTGCTGAAGTCCTGGTCGGCGGAGAAGGACGTCCGAAGGGTCTGGAAATGGGTTACTTCGTGAAGCCCACGGTGTTTGTCAATGTGAAGAACGACATGACGATTGCGCAGGAAGAGATTTTTGGCCCCGTGCTCAGTGTGATCGCCTACGACTCCGAAGATGAAGCAATCCGCATCGCGAATGACTCGAAATACGGCCTTCACTCAGCCGTTATGGGAACCGATATCGAGCGCGCACGTCGTGTTGCCTCTCAGCTGCGGGCCGGCCGCGTAGTGATCAACAACATGACGGACGATCCTCAGGCACCTTGGGGCGGATTCAAATATTCCGGCGTAGGCCGCGAATATGGCAAATACGGGATTGAAGCATTTCTTGAGCCAAAGGCCATCCTTCAGTGAGGCTTTGCCCGAACGTGCCCGATAAAGAAGGATGGATTTATGAGCAACCACGTCAGCATTTCTTCCAATGAAGCCGCGGCCCGACTCGCAATACGTGAACTGGTTGAGGCCTACGCACATTGCGCTGACCGCCGCGATGCGAAAGGTCAGATGGCGCTTTTTACCGCAGACACTCACTTCGTCGTGTACATGAATGCCAAGGACCCGAAGCCTTCACAGGAGCTGAACTCACGTGAGGCTCTGGCTCCGGTCTTCGCGGATCTCAACAAGTACTCTGCGACGATGCATTTCCTTGGACAGACCACGATCCTGACGCTGACCAACGACCGAGGCACAGGGGAAACTTATTGCATGCCCCATCACCTCATCGTCGACGGTAACAAGCGACAGACGATGATCGCGGCGCTCCGTTATTACGACACATTCGTGAAGCAGGAAGGTGCATGGCTGTTTGCGGAGCGCCTGCTGTACGTGGACTGGATCGAAGAGCGCATTCTGTCATGACAGCGACTAACAAAATGACTTTAGACGCGTCGATGGGGGCTGCCATTGCCGGCCAAAAACGTCTCGTCATCGTGGGCGCGAGCGGAATGGTCGGCGGATACGCTCTTCGCTACGCACTCGATAACTCCGCCGTCGAAAGCGTGACTTCGATTGGGCGCAAGAAGCTCGGAATCTCGCACCCCAAGCTGAAAGAGGTTCTGCATCAAGACTTCGCGGACTGTTCCGACCTCGCGGATGCACTCTTGCGCCAAGACGCGGCGGTCTATTGCCTGGGGACGTACACCGGGTCAGTATCAGACGCGGAGCTTCGCGCCATAACCGCCGACTACACGATCGAGTTCGCGCGAGTTTTTCGCAACAGCAGTCCGAATGCCGCGTTCTCGTTCTTGAGCGGGAATGGTGCCGACCAAACGGGACGAAGCCGACTTCCCTTTGCGCGTTACAAGGGAGTGGCCGAGAAGGCGTTGCTCGCGGCCGGTTTCCCGCGCGTTTACCTTTTCCGACCGGCGTACATCTACCCTGTGCAGCCCCGAGAAGAGCCGAACTTCAGTTACCGTCTGATACGCGCGGTCTATCCGGTGTTTCGATTGCTCTTTCCGAACCAGGTCATTCGAGCCGACGACTTGGCCATGACAATGGTGAATGTTGTGCTTCGGGGCGCACAGGAGCGGCAAGCCTTGGTTTTGGAAAACCGAGACATCCGAGCCATGGTCAAGTCGCAAATGCCAGTGCGCGATGGCGTTCGTGATTGATCACATTTCGACAAGGATTTGTGACCGATTCACAATATGAGGAAATAAATGAAGAGAATCGTGATTATCGGTGCTGGTTTTGCGGGGCTTGCTGCCGCTAAAGCCCTTAGACACGCAAACGCCGATGTCCTGGTGATTGATCGAGCGAATCACAATCTCTTTCAGCCCCTGCTGTATCAGGTGGCGACAACAGTGCTTTCGCCCGCTCAAATCGCGTCTCCCATCCGGGGACTTCTGAAAAATCAGCGAAACACGACCGTATTTCTTGGCGAAGTCAGCGGGATCAATAAAGACGCCAAGTTTGTCTACGCTGGCGATGAAGACCATCAGGACGCGGCGCTCGGTTACGACATCTTGGTAATCGCAACCGGAGTCGCGCATAGTTATTTTGGGCACGATGAGTTTGCAGAGTTTGCACCCGGCCTGAAGGGTCTGGCGGACGCGGTCCGCATTCGCAATAAGGTCTTAAAGGCGTTTGAACTAGCAGAAGCGGAGGATGATCCGAGCCGGCGCCAGGAACTACTGACCTTTGTCTTAGTGGGGGCCGGCCCAACTGGCGTGGAACTGGCCTCATCGCTTGCGGTGCTGGTTCGGACCAAGCTGAAAGCGGAGTTCCGTCGTATCAACCTCGCGGCGACACGCATTGTGCTGGTGGACATGGCGCCTCGGGTCTTGGGCACCTTCGCTTCGGAGCTCTCCGAGGCAGCTAAGCACCGGTTGGAAAATCTTGGCGTAGAGGTGCGCTTGGGGCACAGCGTTGACCAAATCGACGCGGACGGCGTTGTCGTCGGCGGAGAGCGTATCGCAAGTAAGGTCGTCATCTGGACCGCAGGAGTAGCGCCTTCGCCAGCCGGTAAATGGCTGAACGTGGAGACGGACCGCGCCGGCCGCGTCCGCATTCAGGACGATCTCACGGTTCCGGGACATCCAGACATATACGTAATCGGAGATACTGCTTCGTTGGATCAGGACGGAAAACCCCTGCCCGGTGTCGCTCAAGTGGCGATTCAACAAGGTCGGTATGCAGGTCGGCGCATCGCACAAAGCTTGCTTGGTAAGCCCTCCCCCAAGCCGTTCCGATATTTCGATAAAGGAAATATGGCCGTTATCGGAGCGGGTTTCGCAATCCTTCAAGCAGGTAAAGTCCGGCTGAGCGGATTAGTAGCTTGGCTGGCGTGGGCAGGGGTTCATCTACAGTTTCTCGCAACTAGCAGTTTGCGTCTTAGCGTATTTTTGCAGTGGATCTGGAGTTTTATGACCGGTCAGACAGGGGTCCGTTTAATCGTCAACCACATTCCTCTTTCCGATCAGAAGAAGGATTTAGGACTGACTACTGCAAGCGCAGGAAAGAAGTGAGACGCAGTGTCGTGGCAAGTGTTCAGTTTGCTGCGAATTTCTGACTGCAGCCTAATATATACAATCCGCAATCCGCTCTTTGCTCATCCGATTGTCACCTCTCGATTCTGGTTCTAAAGGTCAGCTGCACTGTTACGGCTTTCACAATCAAATGAGTTGGGCGGATCGTGACTTGCTTATCCGTCCCGCTGTCAGCGCCATATTTGGTCGCTCATGCGCAAGCAGGGTCCCTTTCGGTATTTACCACCCTTTGACACTGATATGGCGATGACACTGATTTACTGATCAACGCCTCCCTTCGGCCTGTAACCCCCTTTCTTTACAGCAGACAATTTCCGGATGTGTTTGGCGCCCCACTTGCCTTCAGTGAAGTATTGCAAAACAGCAAGACAAAAACAGTAGAGAAGGGGTTTTTGATGGCAAGTCCAGTAAAAGACAGAAAGCCTGCGGCGCTGCCCGCACCCAATAGCGACTTCTACGAACTCCTCGAAACACTGCCGGCGGAAGAATTGGCGGTCCTGAAACAAGTGCGCACTTTCATGGAGACGAAGATCGCACCCATTATCACCAAGTACTGGGTCGAAGATGCTTTCCCATTCGAAATCTTGCCTGCACTGAAAGAACTCAATATTGGCGGCGTCGCTATGCAGGGGTACGGCTGCAGAGGCGGAAGTGCCCAGTTATTTGGCTTGATCGCCATGGAGATGGCGCGCTTCGACTCATCGATCGCGACATTTTTCGGCGTGCACAACGGCTTGGCGATGGGCTCGATCTACTTGGGAGGCTCCGAAGAACAAAAGCAGAAATGGCTGCCACCGATGGCACGATGGGAAAAAATCGGCTGCTTCGGACTAACTGAACCGCAAGTTGGCTCCGGCGCTGCCGGTGGGCTATTGTCGACCGCGAAACGACAAGGCGACACGTGGATACTGAATGGTCAGAAGAAGTGGATCGGCAACTCCCCGTGGTGCGACGTATCCGTTATTTGGGCACGCGACGAAACGGACAATCAAGTCAAAGCATTCATCGTTGAGAACAAAACTACACCCGGCTTCAAAGTCGAGAAAATTCAGAACAAGATTGCGCTCAAGGTAGTGCAAAACGGTCTCATCACAATGGAGAACTGCCAGATACCAGAGGAAAATCGTTTGCAGCAAGATCAGTCGTTTCGCGACACTGCCCGCGTCTTGAAAATGACGCGGTTCTTGGTTGGATGGGAAGCAACTGGATGTGCGATGGGCGCTTACGAGAACGCCCTCAAATACTGTCAGGAACGCCAACAATTCGGAAAACCTATCGCCTCATTCCAAATGGTCCAGGACCTACTCGCCAGGATGCTCGCCAATATCACTGCCTCTCAGTGTCTTTTGGTTCGCATGGCGCAGCTACAAGCAGGGGGCAAGTTGACGGATGCGCATGCGGCGATTGCGAAGGCATTCACCACCTCCAAGTGTCGCGAGACAGTCGCGTGGGCGCGGGAGTTGTGCGGAGGCAACGGCATCGCCGCCGACTATAACGTCGGTCGCTTCTTCGCGGATGCGGAAGCGCTTTATTCCTACGAAGGGACCTTCCAGATGCAGAACCTGATCGTCGGCAAAGCCATCACCGGTTTCAGCGCCTTCGTTTAGCGAAATGGAAGTGAAGTCGTGATTTTCAGGTTCAGCCTGTGTTTCACAATTGATCAGACCTAAGGAGTGAAACAAAATAATGACTCTTCAAGCTTCTAAGTCAAGAACCAGAAAGACGGCTGCGAACGGCACGACTGCCCGCCTGTTCTTTCTCAGTGCTAGCGGTGGCCAGGTATTTTCCGCCAACCCCGATGGTTCGGACCTCAGGACCATCGTGAGTGAGGGAAAGCGACTTCCAGACGGCATCGTCGTGGACGTCGCGGCCGGGCACATCTATTGGACCAATATGGGCGTACCCACCGCGAATGACGGCTCCATTGAGCGCGCGAATCTTGACGGTAGCGATGCTACCCAGATTGTTCCAACGGGCGGCACGTTCACTCCCAAGCAACTTCAACTCGATGAGAAGAGCCGGAAGCTTTATTGGTGCGATCGCGAAGGTATGCGCATTATGCGAGCGAACCTGGATGGCTCCAAGATCGAAACCCTTATAGATACCAGCGAAGGCGACGCGCGGCCTGGGAAGGACATAAGGAAATGGTGCGTAGGGATCGCGCTCGACGTCGAAGCCGGACAACTTTATTGGACTCAGAAGGGCCCGGACAATGCCGGCCAGGGACGAATCTTTCGCGCCGATCTCGAAATTCCGAAGGGCTTCAGTCCCACAAATCGCAAAGACATTGAACTTCTCTACGAGGGCTTGCCGGAACCGATTGACCTAGAACTCGATCTGGCCAATCGAACGATTTACTGGACGGACCGCGGCGATCCTCCGCGTGGCAACACCGTTAACCGTGCGCCCATGGATCCGGCTCGAAGAAATGGCAAACAAGAACCGATGATTATTTTCGACCATTTAATGGAAGGAATCGGTATCGCTTTGGATCTAAAAGGCGGCCGCATGTTTCTGACTGACTTGGGTGGATCCGTTTATAGCGCGAATCTCGACGGGTCGAACAGGAAGACAGTGCTTGCCGCGGAAGGGAATCTGACCGGCATCGCGTACGCCGAGATTCCTGCCGCCCAATAACGAGACGCCCTATAGATCTTAGCGATTAATGATCTTAACGATCGAAAAGGAGAAGAGAATGAGCTCGCTAGCTTCTGCTCTAAAACTGGAAAATGTCGTCTACGACAAGAAGGGTCCGATTGGGTATGTGACGCTGAATCGACCCAAGGTCATGAACGCGCTAAACATGGCGACGATCAACGAGCTGCAGGGAGTGTTTGAAGACGCGCGTAACGACTCAGCCCTCCGTGCAGTCATCCTCACGGGCGCCGGTGAAAAAGCATTTGCCGCGGGAGCCGACATCGCTGAGATCGCTAACAACACAGCCGTGGAAGCAGAAGAGGCAACTCGCAGAGGACAGGCATTAACCGACCTCATCGAGAACCTTGGCAAGCCGGTCATCGCCGCGGTCAACGGCTTTGCCTTGGGTGGCGGATGCGAACTGGCGATGGCGTGCACCATCAGGATGGCCGCCGAGAACGCGAAATTCGGCCAGCCTGAAGTAAAGCTAGGTGTTATGCCCGGCTATGGAGGCACGCAGCGCATGCCTCGTCTGATCGGAAGAAGCCGGGCACTGAAGCTGATCCTCTCAGGAGAAGTCATCGATGCAGCTGAGGCATATCGCATTGGCCTGGTCGACGAACTTGTGCCGGATGCGCACGTGATTGAGCGTGCCGAAACCGTGTTGAAGAGGATCATCGCGAATGCTCCCCTGAGCGTGAAGTATTCGCTTGAGGCGGTCAACAAAGGCATGGAGACCAGCGTGGCCGAGGGGTTGCTCCTCGAAGCTTCGCTCTTTGCCGTCTGCGCGTCGACCGAAGACAAGAAAGAAGGTACGTCGGCGTTCATCGAGAAACGCTCGCCAAACTTTCGGGGAAAGTAAAGCGTTGAGCGCCACTTCGAAGGTTGAAACAAACGGCTGGCCGAGTAGCAATCGTGACCAAGGAGATGAAAATGACAGAAGGCAACATATTTTCCGGATTGAAGGTCGTGGACTTGTCGAGCTTCATCGCCGGGCCGGGCGCTGCAACCATCTTGTCCGATTTCGGGGCCGACGTCGTCAAAGTTGAACCTCCCGAAGGAGAGCTATGGAGAATGGGGCAGAAGATTCCGCCCCAGCCGCATTCGGAAGAGGGTTATCCCTTTCAATTGTCGAATCGAAACAAGCGCGGCGTTGCGCTCAATCTGAAAGCTGCGAGCGCGCAGGAGGTTCTCGAGCGTTTGGCCAAGTGGGCCGACGTGTTCATCGTTAACACACCGCACTCTGCGCGCAAGAAGTTGAAGCTCGAATATGAAGATGTCGCGCATTCGAATCCGCGTCTCATCTATGCCGATCTCACCGGCTTCGGCGAGAACGGTCCCGACGCGGCCCTTCCGGGATTCGATCTCACGGCCTTCTGGGCGCGAAGTGGTTTGTTGTACATGATGCGCGACGCCGGGGAGCCTCCGACGTGGCCCGTAGCCGGAAGCGGGGACAATGCAACTGCGGTCTGCATTTATTCCGCGATTGTGACCGCGCTTTTTCGTCGGGAACGTACGGGCAAAGGATCTTATGTCACGACATCGCTGCTCGCTGCGGGTGTCTGGTCGGCCAGCGTCTTTGTCCAGGCCGCTCTATGTGGTGCGAGTTTCTATGGGCTGCACGATCGAACGCATCCCGCAAATGCAGCCTTGAACACCTATCGCTCTTCCGATGGCACATGGTTTGTTCTTGTCGCTACTCCGGACAAGGTACCGGCGGTCCTGAAAGCGATGGGTCGTGAGGACATTCTGACCGATCCACGATTCTCGGATCCTGCCAAGCTGGCGCAGAACCGTCCGCAAATGACGGCAATACTCGATGAGATCTTCGGTTCGCAGCCAATGTTGCATTGGTATGAGGTGTTCAACGGCGTTCACGTTCCCTTCGGCGCCGTGCGAGAGCCGCAGGAAGTCGTTAACGATCCGCAATTGCGAGCGAATGACATCGTCGTTCCGCTCGAAGGAGCTGGCGGGAAACTGACCTCAACGGTCAACAGTCCTATTCAGGTGCACGGCGTGTCGAAGGTACCTGCCAAGCGCGCGCCCCGAATCGGCGAACACAATGACGAAGTCCTGAAAGAGCTTGGTTTTGGAGACAGCGAAATCGACGCCTTGCGTTCGAGCGGTGCGATCCCGGTTGCACAACCGGAAGAGGCAGTCCGAGCCAGCTAGGAGTTTCAGAGCAAACCACAGGCTGAATTGAAGCGAACTTATTTGGAGGATCAAATGGCACAGAATCGTGAAGTTAGGAACATAGCGATTGTTGGGACAGGATTGATCGGGGCAAGTTGGGCCGCTCTATATCTCGCGCGTGGCCTTAACGTTGTCGCGACAGATCCGGCACCCAACGCCGAGGCCAATCTGCGGCGATACATTGATGCAGCATGGAAGGACCTGACCTTCCTGGGCATTTCACCCAACGGCTCCCGCGATCGGTTGCGGTTTACTCTCGATCTGAAAGAAGCGGTCGCCGACGCAGATCTCGTTCAGGAAAACGGACCTGAACGTAAAGACTTCAAAATCAAATTATTTGCTGACATGGATGAGTCTGCGCGGACGGATTCCATCCTGGTTTCGAGTTCATCCGGTCTGACGATGAGCTTGATGCAATCGGCCTGCAAGCATCCGGAACGGTGTGTGATCGGCCACCCGTTTAATCCTCCACACATGGTTCCTCTGGTCGAGGTCGTCGCTGGCGCAAAAACATCACCTGAAACGATTGAGCGGGCGATCTCCTTCTACACCTCGATCGGTAAAAGGCCAATCCACGTGCGGAAGGAAGTGGTTGGCCATGTTGCGAACCGGCTTCAGGCCGCTCTCTACCGGGAAATCGTATATCTCATCGAACTAGGTGTTTTGGATGTCGCCGATTCCGACGCCGCAATCTGCTGGGGGCCAGGATTACGGTGGGGTCTGATGGGCCCGAATCTGCTGTTTCATCTCGGAGGCGGCGAAGGGGGGATTCAGCACTTCATGGAACATCTGTCGGGCCCTGTCGCCACATGGTGGAAAGATCTCGGCACGATCACCGAGTTCAGCCCCGAGGTGAAGCAAACCATTGTCAACGGCGTATTGAAGGAAGCAAATGGCCGATCGATCGCAGAACTCGGACGCGAACGTGACTCCATGCTGCTCGAATTGCTGAGGACGCGCTCGAAAGCCGAACAAACCATGCACACCGGGTCAGACGTTGCGGCCGATTAAATCGGTTCCCTCAGGCGTACCGCGGAACGCAGAAAACGAGAACAGAAGATGATCTACATTCACTCTCTCGGCCGGGCATTGCGATTTTATCCCGGCCGAACCGCGCTTGCTGCTGATGGCCGGCTTCTGACGTTTCGCGAGCTCCATACTCGCGTCGAAGGCATCGCAGCCACGCTCACCAGCCACGGCTTTGGAGTGGGAGATCGCCTTGCTCTATTGCTGCCGAACGGGTCCGATTTCATCGAACTCATTTATGCCTGCGCCAAGTTGGGCGTGATCGCCGTTCCGTTGAACACCCGCCTTTCGACCAAAGAGATCGATGGGGTGCTAGAAGATGCGCATCCGCATGGGATCGTACGCCACTCATCCCTCGCAGTTCCAGGAGTTCAGTTAAGCTGGCAGCAGCTGATCGACCAGGCCCCTCTTCCACTCAGCAGCGGCCCTACTCCGAAGATCTTTTATGAGCCCGAAGCCGTTCTGGGCCTGATCTATACAAGCGGCACGACGGGGAAGCCAAAAGGCGTCATGGTGACGCATGCCAATATCCTTGCCGACGTCCACAACTTCAACTACTGGATGCGCTACACCGGAGGCGGAATTTACCTGCACGCCGCGCCGATCTTCCACATCGCGGACTTTCCCAGTATGTTCGCGGCCCCTGCATTTGGCGCCAGCCAGATCACTATTCCGAAATTTGGCGCACAAACTTTCTGTGAGACGGTGGAACGTGAGCATGTAACTCACACCGTGCTCGTGCCCACGATGATCAATTTGCTCACACAATTCCAGGATGCTAGGACCTATGACTTGAGCAGTCTCCAAGTCCTGGCCTATGGCGGTTCACCTATGGCGCCGGAACTCATCCATCGGACGCGAGAACTCCTCCCAAAGGTCAAGTTGATTCAAGTGTATGGGCTAAGTGAAACGGGTTTTCTTACGGGCTTGCAGGACCAGGAGCACACCGAAGACAAGCTGATATCGTGCGGACGCCCTTGTCCCGGGGTCGATCTTCTGGTGGCAGACACTTCGGGGAAACAAGTCGATTCGGGACAGGCAGGCGAACTGATCGCACGAGGCGCCAACGTCATGCGGGGCTACTGGAACAATCCTGAAGAAACTACTGAAGCGTTTCGCGACGGATTCTTTCGTACTGGAGATATCGGCTATCAGGACACTGCGGGATATTTTTACATCCTCGACCGCCTAAAAGACATGATTGTTACCGGCGGGGAGAACGTTTATTCGGGAGAGGTCGAGGCAGTGGTCTACGAACACCGCGCCGTTCGTGAAGTAGCCGTGTTCGGCATCCCCGATCCGCAATGGGGCGAACTTGTGATGGCATGCGTAACCCTCAAGCCAGACGCAACTCTTACTGCTGATGAGTTGGTTGCGTTCTGCCGCCGAAGCCTAGCGAGTTATAAGGTCCCCAGGCGCGTCGAATTCTTAGAATCGGATCTGCCCAAGAGCAGTTCCGGCAAGGTGCTGAAGAAGAGCCTGCGCGAGCGTTTCTGGAAGCATCAGCAACGAGCCGTGAGTTGAGCCCGAACTCCCGTCAGCAGGATCGCGAGCAGCGCCCCGTTGTAGGCTGCTTTGCGAAGGGTAATTAGAAGAAGGTAAGGTCTGGCGATGGCGCGCAAGTCGGAAGTGAAGAACCGAAAAAAAGAAATGTTCGGGCGAAGAACGAAATCGGTCTTGTCTCGCGGCTGGCAAATCGTACTTCTCCCGTTTTGGTCTACCACCCCACTTTGTGCGGTTGGGCCAGACGGGACACCCAGTAATGGCACGAACATCTTCTCTCCCGCCTCCACCCCAGCCAAATCAATTGCGGACTTGTCAATTTTTGTGCTTGTCATCACGGGAATCATTTTTGTCGTTGTTTTTGCATTACTGTTCTATTCCGTCGTCAAGTTTCGTGGGCGAGCGATCGACGCCGGCCGCGAGCCGGCTCAAGTATACGGAAGCACTCAGATTGAGCTGGCCTGGACGATCATTCCGATCCTGATTGTGGTTGTCCTGTTCTTGGCCACAGCCCGAGTCATCCATGCCGTCCAAGATGCTCCAGAACCGTCGGATGCCGTAGAAGTCACCGTCATCGGACATCAATTCTGGTGGGAGTTTCGCTATCCAAAGCTGGGGATCGTCACGGCAAACGAACTACATATTCCCGTGAGCAATCCCAGTCATCCCACCCCCACATTTGTGCAATTGCTCTCGGCCGATACCGACCACAGCTTTTGGGTGCCGGAGCTTGCAGGCAAGACCGACCTCATTCCAAACCATCCCAACCGAATGTGGGTAGACCCGCAGCGCACCGGCGTTTTTCTGGGCCAGTGTGCGCAGTACTGCGGAACGCAGCACGCCAAGATGCTGCTCCGCATTTCTGTCGATGGACCGGAGGACTTTGCCAGCTGGGTGCGCTCCCAGCAGAAACCGGGAGTCGAGGACACTGGTGCAATCGCCGGCAGGCGAGTGTTTGAACGCAATGCCTGCATGAATTGCCATTCAGTGGGCGGAACTCCGGCAGACGGGCACTTTGGCCCCGACCTGACGCATTTGATGAGCCGTACCACGATTGCGGCGGGCGCAGCTGAAAACACCCACGACAACCTCCGGCTTTGGATCCAAAACCCCAGTGCAATCAAGCCCAGCTCGCTGATGCCATCCATGAAGCTAAGCGATGCCGATCTGGATGCCGTTGTGAGCTACATGGAGACGCTGCACTAGAACGCTTTTGAAAGCCGATTATGTCATCCAATGTGATCACCGTTTCCGTTGGTCAAACAGACGCCAAACCTTGGGTTGACGAACTTCATCACTGGCTGGCCACTGTCGATCACAAAAGGCTTGGCATTCTCTACATCGTCTCGGCCCTGATGTTTCTCCTGATCGGTGGAGTCGAGGCTCTCATCATCCGCATTCAGTTGATGCATTCGCACAATAACTTCGTTTCTCCGGAAGTCTTCAACCGCATGTTCACCATGCATGGCACGACCATGATTTTCTTCGTGGCGATGCCAGTCTTGTTTGGATTTGCGAATTATCTGGTCCCTTTAATGATTGGTGCCCAGGATATGGCATTTCCGCGCCTGAATGCCTTCAGTTTTTGGCTGTCATTTCTCGGTGCACTTCTTCTCTATTTCAGCTTTCTCGGTGGGAGCGGACTTTACGGCACTGGAAACGCACCAGACGTGGGATGGTGGTCGTACGCACCTCTTGGTGCCCGAGCCTTCTCGCCGGGGCATAGTTCCGACTATTGGACTCTGTCGCTGCTAGTCTCGGGGTTTGGGAGCATTGGAACGGCGATCAATATCATTGCCACAATTTTGTGCCTTCGATGCCCAGGCATGAAGCTTAATCGCATGCCGCTGTTTGCGTGGCTCAATCTTGTGATGGCGGGAATGGTTTTGATTGCGATCACACCTTTGTCGGCCGCTCAAATCATGTTGCTCATTGATCGCTATTTGGGCGGTCATTTCTTCGATACCCAGGCTGGCGGATCGGCAGTTCTGTGGATGCACTTCTTTTGGATCTTCGGACACCCGGAAGTCTACGTTCTCATCATTCCTTGTTTTGCTTTCATGTCGGAAATCATTCCTGTCTTTGCCCGCAAGCCAATCTTCGGATATCCGGTGATGGTTGCCGCGACCGTATGCATCGCATTCGTGAGTATGAGCGTTTGGGCGCACCACATGTTTACGATTGGCATGAACTCTTACGCCAACAGCTTTTTCACTCTCACGACGATGGCTGTTGGCGTTCCCACGGGAATCAAACTCTTCAACTGGATCGGCACCATGTGGGGTGGCAGGATTCAGTTCAAAACTCCCATGCTGTTCAGCATCGGATTTCTATTTCAATTTCTCATCGCCGGGTTGACCGGCATCATGATGGCTGCCTCGCCGTTCGATTGGCAGCTTAGCTTGTCGTATTTTGTCGTGGCGCACTTTCATTATGTGATTGTGGGCGGAATTCTGTTCGCGCTCTTTGCCGCGTTTTATTACTGGTACCCAAAAATGACCGGCAGAATGCTGAGCGAAAGTCTTGGCAAATGGCATTTCTGGCTGTTTCTGATTGGCTTTCATCTGACGTTCGACGTGATGCATGTTCCAGGCATTCTGGGAATGCCACGGCGGATCTACACGTACGAGCCCAGCCGCGGTTGGGATACGTTGAACTTCATCATTTCCGTAGGCGCGTTTATTCAGGCGCTAGCGATTCTGGTCTTCGTTGCCAACCTCATCGTTTCTTATTTCAAGGGCGATAAAGCCGGTAACGATCCCTGGGACGCGTGGACGCTGGAATGGTCCATCAGTTCGCCGCCCGCTCCATATAACTTCGCGACGGTTCCGACAGTCGCGAGCCGCCGCCCGCTCTGGGACGAGAAGCATCCGGAAGATCCCGATAGTCGCTATGAGTGAAGCCGAAATCATATGAGCGCCGAGACACCTTCATTTCCGAACCCAGTGCCCGCATGGGATCTGCCATCTCGCGGGAAGGTCGCGATGGCCGGCCTCATCGTCGGCGAGTCGGCGATCTTTACGATATTCGTGGTTGCCTATCTCTTCTATCTGGGGAAGAGCATCACGGGACCGACGCCGCGCGAAGTTCTTGAGCCCCCCATCTTCTACACGATTTGCTTGTTGTCGAGCAGCTTGACGATTCACTTGGCGGCGAAGTTTCTGGCACGCGGCATTACATTTGCTTTCCTTGCATTCTGGATGCTGACCATCGCACTTGGTGGACTATTTCTCTACGCCACGGGTCAGGAATGGCACCGACTGATTTACGAACACGGACTCACGATCTCGACCAACCTGTTTGGAACGACTTATTACTCACTCGTCGGCTTGCACGGGTTTCACGTCACCGCAGGACTGATCATGCTCACGATCGTAGCGGTGTTCGGACTAAGTGGTCGTGTGGGCGTGCAGCAGTCTGGTCACATCGAGGTGCTCTCGATGTACTGGCATTTCGTCGATGCCGTGTGGGTTGTGGTATTCACGGTAGTTTACGTTCTCGGACGGTGAGGGAAATATGTCAACACGACCGGCGACAGAGGAATTGAACGAGAGTCCTCGTGCTTCACGCGAGATTGAAGTCCCCGCGCCGACAACGTGGCCTTTCATCCTGGCGCTTGGGTCGGGGCTGCTATTCGCGGGCCTGGTGACGAGCACGTCAGTCAGTTATCTTGGCGCCCTGCTGTCGCTGGCAGGCTGTGCCGGCTGGTTCTGGGAGGTTTTTCCGCACGAGCATGAGGAAGTTGTACCGATCCAGCTTGAGGATATTCGCTTAACGACGCTGCGACAAGCTGTGGATCGGCTGCCGATTCTGCCGGATCAAGTACGCGTTTGGTTACCAGTCCGCACCTACCCTATTTCCGCAGGCGTGAAAGGCGGATTGGCGGGCAGCGTCGGAATGGCAATCTTGGCGTCTGGCTACGGCGTACTGAAAGTTGGCAGCATCTGGTATCCCATCAATCTGCTCGCCGCAGTGGCCTATCGGGAGTCGCTGAGACTCGTACCCGCGCAGCTGAATTCGTTTCATGCCGATGCTTTGGCGATTGCCTTTGTTCTGCACAGTGTCGTATCCATCTTTGTTGGATTGCTCTACGGCGCGATGCTGCCCATGTTCCCGCGCCGTCCGATCTTGCTGGGAGGATTCATCGCCCCGGTGCTGTGGTCAGGGCTCCTCTACACAATGCTCGGGTTGCTGAATCCATTGCTTGCGAGTCACATTGATTGGTTTTGGTTCATGGCTTCGCAAGTGGCGTTCGGAATCGTCGCTGGGCTTGTGGTCGTGCGCCAACCGAGCTTTCCTACCCGTGAAAATGTTTCGTTTGCGATACGGGCCGGAATCGAGGCCCCCGGAACCATGGCATCGCGCGAGAACGGGGAGAACCGCTGATGATGAAGATGAATCGAATCAAAATTCCATCTGCGCTCGCGGCCCTCCTCGCTTTCGTGATGCTCGCTGCTTGCAGTACTACGCATGATGAACCGCGAGCCGATCCGGAACCAATTGCACCGAACCAGGTTTTGGACTTCAACACTCTCTACGCGCAGAATTGTGCGGGCTGTCATGGCACCCGGGGCCGGGGAGGAGCATCGATCGCCTTGGCCAATCCTGTGTACCTGGCTATTGTCGATGAAACCGTGCTGCGCAACGTTGTTGCCAACGGCGTCCACGGAACATCAATGCCCGCGTTCGCGCAGCGTGCTGGCGGAATGTTAACCGAGGAACAGATCAACGCGATTACGAGCGGAATCTTTTCCCACTGGGGACACAAGCAAGTTCTCGACGGAGCCAATCCGCCTTCATACGCAGCCAAAGTCGCCGGAAATGTTGAGCAAGGCCAAGTCGCGTTTGGAACATATTGCGCATCCTGCCACGGATCTGAAGGCGGAGGAACGTCCAAGGGAAGCGCCATCACGAATGATTCATTCCTGGCTCTGGTCAGCGATCAGGCACTTCGCACGATCGTGATCACTGGTCGGCCGCAGCTCGGCGCGCCAGACTGGCGCGGCAATATTCCCGGACATCCCATGACCGATCAGGAGATTACGGATGTCGTCGCCTGGCTGGCATCTCGGCGTGTGCAGAATCCGGGGCAGCCTTATTCCGCTTCAAACTACACGCAACACTCGGAGAAATAAGATGTCAACCAATAAGGAGGCCAACGCGCCCGTAACCGCTAATCTTTCGCGACGCGGATTCTTCATGAAGGTGGGAATCCTGTTCAACGGATTCGCCGCGATGGTACTGGCTCTACCGATTGCGCGTTTTCTTTTTTCCTCCATCACTCGCGGCCGCGGGAATGGCTATCTCGCATGGGTGCCCCTCGGCGACGTCAGCAACTTTCCGGAGGGAGAGACGCGGTTGGCTACCTTTCGCAATCCCCTGGTCATGCCAACCGATGGAAAGACGGTTAACACTGCGTGCTGGGTGCGCCGCATCACCGGCGATCAATTCCAAGTGTTCGCGATCAACTGCGCACATCTCGGCTGCCCCGTCCGCTGGTTCGCAGAATCCGGGCTCTTTATGTGTCCTTGTCACGGCGGCGCATACTACCGCGATGGCGGACGTGCGTCTGGACCACCAGAACGCGGGCTCTTTGAATATCCATACAAAGTCGAAAACGGTGTGCTCGCGATTCACGCGGGACAGCTTCCAACTCCCGGTGACCCAGTAGCGAACCTGACCTCGGAGCAACTGCCATGCGTATGATCAAAACAATCGGCAATTGGTTTGACCACCGCTTGCAACTGGCGGCGCCGATTCGCGAAGCTGCCGGCCATCCCGTGCCGCGCAACACCGCGAGTTGGTTCTACGTTTTTGGCAGCGCCGCGCTCACCGTATTTATTTTGCAACTCGTCACTGGAATTCTATTGGCACTCGTCTACGTGCCCTCGGCCGGCGAAGCCTGGACTAGTCTGCAGGCCCTGAATCATCAAGTTGCGCTCGGCTGGTTCATCCGCGCCTTGCACGGATGGGGCTCCAACTTCATGGTCGCCATCGTGCTGATTCATATGGTGCAGGTGTTTCTCTTCGGAGCGCACAAATTTCCTCGCGAGCTCACGTGGATCATTGGAGTCTTTCTCTTATTGATGACTCTCGGCATGGCGTTCACGGGTCAGGTCATGCGCTTCGATCAGGACGCTTACTGGGGGCTCGGAATCGGAGCGTCGATCGCTAGCCGCGTTCCCATCCTCGGCCCTTTTGTTGTGAAACTGATGCTGGGTGGACCAATCATCGCAGGCGCAACTCTGTCCCGATTTTTTGCTCTGCACGTATTCGTGATCCCCGGAATGCTCATTGGGTTCGTGAGCCTTCATGTCTTGATGGTGTTAAAGCTGGGCATTAACGAATGGCCGATGCCTGGACGCATCGTAAGACGAGCAACCTACGAGGCCGAGTATCGCGCTTTGACCCTCAAAGATGGCGAGCCTTTCGTTCCGTATGCGATATGGAAGGACATGTTCTTTGCCGCGTTCATCCTTTTTGCAGTGGGCGCATGTGCTTTTTACTTTGGTCCTTTCGGACCAACGGGGCAGCCGGATCCGACCATCATCCAAACTACACCCAAGCCTGACTATTTTTTCCTGTGGCTCTATGCGCTGCTTTCGCTTCTTCCGCCATCGCTGGAGACGCCGTTCCTTCTGATCGGCCCGCCCTTAGCGATTCTTGGCTTGCTTCTCCTGCCATTCCTTTCGGGAGAGGGAGAAAAAAGCTGGAAGCGCCGGCCAATTGCGGTTGTTACCGTGCTGATGATCGCGATCACGCTCGGCACGTTTACTCGTCTCGCCCAGTTCACGCCTTGGAGTCCGCACATGAACGCCTGGAGCGGCGATCCAATACCCGACAAATTCATTCATGGCTCAACTGCGCTTGAACGCCAAGGTGCGCTTGTCTTCCAGGTGAAGCAGTGTCGCAACTGTCACTCCCTTGGCGACGCGGGTGGACAAAGAGGCCCAGCCCTTGACGGAGTTGCCGTGCGACTGACGCAGGACCAACTCATTCGACAGGTGATTCAAGGCGGTGGCAACATGCCTGCCTATGGAAACAACTTAAGTCCGGCGGAGACTACGGCGCTAGTAGCTTTCCTTGAAAGCTTGCACCCTGCGGGGCAAGTCCCAGCTCAGGACGCGGCGCGGGAACTGATCCTTGACTCCAGCAAACCGAGGGCCGGTCCTCAGCGTTAAAGGCTCCTATCAATGTCACATGCTGATCACTCCACGGTTGAGTCATTATGGATTTCCGTTGCTTTGTCGTTCCTTGCGATTGTGTACCTACACCGATGGCTGTGCGTTACCCTGCTTATGCCGGGCAGCGTTAAGGGTTGGCGCGCTTGGAGTTTTTTTGTGGGGCTGTTGTCGGTTCGGGTTGGGCTAGGTTCGTCCCTATCTCTCCTCGATCATGATCTGCTCACGGCGCACATGGTTCAACACCTGTTGCTCATGACCCTGGCGCCTCCCTTAATCCTGCTTGGCGCGCCATTGAAATTACTTCCGCAACGTCCGGCGCTAAGCCCTGTGGAACTGATCGCTCGACCACTCCCCTGTGCACCCAAGCGGCAACAGGGGCGCATGCTGTTGCACCCGGCGTTGGGCTGGTTTACCGCGGCAGGTGCGTTGGTTGTGTGGCATATTCCGTCGATATTTATGCTCGGGTTGCGATCGCAAACGTGGCACGGAATTGAACAAGCATCCTTTCTCGCGACCGGACTTCTTTTCTGGTGGCCTGTGATTGAGCCTTCGCGGAACAACTTGAAATGGCCAGAATCGTCGATACTTTTGTATCTGTTTCTGGCTACCTTGCCTTGCGATATTCTCTCGGGATTTCTGGTCTTCTGCGATCGAGTGGTTTACCCGGTGTTTTTGTCTGCTCCACGCTCCTTTGGCCTCTCTGCTCTAGAAGACCAGCAATGCGCTGGTGCGTTGATGTGGACTTGCGTTACCGTCGTCTACCTGATCGCCGGGGGAATCTTCACCGCGCGTTTGCTCTCATCCGATCTAATCTTACCCTACCGATCACCGCATCGATCGGAAGAACTCGCGATTCCACAGTTCGACTCGCGACGCCTGGCGGCACCGCTTACGGATCCCCACAGGATGGAGGTGCTCTGAGATGTCAGATCGGCCCGCTCTTACCGACTCTTGTTCCGTCGCGAAGCAAGAGCGGCATTTTGGGGGATCCTCGCTGCTCTCAGACTACTGGGCGCTCACAAAACCGGAAGTGAACTTCCTGATCTTGATCACAACTTTTGTTGGTTTTTACCTGGCTTCGGCAAGTGTAGGGTGGTTTTCATTCGCAGGCCTATTCAACACTCTGCTCGGAACGTTGCTGGTCGCAAGTGGGACCGGAGCGCTTAACCAATACGTCGAAAGAAAGTTCGACGCGCAAATGCGCCGAACTGCCCAGCGTCCAGCCGCTGCCGGCCGTCTTACACCGTCTGCAGTCTTGGCTTTCGGAACCGCTTTGGCCGTGACTGGCAGCATCTATCTAGCGACAGCGGTCAACCTACTCGCGAGCTTGCTCGCAACTTTGACGTTGCTCACTTATCTCTTCGCGTACACGCCGTTAAAGCGAAAAACACCAATGTGCGTTCTGGTTGGAGCTTTTCCGGGTGCCATGCCGCCGCTCATTGGCTGGGCCGCAGCCTCCGGGCGATTGAATGTCGAGGCGGGCATCCTGTACGCCATGCTTTTTCTATGGCAGTTTCCACATTTCATGGCAATCGCTTGGATGTACCGCGAAGACTACGACCGCGCAGGCTATTTCGTCCTGCCGAAGGGCAATGCGAGGGTTCCTTTTGTGATGTTGGAAACTCTATTGCCGCTGCTTGCTCTCGTCTCCATCAGCATCATGCAATCTCCGACTCGGCACTCGCTGATCTTTTATTGTGTCGCAGTACTACTAGGTGAAGGGTTCCTGTACTGCGGGCTGGATTTCGTGGTTCAGCGCTCGAGAGTCTCGGCACGCCGGCTGCTGACGGCGTCGATTGTTTATCTTCCACTGTTGTACGCGCTAAGTGCGACGTTGTGCAATTGGGCCAGATGACTCTGCGAATGTGAAGCACGTTTTTGTCGTCGAGATCAATCGGCTTGATTCCGATCGCCTCTTCGATCCGGCGACCGCATAGACCCAAGAAAAGTACCAGCGTTGAATAAGGTTCCTCCAACTGCTCGATGATTCCGAGTGTCTGCGATGTCTCCAACTCAGTGCGCTGGCCACCCACCCGCGATGATTTGGAGGCTGAACGATGGACTTGCTCCAACAAATCAAGGCGAAGACAAATCGTGAAACAAGAATGGCCATCGTAACCCAAATCACCTCCCTTGGGCTCATGTATGTTGCGATCGGTGCCAGTGCCGCAGCCGCAATCTGTGGATTCATTGAATCAGTGGACCGAAGGCTGATTGGGGCGATAGCCCTTATACCCGGATTCATTGGACTGGTTGCGACAACCGTCAAATTTGACGAACGATCGCAATGGCACTATGAGAAAAGGGACGCTCTGGACGCCCTGGCGCGGAGATTTGAATTTGAAATGCCCCATCCGCCCACAGCGGATCAAGTCGCATTGATCTCAAACGAACTGACAAAACTGAATAAGGACTTCAACAAAGTGTGGTATTCGAAGATCTCGCTCAATTGGGGCTGGACAAGAGGAACTCACCGCGAGAACCGTAGATAGTTGGATTTTAGAAAACCCAGGCACCGGAAGTGCGACGGGACGTTCACCAATTTCCATTCGTCGAGAAGAAGGGGGGACGTTCCGTCTATTCCAGTTTTTTTCATGGTTTCGAGAACTTCTGATACGCATTCTTTTTCCAGTTCGCTAACTTCAGCATGAGTAGTTGACCAAACTCCAAACTCAGAGTGAGTCCGATGCGAGCTTGCTCTCGTTCTGGGACACCCGGATGAGAACCCGCAGAGAGCGTTCCCCAAGCAGAATTGAAAGCGGCCTTCTCATCATTCGTGAGAAATCCGACTTGCGCCAGATAGTCGATCCGATTGCTTGTCCCTCCAGGAAGCTTCGTCGTGTGCTTACCGTGTGTTGCCGTCTCGGTGCTGATTCCGTCGATCAGGGACTGAATGATATTCCTTGATTCGCCCAATGATGGGTGATCCTTTCCATCGGCATACAGCGACTGCGCGTCTTGAATGTGTTTCAGCACGACATTTGGATTCGGGATGCCACAATTGTTCACCAAAGAGCTTAGCCGGTCTCCTTCTTGTTGAACACTGACCGGACCTTCAAGGGGAATCAGTTTCAGCTTCTCTGTATCCACGTCGAAGCCGTCCAACTGAATTGATCGCATTAGCGAGTCACTCGACGCGAGAGTGCACGCGAAAGCAGCGAGCTTGTGAATGAAATATTCTCCTAAAACTTTCGCACGTTCCGGTTCCAGAAATCGTTGCTCTGGAATGATGGTCTCTCCCGGTGTAGCGTAGGTGCTGTTTGAATAGAAAAAAGCGCCTCTCCTGAGACTCACGAGGACTGAACTCCAATCCCACATAAGCTGATTTTGCACCTGAATCACAAACCAATCAGGGAAGTCGTTCGCATACAACTCATCCGAGTTAGCGCGATGGTTCTGGCAGAGAACTTTCTTGATTTCAATAATTGTCCGCTGTGACACTTGCTTCATCGCAATATCCTAACGTTCAATCACACCGAGGGAAGAAGACCTGATTAACGCGAAGTCGGCTTCAGGGAAGAGACTCTGACAGACACTCCAACAGCCCGACCTTTGCTTCCGTCGCTGATTCCTGGACTTGAACTGTGCATCGAGTGTGGCGGGTAGCAATTGGGCCTGTGCACTACGCTCCTGCTCTTCCCGCCTTCGCAAGCGCGAGTCCCAGGAGTGCCAGAAGTCCGATCACGCCGATGGCGGCGATCTGATCCTCGTGCTTTTTTCGTTCAGCCTGAATGTCGGACCAGCTTTCCCCGCGGAGGATACGGAGCAACTCCTGCATCGTTGGACGCGCTGCGGGAACATTACAACAACAGGCAACGATTACTTGGACGACGGTGGGTGCGTTTACGTAACCCTCTGATACGAGATCGAACTTCTGCCCGTCCGTGGGCTTTCGTCCCGTCAGCAAGTGGTACATCAACGCCCCGTACGAGTAAACGTCTGCCGGGCAAGAAATCGGCGCTCCAGCGCACACTTCCGGTGCCCAATAACCCGGTGTTCCGCCTCGATTTTGGGAAAACAGCATCGTGCATCCGACACCATTGCCCAGCGGATCGGCAATCTGCAAATGTCCGTCGTGGGTTATGAGAACGTTGTCCGGCTTAATATCTCCGTGCGCAATATTTGCCGCATGAAGGGTCGCCAACGTCATCGCAATTTCCAAAGCGACAGCGTGCAACTGGCCGTCCGCGAGTCGCCCAGCGTACTGTGTGAGAGGTCCCCCAGGCAGGTAGGGCATCACATAGTACGGTCGTCCGCTGACTAGATCTGAAGACAGCAGAGGGACCAGCCCTCGCAACTGGCGACCTAGGATGCGAATCTCCCGAGCAAATGCTTTCCTCGCATGAGGAAGTTGATGCTCACGGAGAAATTTGACGACGACGTACTCCCCGGTATCGCTCCGTTGCCCAAGATACACGTCGCCATTACCTCCAGCCTGTAAGGGTCGAAGATTCACAATCGGGCAACTCATCGCGACCTCCTCTTGCGGGCATAAGCCATCCGAAACAAAGAATACAGAAATGCGCCGCGTTCACTATTTGCTGCTTGGCGGATTGTCTCAGGCGCGGCTCCGCCACGAATCGCGGCATCAATCGCTTGATAAAGGTCAGCGGTCGGCCCAGTGGGGCTTGAGTGGCCGCCTTCCCAACGGTTGACACTCGCGAATGATACCCTGAGAAGTCGAGCCATCTGTTCCTGGGACAGGTCCATGCGAGTGCGAATCGTCGTTAGCTGTTCGGGACTCATTCATAAACCATATGCCGAAACACATTCGCTGTCAACAAATGTTATAGCACTTGTTATATGACCGTATGAGTGGAAAGGAGCTCCCGAGATCGGAAGTTGGACTGTCCACTCCGCATACGAGCCGAGGCTCTGCAGCCCAAGGGATAGGGGCGCACAGCAGCGTCACTGGCAGAGCGTAGTGCGTCCAGAGATGAAAGGGTCTCTTGCCTATCGTTCCCTTTTTCGACAACTCCCATATAAGCTTAAGATTGAAAGGCATACCACCGATGGTGCCGGGAATCCCCGCGCGCATCGAGGCTGAGGTGTGAATATGCTCCGTCTTGAGGCACTGGAAGTAATACAGAGGTTTCGCAAGCCGGGCGGTGACGACTTCGCATTGTTCTGCAACAAAATCCTCCGCGCCTCGTGTTGGACGGGAGGCGTACCCCAATCGGAAGTGTCGACAACATCTCGAACCGATGCCAAGGATAAGGGCGTAGACACTCGGGTTGGAAAAGCAATTGTAGGCGACAAATCGGGTTACTTCGGCTTCCCGACCATTTGGCAATTCAAGGGTGCTGACGAAACCAACATCGGTAAGAACGACATGGCTGCAGAGGTTAATAAGCCTCGGGCCAAACAGTGGATCATGGAGGGTAATGCATACCGACTTTCCATCTGCGATCACTTAACGCCAGATAAAAAACAGACCTTGCTCGATGCTCTTTCTGCTGCGATCGCGGTGATCAATCCCGCTGCGCCGCAACCGGCGATCCTCTCGATTGATGATCTCGTTGATCTTACGAATTCATTCCCGGGTCTGGTTTTGGAATATCGTCCTCACCTAGATGAGATGGTGTTGCTTTTCGATACGTGGCAACAAGCAGTTCGAGGCGTCACGCCGGTTTTCGTCCCATCGGCTGGATTTAGCACGACGAAGGCGGCCATTCTTGCCCACGTAGACTTCGCAGTTGAGGTTCGGTCACCAATTATCGCTCTTTACGGGAGCGCCGGAGCGGGTAAAACAAGAGTAACGTTCGAATGTTTGCGGGAGGCGCCGGCTGCAAGCAGCCTATGCCTATATCTGACGAGCGAGGATGATGCTCGTGATCTTGCGAACAAGTTGGTGAACGATCCGACAGCACACGCCATCATCGTCGCCGATGAATGTTCCATTGACACTCGTGAGCAGCTTTCGCGGACACTGATGAACTTTCGCGACCGCATTCGTTGCGTGTGCATTGACAACAGCACGCAGCGGGTAAGTACTCCAGCCCCGGAACTGATAATTCCCAAATTGAATCCAACAGAACTTGAGAAAGTCTTGACAGAAAATTTCAGAGGGATTCCTCAGGATCGCCTTCGTGCCTACGCTCAATACTGTGACGGATCTGTTCGACTGGCCGCGGATATGTGCGCCCATTTCGATGCAGAGATTGCACAAGTTGGCAGCATGAGTCCGGCGCTCGGCAAGACCAGCGAGTACTACCACGTTAGATTGGTGTCGGACCCACAGCGGCAAGCTGTTGAAGCCATTTCCCTGCTAAAACGGGTCCGACACAAGGGCGAAGCGCCCACCGACCTGGACCTTGTATGTGAATTGACGGGTCTAGAAAGACAAAATGTCGAGCAATCCCTCAGGGAAATCAAGGACAGTCCCGGATGGGTAGAGAAGGGCGCTCTTTACTACCGAGTAACTCCCGAGTTGATCGCCATGACGGCTCTTATGTCTGCATGGCATCGATGGGCGAAGGACAACGAGAACGAGTTCTTACAGAAAATCCCAGCTAGTATTCAGGAGTCTTTTCTACAGCGAGTGTCAGAGAGCGCAAGTTCGGAGGTGCGGCAAACTGTACAGCGCTTTTTTCGCAAGTTCGCCGATGATTTCTCATCCCGCGATCTGGGTGAAATCCGGTTGGTTAATCGATTTGTGAGCTTAATCGAGACTGATTCATCGTTGTATTTGCCGGGGTTGCGCCGTGTTCTCGAAAGCGCGACGCCTGATGAGCTCAAGGCCGGTCCGGAATGGACCGGGAATTCTTGGGGTCCGCGAAGACAGCTAGTGTGGACCGCGGAGAGATTTGCACTGTTTCCCGAGCATTTCCAGGACTGTGAGGCGATACTGTTTACGCTTGCACGCAATGAATCTGAACCACGGATTGGGAACAATGCTACCAAGACCTGGCAAAGACTCTTTCGCCTTCAGCTTTCCGGCACATCACTTCCTCTTGTGGAACGACTCGCCTTTCTCAAAAGGCGATTGACTACTGCGAGCCAAGAGCAGGCAGAACTGTTTTCCGGGGCCCTCAATGAAATTTTGGACTTTATGGGAAGCCGGTTACTTGGGCCCCCAGTAGTGGGTGGCAGGGTTCCTCCATCTGAATGGTACCCTTCAACACGGCAGGAAATGCGGGACTCTGTAGGGGCCGGGCTGTTGGTTCTGGACGAAGCCACTCAGCATCCTGTCGTCGATATCGCTAAGCGTGCTCGAGGTGCCCTAATTGGCGACGTAGAGATGTTGAGTAGAACTGGCTGGGTTGATCAGCTGCGCCCATTTGTCGCGTCCTCCCGTCTCGACGAGTCAGACAAAGCTCGACTCGTAAACGCTTTGAAATATTTTCTCCGTTGGGGTAAGCATCCGGACAATTCCGAAATAGAACCAGAATATGCGACCAAACTGCAAGAATGGATTTCGGAGATTTCCCCTAGTTCGTTGCACGCTCGAATGGTGGAATCTGTTGGAAGCGACTCGATCACCCACTTCGAGCACGAACTACAGTGGGAAAAAGAGCTCGACGAGCTCGCGAACGAACTATTGGCCGAGCCTAAGCTGCTCGACAACGAACTTGTTTGGCTCACTTCCGAGGATGCCAAAAGCGCATTCGAGTTCGGATACCGCTTAGGGAAACTGGATGAGCCGGGAGCATTGATTGATCGAATTCTGCAACATTCGCGCGATCGTGCTATCGGCTTCGCTCGAGGATATGTAGCGGGTCTTCTTTCTGATGACAGTCTGAAGCCGGATATTGTAGCCGCTCGGCTTGACGATCTTGAAAAACAAGATCCGCTATTCTCCTTTCAAGTAGCTCTTGCTGGAGGAGCCTACGTTTCGGCATTCGACCGAGGCATTCGTCTGGTCGGCACCGGCAAGATACCACCACACGCCCTGCGCAATTTTACCCATTGGGTGGGAAATGTGCGAGTTACGAATGCACAAGTCTTGCAAGCTTTGCGTCTCTTGCTACCGATAGCCAGTGGCGACTCGGGAGTTTGCGATGTGATGGTAGATTTTCTTGGAGCACGCTTTCATGCACAGCAGCTAAATGCATTGATGGAAATGAATAATGACCTAATCTGGCAAGTGATTACGGTCGCGGCGAGAAATCCAGGGCGCGAAACATTTTGGGTGACCAAAATACTGAACAGCATCGCGTCGACTAATTGGCCACTCGCAATCGACCTAGCAAGTGTGGCCATGGTCGGTGACAATTATCAGTTCGAGAAAGACGCCGAGAATTTGCTCGCAAATTGGGCGCGGACTGTTCCGGATCAGGTAATGGCTCGCATAGGCGCTCTGATGCTAGATGACAAGACGGGATGGCGATTCTTCGCTTCAAAGATCGGTGTGTTTCACGCAATCCCCGCTGAAGTCGTAATTAAGTGGCTGGAGATGGTGGGTGTAAAAGGTGCACAAAGGATGGCGCGGCATCTCCCCAAACCCTTCGTCGATGCCTCCGGTTCTCCCGTAGTGCCGATGCTGACGGAATTTGTGCTTTCCCGGTTTGAAGACGATGACTTGGTTTATAGAGAGTTCTGCGCTGGAACGCATTCGTTGCAGATGTACGTCGGGGATATCGCGAGACAACGCGAAACAGAAGCCGTTTCTTCACGTCCATTCTTCAACCATCGACTAAAACGTATCCGCGACTGGGCCCGATACGAATACGATTCCGGAATTCACGATGCGCAATGGCATCGGGAAATTGAAGACGAGGCTGGGATCTAGCCAATACGCGAAGGTCGTGCCAAGAGGAATTCATCGATCTAGGCGCTGCAATTCCTCAGACACACCCAAGAAGTGGTGCCGCTCCATGTCATCGATTATGGACAGACACCGCCCTTGGATAGCCGGGTCTTCGGTCTGCGCGTATAGACGGACGACTATTTTGGCAATGCCCATCGCGCTGGCGCTTGCGGATTTCGTTATGTCGCCAGCGTCTTTTCGATAGGCTTCGACACACCGTTCGCCAAGCTGACAAACAAGATCAGGCAGTTGCACTTGCGAGCTGTCGAGTGCCCGTATTACCAACTCCAAAGCTGCAGGGCCCGGATTGGAGGCCAAGAACGCTGCCAGCAGGTCAGATTGGGCAGCAGTGTCGAGGCCACTTATGTGGCCGAACGCAGTTGCCGCTTGGGTGCGGATCGACACTTCAGGGTCGGAGAAGAATGGCTTCAGCTTTTTGCGGCACACAGACCCAACGATTTCGTGCGCAACATTCGCTGCATAGACCATCGCTGCTCCTTCCCGCATTGTGTTCGTGCCTTTCTCAACGCCTTCTACGAGCTCCTGGGATACCTTAAGGTCAAGGCCGAGCAAACACACCTCTAGTGCGGCCTCGCGAACAACAGTGGTGTCTTCGGAGTGCAACATCGACTCGACAACTGGCCAGATCGAGTCGAGGTCCCTGTACGCCGCATAGTGCACGAAGCTTCTTGTGTGAGGCGTTCCAAGCAGTATCGGATCAGCCGAAACACATTCGTTGAACCATGCAATTGCCTTCTGGTAGTCGACGTTCAAAGATGCGAGGAGAGCGAGGATCGCACAGGAACGCACCGATATCGATCGATCTTGGGCGAGTGACTGAACACTGCCCTGTAAACGACCGAACAGTTCAGGCCGGTCAAACAAGAGCCGTGCGATCGCTTCTGCAGCTCCGCCTCGTGCAGAGTTAATCCCTCCAAAGTACGGATCCGGCTTACGAGCAGAGTTGACAAATACATTCTCGAACTCGTCGACTTGCTTTCTTTTCCAATGGTCTTCCTTTGGGTCAGGATCATTGACCGCGTGCCAAGCCAACACATCGATTACGTCCTCAGGCCAACTGATATCATGGCCTTTCTCGAAGAGCCACGTAACAGCCCGACCGCACGGATGACCGGGTAGAGTGTGGACCTGACGTACCAGAGAGGCTGCTTGATCTTTGGTGAGTTTTGGGCCGTTTGGATGCTTGCTCTGATCTAGGCTACCTGCCACTCCCCTAATGAGTGCATCAAAATACGATTCAGGTAGGTCGGTCGCCATTTTCTCTGCCAGAGCTGCGAACCTAACGGGGTCCTTTTCTGCGTGAGACATCAACCCTATTGCTAGCTGATGCTCACCACCTGAAAGGCTCAGTTCACGGTCGAATCTCTGATCGACTCCCGAGTACTTCTGCATAGCCTTCAGCCATTGCTCATCTGACATCTTCGCTTGGGCGTCGTCCGGGATCGGCGATCCGACGGCGCCAGCTCGCATCGGCTGCGGTTCTTCATGGCGAGCTTGTGGGAACTTTCTTTGAAGCTCCTGCAGTTTAGCCAGCCCGGACGGACTCAGGCGCGAACTTTCCATTACGCGAAGTAATTCTAGTTGTCTCCAGCCACGCCGCCGCGGTTCTTTCGCTTCCCACTCGTCTTTTAATAGCAGGATTGTGCTCTCCAAAGCCTGAAAGCGGTCAGAAGAGCATCGAGTCGATGCCGATTTCACGGCTTGTATCGAAACGTGGTTCTCAAAAGAACCAGAACCGCCAATTTGGTAACCCACCTTCAACCGACGTGGATCAGCGACCAAGTAATCCGCGAGGCGATCCGCATAAGTCTCAGGGGCTGCCGTCCATGCTCTAAGCACAAGAAATGAGATGGCGTCACACGCCAAGTCGTGAATCGGGGCTAGGAATCGATCGAGTTCCCCTGGAGAATGCTTCGCCAAGACTTCAAGAGAACGCGCTAAGCCCGAGAAGATGGAATCTTCAACTCGGAAGTGATTGTCGCCGAAAGAACGGATACACCAAATCGGATCAGTCTTTAGCTGCCCTGGAGTGTCTTTTGCCGTTTCTCTCACGAGTTCCGCGACGCGAGGCAGTATCTCCTTAGCATAATCAAATGGCGTTTCAGTCGCCTTCAAAATTATTGGATCATGAAACATACCTTGCTGAGCCTCATCTCTCACCTGGCGCCACGTCTCTCCGTAGTCTTGACGATCTGATGTTGTTCCCAGAATATTCCGCCAACGGCTGATCCTGCGATCTAGCCAGTGGCCGATAGCCTCACACGTCAAGGCGGGTCGCTTTTCGGATATCGAATAGAGAAGGCTCCACCAATCGTCATTAACCGCAAACCCAGGACGGGCACCGTCCAGAGTGCCGTCGTCGATAAGGGACAGGAATAGATCGAACATTTCGCGGCTGTGGAAAACCTCACCGGTCCGACAGACATATCGCAGATATTGATTCCACGCTTCACCTGCCTGCCGATACTTGAGCAACAGTTGAGAAACACGCACCGAACGCGCTTGCAGAATCGGGGGAAGTGCCAGCATCAAGATCGCTTCTTCCTCGCGCCGTCCTTCCCGACTCGCAAGACCGGCATCAAAAAAGCCTGCTCCATCGAGCACGTCGAACCATCCTGGATGCCCTGCGGTGGCGCCGCTCACGTCATTTTGGAGTTCTGGCGCCAAAGCCACAAGCCTCTGGAGGACCTCCCACTCCTGTGATCGAGGGTCAGCCAACGATGATAGCCATTGAAATGTGAGACGTTTGATGTGAAAACGAATCTTCCCATCCGAAAGTACGCCTTCCAGTTCCTGCAGGTATCGAGGCCAATCCTGTGCTCGAAGGAACGAGAGGACTTGGCGCACTTGTGCGCGACGGAAAAGATGTTGTTCGCCCGTTAACAGGAATTCCACCAAATGGCCGCCTTTTGCAGAGAACCTCCTCGCAAAAGCGTAATCAAATAGCGATTCATGGAAGAATCGGTATCTGTTGTCGGTGAGGACGAGGAAATGCTCTGAAACCATCGCGCCGGCATCTGTCCGGAATTCATCAAGGACATGGTCCGGCGCTGAGAGTTCCTGATTTTCACTGAGCCAGTTTGCGAGCTTATCGATTGTTTGCGTCCAGGCCGCCTTTCGGCCCAAACGTTGGTCGACCCTGCGTTCGCTCTCGATCCAGAAAGCTCCAAAGAGGTCGTCGCGGTTATGCACACCCTTGCGACCTTCCGGGGCTGACCGTAGAAATAAAGCGAGGTGTAACGGCACCGTAAGGATTGGCTTGACCGCCGATTGAACAGAACTGGGTTCGATCCCGGCATTTCTCAAAGCATTTCCAACTTGCTCGGCTGATAGTTCCTGCAACCTTGCTATTGCAAATCCTGATCCAGAGGTCGTCATGCTGCGCATTCGGTAGTCGTGTTCCAAATCGAACTCGCGGCAACCAACGACCAGTGACATGTTCGGAAATTCATCAACTTCACGTCGAAGCTGATCGAATAGTGCCCACATTTCTGTCCTGCGGCCCGACGCGACGCTGATCGCGTCTAGCTGGTCCACGATGAGCACAGAGGTGTTGCCTGAAGCCATACCCGCGAGCACTAAGGCAGGGGATTCGGGGAGCAGCATCTTCCGACCCAGCTCAGTGGTTGTCAGAATCCCTTCCGGCAATTGGTCAAACCGAACGGCGACAACTGGGGTTCCTGATTTGCGTAGCCGTCTGACGAGATCCGCCAAACTGGAGCTCTTGCCGCCGCCCGATCCGCTTACTACTAACACTTTGGCCTTCGTCTTGTCACCTACATGGGACAGCGATTCCGTTCCACCAATTGGTAGAAGCGTTCCGTTAATTAGCTCGGAGGCTAGTGGCCCGACATAAGAATCGCAGATCGATTCCACACGCTCGCGAACCGATTTGTCGATAGCCCAGTCACGCAAGGCGATCGAGTGAGGAGATAGGTACTCCAAAATCATCTGCCGGTTGATCGGACGATGAATGCTATCGAAGAGCAATTCAGACAAGTATCCCCGAACGGCGGCCACATCGATCCCCTTACCATCCGTGGCGTAGAGAAGCATGCGAATAGCGAAGTCGATGCGACTTCGAAGTTGCTGCTCATCTGCGGCATGTGATCGAATGCGCAGGAGAAACGTCCGCGCACGTTCCCGGTCGCCATCGCAGAGCGTCAGCACATATTCGAGGAATCGCGACTTGAGCTCTCGAGATCGGGCGAGCCGCTCGTCAAGGAGCACTTCGGTTGCGGCATAGGTGTGAAGTTCATCGAGGTCGGGGGCTCCCAGACTGGAAGCGAACACTCCGCGATGAGTCATACCACCTTCCGTATGAACGAGCAGGTCGCCTAGGATACTCCTTCCACGATCGTCCTTGCGAGTTAAGTTGCGCCAGTGTCCAACCGGACGCTCCGGTCGTCTGCCGCTTCACCGACCAGTATTCGGTGATGCCATCAACGGTATTAACGGAGAACTCCACGCCTTTCGACTCATCGACGTTTAGAGGCTCCAACGTTAAATCACGCACAGACCCATAGACTACCTGTAGCAATTGATCGATCGACCACAGCGCCTCGTACCGATTCCCGAACTTGTCCGCTGCGCCGCCAGGAGCTGGCATGAGACCGATTCTAATGCCAGTGGTCGCCAGAAACGACCGGGATTCTGCCCACCGGGAACTGGAAGTCGGCTTACTGTCGGTCAGCCTCTCGCCATCTTGTCGAGACGAGTCTTGGCCGCCGACTCACCTATTTCTCTTCCGATTGCAGACGGCAGTTTCTGGTTTGCCGACGATTCGGGAGTTAATCGCCGGCCAAGCGTGCTGCTTGCGTCGTCAGGTAATTCCTTTCCGGCATGCTCGTCGTCCGCCCCGCCGCAATACGGTAGTGTTGGATGGCCGCTTCGTGATCGCCCATCTGTTCAAAAAAATGGGCGCGAACCGCGTCGACACGATAGTGGCCGGCCATACGCGGATCGCGGTCGAGAGCCCTAAGCAGTTCGAGGCCTTTGGCGGGGCCGTGCACCATAGCGGCTGCGATGGCGAGATTAAGCGTAACCATCGGACCGGGAGCGACTCGTTGCAGCAACTCATACAAGGCCAGGATCTGCGGCCAATCTGTATCCTCTACACTCTCGCCTTCGTCATGAACGGCGGCGATTGCTGCTTGAATCTGATACAAACCCACCGACCCCATCGATAGCGCAGCGGCGAGAAGTTCAATTCCTTCCGAGATCTCCGCGCGATCCCACAGCCTTCGATCTTGTTTATCTAAGGGAATCAATTCCTCATCCGGCCCGGTTCGAGCGGCGCGACGCGCGTCGGTTAAAAGCATCAGCGCCAGAAGTCCTGTAACCTCGGGATTATCGGGGAGCAGCGTTTTTGTGTTGCGCGTCAGGCGAATCGCTTCGCACGCCAGGTCGAATCGTTGCAAGTGCGACCCGACGCTGCTGGTGTATCCCTCGCTGAAGATCAGATAGAGCACGTGCAAAACCGCGGGCAGTCGTTCAGTGCGTTCGTGGGGAGAAGGGAGTCGGAATGGTACGCCAGAAGTCTTGATGGTTTGCTTCGCGCGGCTGATCCTCTGAGCCATTGTGGCCTCGGGAACCAGAAAGGCATTGGCAATTTCAGCCGTGGTTAAACCGCCGACCGCACGTAACGTCAGCGCGATTGCCGAGGAAGGAGAGAGGGCGGGATGACAGCACATGAACAATAGAATCAGGGTGTCGTCGGGATCCATGTTGGCCTCGAGGAGGGATGTCGAGTTTTCCGTTTCCGCAGCCACTGCCGTTTCTCTCTCGCGGCGGGCAATTTCGCTGCGCATATGGTCGGTCATGCGACGGGATGCGACCTGAATCAGCCAGCCGCGGGGATTCTCGGGAATACCCTCCCGTGGCCACTGGGTGAAAGCGGCAATCATGGCTTCCTGCACCGCATCTTCAGCCGAGGAGAAATCCCGGAAACGACGCGCCACGGCGCCGAGCACCTGCGGCGCAAGTCCACGCAACAGATGCTCGGAAGTCCCATCCCACTGGTTAGTCATCGGAACTCCGGTTACAACATCTCCGGCGGCGGTCCGCTCATGACCGGGCGTACTTCAATTGGCATGTTCAACGGGGCGCCACCGGGGCCTGGTGCCGCGGATGCCTTGGCGGCAATCTCATATGCTCGCTGTGGACTGTCGACATCGATGATCCAGAAGCCCGCGAGGAACTCTTTGGATTCGGGAAAAATACCGTCCGTGACGGGCTGACCATCTTTGCCAGCTCGCACCAGCTTCGCCTGGTCGGGAAACGACAGCCCTTCCGCCGACACCAGTTCGCCACGTTCGTGCAGTTCCTTGTTGAGCCCCATCATAAAGGCGATGTGCGCCTGAAGATCCTTCTTGGGCCAGCCCGGGACACCATTGCCAGCCTTCATCGTGTTCATCATCAAAATGTATTTCATTGTCTCGCTCCTCTGTCCAGTTTGTGCGATCTTTGCGCTTTCATTCCTAAGTCGGAGCCCGCGCGGGATTCTCGACATTGAGTCATTGCGATTTTGATTCCTTGGTTGTGGGCTGCCGCACTTCAATCGGGTCCCGGAGCCAACTCTCGACATCAGACATCAGGTTATGCCCATTTAAGGGGATGCGTCGCGAACTGCCGAACTTCGATTGGCATATTCGTCGGCACCCCGCCTGGACCAGGCATCGTCGAAAGCTGAGCGGCGATAGCATAAGCTCGCTCGTTGGTCGAGACGTCAACGATCCAGTAGCCCAGTAGAAACTCCTTGGATTCGGGGAAGATGCCGTCGGTTATCGGCATGCCCTTCTTCTGGCCGCGCACCACTTTAGCTTCTTCCGGCCCGGTTAGGCCTTGATCCGCGACATACTCACCCGATTTACGCAAGTCCTTGGCGAGGCTTTTCAAGCCTGCCATGTGGGCATCGATGTCATTCTTGTTCCAGGCGCGGTAAGTATCGACACCTGCACTTGTGCCAGTCATCAGCAAAATGTATTTCATATGTTTTTCCTCCCTTTTGGCGCGAACTCTGCGCTTTCATCCTGTAGTCGGAGCCGTCCTGTCATTCTCTACATCTTCGTCAGAAATATTTTGTTAGCCAAAAGTCACCACCCTATGTCGATTTCGGAGCGCCAGAACCGACAAACAAGTGGAGGCGAGAATGACGACCAACGAAATGGTAGTGGACGTTAGCCAGGACTGGGTACTAGCCTGCGACGTGCAGCAGGGCTTTATGCAGACGCCCCGTGCAGCCAGCAATTCCTTCGACTATAGCGCCCGCTGCCGTCAGATTCGGGCGCTGGGCGGCGATTGCTACAATTTTATCGCGCATAAGGACGATTGCCTCGCACTGATCGTTGGAGATGCCTCGGGCAAGGGTCTGGCCGCGGCACTCATGATCGCCAATGTGCAGTCCTCCCTTCGGACCGCGGCACTGTTCACCGGCGACGACCTCGCCGCTCTGTTCAAAGTCGTGAGTCATCAGGTATACGCCTCGTCCTCCAGGCACCGATATGCAACCTTGTTCTACGGAGTTTTCGACGGCTCGGCCCGCATTCTGCGCTATGTAAATGCCGGACATAATCCGCCGGTCGTCATTCGGCGAGACGGCTCAATGCATTGCCTTGAAACCGGTGGCGCGCCCGTCGGACTGTTCGCTGATTCGGAATATGAAGAGGGTTCCGTTCAGATCGAAACGGGTGATTTGGTGATTGCCTTCACCGACGGACTCATCGAAGCCACAAATCAGAATGGGGACGAATGGGGAGTTCAGGGCTTATTGAAAGCAGCCGCCTCCGCAGCGCGATGCTCTCAAGACGCGGGAGATCTCGTCAATTCGAGCTTCAATTCTATGGATGACTTCTCCAAAGGGCATCAGACCGATGATGCGACATTGGTAGTGGTACGTGTGATCTGAACGCCCGGCGGTTGAAGGGCAATCGGAGGTCAGTGTCGGGCTTGAATATTGTGTGCCGCCGGTGTGCCAGATTTGCTCGCTCCCATAGCCATTTCTCGACTTACTGTCGGCGAGTGAGAAACCTCCGTTTCCTTGCGATTCCGCAATAACCCATGTGCGAACAGTGCGCCGGAGTCGCAGTACGGAATGGCCCCCATTCGCCAGAAATCCCTGAGTCACTCCCTCTTGCCTCCCTGTCAGCAAACCAAAACGCATTTTTCCGCTGAACTTGAGCTTGCAAATTGCCAGGACGCATGTCTGCTTCCGGAGAAAGGAGGAACATCTATGTCTCGCAAAGTTGGTCAGATCATCGCACGCGGCGAGCGTCGTTGGCTCGTTCGCGTTTATCTCGGGCGCGATTGCGAAACACGAAAGCGCACCTACCACAATCGAACCATCTACGGCTCTTTACGGCACGCACAGGCGTACCTGACAAGAAGGCTGCACGAACGAGACCTATCCCGAGGCGTCGAAGGACTTCAAGTCACCGTAGACGAATTCTTGGATCACTGGCTGAAAACAGGCGTCAAACCTAAAGTCCGCGAGAAAACCTACAGTGACTACGCAGCGATGCTGCGCAGATACATCCGGCCGGCAATCGGTGGAAGAATCTTGGCCTCGCTCTCGCCTCTTGAGATCCAGGCCGCATATCAGGTCATGATCGACCGGAAACTCTCGGCACGGACGGTCCGATACGCGCATGCTGTCCTCAAAGCGTCTTGCAAAGTCAGTGAGAGGCAATTTGATGGCATCGCAGACCGCCTTGAGTTCGAGCATGTCGATGCGTCTTTCGCCCTGTTCATACTTGCTGACACGCGCTTGAGTTACTCCCAGGATTTTCGCCAGTTGTGCCTGGGTCAATTTTGCCTCTATTCGAACGCGACGAAGCAAACGGAGGAATGCCTTTCGATCACGCTGCCGCTCAGCAGAAAGTCCTCCGATCCGCTCCATGCACGGAGCATAGGAATCATTTGACAATTACTCCAAAATGGATTATTCCAAGACGGAATAGAAAACGCGCTCCGGCGACTCGGATCACGAACGAAAGGGAAAGACAACGAACGTCGAAGCGGTAGCTATAGAAACAAGAAAGCGCGAGGTAAGACTGAGTCCGCTCGCGATCAGGGTTTCTGTAAGTGATTGCAAATAAATCGTTTATGTGTGTTACGAGTGTGCGAACAACGCAGGTCGGTAAAGTATTGCCAAAATCAAAGACCTCGATTTGCGACTCGATCATCCAGCGGAAAGTAGGCTAGCCGCCAAACTCCTTTTTCGCCAGGCTTTCTGTGCTTAAGTCCTATGAATTCCTCTGCCACAATTCGCCTCCCGGCATTCGCTATTGTCGCCAAGGAAGGCCAAGCATTCGAGGAGGCGGCAGCGCCTTCAATCCTGGATTCAGCGGTTTCGGACGAGGACTTGATGGCGCAGATCTGCGACGAGAGCAGGGAAGCGCTGGCCATATTGTTCCGCCGCTACGCCCGTCTGGTACGGACGGTTGCGATGCGCATCCTGCGGGATGACTCCGAAGCGGACGACCTGCTGCAGGATATATTTATTTTCATCCACCACAACTCCTCTAAATTCGACTCGTCTAAGGCTTGCCTGCGCTCCTGGATCGTTCAGATGAGTTATCACCGCGCCCTTGATCGGCGGCGCTATCTCAATTCCCGCCACTTCTACACGCGGTTGGATTTCGATTGCGTCACGGATGTCGAACCACGTTCGCCAAGCCGCGAAGCGGAAACGAGATTAGGTTCGTTGGTCGGAAAAGCGACCGTGGCCGCACTTTTGGATGCCCTCACCGAAGACCAGCGCAATACTCTGAGTCTCCATTTCTTCGAGGGCTACACCTTCGCTGAGATTGCCGTAAAGCTGGACCAGTCTTTGGCAAACATTCGCAACCACTACTATCGAGGCTTGGACAGGCTGCGGAAGCAGATGTTCTCCGCAAAATTGCCGGGCCGCAACGGATGTGCTAAAAAGTGACTCTCACAGGAGCCGAGGCTTTGTCGCGATCACCCCATGACGAGTTCCTCGAACTGGTTGCCATCTCCACCTCGGGAGAATTGAGCAGGGAAGAGCAGAGTCGGCTACAGAAGCATTTGGCCATTTGCCCCTCCTGCCGGGAAGTCTTGAAGGAGTTCGAGGCGGTGGTCAGCAGGACTATCCCAGCGATTGCGCCGGGTCCCGAGGCGGAAGAATCCGATCCGTCATGGTCGCCAGAACAGGCGGAGAGATCCCTCTTCCAACGACTGGAATTGGAAGACAAACAGGGTCCGAGTCAGGGGAAGTCCGAGGCAGGGCAACACTCGAAAGAGCCGGCCAGAGAGGCTCTCGCAGCCCATCAGGCAGCGTGGCGCAACATCTGGACGCTGTACGCCGCCGGCGTTCTGCTCTTCATCGCTCTGGGTGTCTCCGCTTATCAGGTCGGAATACGAAAGGGTACACGGGCCGCTAACGGCGCCCCCGCGAACACAGAAAGCAATCCCGTTCTAGAACAGCAGCTCAGTGATGCGGCCCACGAACGCGAACTTTTGCGAGCGCAAATGGCACAACGAGACCATCTCGTCGTGGACCTCCGACGCCAACTTGAACAGCAATCGACCGCGATGAATCGGATGACACTTTTCCAAGGTCAACTGTACGCCAGCCTTCAGGACAAACAGGCAGGCAGGCAGGCTCTCCTTCAAGAGCGATCGGACCTGAGCCAAGAACTGGAGGCTGCACGAGCCGAAGTCCAAGGGCTGCGGAACAACCTCACTTTGTTCGAAAATCAAGCGGCGGAGAACAAACAAAGCGCCAGGGCGCTTGAGGCGAAGGTCAGCGATCTTACTCGTCTGCTACGCGATCGCGAAGCGGAGTTCGACCAGCAGCAAGAATTGCTGGCTCACGACCGCGACATCCGCGATCTGATGGGTGCACGCGATCTTTATGTTGCGGAAGTTTATGACGTTGAGCGAACCGGCGAGACGAAAAAGCCATACGGCCGGGTGTTCTACACGAAAGGGAAGTCGCTGATTTTTTACGCCTACGATTTGGATGAGCAGCCAGGTTTAAAGAACGCGAGTACTTTCCAAGCTTGGGGTCGACGCGGGCCTGATCGGCAACAAGCGTTGGATCTGGGCATCTTCAATGTGGACAACGCTTCCAAAAAGCGGTGGGTGCTGAGATTCGACGATCCCAAAGCGTTGGCCGAGATTGACGCTGTGTTTGTCACCGTCGAGCCCAACGGCGGAAGTCACAAGCCCAGCAACAAACCATTGCTTTTTGCCTACCTGCACATCGATCCCAACCATCCCTGAGCGCTCGGAAAACCGACCACGAGTCCTGATCGAACAGAATTCCAAAAAATTATTGATACAAATTCTATCGGGCGTCCGTAGACCGGATGAATCTGTATGAATCCGTGCGAGCCAGGAGCAGCCCTCGTGAGTCGATTCCCCCTTCCGCTTTTCTTCCTGATCATGCTTCTTGTTGGGACTGCCAATGCGCAGTCTCCGAACGGTACCGTCAGCGGCCTCGTGCTCGATCCGTCCGGACAGGCTCTTCCAAAGGCCGACATTCTGATCGTGAACGATATCACTGGCGTCAGGTATACGGGTGTTACAAACGGGGAAGGCATCTATGCTCTAACCAACATTCCTCCGGGGCCCTATCGCCTTCAAGTGTCGAAGTTCGGTTTCAAAACCCTGATCAAGCCAGACATTGTTTTGAATGTCCAGGATGCGCTCGCCATAAACTTTACGTTGCCGATTGGGGCCATCGCAGAAACGGTGACGGTTACGGGCGGCGCTCCGTTGGTGAACACCGAGTCAGCCACCGTGAGTACGGTTGTAGACCGTCAGTTCGCCGAGAACCTGCCGTTAAATGGCAGGAGCTTTCAAACCCTGATCCAGCTGACGCCGGGAGTCGTGTTGACTCCTTACAGCAACTACGATAACGGACAGTTCAGCGTCAACGGACAGAGAGCCTCGTCCAACTATTGGATGGTCGACGGCGTAAGCGGGAATGTTGGAATTGGCACCTCAAACTTCTCTGCGGGAAATGGCCTATCGGGAGCCAATGCGTCGCTCAGTGTCCTTGGCGGAACGAACAGCTTGGTTTCCGTCGACGCGATGCAGGAGTTTCGAATCCAGACCTCGACATTTGCCCCGGAATTTGGCCGTACACCGGGGGGGCAGATTTCGATCGTCACGCGTTCGGGATCGAATCGATGGCACGGCACCGCATTCGATTATTTAAGGAACGATGTTTTCGATGCGAATGACTGGTTCGCTGACCACACTGGCTTATCCAAACCGGAAGAACGCCAAAATGATTTCGGGACTACATTGAGCGGCCCCATTCTAAGAAACCGGACTTTCTTCTTTTTCTCGTATGAGGGTCTCCGCCTGCGCCTTCCCCAAGTTGCTCAGTCGCTTGTGCCCGATCTGAATGCCAGGACAAGCGCAGTTCCGTCGATGTCACCTTACCTGAATGCATTTCCTTTACCTACGCCAGGCACACCGGATGATACGACCAACGGGATTGCCCATTTCAATGCTTCCTTCTCAAATTCTGCGCAACTGGATGCCTACAGCCTTCGACTTGATCATCGGCTAAGCGACGCGTGGAGTGTTTTCGGGCGGTACAATAACTCTCCTTCAAGGTCGAGTCAGCGGGGAAATGGCACGCTCAATTCGGTATCGCCGTCCCAGGTATCCATTCAGACGTCAACCGTGGGAATCACTTGGGTGCCTTCTCCATCCACGGTCAACGATCTGCGTTTCAACTACAGCGCGACCGACGCCAAGAGCTCTACTTACATGGATGGTTTCGGCGGCGGAGTTCCGCTGCTCTCGCTCCCGTTCCCCGACGGCCTAACTGGTGCTGACAGCGATCTCGCGATGCTGTGGCTTTCGCTGGGTTCGGCCGGCCCACAGCCGGGATTCAGCGGTGACAACAGGCAACGACAGCTGAACCTCGTTGAGGGCTTCACCATTCAGCGGGGCTCCCACAACATGAAGGTAGGGGTTGACTATCGGAGGCTGTCCCCCTCATGGGCAAATGCCGTCTACAAACAGAACGTAGTCTTCGGCGATGTCCCGTCGTCAACGAATGGCACGATGCAGTTCGATGGAGTCTCATCTGGCCGAGGCGGAAATTTCCTGTTTCATAATCTTGGCATCTACGCACAGGACAATTGGAAGATTAATCCGGCCTTAACCATCACATACGGGTTGCGTTGGGATGTGGATTTTGCGCCGTCTTCCAAGCCCACCTTCCTTGCTGTTACCAACTTCGATTTGAACAATCTTACAACGCTCGCGCTCGCGCCGATGGGAACGGCTCCCTTTCAGACCACTTACGAAAACATTGCCCCGCGTATCGGGGTCATTTATGACCTAACGAAAAGCCGGAGTTGGCAAACGGTACTCCGTGGCGGAACCGGTATCTTCTATGATCTGGCGACTTCCGAAGCCGGCAACAGTATCAATCCAGGCTATTATCCGTTTGGGGCGACCGATTATATACTTGGTCCAATCTATGGTGGCACGGGCAGCTTTCCCCTCAGTGCAGCAGACGCTGCACCTCCGGCCATCACTTCCGCAAACCTGCAGTCTCCCGGAGGAGCGTGGGGGATCTTCGATCCCCATCTCAAGCTTCCCTACACCGTGCAGTGGAATGTGAGCCTCGAGCAGGCACTGGGGACACAACAGACCGTCTCGGCGTCGTATGTTGGCGCCTCAGGAAGGCGTCTGATACAGTCGGCGCATGTTGACTCGCCCGACGCACAGTTCGGCTTCGTCAATCTGATCACGAACGAGGCCACTTCCGACTATGACGCGTTGCAGATGCAGTTCCAACGGCGCCTCTCGAGTGGCCTGCAGGCTCTCGCTTCGTATGCGTGGTCGCACTCGATTGACACCGCCTCTGCGGGATCGTACGTCGGCAACGGAGCAAACGCCCTCGTACCGAGCGCCATTAATCAGAACCGCGGTGATTCAGATTTTGATGTGCGGAACGCTTTTTCCACGGCGATCACCTATGAACTTCCAACCCCGAACCTCGGCAGGTTTGCCAGTGCAGTGTTACATGGTTGGTCAGTTCAGAACATCGCGCAGGTTCGTTCCGCATCGCCGGTCAATGTGTACGACGGAAACTTTTCAAGTCTGCAGAACTTTCAAGCGGAGATTCGGCCGGACCTGGTTGCTGGAATTCCCGTATACCTTTATGGTTCGCAGTTTCCCGGTGGCAAGATACTTAACAACATTCCAGACCTGGCCGGGCCCGGTTGTCTCGGTCCGTTCTGCCCGCCGCCGACAGACGCCAGTGGAAATCCAGTTCGGCAGGGAAATCTGAGCCGCAACGCACTTCGGGGTTTTGGAGCTTGGCAATGGGACTTTGCGGTCCACCGCGATTTTCCAATTAAGGAGTCATGGAAACTACAATTCCGGGCCGAAATGTTTAATCTCCTGAACCATCCCAACTTTGGACCTCCTATATCCGATATGAGCAACGCGAGTCAGTTTGGCTTCGCTACGCAAACACTTGGTCAGTTCCTGACCGGTTACAACATCGGGAGTGGAGGGTTCAATCCTCTATATCAGATCGGGGGACCCCGATCTCTTCAATTTGCTCTCAAGTTGCAATTCTGACCATCCGTTGGAACGCGCCGTAACCGCTTGGGTGGAGACTGTTCAAAACAAGAGCGGTGTGAACGAAGCTTCGTGAGGATTCGCCAGTCTTTGACTTTAGCCCGACGAGGTATAGCAAATGAAGCAACAATCGTTTGGAAGAACCACACGGCTTAACTGCGATCTCGCGACCCATGTTGGCGCGGCCCTTCGAACCCTGGCTGTAGTTTTGATGGCGGCGGCATTGTGCGGGAGCGCCTCCGTTTGTGGCTCAGAAAAGGACATAAACGATCCTCTCTTCACGATTAAAGATTCCATTGAGATGTCTAGAATTATCGATACGGCGCTGTCTACAACAATTGAGCTTCGCGAGAAACAGCCGCCAGGAGTACCGATTTATTCTTCGGATGGCGAGTATTTCTTGTTGGTAACCCAGCGTGGTGTGCTTTCAACCAACCGACTCGAAGGCACCATTTGGCTCTTCAACCGAAAGAGTGTCCACGACCACGTTCGCGGCACACGCTCTGCCGAGGTGGTCCCTCAAAAACTGCTGAGTGTAAGTTCGACGAGCAATACTCCAGTCATAGAAGATGTTCGCTGGATCGGTCCCAAGGAAATTGCTTTTCTGGCCAAAGATGGCAGTCCCTATCAACAGCTCTTCGTCGCCGATGTAGAAAAAAAGACAGTGCTCGCTCTGACAAAAAGGGATTGTTATGTAACCGGGTACGAGATCCGTGGGGATGTGACGGTGTACACGACCCTGGCGGAAGAGAAGGTTCACGACACTCTGAGACCGGACGCATTTAGTGTTGGAAGCCGAAGTGCAATCGGACTACTGTATCGGGAACCGCCCGCAATCCAGGATATCGAGGAAAGTTATCTGCTCAAACGCCCAAGCTACCTTCACGTACGAGTGGGTCAAAGAGAGGTTCCAATCAGATCCCAGCGCAATGGAGAACCCCTGCAAGTTTTCGTCCCAAGTATATCCCTTTCGCCCGATGCTAGATTACTGATTACAGTCGCTCCGGTGCGCGAGGTTCCTGGCATCTGGGAGCAATATGAACCTCGCTTTCAACATTTTCGTCTCAAAGCTGGTTATTTTCAAACACAAGACCTAATGACACTGGAAAGCTTTTGGAGGCCAGAACAATATGTGGTAGTAAACCTCGAGACCGGCTTCGCCTCTCCGCTGCTTGATGCTCCGGCAGCTCGGGATTTGGGTTACGGAGGCGTACCAACAAAGGCATTCTGGCTGGCCGATAACCGGCGAGTGGTTCTCTCCAACACCTACTTGCCACTCTTACCCTCGATAGGCCCTAAGGAGAAAGGGTGGATCCTCGCATCTCCAACGTTTGCGCTCGTCGACGCTACGACTCGCGAAGTGCAGGCGTGTGTCGATTTCAAGCACTTGCCTGGCGGAGGGACCTACGATCGAATCGAGAATATTAGCTGGAGACCGGCGGAGGATGAACTGGTCGTTCGCTACAGGAGTAACGATTTAGTTCTGCGTCGAGAGGCGTTTGTCTTTAGATCAAACGAATGGGTCCGATCATCCGGGCAATCGGAATCGGGGCAAGCGAGCGAGGACGAAACGGAGTTGACGGTCGAGGAAGACTTAAATCGCCCCCCCGTGTTGGCGGCCGCTTCTCAACACGGGAAAGTTGCTTCGACATTGTGGGATCCGAATCCTCAATTGAACGAAATCAACCTGGGAAAGGCGGAGATCTACCACTGGCGGGATGTAAGCGGGAAAAGGTGGTCCGGCATTCTCGTACTGCCTCCTCATTACGACAGGGGCCGACGATACCCGATGGTGATCCAAACGCACGGCTACGATCCGGATAGTTTTTTTGCTGATGGCTTCGCGACGACCGGAAGCGGCGGCAGGGCGCTGGCGGCAAAGGGCATCATTATTCTTCAAATGGGCGACTCTTTTCCGGATTTAGGTCGCCCACGGGAAGCGCCTGATCAGTTGTTGGCATTTGCGTCTGCCGTCGACATCTTGGCAACACAAGGCATGGTGGATCGTAGCCGGATCGGCATTATTGGCTTTAGCCGAACTTGTTATCATGTCCTTTACGCACTGACTCACAGCGCAAAGCTATTCAGAGCCGCAGCCATCACAGATGGGGTTAACTTTGGCTATGTCGAATATGTGCTTGTGAGCGCCGGAGATCGTTACCAGGCGGAGGCGGAGAGTATAAACGGCGGGTCTCCGTTTGGCCGCGACTTGATGGAATGGGTTCGAGGCGCACCAAATTTCCGTTTGAGCAGAGTCAAAGCTCCCGTGCTCATTTCGGCATATTTACCGGGCGCATTACTCTCCCAATGGGAAATTTATTCCGGTCTCCGCAGCCTTAAGAAACCCGCAGACATGTTGTGGTGGTCGCAGCAGAACACACCTCATGTCCTCGTCCAGCCGGCCCAGCGCTATGCCTCACAGCAGTCGGCAGTCGATTGGTTCGACTTTTGGTTGAATGGGCAGGAAGATCCCGATCCTAGTAAGGCGGATCAATATGAAAGATGGCAGAGTTTGCGGAAGGGGGACGCCGAAACTCGGAGATGAACGAATGTAAGCTGGCAGGCAAGGTATCACCCAGGCGTTCGAAAAAAGCCCTCTCTTGGTCGGGTGCGACCAAAAGAGGGCAGCGAAAGACAAAAGCCGGCTACTGCTCCGGGCAATCATTTCCGTCAGTCTTCAAATTCACAATCTGCCGGAACGGCGAGCCGACCGGGGAAGTCGCTATCTTGGATCTTCGTGCCTTGGATAACGATCGGAGCTGGCCCCAATTCCGTAACCTCAGGCTTTATGTAAGTCACTTGTCATCACCTCCTTCCTACGAAAATTTAAGTGCTCTGCTGACAGAAGCGTTGTAGATGAGTCTGCTCCGGTGGTCTCGCCGTTAGCTCACGGAAATCTAGTCAGGCGATTCGCTGGACAACGCAAGAGGGGAATGGCGAATTGCGATCACGCCGTGTGCCTCTGCCTGACGTAGCCAGTTCTCCAATGTGATTGCCCTCAATAACCGGAGAACATAGGGGAAATGGTGTCCATTCTTGACGGCGCTTAGAGCCTCGTAGATTCGCTTGGTCACGAAATAGCCGCGATCAGAACCGATTGGCCGTTGGAACAGACTCTCAACTTCCGTCCAGTGCTTTTCGAGGGTTACTGCAAAGCAACGGCTTACTAGAGATTTTGTCTTTCGAAGAAGAATCTCGGGCGGAAGGATGTTCTCGAGCGCTCTGCGCATCAGAAAACGTCGCTCTCCGGGACGAAGCAACTGATCCAGTGGAATAGTCGTGAGAAATTCAACCAGTTGCTGATCGAGAAAGGGATACCTGGTTTCTATGACCGATGGTTGGAGACAACTCGCCTGGTTTCCGAGCGCGACAATCGTGTGGACAGCGTCCCGGACGCTCGGATACAGCGAACTTTGGCCTCGCGCGGCGTCAATCTGCATGACAGACATTCTGTATTTGCGGGCAAATTCCGGGTTGATCCAAGGGTCGACCTTTGCTTGGTCCGTTGCGCGCGCCCGTATCCAGTCGGGCGCTAGTTGCAATACGGTTTGAAAGAACAGTTGAATCCACGGTCGCTTCCGAATCAGGAAGCTCCATGCCGTGAGCTGTTTCATGAATTCCACGAATCGGAACTGCAGGAGAAGATCCGCCATCTGGATCCGGGGATTCAACGCCTGCCCGTTGAACTCGTCACCTCCAAGGCCAGAAAGGGCAACTCTGTAATTGTTGTCAGCTAGGATGCTGGAGAATGCGGATTTGATCTCCGCTCTTCCCGAGAAACTCGGGATTGCCGAGAATGCCTGATGATCAAACAAAAGCGAATCGCCACATCCTTGGAGATCGACATGGAATCCTATCCGGCCCCGACGCTTCTCAACTGCAGAGAAGTGCCGGAAATCGTCCTCATTTGGCTCACTGAGGTCGTAACAGGAGATGGTGTCCACTCTTGCCGCTTCCGCACCGCCCTTCTCAATAATCTCGTCAGCCATGCAAACAATCGAGCTAGAGTCAAATCCGCCACTAAGATCAGCCAAGATCGGCGACCGAGTCCGTAGGCGGCGGCGGACGGATTGGCGAAGCAAATGTCGGTAGTGCTCCTCATATTCTGCATCGGTCTTGTATTGGATCTTTGGCCACTTGTCGTAGGAATAGAAGCGCGAGATTGCGGACTTTCCGCGCCGGATTCGCACGAACGACCCCGACGGCACGGCTTTGATTTCCTGGTAGGGTGTCAGGTGACTTTCAGGATCTGAAGCGAGATAGCCGGCGATATATCTGTCGCATAAAGTCAATCTCTTCCCGCACAACACCAGGGCCGCCAAGTGACTGCACCAGGTGATTCTGTCTGCAGCAAGGGAATAAAAGAGATGTCGAATTCCCATATAGTCTCTTGCCAAAATGAGTTCGCGGGTATCAGGACTCCAGATAGAGAGCGCCCAATCGCCGAATAGTCTTGCGAAGCACTCTGTGCTCCATTGATCGAAAGCTGCTGCCACGATTCCCGCATCCGTTTTGTCCGGACCAAGGCGGTCTGAAAGCTGCAACGCGAGTTCCTCTCGATTGTCCAGGCGGCCGTCCCAAACGAGGACATTTCCTCGATTGGACACGACGGGCTGACGTTCTTCGGTCGACTCCGCCGTGGTGTGGAGAGCGCGATACAGTAAGCCCAACGGTCCGTCACAGTGGGTTGTCTCGCTATCGGGTCCGTATTCCGCGACGGTCTTAGCGAGTCGAGTCAGCGAGTCGCAACTGATCGGTCCGCCGTCAAACCTTAAGATGCCCGCTTGTACGCTCATCATCTTTTTCCGATCAGCATCGTTCGAGCACGCTGTAAATTGTTTTCACGTCTCTTGGCTCATTAACTACCAATCCGTTAACTTCGGTCCAGGCGTGGGCCTTGAACGGCAGAGTCTGCGCCCCCATGACCATTTGTGCTGGCACACCACAAGAGCGAAGGAGACAGGTCGTAACGGCTGATCGTTGCAGGCACAAAACGCGCTTGGGATAACAGACGCAAGAGTAGTTAACGGCCTGGCAAACTTGGCGGACAAGGTTATCGGAAGCAATTCTCTGAGCGACCTGCCAACCGCTTACCATCGTGTGCATCCGCGGGAAACTGTGCCCGAGGCGTAGCATGTCGAAAGCTATGAGACCAAACAATGCTTTCCAGAATAGGATTCGTGGCATTTGTTGTTGCTCCTCAACCGCTACTTCGCGAGCACTTGGAAATCGCAAACACCCTGGCCATCGCCACAGCGGGGCGCGACGTGACTCAAATCGATCAGCTCACGCGGGGTTCCTCCGGCTTGCCTAAGTGGCTCGGGAAACCAACCCCAGTCGTTCGAGGGACGCCAGAAACTCATGAACATCTGTGTAGGCCGCGCGCGGAGACACATGAAATTGTTGAACGATCTCCTCGATCATCCGAGAATCAGTTGTTCCCCGTTGAATAGCGTCAAAAATTACGGCACCGACCACATTCAGCCGAAATACCTGCCCCTGATTTATGTCGAGGACGATTCCGCCGTCCGCGTTACGGGTACTGCGAACTCCGGATGAGACTTGGTACAAGGGGCGAGTCCTTCCAATTGAGAATGTGTTGCGACTTTGACATGACAAGAAGCGGCGGCACTACAGTCTGTGTGAAATGTTCGCGAGATGGCTCGGATCTCACACGCGCTGCGTTTCTTCAGCGGGATAGAGAGTTGCAAGGCATCCCGGTTGGCGTCTCGTTGTCCGGCTTTCCGTCCTAGTCGATTGGAGTAGTAGGAGAAGCAACTGAAAAGGCTGGCGTCGGCGGCACAACTCCGTTCCTGGCCATCATCATTTCAAGGCACTTAACTTCAAGCGACATATTCACCCTCGGTCCGCTTCCAGCGGTTTTCGCACTCAAGATAGCCTCAACGAATATAAAGGCAGATGGCGAGGAAGTTACCGAAGGGTTCAGAATGATCGAAAGATGGAGAGTGGTGCGAGAAACGAAGTCCGGGCGTGACCTGCCCCCAGCTTTCGTTCACGTATGAATACGACAAATTTCGGTTACTCCCTGTCCGGTTTGAGCCGGGATGGGGGAGCGCGAGGGGCAAGGGACGGCGTTTGAGTCCCTTGCCTCTCGCTCAGCTGTGTAGCAGGCCGCTGCCTGCGCCGTCGCAAACTCTTTCGGCGTTCGGTATCCCAAACTGCTGTGCGGGCGCTCCTCGTTGTACTCGATCTTCCACGCCGCGATCTTTCTCCGCGCATCGAATAAGTTCTGAAACCAACTCACAGTCAAACACTCTTCCCGCAGCCGTCCGTGGAAAGCTCTCGATGCGCGCATTCTGCGTCGGCTTGCCCGGCTGAATGTGCAGCAACTCGATCTGCCGCTCCACACACCACGCCAGAAAATGCCGGCTCGTCAGCTCCGGCCCGTTGTCGCAGCGGATCGCCTGCGGCACTCCGCGCTCGGCCACAATCGCTTCCAGCACCCGCGTCACTCTCCGGCTGGCAAAGCTCGTGTCCACTTCCAACGCCAAACACTCCCGTGTGTACGCATCCACCACGCTCAGCACCCGGATCGCTCGCCCGCACGCCACCGCGTCGTGCACAAAATCCAACCCCCACTCCTGATTCGCCGCACTCCGCGCCACCAGCGGTTTCCCTTCGCGCACGCAGTGCTTGCGCTTCTTCCGCCGTATCCTCAACCCGGCCTCGCAATAGATCCGATGCAACCGCTTGTGGTTCACTCGCTCTCCGCTTCGTCGTAGCAACACATGCAATCGCCGGTACCCGAAGCGCGGTTTCTCCCGCGCCAACTCCACCAGCTTCGTGCGCAGCGGCTCATCCGTTCGCTGGCTGCGATAGCGGTACGTCGTCACCGCCAGCAGCATCAGCCCGCACGCCCGCCGCTCGCTGAAGGCATACTTCTCTCGCATCGGCCCGACGGTCGCCTTCAAGACCGCGAGCTCCACCCGTTTTTTTCAATCACCCATTGCAGCGCGTCCTTGTCCAGACTCAGGTCCGCCACCAGCTTGCGCAGCCGCGTGTTCTCATCCCGCAACTGCTTCGCTTCCTGCGCCTGGCTCACATCCATCCCGCCGTACTTCGCCTTCCAGGCGTAGATCGTGTGCTTCGACACGCCCACTTCCCGCGCCACGTCTTCCGCCTTGCGCCCCGCCTCGATCTGTTTCAGAGCCCCAATCATCTCCGCTTCCGTATGTTTGCTCTTCGACATCATGGTTCCCCTTTCTTTCGTCCGAAATCATACTCGGACTTGTTCGGAAAGCGGGGAGCAGGTCACTTCCATACCCAGGCCAATACTCTCTAAGCCACGGGAAAGCCAGCGTATCGCCGCAGGCTACTCTGCTCGCGTCGGGATCGGAAGCCTAGTTCATCTCCCGGAACTCTCTCCATGACGCAGTGGTTAGCACGTAAACGTGATCGTCGCCACTCGGGTTCAGCCTAACGAACTCTTCTGCAAGAACGTTGTTTGCTTTGACGTAATCCGCCCAACCCTCCCGCTGTTTTGGTCCGCTTCCCATTTGCTGATCGTAGACAGATAACTTCCTCGTGAGATATCCCGTTGGGCGTACTTCGAAAACCTCCACGCCTAAGACGGCGATTTCGTTTTCTGTACACCGCCTAATCACCTCCGAGACCTCTGGAAAGGTGAACGCCAACTCGTTGCCGACGGTTCTCCCAGAGGCGACGCGAGCGATTGACTCAACTTGTTCTAGATCGGTTGTCATGGTGCCATATGATTTGGAAGAAACCCAGGACCGGATACCTGGATTACCTGCTTAGTTGCATTGTCCACGACCACGAACTTTCCACCGGCACCTACGTATTCAGTCGCAGCACCTCCCGTCGCTTTATTGACGACGGGGAATGCTTTTCCAGCATTGACGGTATCCAAGATTTCCTGCTTCGTCCATCCTCGGGTCACCATTTGGCGCACGATTTTGTTGCTGAGGTTATCAACGTCGGGAACTATCTTTGCGGCGGTCTCAGCGGCATCCTCTGCGCCCCTCCCTAGAATCGACCCAAACAGTTTCCCAAAGAGATCGGTCACAACACTCGGCATCTTCACGCCGCTGAACAAAATCAAGTCGCCCGGGCCCAACATGCCGGGAATCATTCCTGGATCGTTAATTCGAGGCTCAGGTCCGGGCGGTTTCGCTCCGCTGATGGTGCCTACCCCCAAGTTCCCGCTATCGTAGGCTGTATAGGAGTAACCCCAACTCCCGGTATTGGAGTTGTAGTTTAGGGAGTTGACCGTCCCGTTGACGTAAATACCATTGTCGGTGTCGCTGACGCAGTCCCCGGACTTCACGGATGGGTTGCCCGTACCTGAGAAGTAGATGCAGTCGTGGCCGTCCGGATCGGTGTTCGTCGTCGGGCTGTTCATGACATAGCTGTAGAGGTTCCAGCTTTGCGGACTGCCTGGGTCTTGCGCTGAATCATCATCCGGGGACATGAACCGGCCCATCGTCGAGCCGTAATATCGAAAGTCAAAGTTGTCTAAGCCGCTTTCGCTATCCCGTTCTTTGCCGGTGAAGTGCAGGAGGCTGATATCGCCACAGCTCCCATTTATGACCTGACCATCGCCAAACGGTAAGCTTTGGACTGTCTCGCAGGCGGTTCCGGTAAGATTGGTG